>WNFI01336947.1_pt1 | contig 27789 bp, 28 predicted proteins | sample 5400471 | NCBI WGS metagenome assembly WNFI01 (sample SAMN13153348, study PRJNA577476) | soil metagenome | isolation source: 100 cm saprolite on Douglas fir-dominated hillslope | place: USA:California | collected 2013-09-17
CGCTGGTAAGTTTCAAGCCACACGATAAAAAAAGCCCGGAGCGATCCGGGCTTTTTTTTGTCCCTGCTGTTTTGCCCTGCCGTGGCGGGCGGTCAGCCGAAGTTGATCTTGGTCTCGAGATTGCTGCGCGAATCGGCGTTGGTGAGCGCCTCTTCCAGGGTGATGCGCTGGTCCTGGTAGAGCTTCAGCAATGCGACATCGAAGCTCTGTATACCCCGCTCACTGCTGAGCGTGATGGCTTCCTTGATGCCGACCACGTCGCCGCGCTTGACCAGCTCGGAGATGTGCGGCGTGTTGAGCATCACCTCGACCGCGGCGACCCGCCGCTGGTTCTTGCCCAGGACCAGGCGCTGCGCGAGTATCGCGCGCAGGTATTGCGACAGGTCCAGCGTCACCTGCTTCTGGTGGTCATGCGGGAACATGTTGATGGTGCGATCGAGGGTCTCGGCGCAGTTGTTCGCGTGCAGTGTCGCCAGCACCAGGTGGCCCGTGCCGGCCAGGCTGATGGCGGCCATCATGCTCTCGCGATCGCGCACTTCGCCGATGAGAATCACGTCGGGGGCCGCGCGCATTATCCCCCGCAGGGCCTTTTCGTAGCTGCGCGTATCGAGCCCCACCTCGCGCTGGTTGACGATGGAGCGCTTGTTGGCGTGCAGGAACTCGATCGGGTCTTCGATGGTGACGATGTGATCCGAGTTGACTTCGTTGCGGTGGTTGATCATCGCCGCCAGCGTCGTCGACTTGCCTGAGCCGGTGGCGCCCACCATGAGGATCAGGCCGCGGCGCAGCATGGCCAGCTCCCGCAGCATGTCGGGGAGCCCAAGCTGGTCGAGCTTGGGCATGTCGGCGGTGATATAGCGCAGCACCATGGCCGGATAGCCGCGCTGGTAGAAGACCGCGACACGAAAGCGGCCGAGGCCGGGCTCGGAAATCGCGAAATCGATCTCCAGTTCGCGCTGGAAATATTCGATCTGCTCCGGCGTCATCAGGCCGAAGGCCGCAGCGCGCACGGCATCGGGTGACAGCACCTGCTTGTTCACGGGCAGGATCTGTCCCTCGATCTTGATCTTGATGGGCGCGTTGCAGGTGAAGAACAGGTCCGATGCCTTGCGCTCGACCATCAGCTCGAACAGGGGCTTGGTATTGAGCACCGGCTGCGGGCCGCTGCCCGCGACCTTCAGGTCGGCTAGATCGCTCATGGCCGGTCGCGGCCGCTCACAGATTCCGGCCTTCGGCTTCATCTTCAACGATCATCAGGTCACCGTCGCCCTCGACCGGTTTGTTCTCACGCTTGCTGTCCAGCTTGACGCGCAGGCGCAGCTCGTTCTTCGAATCGGCGTTGCGGAGCGCGTCCTCGTAGGAGATCAGTCCCTTCTCGTACAGGTCGAACAGGGCCTGGTCGAAGGTATTCATGCCGAGCCGGGTCGAGCGCGCCATGATGTCTTTGATCTTGGCCACTTCGCCGCGGAAAATCAGGTCCTGGATCAGGGGCGAGTTGAGCATGATCTCCATGGCGGCGATGCGGCCGGCGCCCGCCTCGCGCGGGATCAGCCGCTGCGAGATCAGGGCGCGGATATTCAGCGACAGGTCCATCAGCAGCTGTTCGCGGCGCTCCTCGTTGAAGAAATTGATGACGCGGTCGAGCGCCTGGTTGGAACTGTTGGCGTGCAGCGTGGCCAGCACCAGGTGGCCGGTCTCGGCGAACTGGATGCCGTATTCCATGGTCTCGCGATCGCGGATCTCGCCGATCAGGATCACGTCGGGCGCCTGGCGCAGCGTGTTCTTGAGCGCCGCATGCCAGGAGTCGGTATCGACGCCGACCTCACGGTGGGTGATGACGCAGCCCTTGTGCGGGTGCACGTACTCGACCGGATCCTCGATCGTGACGATATGGCCGCGGGTCTTCTCGTTGCGGTAGCCCACCATCGAGGCGAGCGTGGTGGACTTGCCCGAACCGGTGCCACCGACCACGATCACCAGGCCGCGTTTGGAGAGCACCACCTCGCGCAGGATCGGCGGCAGGTCGAGCTCCTCGAAGGTCGGAATCTTGGCGTTGATGGTGCGGATGACGCAGCCGGTGTGGCCCTGCTGCACGAAGGCGCTGACGCGAAAGCGGCCGATGCCCGGCGGTGCAATGGCGAAATTGCATTCCTTGGTGGCATCGAATTCCTTCGATTGACGGTCGCTCATGATGGAACGCACCAGGATCGCCGACTGCTCGCTGCTCAGCGCGCGATCCATCTGCGGACGAATCTCGCCGTCGACCTTGATCGCCGGCGGAAAACCCGTCGTCAGAAACAGGTCGGAAGCCCCTTTTTCGATCACGCGCCGGAGCAGATCCTGCATGAGCTTGATGGCTTGTTCGCGATCCATCAGAGGGCGTCCTTGTTCTGGGCCTTGTAGCGGGCCTCTTCCTTGCTGACCAGGCCCTTGGTGACCATCTCGCTCAGGCACTGGTCGAGGGTCTGCATGCCGGTCGCTCCGCCGGTCTGGATGGAGGAGTACATCTGCGCCACCTTGCCCTCGCGGATCAGGTTACGGATCGCCGGCGTGCCGATCATGATCTCGTGCGCCGCGACGCGCCCGCCGCCGACCCGCTTGAGCAGGGTCTGGGAAATCACCGCGCGCAGCGATTCGGAGAGCATCGAGCGCACCATTTCCTTTTCCTCGCCGGGGAACACGTCCACGACGCGGTCGATGGTCTTGGCCGCCGAGCTGGTATGCAGGGTGCCGAAGACCAGGTGCCCGGTCTCGGCCGCGGTCAGGGCCAGCCGGATGGTTTCCAGGTCGCGCATTTCGCCGACCAGCACGATGTCCGGATCTTCGCGCAGCGCCGAGCGCAGGGCCTCGCTGAAGCCCAGCGTATCGCGCTTGACCTCGCGCTGGTTGATCAGGCAGCGCTTGGACTCGTGCACGAATTCGATCGGATCCTCGATGGTGATGATGTGATCGGGCCGGTTCTCGTTGCAGTGATCGATCATGCCCGCCAGCGTGGTGGACTTGCCCGAGCCGGTGGGGCCGGTGACCAGCACCAGGCCGCGCGGCAGCATGCACAGGTCGCGGAAGATCTTCGGCACCTGCAGTTCATCGAGATTGAGGATGGTGGAGGGAATATTGCGGAATACGGCGCCGGCGCCGCGGTTCTGGTTGAAGGCGTTGACACGGAAGCGCGCAAGCTTTGGAATCTCGAAGGAAAAATCGGTCTCGAAGAACTCCTCGTAGGCCTTGCGCTGCTTGTCGTTCATGATGTCGTAGACCATGCTGTGCACTTCCTTGTGGGTCAGTGCCGGCATGTTGATGCGCTTGACGTCACCGTCGACGCGGATCATCGGCGGTACACCCGCGGACAGGTGCAGGTCGGAGGCGTTATTCTTGACGGCAAACGCCAGGAGTTGTGCGATATCGACCGCCATCAGTGTGCCTCGTTTTGCCGCCGTCGCGTTCCTGAGGAGCCGCCGCAGTATAACGGAGGGACTCGACCCTCAATATGTTAACCCTTCCGCAGAATTCGCCTATGGCTGAGAGCCCGGCCGCAAGGCTACACCAGCTGCGCGCGCGGATTGCAGCGGCGGCCGCAGCAGCGGGCCGGACCGAGCAGTCCGTCACAGTCGTGGCCGTGAGCAAGGGGCACGGCGCGGACGCGGTGCGCGCGATGGCGCAGCTGGGTGTCGAGCACTTCGGCGAGAGCTACGTGCAGGAGGCGCTGCCGAAGATGGATGCACTCGCCGGGCTGGAACTGAACTGGCACTTCATCGGCCGCCTGCAGGCCAACAAGACTCGCGGCGTCGCCGAGCGTTTCGCCTGGGCCCACGGCGTCGACCGGCTGCGCATTGCCGAACGCCTGGCCGCCCAGCGTCCGCACTACGCTCCGCCGCTCAATGTCTGCCTGCAGGTGCAGCTGGCCACCGACGCCAACCGGGGCGGAGTCGCCGCCGCGCATCTGCCCGCCCTCGCCGCCGGGGTGGCGGCCCTTCCGGCGCTGCGCCTGCGCGGCCTGATGTGCATGCTGCCCGAAGGACTGGACGCGGCAGCGCAGCGCGCCCGGTTCGCCTCCGTGCATGCCCTGCTCGTGCAGCTCAATGGCAGCGGGGCGAAACTCGATACGCTCTCGATGGGCATGAGCGGCGATTTCGAGGCGGCCGTTGCCGCCGGCACCACGCTGGTGCGCATCGGCACCGCGCTGTTTGGCTCGCGTAACGCGCAACCGGACCCGTAGAATGCCGCACCTCAAGGCGCCCCACCGGGCGAAGACCGGTCCATGAATACGACGGCACAGATCGCGTTCCTCGGCGGCGGCAACATGGCCCGGGCCCTGATCCAGGGCCTGCTGCGCCAGGGCTTCAGCTCCTCGCAGCTGCGCGTGGGCGAGCCGCTGGCGGCACAGCGCGAGCGCCTGCAGCGTGATTTCGGCCTGCTCGCCACGGCGGACAATCATGCCGCGATCGCCGGCGCCGCTGTGGTCGTGCTCGCGGTCAAGCCCCAGCAGATGAACGAAGTGCTGGCGGCCGCCCGGCCTGCACTCGAGCGCGCCCGCCCGCTGCTGCTGTCGATCGCTGCGGGCCTGCAGATCGCCGATATCGCGGCGGCCAGTCCGGGCCTGCCCATCGTGCGTGCCATGCCCAATCGGGCGGCGCTGGTCGGCGCCGGCGCCACCGGCCTGTATGCGGAGCCTGCAGTCAGCGCCGAGGCGCGCGCGCTGGCCGCAAGCATCATGGGTACGGCGGGCAGCGTCTTCTGGGTCCCGCGCGAGTCCGATCTCGACATTGTCACCGCGCTGTCGGGGGGTGGAGCGGCCTATTTCTTCCTGCTGGCCGAACGGCTTGCCGCCGCTGCGGCAGCGCTCGGACTGGACGCTGACACGGCGCGGGCCCTGGCCACGCAGACGCTGCGCGGCGCAGGCGCACTGGCGGGCGGCAGCGAATCCCTGGCTGAACAGCGCGCGGCCATCACCAGCAAGGGCGGCACGACCGAGGCCGCCCTGGCGAGCCTCGAGCAGGGCGGATTCGATAAACTCATCGCCGCGGCGGTCAGCGCGGCGACGCGGCGCGGTGCGGCCCTGGCGGCCCAATTCGGCCGGTCCGGGCCCTCGCGGCTCAGCCCACGCGCCCCACATTCCTAGGGAACACAGCCATGGCAGCACTGCTCTACGTGTTGGATACCTTGTTGAGCCTGGCGCAGCTCGCCTTGCTGCTGCGCCTGCTGCTGCAATGGGCGCGCGCCGATTTCCGCAATCCGCTGGTGCGGGCCGTGGTGCAGCTTACCAATCCGGTGCTGGTGCCGCTGCGCCGGCTCCTGCCCGCCGTGGGCCAGATCGACAGCGCCTCGGTCGTGGCGGTCGTCGCGCTGGCCCTGTTGCGCATAAGCCTCACGACGCTGCTGGCCGGCCTGGGGCTCCCACCGGCACTGCTGTGGGTGGAACTGGCGACACTGCAGATTCTGCGCACCGTCCTGTGGATCTATTTCTTCGCGATCTTCCTTTACGCCACCCTGTCACTGATCGCGCCCGGCACCTATTCCCCGGCACAGGGCGTGCTGACGGCACTGTGCGAGCCGGTGCTGCGGCCATTCCGGCGGCTTATTCCGCCGCTCGCCAATCTGGATTTGTCGCCGCTGTGGGCGGGCATTCTCATCCAGGCACTGCTGATACTGCTGCGCTGAAGCACTCCCCGGCCCCTGCGCCAGTAAGGGGCAACAGCCATTGCCGCCATGGGTTTAGCCGCGCATCTGCAGTGCGCGTCTAGCAGGCGGCCGCGCCGGGCGACTGCGGCGCGGCCGCCGGAAACGGAACGCGTGCGCCAAAGCCTAGAATAAAAGGCATTTGCGTCGCGCGCTGCTTGTGATATGTTCCGCAGCGATTCACGGATTGCGTGATCGATTTTCAGAACTGACTGCCAAACTCGAGGAGATTCAGCAATGGCGAAGAAAGGTGGGGCACCGACCAAGTCGGAAATCCTGGCTACGATTTCAAAAGATACCGAGCTATCCCGCAAGCAGGTCAACGAGGTATTTGACTCCCTGAACGGGATCGTCAAGAAGAGTCTGCGCGGCAATGGGCTGTTCACGCTGCCCGGCCTGCTCAAGCTCAAGGTGGTGAAGAAGCCTGCCACCAAAGCCCGCGAAGGCGTCAATCCCTTCACCGGCGAGAAGATGATGTTCAAGGCCAAGCCAGCGAGCAAGAAAGTGCGCGCGCTGCCGCTCAAGAGCCTCAAGTCGATGGTGAACTAGAGCTCCACTGGCCGTTTACCGCGCCTGCAGGTGCGGTTTTAGTCGCCATTCTGAGGGCCCGGTCCTGCGTGCAGGTGCCGGGCCCTTTGTTTTGTGGCATCCGGCCATTCCTCGCCGATGCACGCCTGCAGCTCGTGCAGCCGGCCGTGAAAGAAATGTCCGACACCCGGCAGCATGCGCACGCGGGCCTGTGGCGCCACGCGTGCCGCCCAGCTGCGCACGCTCTCCGGCGCGACGATCTCATCGGCACTGCCCTGGACGATCAGCCAGTCGCACCGCGGAATCACCAGGCCTTCGAAGCTGATGCGATCGACCGCCGGGGCGACGCTGATCAGCCACAGCGGATCAGCCGCGGCGGCGGCGCGAATCGCGACCGCGGCGCCAAAGGAAAATCCGGCCAGCAGGAGCGGTACGGACGGCCAGCGCCGGCGCGCCCAGGCGACGGCCGCGAGCGTGTCGGCGGTTTCGCCCACGCCCTCATCGTGACGGCCCTCGCTGCCGCCGACGCCACGAAAATTGAAGCGCAGCGTCGCCGCGCCGCCCAGGCGCAGCGAGCGCGCCAGGGTGTGCACCACCTTGTTGTGCAGGGTGCCGCCAAAGAGCGGGTGAGGATGGCAGACGACGGCCGCAAAGCGCGGCGCAACGTCCGCCCCGGGCTCCTCGACCAGCGTCTCGAGCCGGCCCGCCGGCCCTTCGATGAGGGCGGCGGGGGCGAGGGCTGGCCCATTAGTCACGCTTGGCGCCGGGCGCAAAATCCAGCGAGGCAGAATTGATGCAGTAGCGCTGGCCCGAAGGGCGCGGGCCGTCGTCGAACACATGGCCCAGGTGCGCGTCACAGCGCGCGCAGCTGACTTCGGTGCGCACCATGCCGAGCGAGTGATCGGTATGGGTCCGCACCCGCTCCCCGGCGAGCGGCAGCCAGAAACTCGGCCAGCCGGAACCGCTGTCGTACTTGGTCTGCGAGCTGAACAGCTCGGCACCGCAGCACACGCAGCGATACACGCCCTCATCCTGGTGATGCGCGTACGCGCCGCTGAAGGCCCGTTCCGTGCCTTTCTCCCGCGTCACGTGATACTGGAGCGGGCTCAGCCGCGCGCGCAGTTCCGCTTCGTCCGGAATCTTGTCAGTCATGGGATGTCTCCTCCGGCTAATGCGCCCCGGCCAGGCGCACGAGCTGGCGGTTGAGGCGGCGGGTGAACTCGGCGGGCTGTTCCACCTGGCCGGAATCCGTCAGACAGGCCTGATCGTAAAGCAAGCGGGCCAGATCGTCGAAGTCCGCGCCCTTGCCCAGCTGGTCCAGGTACCGGACCAGGGCATGCCCGACGTTCAGCTCCAGCGTCGCCTGCGTCGCGGGGGGAGTCTGGCCCTGGGCCTGCAGCAATCGACGCATCGATTCCGACAGACCGCTCTCGTCGCGCACCAGGCAGGCCGGTGAATCCTCCAGCCGCGCGCTCGGGCGCACTTCACGGACCCGATCGCCCAGGGCGTCCTTGCAGCGCTTCAGCAGCCCCTTGCTTTCCTTGAGCGCGGCGTCGGCACGCTCCTTGTCGCCCAGCTCGGCGAGCGCGCCGAGCTGCAGGTCGCCGCGCGCCGCATCCTTGAAACGCTTGCCCGAGTACTCGCCCAGCTGGCCCATCACCCACTCATCGATGCGGTCCGCGAGCAGCAGGACCTCGACGCCCTTCTTGCGCAGCAGTTCGATATGCGGGCTGCCGCGCGCGGCCGCGTGATTCTCCCCGATGACATAGTAAATCAGCTCCTGGCCGGATTTCATACGCGCCACGTAATCGGCCAGGCTGACGTTTTCCTCGTCCCCGGCATCGGCGGTGCTGGCAAAGCGCAGCAGTGGCAGGATGCGCTCGCGATTCGAGGGATCCTCGCTCAGGCCTTCCTTGAGCACGCGGCCGAATTCCTTCCAGAAACTGGCGTACTTCGCGGCATCCTCGCTGGCAAGCCTGGTCAGCAGATCCAGCGCCCGGCGCGTCAGCGCGTTGCGCATCGCCTCGACCTGCTCGTCCTGCTGGAGCAGTTCGCGCGAGATGTTCAGCGGCAGGTCGCTCGAATCGATGACGCCCTTGATGAAGCGCAGGTACAGCGGCAGGAACTGCTCGGCGTTGTCCATGATGAACACTCGCCGCACGTAGAGCTTCAGACCCCGCGCTGCCTCGCGCTGCCAAAGGTCGAAGGGCGCCTGCGTAGGCACGTACAGCAGGGCCGTGTACTCGCGCTTGCCCTCGACCCGGTTGTGGCTCCAGATCAGCGGATCCGCCCCGTCATGGCTGGTGTGGCGGTAGAAAGCCCGGTAATCGTCATCGCTGATCTCGGTACGCGGCCGTGCCCACAGGGCCTGTGCCTGGTTGACGGCCTCGTATTCGAGGTTCGCCCCCTCCTTGGGCAGGCGCACTGGGAAGGCGATGTGATCGGAATAACGCCGCACCAGCGAGCGCAGTCGCCAGGCGTCGGCAAATTCGCGGGCATCGGTCTTCAAGTGCAGCACCACCGTCGTGCCGCGTGCGGCCCGCTCTGTGGTTTCCACCGTGAATTCCCCATCGGCGCTCGACTCCCAGCGCACGCCCTCCGCCGCCGGCAAATCGGCCCGACGGCTGAAGACTTCGACGCGCTCGGCGACGATGAAGGCGGAATAGAAGCCGACCCCGAACTGGCCGATCAGCTGGGCGTCGCGCTGCTGGTCACCGGTCAGGCGGCCGAAGAACTCGGCGGTACCGGACTTCGCGATCGTGCCCAGATGCGCGATGGCTTCCTCGCGGCTCATGCCCGCGCCGTTGTCGCGCACGCTGAGCGTGCCGGCCTTGGCATCGAAGTCGATCCAGATGGCGAGCTCCGGATCATCGGCCAGCAGCTGCGGGGCGCTGAGCGCCAGGAAGCGCAGGCGGTCGTTGGCGTCCGAGGCATTGGAGATGAGCTCACGCAGGAAGATCTCCCGGTGGCTGTACAGCGAATGGATCATCAGCTGCAGGAGCTGGCGCACTTCGGCCTGAAAGCCGTGCGTCTGGCGTGCATGGTTCATCGGAGAAACGCCCTCGTAGCCGGACCAGCCGGGGGAGGTGCGTCTTATGGGGCCGAACGGCCCCTAAATCAAGTCAGCGTGCGCAGCATGTGGCGGGCGGCGCCGAACCAGTCGTCGATCTCGTCCCAGAACAGCAGCAGTACTTCCACGGGCGGCTTCCTTTAGGGCTGCGGCCATCGTAAAAGCTGGGCGCGACGGACGCCGTGCGGTGGCTCACAGCCTTGGGGATGCAGCGCTTGCAGCCGCGGTCCGCGCTGCGTAGGCTGATGCTCGGACATTGCTGATGCTCGGACATAAGCGAGCTTGCTTCGGGGAAATACGCATGCAGCGGATCGTCGTCCTGAATCCCAAGGGCGGCTCGGGCAAGACCACGGTTGCCGTCAACCTGGCGGGCTACTACGCGCTCCAGGGAGAGCGGCCGACGCTCATGGATTATGACCCGCAGGCATCGGCCACCCAGTGGGTGCGCAAGCGTCAGCCCGGCCAGGCCACCATCCACCTGATCAGCACATCCGAGCGCGACAACCGCGTGACGCGCGCCTTCCAGCTGCGCATTCCGAACGGGACCGGCCGCGTGATCGTCGATACCGCGGCGGGGCTGGACGCCCACGAGATGCCGGAGCTGACGGCCGGTGCTGACAAGATCCTGGTGCCCGTACTGCCTTCCGACATCGACATCCACGCCTGCTCGCGCTGCATTACCAGCCTGCTGCTGGTCGCGAAGGTGCGCCGGAGCGAGAACCGGCTGGGGATCATCGCCAATCGCGTACGCCGCAATACGCTGATGTACGGGTCCCTGACCCGCTTCCTGGAGACTCTCCACATCCCCATCGTCACCACGCTGCGGGACTCACAGAATTACGTGCGCGTTGCCGACCAGGGCCTGAGCCTGCATGAGATGAAGGCGTACCAGGTGAGCGAGGATCTGGAGAGCTGGGCGCCCCTGCTGGCCTGGCTGGACGAACCGTCGGGCCGGGCGACGCAGGCGCCTGAGGCGCGGCCGAATCTACTTGCCTGAGTCCGGGTCCCAGCTGGTACGGACCTTGTCCGCCCAGTTCTTGTAGTTCGACCAGGTGTAGAGATTGCGGGTGATGGCGGCGTGGCGACCGCGTGTGCGCTGCATGTGTTCGAGCCAGCGCGCGTAGGCCTCGGCGCCACCTTCAGGTGCCGGGGTGCTGCCCGCGTCGCTCTTGCCGGCGTCCGGGCGCGTCGGCGGATCGTACTTGCTCATGTGCGCTCACCCTTTGCTTCGAAGCAGGGTACGGCGGTTGGCCGAGGGGGTAGAGGAACTGGGTCACACTGGCGCGCACCCGCAACGCGCAGTGCTTCTCAGCTCGCGGGGGACCGCGGCAGGTGCGGAAACTCAGGCAACCAGGCGGTAACAGGGCTGATAGCGGCTGCCCGGCAGCTTCATGCGCTGTTGCTGCACGAAGGCTGTCAGGAGCCGGTCGAGCAGGCGCATGACAGCGGTGTCGCCGCGCAATTCGTAGGGCCCGTGACGGGCGATCGCCGCGAGGCCCTGTTCCTTGACGTTGCCCGCGACGATCCCCGAAAAGGCGCGGCGCAGGTCGGCCGCCAGCTCGTGCGCCGGCTGCCCCCGGCTCAGGTTCAGGGCGCGCATCGCCTCATGCGTGGGCACGAAGGGCTGCTGGAGCGGCGGCGGCACTTCCAGCAGCCAGTTGAAATTGTAGGAATCATTGCGGCTGCGGCGGTATTCGCGCACCTCGGCGAAACTGCGCACCATGTGTCGTGCCACGGCCGCCGGATCGTCCAGGATAAAAGTCAGGCGCGCGAGCGCCGCGCTGCCCAGCGTGCCTTCGATGAATTCGGACAGCTGTTCGAACCAGGACGCACTCTCGCGCGGCCCGCTCAACACCACCGCCAAAGGCATGCCGGAATTGGCCGGCTCCAGCAGGACACCCAGCAGGTAGAGCACCTCCTCGGCCGTGCCCACGCCGCCCGGAAACACCACCACGCCGTGTGCCAGGCGCAGAAAGGCCTCGAGCCGCTTCTCGATGTCCGGGAGGATCACGAGCTGGTTGACGATGGCATTGGGAGGCTCGGCGGCAATGATTCCCGGCTCGGTCAGTCCCAGGTAACGCCCGTTGGCGATGCGCTGCTTGGCGTGGCCGATGGTCGCCCCCTTCATCGGGCCCTTCATCGCGCCAGGCCCGCAGCCGGTGCAGACGTCCAGCGCGCGCAGGCCGAGCTCATAGCCGACTTTCTTGGTGTACTGGTATTCGGCCTCGGCGATCGAGTGCCCGCCCCAGCAGACCACCAGATTGGGCCGTGCCTTGAAATCCAGCACGCGGGCGTTGCGCAGGATATGAAACACGGCGTTGGTGATCGCCGCCGGATCGCTGGTCGCGAGGCGGCCGGCGCCGATGATCTCGTTGGCGGTGTAGATCACATCGCGCAGCACCGCAAACAGGTGTTCCTTGATGCCGCGGATCATTTCTCCGTCGACAAAGGCGGTGCCCGGCGCATTGGCGATCTGCAGCTTGATGCCCCAGGCCTGGCGCACGATCTGCACGGTAAAGGCGCTGTAGCGCTGCAGAATCTCGTGGGCATCATCGCTCTCGCTGCCGGCGTTGAGCACCGCCAGCGCACAGTTGCGAAACAGCGGATACAGGCCCTGCGCGCTCGAGTCGAGGAGCTTGGCGATCTCGGCCTGCGAGAGATTCTCCAGGCTCCCGCGCGGACCGACCCGCGCATCGACGGCATCGGGAATGACGACACTGGTTTCCATGGCGGGCGCTGGCGGCAGGCGGCGGATCGCCCCTCTCAGGGCCTGATCTCGATGGGCATGTTGTCGCGGCTCAGCAGCCAGAACTCCACCATGTCGGAATTGGAAAGAGCGATGCATCCAGCGGTCCAATCGGCGGTGGCGTAGTAATCGGGCGTGTGCTTCAGGGTGTTGGGCAGCCCATGCACCATGATTGAACCGCCGGGCAGCCAGCGGTTGCGCCGCGCGCGCCGCAGATCCGCCTCGTTCGGATAGGAAACCTGGATCGAGAGGAAATAGTCGCTGTGCGCATTGCGGCGGGTCAGCCGGTAACTGCCTTCCGGCGTCCGAAAATCACCGGCGCGTTCCTTGTCCCCTTCCGGCACGAGCCCGAGCGCCACGCGATAGCTGCGCAATCCCCGCCCCTGGTTCAGCAGGTACAGCCGCCGCTCGGATTTTCGCACCACGGCGTGATCGGCCACCGGCAGCTCGTCCGGCTCGGGCGCCAGCGAGGCCACGCCTGCCTGGTACGCCGTGGTGACGCTCAGCGTTGCCGGTTCAGCCGCAGCGGCGGTAGCGGCCAGGAACGCGAGCGCGGGCACAATGCGGTAGGACATGCGGTGATTATAGGGATCACAGCCCCATGCTGCGACCGTGCAGGGTTCACAACCCGCCACGTAATGCCGCCCGCGCAGCCGCGCGGGACAACGCCGCTCAGGAAGCGTCCTCGACGCGGGGCAACACGATCGGGGTACCGGGCCGCAGCTCGCCGAAATCCACGTCGGGGTTGTACTGCTGCAGCAGCCACACGGGAAGCGCGCTGCGCTGGGTCACGCTCCAGAGCGAATCGCCGCGCCGCGCGATGTAGGTGTCGGTGCCGACGATGTGATGCGTCGCGAAGTAATCGCTCTGCAGACGCTGGTGGTAGTTGCGGCGCCGCTGCTCGAACTGCTCGCGCGTCACCCTGCTGAACTCGAGCCGGAAGCGCCGGCCGATCAGCACAGCGCTGCGGCCGCGCATGCGATTCAGCCCGCGCAGGCTCGCCGTCGACACACCCAGCCAGTCCGCATAATGGCCGATCGTTTCGGCGGCCACCACGGTCAGGCGGCTGTCGGCGTCGACGCTGTAGTCGATCGGGTCGGCGGAAGGCGGTGCTTCCGCGTCGGCGAGCAATGCGGGGCCCTGCGCCTGCCCGGCGCTGACCACGGTCTGGGAGCGTGCCGCCGTCGCCGCCGCCAGCGCCTGGGCGTAGTCCTGGCGATCCTCCTCCGCGGCCTGCGCCAGGACCGAGGGCTCGGGCGTGGCGCGCGTCGAAGTGGCGATCAGCGTCAGGCGCTCGCCTTCGTAGATGTGATCGCTGTCGCGCAGGCCATTCGCGCGCATCAGCAATTCCGCATCCACGCCGGTCCGCACCGCTATCGCGGCCAGCGTATCGCCGCCGCGCACCACGTAGCTGGCGAGTTCCGCGGCGACCTCGGCCGCGCTGCGCACGCCGCGCCGGCTCGGTCCGTTGGACGCCGCCTTCGCCACGGCGCCCGTCACGGTCCGCCCGCGCAGTCCGCCGGCCGACGCTTCCTTCGCCTTGGGCGTGGGCGTCGCACTGGCCACGCGTATTGCGCCCGTCGTGCCGGCCGTGCCCGGCTCCGCGCCCGCCAGGCGCGCGCTCAGCAGCTCAGTGGTCCAGCTGGCCAACGCCGCCGGGAGGCGCAGGCGGTAGCCGCGCGGCACGAACTGCTGCAGATTCCACACCGCCGCCCGCAACGCCGGATTGAGCTCGCGCAGCCGCGCGATGTCGATGGCGAGTATGTGCCGCAGGGTATCGACGCGCACCGGTTCGGACACGGTCAGTTCGCGTGTTTCGACCGGCTTGTCGTGCACCAGCGGACCGAAATATTTTTCCGGGTCGCGATCGAGGCGGAGCACGGCCAGGAACGAGCAGTAATAGTTGCGCGAGGCAAAGCCGAAGCTGGGGCTGCGGTAGTGACGCACGATCTGCACGATGTCATCGCTCCCGACCTGCTCACGCGCCCGCCGCATGCCGGCGGCACCGTGATTGTAGGCCGTGATCGCCAGCGGCCAGCTGCCCAGCACCTGGTAATTGAGCGCCAGCAGCTGCGCCGCCGCCTCCGTCTCCCGATCGGGGTCGAGCCGCTCGTCGACCGCACGATCGATGCGCAGGAACCGCCGCCCGGTCGAGCGGATGAACTGCCACAGCCCGGCAGCGCCCGCCTTGGACATGGCGTCCGGCTGGAAGGAGGACTCGACGTGCGGTAGCACCGCGATCTCCGCGGGCAGGCCCTGTGCGGACAAGGTCCGCGCGATGTGTTCCTCCCAGGCGCCCGCGCGCACCAGACCGGCGCGGAAGCGGTCGGACTGCCCGAGCTGGAAGCGCACATCGTCGGCGGCCTGCAGCAGGCGCGCGGCCGGTGCCTCGCCCCACAGCCCGCGTACGCGCTGCTCGTCCTCGTCCTGCGGTGCGCCGCCGTGGCCGAGTCGCCGCAGTATCGTCCGGTAGTGCTCGCGTGCCGCGTCGACCAGTTTCTCGCGCGCCGAGGGCGCCAGCTCCGCGCCGAAGTGCAGGGTCTGGTAGATGATCGCCAGATTCCACTGGTCGTGGATGTAGCCCTCATTGGTGGTGATTTCGCTGTAGACGCGCACCCAGAACTGCACGTCGGGCTCGAGCTCAGCGGGCTCCGGTATAACGGGCGGCGCGGCCAGGCCCGCCAGCGGAAGCAGCAGCAGCACAATGAGGAGGCGGGTTCGCATGGTGGGCCGGGATATTACAAAAATCGGGAAGCCGCCGCTCAAGCGCGCTTCCCGTTAAACGCCGCGCCTGGGGAGGCGCTGGCGCGATCAGCCGGTAGGTTGAGCGTGGCCGATCAGCCGCATTTCGAATCGCCGCAATTGAGGCAGGTCATGCACCCGTCCATCATGACCACCGCCGCCGTACTGCACTTGCTGCACAGCTGCGCGCCCTCCGGAAAGTGCGATTTTGCAAAGGCGTCCTGCTGCTTCTTGCGCGCCTCGTACTCGGCGCGCTTTTCGTCGATGAGCTTCTTCTGGTGTACGTCGAGCTCGGGCTTGCGCAGCAGGCCGATCGTCTGCAGGTGCTTTTCGATGACGTAGCCGAGCTCGGCAATGATGGAGGGCATGAACTTCCCGCCCGGCTGCCAGTAGCCGCCGCGCGGGTCGAACACCGCCTTGAGCTCATCGACCATGAAGGTGACGTCGCCACCCTTGCGGAACACCGCAGAAATGATGCGCGTGAGGGCCACGATCCACTGGAAATGATCGAGATTCTTCGAGTTGATGAAGATCTCGAACGGCCGGCGCTGCTCGTGATCGGTGTCCTCGTTGAGCAGAATGTCGTTGATGGTCACGTACATGGCGTGATCGGACACCGGGGTCTTGATCTTGTAGGTCGAACCGATCAGCACCTCCGGGCGCTGCACTTCCTCGGTCAGCCTGATCACCTTGGCCCGGCGGCCGTCGCGCGCAGTGCTCATGTCCGCTTCCGCGGCGACCTTGGCCGCGAGCAGCTCCGCATCCTCGGGCCTGCGCACCCGGTACTTGACGATCTTCTTTCCGATATGTGTGGTCATGCTCACAGTTTCCCGTAATAGCCTTCTTTCAGGGCATCGAAGAGATTGGCGGCGCTGTGCTGCTCGCCGTCGTATTCCACCTGCTCATCGCCGCGCACCTCCAGTTCGGTGCCGTCCTCGAGCGTGAACACGTAGGTGGTGTTCTTCAGGTCCTGCTCCTTGACCAGTACCCCCTGGAACGCTTCCGGGTTGAAGCGGAACGTCGTGCAGCCCTTCAGGCCCTGCTCGTGCGCGTAGCGGTAGATGTTCTTGAACTGCTCGTAGGGAAAATCCGTGGGCACGTTCGCGGTCTTGGAGATCGAGGAATCGATCCATTTCTGCGAGGCCGCCTGGATATCGACGTGCATGCGCGGCGTGACATCATCGGTGGTGGTGAAGTAGTCCGGCAGCGCCTCGGCGCTGTTGGTGGAACCGGGCAGCGCGCGCGCATTCACCAGTTCGCGGTAGGCCAGCAGCTCGAAGGAGAACACGTCCACCTTCTCCTTGGTCTTGCGGCCGGCACGGATCACATTGCGGAAATAATGGTGCGCGAACGAGGGCTCGATGCCGTTGCTGGCATTGTTGGCCAGCGACAGCGAGATCGTGCCGGTCGGCGCGATCGAGCTGTGGTGCGTGAAGCGCGCCCCCACCTGCGCGAGCTGCTCGACCAGCTGCGGCGCCACGCTGGCGACGGCCTGCATGTAGCGGCTGTAGCGTGAATGCAGGAGGCGTCCGGGAATCTTTGCTCCTGCCTTCCAGCCGTCGCGTCCGAGCTCCGGTCGCTTGCGCAGCATCTCCGGCGTGACCGTGAATTCCTCGTTCATGATCGGAGCTGGACCCTTTTCGCGCGCCAGTTCGAGCCCCGCCTCCCAGCCCGCGAGCGCCATCTCCCGCGACACGTCCTCGGTGAACTGCACCGACCCGGGCGAGCCGTACTTCATGCCCAGCAGCGTGATGGTGGAGCCCAGCCCCAGGAAGCCCATGCCGTGGCGGCGCTTGCGCAGGATCTCCTGGCGCTGCGGGTCGAGCGGCAGGCCGTTGATCTCGACCACATTGTCGAGGGCGCGCGTGAACACGCGCACCACCTCGCGATATTCGGCCCAGTCGAAGTGCGCCTGCGCCGTGAACGGTTCGCGCACGAAGCGCGTCAGGTTCACCGATCCGAGCAGGCAGGAACCGTAGGGCGGAAGCGGCTGTTCGCCACAGGGATTCGTGGCGCGGATATTTTCGCACCACCAGTTGTTGTTCATCTCGTTGACGCGGTCGATGAGGATGAAGCCCGGCTCCGCGAAATCGTAGGTGGAGGACATGATCACGTCCCACATGCGCCGCGCCGGCAGCTTCTTGTAGATGCGGCAGGCCACGAGGCCCGCCTCGTCGACGACGTAGCCCTCGTGCGCCGGCCATTCGCGCCACACGAAAGTCTCGGGGTCGGTCAGGTCCGGACGTTCGGCCTCGTATTCGCTCCGGCGCAGCGGAAACGCCAGGCGCCATTCCTTGTCTTCGCGCACCGCCTGCATGAATTCATCGGTGATCAGCAGCGAGAGATTGAACTGCCGCAGGCGCCCGTTCTCGCGCTTGGCGCGGATGAAGTCCATCGCATCCGGATGGCCCACATCGAAGGTGCCCATCTGCGCGCCGCGGCGCCCGCCGGCCGAGGACACCGTGAAGCACATCTTGTCGTAGATATCCATGAACGACAGCGGACCGGAGGTATAGGCGCCCGCGCCGGAAACGTAAGCGCCGCGCGGCCGCAGTGTCGAGAATTCGTAGCCGATCCCGCAGCCGGCCTTGAGCGTGAGGCCCGCCTCGTGCACCTTGCCGAGGATGTCGTTCATCGAGTCGTGGATCGTGCCCGAGACCGTGCAGTTGATGGTCGACGTGGACGGCTTGTGCTCGAGCGCGCCCGCATTGCTGATGACGCGGCCCGCCGGAATCGCGCCATGGCGCAGGGCCCACAGAAATTGTTCGTACCATTGTTCGCGCAATTCGGGCCGCTCGACGTCCGCCAGCGCGCGCGCGACACGCTTGTAGGTGTCGTCCATCGATCCATCGATCGGCGCGCCGTCCTTCGCGGTGAGCCGGTATTTCTTGTCCCAGATGTCGAGCGACGCCTCCTGGAAGGCGATCGTATTGGTGTCCTTGTGCTCGAGCTTGATCACGGAATTCATTGCTCTGATGGCTCCCTTTACAGCATGAACGCGTGGTTTCCAACGGAATTCGGCCATCGGACCGGCCAGCGCTTCAGCCCCCAGCACCACAAGATCTAGTTGGTGGAAGAAGTGAGACTAATCACGCGCGCCGGCGCGGTCAAGGTTCCCGGAGCCCGCAGGGACGTGTTTTTATCCTTTAATTTCATTAGCTTACAGAATACCTAGCCGCATCAGGCCACAGAAAAATGCCTATGGCGGCGCCCCGCGCCGCGACGCCGGAAAATCAAGATGTGGTGTTCACTCAAATCCCACAACTGCCGCACAGCTTGTGCACAGCCTGCGGCACTTGAAAGCCGCAAGGATGGCCACACATCAGGTGCAGGCGCCGCGCTGGCGGCAATCGCAATGGAGGACTGAACATGAACATTATTCGCTATGAACCCTGGCAGCTGATGGGCCGGTTGCATCGTGAGATCGACCAGCTCTTTGGCGACGCCTTCACAGGCACGGCTAACGGCTCGGGCGCGGCCACGTGGGTCCCCTCGGTCGACGTGCACGAGGAACCGGAACGCTACACCGTGCATGCGGATTTGCCCGGCGTCGATGCCAAGGACATCCAGGTCACGGCCGACAAGGGCGTGCTGACCATCCGCGGCGCACGCCGCCTCGAGACCCGCGAGAATCGCAAGGGTTTCGAACGGCTCGAACGCATCACGGGGGATTTCCTGCGGCAGTTTTCGCTGCCGGAGAACGCTCGGGCGGAGGACATCCGCGCGCGCCACACCAACGGCGTACTCGAGGTCGTGATCCCGAAGCAGCCCGCCGTGGAGCCGCGTCGCGTCAGCGTCGAGGTGAACTGAACGGCACCGGCCAACCGCGCCTCAGCTCTCCGGCGGTCGGGCGCACAGCGCCCGCCGCCGGGATGCCGGCGCCCGGGCCAGTGCGCGCACCGCCTCGTAGTAGGCGGGCAGATTCCCACCCTGCTGAGCCAGCAGCGTTTCGAACCCGGGCAGGCACTCGAAATAAGTCGCGACCGAGGCGAGGTGCGCGTTGTTGAGCCCGGCATCCAGCCAGTCGTCGTAGCCACTGTGCAGCCTGCGCTGCTGCTCGTAGGACCGCAGCTCCGCGCTGATCGACGCCAGCAGTTCCCGCTTGCGCTCCCGCCGTTGCGCCAGGGGCGGCGCTTCGCGATACAGCGTGGCGACGCGGGCGCGCCCCGCAGCCAGGATATTCAGGATCTGCGCCTGCTGGTCCAGGCGCATTCGATAGGCCGCCAGCTCGCCGCTCCGTGCCTGCGACGCCAGCCAGCGGGCGACGCCCTCGCGCTCGACGCTCATCGCGAAGGCTTCATTGAATTCACTGTCACCGCGGACGTAGACCAGCTGGTGGGCCAGCTCATGGAAGATCGTGCCCACCAGCTGCAGATCGTCGTACTGCAGCATCGTGTCGAGCACCGGGTCGGCGAAATAGCCGAGCGTCGAATAGGCGCTCACCCCGGCCACCAGCGTGTCATCGCCCCGCGCGGCCAGCGCCGAGGCGAAGCGCCACGCGCGTTCCTCGCGAAAATAGCCGCGGTAGGCGATGCAGCCGGTGACCGGAAAGCACCAGCGCCGCGGTTCGACCGAAAATTCCGGCGTGGCGACCACGTTCCAGACCGCATAGGGGCGGTGCAGCGCGCTGTAGCTGCGATAACTCGCGTTGTCCGGAAGCGCGAGTTCGCGGCTGGCGAAATCGCGCGCCGCGCGCACCAGCTCCAGCCGCGCGCGCAGGCCGGGATCGGTAGCCTCGCTGGCGATCACGCGCTGGATCGGCTGGCGGGCCCGCAACAGCTGCCACTGCCCGTGGGCCGCCTGCAACAGGTACCCGGCACTGCAACCCGAAAGACTGAGGCTACTCATCAGCAACAGCGCCCCGGCACGAGAGCAAGTCGATCTGGCACCACGCTCGGTTAACATGCGCGAATGCAAGTGTACCTTGTGGGTGGCGCAGTCCGGGATGAACTGCTGGGCCGCGCGGTCGGGGAACGCGACTGGGTGGTCGTGGGGGCGACGCCGGCGGAACTGGAGCGCGCCGGTTATCGCGCCGTGGGCCAGGATTTTCCGGTGTACCTGCATCCCGACAGTCACGAGGAATATGCGCTGGCGCGGCTCGAGCGCAAGATCGCCCCGGGATACCGCGGCTTCGCCGTCGAATCATCCCCCGCCGTCACGCTCGAGCAGGACCTGCGCCGCCGCGACCTGACGATCAATGCCATGGCCCGTGACGCCGACGGCCGGCTCATCGACCCCTTCGGTGGCCAGGCGGATCTGCGCGCCCGGGTGCTGCGCCACGTGTCGGCTGCCTTCGCCGAGGATCCGGTGCGCATCCTGCGCGTCGCGCGCTTTGCCGCGCGTTTCGCCGGGCTTGGTTTCGAGGTGGCGCCGGAGACTCTGGCCCTGATGCGCGCCATGGTCAGCGCCGGTGAAGCGAACGCGCTGGTGAGCGAGCGCGTGTGGCGCGAGCTGGAGCTGGCACTGGGGACCGCCCATCCGGAGCGCGCCTTCGAAGTGCTGCGCGACTGCGGCGCCCTGGCGCTGATCCTGCCCGAGCTGGTGCAGACTGCCAAGCTGGCCGAGGCGCTGGCGGCGCTGGCCTGCGCCGCAGGGGGTGTCGAGGACGCCGGGGCGACGCCGCTGCGCTGGGCTGCGCTGCTGGCTGGCCTGCCGGTTTCCGACATCGAGGCGATCTGCTCGCGGCTGCGCACGCCGACCGAACATCGACAGCTGGCGCTGCTCGCCGCGCGCCTGGGCGCCTATCTACGCAGCGGCAGCGGGCCGCCCGAGCAGGCCGCGGCCGACCCCAAATGGCTGCTGGGTCTGCTTGAACAGGCCGATGCCATTCGCCGCCCGGAGCGTTTCACCCAGTGGCTCGCCGTGCTCGACGCCCGGGCCAGGGCCGAAAGTCAAAGCGGCACCGGAGCGAAGCAGTTTGCCGAGCGTGTGAACGCCGCACGCTCCGCCGCGGCCGCCGTGCAGCTCAGCGAGGCCGAACTGCAGGCCCACCGCGGCGAGGAGATTGCCGCATTGCTGCGCACGCGGCGCCTGGCGGCCCTGGCCGCCGGGCCTTAGAGCGAGCGCCGCAGGTCCTGGATGCGAAAGGCGTCGGGCGGATCGTGCGCGCCCCGGCTCAGGGCCATCGCCTTGAACACTTCACCCATTTCTTCGGGCATCAGGAGCTGGCGCGCTTCGCTCGCCAGTTGTGCGCGCTCCAGCGCGGAGCGGGCGGACTCGAGTTCGGCGTCGATGCCGGCGCCGAGCAGGAAGGCGGCCTGTGTGCAATAGCCCTCCAGCGCCAGTCCCGCGTCGATGGCGGCCCCGGCCAGGCGCGTGAAGTCCACCCAGGCCGTGACGTCCTGCAGCCCTGGGTGCAGGAAGGGATCATCGTGCGCGCGCTGGCGGTAGTGACAGCGCAGCGTCCCGCTTGTGCGCTGTGGGTGGTAGAGCTCCGCCTGACCCAGGCCATAATCGAACAGCAGCAGCCAGCCCCACCGAAGCGTCGCGGCCAGGCTGCCGATCCAGGGCCCGAGGCGCAGGCACAGCTCGGAGCGGTAGCCGGGGGAGAGCGGTTGCGGGAGCGCGGCGGACAGCCGCGCGAGCTCGGAACCCAGCGCCACGCTGGCCGGCCGCTCCGCCCAGCACAGCCCGCCCAGCGCATCGAGGGCCACGCCGCGCTCGGTGTAGCCCTCCGCCCTCACCGCAAAACACTGGAATGGCAGGGCGTCGGCCACTTCATTGGCGAGGATGACCCCGCCCAGGCCGGAAGCCGGCAGCCGGTCGAGCCACCGCAGGCGCGCGTGCAGCGCCGGCGGCAAGCGCGCCAGCCGCTGTTGTTGCCGCTCCCGCAAATCCGCGCTGGTTTCCAGGATGGCGTAGTGATCGGGCAAGGCCTCCAGGGCCGCGAGGCGCGTGAGCAGCACCTCGGCGAGCGCACCGCTCCCGGCGCCGAGTTCGAGCAGGTCTCCGCCGCCGCGCAGGAGCGGGGCGCACTGCCGCGCGATGCAGGCGCCGAACAATCCGGACAGTTCCGGCGCCGTCGTGAAGTCTCCAGCCGCGCCGATCTTGGCCGCGCCGGCACTGTAGTAGCCCAGGCCCGGAGCGTAGAGCAGCTGCTCCAGATACTCATCGAAGGGAATCCACCCGCCACGCGCCGCGATGCGCGCACGCAGGCTCGCGAGCATGGCCTCGCTCTGCGCGCGTTGCGCGGCATCGAGGGCTGGCATTGTGAATTCCGGCGTGCGCGTCATAAGCTAACCCGATGGAAACCACCCCGCGCGCGCTCGAGGGCCAGACCGCCCTGGTCACCGGCGGCGCACGGCGCGTCGGCGCCGAAATCGTAAGGCATCTGCACGCCGCCGGTGCAGGAGTCGCCATTCACTGCCACCGCTCGCGCGCCGAGGCGCAGGCGCTGGCCGCGGAACTCGAGATGCAGCGCAGCGGCTCCGCCGCCGTGTTCACGGCTGATTTGCGCCAGCCCGACGCCGCGCCGCGGCTGATCGCCGAGGTGCTCGAGCGCTTCGGCGGCCTGCAGCTGCTGGTCAACAACGCGGCGAGCTTTTATCCGACCCCGTGGCCGACGGTGACCCAGGCGCAGTGGACGGAACTGATGGGCACGAATCTGCAGGCGCCGCTATTCCTGACGCAGGCGGCGAGCGCGGCATTGCGGCGGGCACGCGGCCTGGTCCTCAACATCGTCGATATCCACGGCATGCGCGCCCTGCCCGGGTATCTCGTCTACTCGACCTCCAAGGCGGCGCTCATCCACCTCACGCGCGCCCTGGCGCGCGAACTCGCACCCGAAGTGCGCGTCAACGCGATCGCGCCCGGGCCGGTGCTGTGGCCGGAAGCCGGCATGGACGAGGCTCAGCGGCAGGAGATCATCAGCCGGACGCTGCTGCAGCGGGCCGGATCACCGGCCGACATCGCCGCGGCCGTGGTTTTCTTCGCTACTGCGGCGCCCTACGTCACCGGGCAGATTCTCGCCGTCGACGGCGGCCGGAGCCTGCGCACCGCCTAGGACGTTCAGATCGAGACCCAGCGGCTCGAGCCGGTGGGGTTCACGCGCCAACTCCTGCCAGTGATCGGCCATGGTGCGGCCAGTGAGCGGATGCTGCAGTTCCGGGGCGATCTGTGCCAGCGGCGCGAGCATGTAGGAGCGGCGCAGCAGATCCGGCCGCGGCAGGCGGTATGCCGCTGTCTCGGCCACCGTGCCCCCGTAGAGCAGCAGGTCGATGTCCATGGCCCGCGGGGCCCATTTCGGATCCTCGCGCCGCCGGCCGCACTGAACTTCGATCGCGTGCAGTTCCGCGAGGATCTGCTCCACGCTCGCGTTGCTGTCAAAACCCGCCACCGCGTTGAGGAAATCCGCGCCCTTGAATCCGAAGGCGGGATTGCGGTAGCAGGCGGAGAAAACAATGCCCGGGAAGCGGCGGTGCAGCGCGCGCGCCGCGAGCACGAAGCAGCGCTCTGGCTCGATGTTGCCGCCGATGGCGACGTAGACCCTGGGCATGGCCGAGCTTATCCGGCGGGCACGAGATCGGCGCGGCGCCGCTCGATGCTGACCCCGACGTCACGTGAATGGCGAATCGCGCCGGGCTTGCTCAGGCTGACCCTGACCCAGGCGAGCGGGAATTCGGCCAGCAGCAGCAGGGCCAGGCGGTGCGCCAGGGTCTCGATGAGCTGGAACTGCGACTGGCTCACGAAGGCGAGCACGCGCTTGGCGATCTGTTTGTAGTCCATCGTGTCCGCGACCGTGTCGCCCTGTGCCGCGCGCGCGCAGTCGGCGGGATACTCCAGGTCGATGACGACGGTCTGCCGGACGCGCCGCTCCCAGTCGATGAAGCCGATGACGCACTGGCATTCCAGTCCGCGCAGGAACAGCCGGTCATCGCCGTGGGTGCTCATGAGGCTCCCATTTGTGCCGGCAGTGGGGCACGCACAGCGGCCTGCGGGGGCCGCAGCTCGGCCAGCGGCCAGCGCGCCCGCACGTTCAAAGCCGCATCATTGCGCTCACCGGCCCGCAGGCGCAGCAGTCCCGCCACCGCAATCATCGCCGCGTTGTCGGTGCAGTATTCAGGACGCGGGAAGAACGCCTGCCCGCCGCGAGCCGCCACTTCGCGCCGCAGCCGCTCGCGCAGCTCGAGATTGGCGCCGACGCCACCGGCCACGACCAGCTGGGTCAGGCCCGTCGCTTCCAGCGCGCGCAACGCCTTCACACACAGGGTATCGACGATCGCATCCTGCAGGCCGCGGGCAATATCGGCGCGCCGCTGCTCGTCCAGGGGCCGCGCCCGCACCGCCAGCGACACTGCGGTCTTGAGGCCGGAGAAACTGAATTCGTACCCGGCGCGATCCAGCATCGGCCGCGGCAGCGGACAGGCACCAGGCCGACCGGCGGCCGCCAACCGGGCCAGCTGCGGCCCGCCCGGATAGGGCAGCCCGAGGAGCTTGGCGCTCTTGTCGAAGGCTTCGCCGGCCGCGTCGTCGCGCGTCTCGCCGAGCAGGTGGTAAGCCCCGAGCGAGCGCGCTTCGATCAGCATGGTGTGCCCGCCCGACACCAGCAGCGCCAGATGCGGAAATCCGGGCGCCGGTGTCTCCAGGAGCGGCGCCAGCAGATGACCTTCGAGGTGGTGGATGCCGATCGCCGGCAGCCGCCAGCCGTAGGCCAGCGCACGCGCCAGGGCCGCGCCACACAGCAGGGCACCGGCCAGGCCGGGACCGGCGGTATAGGCCACCCCGTTCAGCTGCCGGGGACGCGTGTCCGCCGCGGCCAGCGCGTCCCGCACCAGCGGCAGCAGCCGCTGGACATGGTCGCGGGAAGCCAGTTCCGGCACCACGCCGCCGTAGAGCCGATGCAGATCGACCTGGCTCCACAGCTCATGGGCCAGCAGGCCGCGTTCCTCGTCGAGCACGGCCGCGGCGCTTTCATCGCAGGAGGACTCTATGGCCAGCACTCGCATCCCTGAAAGTATGACCGAAGCAGGAGCTGATTTCGGCCCGCCGGCGCCAGACTTTGCCTTTTGGCTCCGGCCTCTTTAGAATCGCGGCCCCTGCATGGCGGGACCGTTGTTAAACGGTTATTAGAATCAAGAGGTTGAGTTCGATGCCGAGCGTTCGAATCCGGGAAAACGAGTACTTTGACGCTGCCCTGCGTCGCTTCAAGCGCGCGTGTGAGAAGGCGGGCGTACTCGCGGAGCTCCGCCGGCGCGAATTCTACGAAAAGCCCACGCAGGAGCGTAAGCGCAAGAAGGCTGCCGCGGTCAAGCGCCACATCAAGCGCGTCTCGCGCGACTTCGTCCGCACTGCACGCTGAAGTACAAGCGTCCATGACGCTCAAGGCACGCATCCAGGAGGATATGAAATCCGCCATGCGCGCCGGCGCGAAGGACAAGCTCGCGAACATCCGCATGCTCATGGCGGCCATCAAGCAGCGCGAAGTGGACGAGCGCATCGAACTCGACGATGCCCAGGTATTGAGCGTCATCGACAAGATGGTGAAGCAGCGCCGCGAATCCATCGCGCAGTTCGAGGCGGGTGGCCGTGGCGACCTCGTCGCACGGGAAACGGCCGAGATGCAGCTGCTGTCCGCGTACCTGCCCGCGCAGCTGTCCGCCGCCGAGCTCGATGCCATGATCGCCGAGGTCATCGCCGCCACGGGCGCGAGCTCGATCAAGGACATGGGTAAGGTGATGGCCGCGATCAAGGCCCGGGCCGCGGGCCGGGCCGACATGGGCGCGGTCGGCGCGCGCATCAAGGCGCGGCTCAGCGCGTAGCCGCCCCGGCGCCCCGCTGCGGGCGCCTCGGTTAGACTTGGCCGTATGGCGGGCCGCATTCCCCAGGGCTTCATCGACGAGCTGATCGCGCGCGCGGATATCGTCGAAACCATCGGCAGCCGCGTGCCGCTGAAGAAGGCGGGGCGCGAGTACAAGGCCTGCTGCCCCTTTCACGACGAGAAGACGCCCTCATTCTGGGTGAGCCCGGACAAGCAGTTCTACCACTGCTTCGGCTGCGGCGCACACGGCACCGCGCTCGGCTTCCTGATGCAGTTCGAGCAGCTGCCGTTTCCGGAAGCCGTCGAGACGCTGGCCGAACGGCTCGGTCTCGAAGTGCCGCACGAGGGCGGCAGCGCCGCGCCGGCGCGCGGCCAGGAAGAGCTCGGCGAGATGCTGGCGCGCGTCGCGGGCTATTACCAGGAATGCCTGCAATCCAGCGAGCGGGCGCGCGCGTATCTGCGCAGCCGCGGACTGGACGATGCGATCTGCGAGCGCTTCCGCATCGGCTACGCGCCCGACGCGTGGAACGAAGTGCTGCGGCGCTTCGGCGCCACCGACGAGGCGCGCCGTGCGCTGCTGGCGGCCGGCCTGATCATCGAGCGCGAGACCCCGCGTGCGGGGAGCGAACCCTGGTACGACCGCTTCCGCGACCGCATCATGTTTCCGATCCGCGATCCGCGCGGGCGGGTGCTGGGTTTCGGTGGCCGGGTACTGGAGGGCGGCGAGCCCAAATACCTGAATTCACCGGAGACCGCACTGTTCCACAAGGGCCAGGAGCTGTACGGCCTGCACGAGATCCGGCTGGCGCGCACCCCGCTCAAGCGCCTCGTGATGGTCGAGGGCTACATGGATGTCGTGCGCCTCCATCAGGCGGGCATCGCCTCCGCGGTGGCCACGCTCGGCACGGCCACCACGCCCGAACATCTGAAGCGCGCCTTCCGGCTGGTGAGCGAGGTGGTGTTCGCCTTCGACGGCGATCGCGCCGGGCGCGCGGCAGCGTGGCGCGCCCTGCAGAACGCCTTGCCCGAGGCACGCGAAGGCCGCGAAATGCGCTTCCTGTTCCTGCCCGAAGGCGAGGATCCGGACAGTCTCGTGGGCCGCGAGGGCCGCGCCGCCTTCGAGGCGCGCCTGGCCGGTGCCACACCGCTGTCCGAGTATTTCGCCGCGCACCTGCGCGAGCAGGCCGACCTCACTCACGCCGACGGCCGCGCCCGCTTCGTCGCCCTGGCGCGCCCGCTGCTGGCCAAGCTCCCGCCCGGTGTCTATCTGGAATTGCTCCTGGCGCGCATCGCGCAGGAGGTCGGGCTCGGCACCGACCGGCTGCGGGACCTGCTGCAGGATGACCTGGCCACGGAGGACCCGGAGGCCGCCCCGCGCCGCGCCTCGACGCGCGCCGCGGCCGGTGGGCGGCGCGGACTGGTGACACAGGCCATCCAGACCCTGCTGCACTACCCGGCGACGGCCGCGCGAGTGCCCGCGCCAGTGCTGCCGGCACTCGTGGAAATCAGCGAGGCGGAGCTCGGCGGCATCGGCATGCTGCGTGAACTCCTGACGACGCTGCGCGCGCAGCCCGCCCGCATGATCTCCGCGCTGCTCGAGGAGTGGCGCGAGCGACCCGAGCATCGCCGCCTCGGCGAGTTGCACGCCGAACCCACCCTGCTCGATGCAGAACAGGCCGGGCCCGAACTGCTGGGGACACTGGACCGTCTCATCGCCCAGGTCGCCGCCGGCCGCGAGGCCAGGCGCTACGACGAGCTGCTGGCCAAGGTGGAATCGAGCGCGGCCAGCGGGGAGGAACGGCTGGAATTTCAGGCGCTTAACCGGAGAAAGGGCCGTCTGAAGGCTTGAGCGGGCCGCCCCTACCGTAACTGGCCTTTCGGGCCAGTTACTCGGTATAATTACCGGATTTTCCGCAGCAATCTTGACCCTCCCGACTTGTTCTCTTCTGGGAACTACGGCCGAGAAGCTGTTGTCCTGAATTTCCGCCAAGGAACGAAATGCCCCCCAGCCACAAGCCCAAGCCCTCTACCGGCAGCCATCGCAAGAGCAGTGCGCGAGCTGTGCCGGCCGTGAAAAAGGCTGCCGCGAAGCCGCCGGCGCACGCCCGGCCGCGCCTCGCGGCGAAAGCGCATGGTGCGCTCAAGAGCGCCCCGGCGGCCAAGCCGGCCGCCTCCGGCCGTGCGGCCGTTCCGGCGAAGACCGTGGTGGCGGGCAAGCCGCCTCTGCCTGCCAAGGGCGCTGCGGCCGCCAAGGCTGGCGCGCCACCGGCC
>WNFI01085329.1_pt1 | contig 27774 bp, 28 predicted proteins | sample 5400471 | NCBI WGS metagenome assembly WNFI01 (sample SAMN13153348, study PRJNA577476) | soil metagenome | isolation source: 100 cm saprolite on Douglas fir-dominated hillslope | place: USA:California | collected 2013-09-17
GCAGTCGCGATTAAACGATGACGGCCACGCGATTCCCATAATTTTTATCACCGCGCACGGCGACGAAAAAATGCGAATTCGCGCGATGAGAGCTGGTGCAACGGCGTTCTTGGCAAAGCCTTTTGACCGCGTGGTCCTGTTAGAACGGGTCCGAGCCTGTTTGGAACGGACGTGACAGAGGGAAACGGGTAGCGCCTGGGGGAAATCTGTGGGGGATGGCGAAAACAGCGTCCAGCGGGCCCGCGAGAGCCGAGACTCCCAGTTCGAGCAGATCGTGGGCAGTAGCCCCGCGTTGGAAGCGGTGCTCGAGCAAGTTGAGCGCGTGGGACCCACGGACGCTACTGTTCTGATTCACGGAGAGACTGGCACTGGGAAGGAACTGATCGCACAAGCCGTCCACAACACCAGTGCTCGCTGCAATCGCCGGTTTGTCAAAGTGAACTGCGCCGCGATTCCTTTCGATCTTCTAGAAAGCGAGTTGTTTGGTCATGAGAGAGGCGCTTTCACCGGCGCCATAGCTCAGAGAGTTGGCCGATTCGAACTGGCCCACCAGGGCACTCTTTTCCTGGACGAGGTTGGCGATATTCCGCTTGCCTTGCAACCCAAACTGCTGCGTGTATTGCAAGAACGGGAGTTCGAGAGATTAGGAAGCAGTCAGACTCACAAGGTGGACGTTCGGCTCGTAGCCGCGACGAACCGAGACCTCGAAGGAATGGTGGCGCGCAGCGAATTCCGGAGTGACCTGTATTACCGCCTCAATGTGTTTCCAATTGTGCTGCCGCCCCTGCGGACGCGGAAGGAAGACATCCCAGCGCTCGTGATGCACTTCGTCGGCATATTCAGCCGTCGCATGGGCAAGCAGATCGACGAGATTCCAGAAGAAACTATGCTGGCCTTTAGGGCGTACTCTTGGCCTGGCAATATCCGCGAGCTTCAAAATCTGAGCGAGCGAGCAGTGATTCGAGCGAGTGACGGAGTACTTCCGAACCCACTGACTGTGCCTAGGCTGCAACCGGTCCTAGGCTCTACTGTCCCAAAAATCCGCGGAGAGCCAGAGCCCTCCGCTCAGAAAACACTCAAAGACTCCGAACGCGAGTTCATCATTCAGACGTTGGATGCTGTGGGTTGGGTGATCGGAGGACCGACTGGAGCAGCCGCAAAGCTCGGCCTGAATCGCACCACGCTGATTCATAGGATGAAGAAGGTTGGTATTAAGCGGCCAAAGCGGATTGCTGATGACCGCGAACTCGAGACGAAGATTCTCGTCAATCGAAAATGATGGCGCTGAGGACAAAGTCAACGAAATCGTAGGCGGTAGCGCGGCGCTCAAGTTCGTGCTTGCTGAAGTGCAACGAGTGGCACCAACAGACTCCACCGTGCTGGTTCTCGGAGAGACAGGGACGGGAAAGGAGCGTATCGCAGCGGCGATTCACAAAGCCAGCATGCGACGCGATCGTCCGTTCATCAAAGTGAATTGCGCAGCCATTCCCGTCGACTTGCTGGAAAGCGAGCTGTTTGGCTATGAAAAAGGCGCTTTCACAGGAGCGTTCGCGCAAAAAGTTGGCCGTTTTGAAATGGCTGACACCGGCACTCTCCTTCTTGACGAAATAGGCGATATTCCGCTGGCCTTGCAACCGAAATTGCTGCGCGTCCTGCAGGAAAAGGAGTTCGAACGTCTAGGGAGCGGCCGGACGCATCAGATCAACGTCCGCCTCATTGCAGCCACACATCGTGATCTCACGGAGATGGTCAGACGGAAAGAGTTCCGCAGTGATCTTTATTATCGGCTGAACGTTTTCCCTGTCCTGGTGCCACCCCTGCGGGAGCACCGTGAGGACATACCTGAATTGCTACGCCACTTCGTCGGCGTATTCGCACAGCGCATGCGGAAGCACATTGACCAGATACCGAATACAACGATGAATGCGCTGATGGCATACCATTGGCCAGGCAACGTGCGGGAACTAGAAAACCTCGTAGAACGGGCGGTGATTCTCTCGGATGACGGAGTGCTTCCGAACCCCCTTCCGACAGTACAGGGGAATACAATGGTCCGACTTGCTGTCCAAGGCACGATACGCGATCACGAAGCAGCCCTGATTTTGCAGACGTTGCGGGCGGCCGGAGGAATGATAGGAGGGCCTCGAGGAGCTGCTGCCCGGCTTGGGCTTAAGCGTACAACATTGATATCTAAGATGAAGAGGCTCGGGATCTACAGGAGGCTCGAACGAATCATGGATCAGCTCAACAAGAGAGACGAGAGTGAGCCTCCTGCAAAAGGGAAAGCCGAGGTTGAATTTCAGGAAGCTTGATGTGCTAGATTCCTTACTTGAGTTGATGAGCGCGTGCCACACAGGAACAATTTCTTCGCGCCGCTAAAGAGCGCCACTCAGTCCCAGGCTTCGTGAATCACATGCCCAGATCACAGGGCTCCGCCCAGGTGTGTCGAGGCGCGCTCGCAGGCTTGTTTGAGGGCAACTGTCGCTCACACGCGACCGTCCGTCAACGGCTGTCGACACCTCGACACCGACGCTTCGCGTTATGACATCCGCATACCATTTTTCCCCATAAGTGCTTGAGTCCGCAGGGACTCCGGGCTCAGCCCGCCTCCGCATGGTTGGCATCGCGCTTGCTGTTCTAGCTCAACTGAAAGCAAACATAGGAGCATACGATGCCGACCGCAGGAGCGATTTCATTGAATTGGGGAAGGAGCGGTAACGCTTCGTCCGACGAACTCCGCGTGGTGAGCGACGAGAGGCTTGTGGCAGCCGCGAAGATCGGTCACAGCGGTGCCTTCAATAATCTGTATAAGCGTCATGCCGAAAAGATGTTCCGTATTACTTATCGCATTTTGCGAAATCGCGAGGACGCCGAGGACGCGGTTCAGGAATGCTTCCTTAACGCACTCCTTCACCTGAAGAATTTTGACGGAAGGTCGCGATTTTCCACTTGGCTGACACGCATCGCTATAAACGCAGCGCTGATGAAACTGCGCAAGAATCACGCGTCCCGAGAGGTTCCAATAGACGAGTCGGCAGAGACAGGCGAGCTCCGCCCGGAGCACCAATTGTCGAACTTTTCTCCGAATCCGGAAGAGCACTGCACGAAGAGCGAGCGGGAAGCACTCCTGAGAGAGGCCGTCGCGAAGCTGCGGCCAAAGATTCGGAAGGCAGTCGCGATTCATAAGCTACAGGAATGTTCTTTGGAGGAAACAGCTGAGGTTCTTGGAACTTCTGTCGCAGCGGTAAAGGGACGGATATTTCACGCGAGAGCTGTGTTACGCAAGACATTGCAGTCGCAATTCGTAGTTCCTTCGCTGTGGGCGAACCCCACTGCGCGTTCATGCGCGGCCAAGTGAGGGTGCAATGGCAGGGAGAAGGTCGTGAACGAGGGAAACCGTGGCACTAAATCTATTCTGTTGACGCCGCCCTTGCCGAGCTGGCAGCTGGAGGGATGTTTGGTGTACTCCTGTTCATACCGATACGATCACGGCCCAAGTCACCGACATAATCACAGCCGTTCATTACCGCAAAGAGTAATTCGTGCACAGGAAAGATGCCCTTATCGACCTTGACTCATCACTTCAGCGTTCCTGGCTTCATTGCTGAATGTATGGCTTCAAGCAGGGCTTCATCGTCAAAGGGCTTTCCGCAGAATCCAAACGCGCCACTCTGGAGAGCCTGTCTACGGGACGCTGGGTCGTCGTGAGCTGATACGAGGATGATCGGGATTCGGCAGTGATCTGTGGCGAGTTGTTGCTGCAGTTGAAAGCCGTTCATCCCGGGCAAACGCAGATCGAGAATCAGACAATCCGGCGTGCGTTCGCGACAAGACCGAAGGAACTCCTCTCCTGAAAAGAAAGTCTCCGACTCAAAGCCAGCAGATATGACAAGTCTACTTATGGCTCGGCAGACCGCTTTTTCGTCGTCCACGATGGCTACCAACCTGCGTTTCTCCACAATGCTCGTTCCTCCACGGTGCTCATTCTTTGATTCGAGGACTAGGATCGCATGCACTCGCAGATTCGCTACAGAATCACATGCACTTCAATGGGACCTCGGTCTTATAGCAATCCGGCCAAAGGCCGAGTGGTGCTTGCCTTTCAGGGAAAGTTCGCCAAATTGTCAATTGGGATAAGGCACGCGCAGCAGAGTACCTGCGGTGGTCGGCAAAACGTATCGGAAACCGGCATAAACCATGCTGAGATGCGCGTTCTTCGGATCCCCCGGCGCCACATACCATGGAGCGCGAGTCAAATAGGAATACTGGATATAATATTGGAGAGCTCCGTACCGGCGGTCCTTCCAGAAAGTATGTAGCCAATCGAAGGTGACCTGCTGAATGGCTCGGTTATCTACGTTGGAGGAGCCGGGCCCGCCAAACCCAATAATCTTTCCGGGGTGCACTGCATTCGTAGTGTCGGGGAAGAAGTTGCGTTCGAAATAGTCTGCTGCGTAATAAATTGCGAACGACTGCTTTGAGGTCGTTCTCCATTCGAGACCCGCAGAGCCGGCGCCGGCATGCACCATCGAAAGACTGACGTCGGTACCGGCAGCGTTGGGGCGAACCACCAGTTGCGGTGTCGTTCCCTCTAGATAGTGAGCGCCGCCGTCGCTCCAAAACGCGTTGGCGAGGAGAACGAGCTTATTAGGAACCAGCTCGTAGTTCGCGGCGATCTGACCACCACCTCCCACAGCGCTACGCGTTTGGAAAGCGGTTCCGCCGATAGGCTTCACCGAAGCGTGCGCACCCGTGAACAAGCCCGTGACCTCTGCATGGAAGTGTCTGGCAGCAATATTTCGGTCATGTGTGATCTTGGCAAGAATGTCGGGGAACGAGTTTGGCGCCCCTATTTGGGCATTGTTATCGAACTGGGAACCGATTGAACTGAACGCTGCTGGCAGGGCAACGTAGCCGCCAATATATTGATTGGAGCCTTCAATTCCGACTCCCATGGCCCAATGCTCGTTGGGCTGATAAGCTGCCCGCAACACGGCGGCCCGAGTCCAGGGAACGCCGACCATACCGTCGGGAGCCTCGTTGTAAGTAAGGAACAAGTCGACAGGCATTGGTCCGATCCCCTGGCGGTTGGGTGTCAGCCAACCCCAGGATTGTCCTCCCAAGACTTCCCACTTTCCGCGCTTCAGGTCCATGAAATAAAGCCGGAGGCGATTGGTATGGGGATTACTAGTCTGGTAGACGCTGGGAGCATCGTTGCCGCTGAAGTCGGTCTCCAGGTAGCCGAGAACATCATTGCCAGCAAATTTGTCCGTGACCTTGAAGCTAAAGCGCGAGTTTTGCGCCGTGGTGCGCAGTTCGCTCACACGCCCGTGCGGGGTGTTGTTGAACGGTATGGCGGCAAACGGGGTATTGATGTTGCCCTGCGTATTCGTCGTGCGATAAATGTTTTCGAAATCCACGAAGCCACCAATATTTATGACCGCGTTGTCGACCCTGAAGGAGCCCACAGGCTCCTCTTCTGGTTTGCCTTTTTCCTGAACTTGCTGAGTAGACGGTTGCTGCTTAATATCTGCAGTTGTATGTTTCACGGTCGGCTCGAGTCCCGATGAGGCCGAATCGCCGGAAGATCCGTCGCGGCGAGTAGGCACTAACTTGCTCGTAGTGGAGGCTGCCACTGCGTCCCTCGATTGCACTTTTAGGGTTTCAATTTCCTGCTGTTGTGCGGCCAATTGCTTTTGAGTTTGCATCAGGGCTTCGCGAAGAGCCTTTACCTCGGCAGTCAGGTCGGTGTTGCTCTTCGAGGAATCAGGAGCCTGCCCGCTACCTTGTGCGAGCACCATGGCAGGTAAGAGTAGCAAGGCGAGTAAGAAGTAGATGAGCTTCATATCGTGATGACCTAACTTACTGTTGCGGTCGTGCATTTCCCGTTTCGCGTAGAAACATGCGGAGGAGGATCGCCAGAGCGATGCTCGCCATCCAAAACAGAACGTTAACGCGGGTTTCGTGGACATGGAGAGCTCTGTCAGAATCCCTCGGCTCGGGTGGGTACCTCGATCAGGGTTGGGGCTTGCGATCCGAGCGCAGCTGTCAGCGCCTGCTTGAGGTTGTCGACCGTGGCGGCGCACACACCCTCCACGCCATAGCCCTTGGCGAGGGAGATGAAGTCGATACCCGGCACGTCAAGCCCGGGCACACCTTCGATTTTCAGCACCTGCGCAAACCAGCGCAGAGCACCATAGGTGCCGTTCTTCATGATCAGGAACACCACCGGGATCTTGTAGCGGGCTGCGGTCCAGAGCGCGGTGATGCTGTAATTAGCCGAGCCATCGCCGATGACGGCGATGACGCGCCGCGACGGCTCGGCGAGCTGGACGCCGAGCGCCGCCGGCATCGCCCAGCCAAGACCGCCAGCCGCTGGGAAGTAGTAGCTGCCCTGTTCCTGCATAGGCAGTCGGTGCCACAGGAAGTCGGTCGTTGAGGTCGACTCGTTCAGGTAGATGGCGTCACTGGGCGCCGTCGCAGCGATGACGTCGAAGACTGCTTCGGGCAACAACGGCCCTGGACCGATTTCCGCGGGCGCGGGTCTTGGCTGCGTCGTGGGCGACGGGCGGCCCGACCGGCGCACATTGTCGGCCAAAGCTTGAAGCGTCGTATGGATGTTCCCGACGACCGCATCACCCACTGGCGCGCGCGCCGCCTCCTGCGGATCGGAAGTCACGGCAATAAGTTCAGCTCCCTCCGGGAGATACGTCCCCGGCTCGTATTGGTGGTAGCGGAAGACGGGCGCGCCGATCACGAGGATCACGTCGTGCCCGCTCAGCGCTGCCGAAATCCTCTTGATCGAGGCCGGTAGCAGACCCCGGAAGTGGGGATGTGTGGTCGGAAAAGGACAGCGCGGTGCCGACGGTGCTACCCAGACCGGCGCGCGGAGCTTTTCGGCCAGGCGAACCGCATGAGCATTGCCGCGACACGCGTCGACCTCCGGCCCGAGGACCAGCGCGGGATTCTTGGCAGCGTTCAGACGGTCGACGACGCGCGACAACGACACCCCATCGAACGAGCCGACCGCATGAACTTGGCGGTCGAGCAGGGCCGAGGATCGCGGATCTGCTTCAGCCGCCCAGTCATCATAGGGCACCGAGAGATAGACCGGGCCAGACGGCGGCAACGCTGCCATGTGCAGCGCTCGGCTCATCGCCAGCGTCACATCCTGAGCGGTCGACGGCTCATAACTCCACTTCACCAGTGGCCGCGGCAGTTGCGTCGAGTCCACATTGGTCAACAACGCCTCGACACCCACCATGGCGCGTGTCTGCTGCCCGGCCATCACGATCAGCGGCGAATGGGAGTTCCATGCATTGGCGAGCGCACCCATACCGTTGCCGCTGCCGGCGGTGGAGTGGAGGTTGATGAGGGCCGGTTTGCCCGTCGCCTGGGCGTATCCATCGGCCATGCCGACCGCAACGCCCTCGTGCAGAGCGAGGAAATAGCGGAAATCCGACGGAAAATCCTTCAAGAACGGCAGCTCGTTTGATCCGGGATTGCCGAAGACCGTAGTGAGGCCCTGCCTGCGCAACAGGTCATATGTCACGTCATGAACGCTGGTCGTGATTTTGTTCCTGTTTTGCGATGTAGTCTGGCTCTCGCCGCGCGCCGGCTGCCCATCATGTGGCTGTTGAGCCAGGGCACTTTCGGCCGCGACCACAGACGCCGCCAGGGCTCCGGCTCCTTTCAGAAATGTCCGGCGATCACTCCCGGTGAAGCACTGCTCGCTATTCATTCCTACTGTCTCCTTGGTCATGATTTCGCTCCCCTTTGCGATGGGTTAATGACGGATGCAGACCGACTTCACCTCGACGTATGCAACGCCTGCTGGCGTGAGAAGCGCCCGACGCATCTTCAGATGCGCTGCTCCTCGTGACTCCGGAACTAAAACGGATAGGGACCATGAGAATGTCGAACGGTTATCCAGTGATCGCGCGTAAATTCGCGCAAGATCCACTCCCCACCGAACCGCCCGAGTCCACTGTTCTTCTCGCCGCCGAAGGGGCCCGTCGGCGTGTCGTCGACACTATGGTCATTCACATGGGTCATTCCTGCCTCAACTCGCAGCGCGAACCTCACACCGCGTGCGCGGTCCTGCGTGAACACCGCGGACGATAGGCCGTACTCAGTCTGATTGGCGACGTGCAGCGCCTCCTCTTCATCCTTGACCTTGATGATGGGTGCTATCGGACCGAAGATTTCGTCCTGTGCGATCGCCATGTCGTTCGTCACGCCTGCAAAGACGTGCGGCGGCAGCACTTGGCGATCGGGCAAGCCCCCCAGCAGCTCGCGCGCGCCCTCCTTCCGTGCGCCCTCGATGCGGGCAAGATGTCCGCGCAACTGGCTCTTGTTGATCACTGGTCCGATGGACACCGATGGGTCGCTCGGATCGCCATATTTCAGCGTCTTCACGTGAGCAATGAAGCGATCGACGAACTCATCGTAGATGCTCGCGTCTACGATGATCCGGTTCGTGCTCATGCACACTTGGCCCTGATGGAGGAAGCGGCCGACGACAGCAGACCGTACCGTATGTTCCAGGTCGGCATCGTCGAGGACGACAAGCGGCGCGTTACCGCCGAGCTCCAGTGCCACGCGCTTGAGCTGCGGGGACTGCATTGCAAGCGCACCGATATGTCGGCCCACTGGCGTCGAACCGGTGAACGAGATCAGACGGGGAATCGGGTGCGTGGTGAATGGATCACCGATCTCCGAGATAGGCCCGATGACAACGTTGAGAAGGCCAGCCGGTAGTCCGGCCTCTTCATAGATCTTCGCAATGAGGAGCCCACCCGTAACGGGTGTATCTTCCGCCGGCTTGACGACGACCGCATTCCCCAGCGCCAACGCGGGACCGATTGAGCGGTGTGACAGATACATGGGGAAGTTCCATGGACTGATCACCCCGATCACCCCGAGTGGCTGGCGATAAGCCCGGCTTTCCTTCCCGGCCTCATCGAGCGGAAGGATCCGCCCTTCCATACGATGCGGGAAGGATGCGGCTTCCAGCGTCACGGCATGCACAAATTGCCATTCAAGCTCGGCTTTGACACGCGTGCTCCCTGCTTCGCGTCGAGATCGCCTTGGTTCGCCATGACCGTTTCGGCCAGCGTGGCGCCGGAATACGGATCAGTGTCGACTTGCACACCGCCGTGCTTCCCCGGTCGCCATGAACCATCGATGTATTGCCCGTCAAACCCCTGGTAAAGCGCCGGAGGTTTAGTTGCTTGTGCCGGGTTAACAATCCAGGCTGTGGTTGGCGTTTGCGGTATTGCCACGGTGCTCATTTCTTTGTCCTTTCCGACCTCTTCGTCCTTCGGTTAGTGTTGCCATCCGCCACCCAGTGCTTGATAGAGCTGGACAAGCGCAAGACGTTCGTTAAGTTGCGCCTGGACGAGATTAAGTTCCGCCGCGAAATAGTTCGTTTCGCTGGTCAGTACCTGAAGATAGCTTGCGCCTCCTTGCTTATAGAGCAGCAAGGAGAGGTCGTCGGATCGCTGCGCCGCCTGAGTGAGCAACTGCTGCTGGCCGCGAAACTCGCGATCTTTTTGATAGGCGACGAGCGAATTCGAAACCTGCTCCAGTGCGTTCTGAACGGTTTGCTGGTAGGAAAGCACAGTCTCCTGCCATTGCGCTCGAGCGAGCCTGAGTCCCGAACGGAGCCTTCCGCCCTCGAACACAGGTTGACTGACGCTGAACGCCGCGTTCCAAGTCTGCGAAGGCGCGTTGATGAACCGATTCAAGGCGTTGCTCTCTAACCCACCCGCCCCAGTGAGGGAAATGCTCGGGAAAAACGCAGCCTTAGCCACGCCAATTTGAGCATTGGCTGAGACGATGATTTCTTCCGCCTGATGGACGTCTGGCCGACGCTCAAGCAGCTGCGAGGGCAGGCCAGCTGGAATGCTGTCCGGAATAGGTTGCTCCGTGATCGCACGGCCGCGCGGGATGGACTGCGGATTTTCGCCCAGCAGGACGCTGAGGACGTTTTCCTGCTGCTCGATTTGCCGCTCGAGGTCGGGAATGGATTCCGAAGCCGTATAGACCAGTTGTTCTGATTGGCTCACGTCGAGGTCGGAGGCGGAGCCGTGGGTAAAAAGCACTCGCGTTAACTCAAGCGATTGCTGCCTGGACGCCAGCGTGCGCTTGGCGATCTCAAGCTCGCTGTCGAGTGCGCGAAGCTGGAAATAAGCCGTTGCCATGTTTGCAACGAGGGACGAAATTACCGCCCGCTGTCCCCACTGCGTGGCAAGCATTTGGGCACGAGCCGCCTCAGTCTGGCGGCGGTATTTTCCCCAAAAGTCCAGATTCCAGATCACTGAGAGGTTGAGCTGACCAGCGTTCACTTCGTAGGCTGGAAACAAACTTGAAACCTTAGCGTTTTGTTGGCTGAATACGCCTGCGCCGACACTGGCTGACGGGAACTGGTCGGCACGAGTAATACCAAGCTGGGCTTGTGCCTCAAGTACGCGCGTGGCAGCAATGCGAGCATCGTAGTTTTGCTGAAGCGCGGTGTGAATCAGCTTCGCCAGGACTGGATCCTGGTAGAGTTCCCACCACTTCTCGTTGCCAAACGACGCTACTGAGTCACTTTGCGCAGGCGCCGCGACGCGATAATCCGTGGGCAAGTTAACAGTCGGGCGCTTGTAATTCGGCCCGACCGCGCAACCGGCAAGCAGGACAAGTACTGGCAAAAACGCAAGCTTTCTCATCGTCAGTCCCCTTCGCCTGGAGTTTCCGCCGGTACAAGCCCAACTGGTCTCTGCCGCGCGGCACCGGAGATGCGCTCGACCACATAGAAGATCGCCGGAACAAAGAATCTACCGATGAAGGTCTCCGCCACCATGCCGCCAATTACCGCCGTGCCCATGATTTGGCGCGCAATCGCGCCTGCTCCGGATGCTGTCCAGAGCGGCACGCAGCCGAGAATAAAGGCGAGCGCGGTCATCATTAGGGGCCGGAAGCGAAGCCTCGCCGCGGAAAGTGCCGCGTCGACGATGGACATGCCGCGTTCGTAGTCCTCCTTTGCAAACGCGACGATCAGAATCGAATTCTTGGCAGAGAGGCCGATGAGCATCACCAGCCCGATCTGTGCGTAGACATCGTTTTCGATTTGAACCATGTAGGCAGGCAGAAAGAAGCCGAGCACGACGCGACGCAGCCAGAGCGCGGCCAGCGCCCCGAAGACTGCGACTGGCGTGCTGAGTAGCACGCTAAAAGGCACTGTCCAGCTTTCATAGAGAGCTGCCAGAATTAGGAAAACGAACAGCAGCGAGAATCCGAAAATAACTGATGCTGGTACTCCTTCTTCGGCTTTTACCTCCTGGTAAGACATTCCCATCCAGTCGTATCCCATGTCGGAAGGCATGGTTTGCTTGAAGACATCCACGAGGGCCGCTCTTGCCTGATCGGCGCTATAACCCGGTGCGGCAGCAGCGTTGATCTGCGCGGACCGGTACTCGTTGTAACGCATCGTAAACTCGGGACCAGAACGGCTCTCGAATCTTGCGAGCGCGGAAAGCGGCACTGTCTGCCCTTGTCCGTTGCGGACATAGAATTGTCCGAGATCGTTGGTCGTCGCACGGTAGGGCGCTTCGGCCTCCACATACACCTGCCAGGTGCGGCCGAAATCGTTGTAGTAGTTGACGAACAACCCACCCATGTACGCCTGAATCGTGTTGTAGACGTCGGTTAAGGCCACGCCCTGCTTCAACACCTTCTCTCGGTCCACATTGATGAACTCTTGTGGAACACTCGGGATAAACGTGGTGCTGATCATGCCAAGCTCAGCGCGCTTGTGAGCGCCCGCCATGAATTTGTTCAGGTTATCTGCAAGAAATTTGACATCCTTGCCGGCGCGGTCCTCCAGCACAAACGTAACCCCTCCGGCGGTGCCCACGCCCGGTATCGCCGGCGGCGAGAAGGCGAAAACGGTCCCTTCCGGCAGCCGCTTGAGTTCCTGATTCAAACGAGCTTTGATAGCTTGATATTGTTCGGCTTGGCTTTTGCGGTCCTCCCAGGGCTTCAAGGCGACAAAAAAGTTGGCGTTGTACGACGTCCGGACGTAACTGAGCAAGCTGAAACCAATCACACTGGTCGTGTACTGGACGCCCGGCGTGTCAGCGAGAACTTTCTCCACCTGTTTCGCAGCCGCGCTTGTGCGCTCCATGGATGCCGAGTTAGGCAGCTGCATATTGACGAAGAGGTATCCCTGGTCCTCGTCGGGGAGAAAGCTAGTGGGCAAATGGGCACTAAAGAGCCACGCTGCACCGCCCGCAACGACAAGCAGCACCATCACCATCGCGGCTTTGCGAATCAGGCTGCCGGACGAACGTACAAAGCCGTCTGTCGAGCGCTCGAAATAGCGGTTGAAGTAGGCAAAGAATTTTCCGAGCGGCCCGCGAGTTGCCTTCTTGGGGCGGAGCAGTAGCGCCGAAAGTGCCGGGCTGAGCGTGAGAGCGTTGAACGCGGAAAGCATCACGGAGATGGCAATGGTGAGGGCAAACTGCTGATACAGCCTGCCAGTGATGCCCGGTATGAAAGCTGTCGGCACAAACACCGAGGCTAAAACCAGGGCAATACCAACCACAGGGCCGGAAAGTTCTCCCATAGCCTTTATGGAGGCATCCTTTGGACTGAGTCCTTCCTCAATGTGGTGCTGCACGCCTTCAACAACCACGATGGCATCATCGACCACCAGACCGATAGCCAGCACCAGGCCAAAGAGAGAAAGTGTGTTGATGGAAAAGCCGAACAGTGGGAACAGCACGAACGTGCCCACCAGGGAGACAGGCACGGCCAGCATGGGGATCAGGGTGGCTCGCCAGTCCTGCAGGAAGAGATAAACCACAAAAATTACCAGCGCAATCGCAATCACGAGGGTCCAAAGAATCTCTTTCATGCCCTCCGTGACCGAGAGTGTCTGGTCGAGCGAAATGGTGTAATCGATGTCTTGCGGGAAGCGTTGCTTGAACTGTGCCATGAATTTCCGGATACCCTGCACGGTTTGAACGGCATTGGTTCCGGGCAACTGATAGACAGAGATAACGGCGCTGGGCTTGCCATTCAGGCGAGCGAGCATGCTATAGTCCTGCGTGCCTAGCTCGACTCGGGCCACGTCTCTCACGCGAACCGTTCCTCCATTCGGTGCTTCGCGCACGATCACGTCGCCGAACTGTTCCGGCGAAGTCAGCCGTCCTTGAGCCAGCACGGCATAGGTAAACTGCTGATTGCTCTGAGCTGGCTCGCCGCCCACCTGGCCAGCCGGATTCACAGTGTTCTGGGCCTTAAGCGCATTAGCTATGTCCGTGACCGTAATGCCAAGCTTGGCCATTTGATCAGGTTTCACCCACAGCCTCATCGCATACTGCCCCGACCCGAAGACTTGGGTCTGACCGACGCCATACAAGCGCGCGATAGGATCGTTGAGATTGATATAGGCGTAATTCGCCAGGTAGTTCGAATCCCGAGTGCCATGCGGCGAATACAGCGCAACCAGCATGAGCGGTGCCGTTGTCGACTTCTTGAGAGTGATCCCGTAATTGTTCACCTCGGGCGGCAACTGACCGTTTGCTAGTTGCTGGCGTGATTGCGTGAGCATCAGGTCCATGTTCGGATCAGTTTTGAGATCGAAATCGACGAACATTGTCGTTTGCTGGTTCGCAGTGGCGTTTAGCGAATACATGTAGGTCATGTTGTCCACGCCACTGACTTGCTGCTCGATGGGTACGGCAACAGCTTGCTCCAGAGTCTGCGCGTCCGCACCGGGATAGTTAGCTTGCAACCGGATCTCAGGTGGGGCGATGTTTGGGAACTGCGCTACCGGCAAGGTTACGATCGTAGTCACGCCGACTATGACCGTGAGGATCGCAATCACGATCGCGACAATGGGTCGTCGAATGAAAAAATTCGCCATGGCTTAGCGCTCCTCCGTTTCCTTGTTTGGCGTGGGCTTCACTAGTTCGCCTTCTTTTGCCTTCTCAGCACCAGCCACCAGGACGCGTTCTCCGGGTTTCAGGCCGGATGTGATCACCCAGAGCGTGCCCACTCGAGGCCCGACCTCCACCGTGCGGAACTGCGCCCGATTGTCGGCGCCTACGACAGTGACCTGACACGTCCCTTGCTGCTGATTCACTGCTGCCTGCGGCACCAGCAGCGCTCCCGTGATGAATCCGGTTGGCGCCTGAATGCGCGCGTACTGGCCGGGTCGCAACAAATTTCTCGCATTGGGGAACTCGCCCACGATCTGAATCGTCCCGGTCTGCATGTTTACTTGGCGGTCCGCGAAGATTATTCTGCCGAGATGTGGGTAAGTACTCCCGTCGGCCAAGGTCAGTTGCAACGGGACCCGTGAAGCGTGCGTGATAAAGTCCACACTCCCCGGACCGCCGCCGTCTGCCATGCGTAGGTATTCCTGTTCGCTGATGGGGAAATAAACTTTGATCGGGCTGACCTGCGAGACGGCGGTGAGGACCGTGGACGGCCCCACCAGGTTGCCCACCTGCACAGTGTTGATGCCGGCGATTCCGTCGATCAGAGAAACAACTTTGGTATACCCAAGGTTTATGCTGGCTTGCTCGACTGCCGCTTGGTCGGCCTCGACGGAGGCCTTCAACGCGCGCAGCGCCTGCGTGTCGGTATCCAGCTGGCTCTGAGGAATGGCATGAGCCTCCGCTTCGGGAATGTCACGCTTCACGTTGAGCTCGGCGTTCGCCATCTGTGCCTCGGCCTGCGCCAATTGCCCTTTGGCTTGATCAAGCACGGCTTGAAATGGACGGGGATCAATCTCAAAGAGGAGCTGACCCTTTTTAACGAGTGCCCCTTCGCGATAATCCTGGCGAATCAGGTAGCCGCTCACTTGCGGCGAAATCTGTGCGTTGACGTAGCCTTCGAGCGTCCCCACCCACTCCCCCTCAAGCGGTACGTCCTTCTCGATCACCGGTGCCACTTCGACCGTGGGTGCTGGAGGGGCAGGCGCGGAAGCTACCCGGCCTTCGCACCCTGCGCTTAACGCGCCCAGCAGAGCGGCGCCTACGACCATTAACTTTCGCGATTTCCAGATTCTCGCATCAGTGCTCATTCTTTCCTCCAAGAAAAGGGCGCCCCAGTTCTCGCTGGAGTGGCTGTTGTGTTTTGTGAGAATTCGATTTTTGTTTCCGTTCCCATACAATCTTCAGATTCCTCGTTCGACTGGAGCCAACGAACATGTTTGGAGAACAATGCTTCGAGGTCCGCGCCGTCCTTCTCACGTTTTGGGAGCGGTACGCCTATTCCCGAGTTTGGCGGTTATCTGCTCGAGAATGAGCTTCGTGTACATCCCGCTGGCCGTGAATTGCGCCCCGTGTCGGGCCAGCATGCGCAAGAGTCGTTCACCGCACTTGTCGATAAACGTGACTTCGTTCAGGTCCACGATGCAGGCTCGCCGGTTATCTCTGCGGTGTTTCTTTTTCCAGCAGGCCCTGAGTTCACGAAACCAGGGAGCAGTAAGCCGTCCCTGGAGAATCCATCTCTCCTCGGAAGGCGTTTCACTAAAGCTGATCTTCAACATGCTGTTTTCCTCACAGGCCAGACGCATTGCGAAGGCGACGTTGCGGAATGTGTCCGGTGGTATCCCCCAAACCTGTGGTGTTTGTCCCACGCGTCGGATTGGACTTCATATAGCGGCTCAATTTTCCCCGTAACTTCCTCCTCGCATGAAAAAGCCGCGCTTTGACGGTCCCGACCGAGACACCCATGCGCCGGGCAGTCTCCTCAGTCGATAGCTCTGCGAGTTCCCGCAACGCGATTGCTAGACGCAGCCCTGGCCGCAGATTCCCAAGCGTCTCTGACAGAATTTGTACTCTCTCGCGCCGCAGGTAACTGGTTTCGGGGTCCGGACTTGCATCGGGTATCTCCATTGCTGACGCAGCGACTCCGTGGGCGTTTGAATCGTCGGCGGGAATCTCGCGCAGTGCATGACTTCGACGCATCAACATAAGTGCTTCGTTGATAGCGATCCGCGTTAACCAGGTGGAGAAGGAGGATTTCCCTTGGAATTTGTTCAAGTGGATAAAGGCCTTTTGGAAGGTTTGTTGGACAACATCTTCTGCGTCCTCCCGGACCCGGGTATAGCGTCGAGCAAACGCAAGCATTCTTTGCTGGTGACGTTCAACTAGGAGCTCAAAGGCCCGATGATTTCCGTTTTTAGCGGCTGAGACGAGCACCTCGTCCGCCCCGGGGTCGCTGGAGTAAAGGATGTTTGGTTTCGATCCGTTGTTCATCACGAGCCTCTCGATTAGTTACATGCCGGCGAAAAGCGAGAGGAGGTTAGCTACTGCCTTCGCCCTCGCACACGAGGTAAAGGCAAGAGCCGCGCCAAACTTACAAAACCGTAAGTGGCTGAATTTTCAGGACAAGATTGAGCGGAAGCCGGAAGTGTCGAAGCTAAAACTTGCCGTGATTGTTCACATAGCGACGCATGATGCTATTCGGCCAGAGACGTTGCCCTAGTTGGTCGGCTGGCCGTGCGGTGCGACGCAACCCGAGTAAAAAGTCACCGCGAGCGCTGTGAATACACAAAGATGCCGAAATGTGTTCGCGGCTGCTTCTCCCCGCTTCCTCGCGGAATTATGCCGGGAGCTTCAATTCCCGCGCGTTCGACGGAGGGCAGGTTCTCACGAGTTGACACACGCTCCTGCCGCACGGCAACGATGCAGGCCACGACACCGAAGGCTATCTGCGACGCCATAAACCAAATCCACTTAATGTGATTCGCGAGCAAAGGATTGAGAAGCTGCATAATCGAGTACAGCAGACCCAGTCAACCCCCCCGAGTACGATCGGCCCCCGCGCGAACATGGGCAGCATCGCACCATAGAGCAAGCCCACGAACATGGATTCCGATGCCGTGCAGTACGAATGCAATCGCGAAACTGATCACAACATAGCTCAATAAGCTGAACACGACCAGAAAAACCAGTCGCTGATGCCGAGCACGAAATGAGACAGATCGACTCCGCGGGTGTCGAATTCAGTTCAAAGATGCTAGCTAGGAATGGGGTTGTGATGCGAAGTCCTCGCCGTTCACAACCTGGCAGCCAGAAGTACGCCGGCAAGGAGAACGAGAATCCCCGCAGCCCGGCTGACAATCTCTCGCCAATCTGCCTTACGCATTGTTTCGCTCATTCTTGCCACGCATCCTCTCCAAAACCCTCAGCCGCCCACCGATTTGATGGCCGCAGTTGAGGTGTAGGACCAAGATTTCGCATCCGAACGATCGCAGCCGCAAGCAACACGACCAATGCGGGGCTGTCAAATTTTTGCCATTTCGATCTACTTAGCGGTGTCGGAGTGTGCTCTCGCTGAACTCCAGGTGCAAGGGCTGGCGCCGTGGCGGGAGGAGTCAAAACTGGTTTCTCGATCGCGGACATGGCGCCTCTCTAGGGAAAATTTCAGTCCTGACTCTGGACTAGGGGAAGTTGCGAAGTGATCTGCAGGTCGACCATCATGCTGATGCGGCGGTCGAGTTGAAAAAAGGTAGCCACTTTCTTGCCGGACAATATTTTCCGAAAGATAGGTACATACCGCTGACGAAGTTTTGCGAGTTCGATGTCCGCGTCCAGCCATCGGCGAATCAGACTGTCTGCCTGGGCATCGGTCAGGGTTCCATATTCGTTGGAATACTCTTTGATGATCGCCGTTCTCGTATCGATGATCTTCCCCATATCTGCCGAGTATTCCTCGTACACCTGCCAGAACTTGGTAGCTTCACTGTCCGTGAGCGTTAAATTCGCAGTAATGAGTTGTTTCTTGATTGAGCGGATATCCCGGCGTAGCAGGGCCAACTGTTGATCGGATATCGCGTCCGCAGTCTTGTCGGCAGCGGACGATTGCGAAGATGTATCTTGAGCAACGGCCATTGGACTTCCTACCACACACAGCCCAATCAGTAGAAGCGCAGTGAATGTGATTCCTTTCAATGTGTCCCTCTCTTAAGGTATGGATTTAGCTAGCTCTGTGGCGCACGCTTCTTGTCTCCAGAGGGTCAAGTGCAATCCAGTTGCCGAAGCGGCCGATGAGTGGCGCTCCCCAACCTGGGGTGTTTTCCGGGCGCACCAGGAAACGAGAAGCGTTGATCCCACTTTCTGAGCGTGTCCATGGAGTGCATGGAGGCCTATCTCCAGTGCGCACTCAGCGGATTTGCGAATACATCGCCTCTAACCTTGACCGAAAGATACGCCTTGAAACGTTGGCTGAAATGGGTGGCTTGTCCGTGCGCACGCTGGCTGTGGCGCTGAAGGATCTAGCAGTGGGGCGGCATACGAACACTTAATAAGCAACGTCCGCTGGCCACATAGCGACACGCGTCGCTATCCGAACAATCACGGCAAGTTTTTCCTGAGGGTAATGAGACTAATTTCGCGAGTAGCGACGCGCGCAACCTCGACAATCATTCTGTTCATGCCGGAGGGTTACGCCACTTAGCCAGCGGGCTCCTGCAATGACTAGGATCGTTGTGTTACTGATGAAGGATTCTGATTCCTCTTGCGGTTTCTGTATGTTAGCTGCAGCAGGATGTCATAAGAGCGTCGCCCGCCAAAACCACACCATCTGACTCAACTGCACCGCTTCGGCAGGATTTCTCTGCCACAGAAGTAATGAAAGGCTGTTAACTGCTCGCGGGTTCGCGTTGAAATGAACCGAAATTTCGAATGGCCCCCTGTTTGCATTCAAGGGAATTCAGATCGGTCGCAGCGACCGTACTTTTGAACATGAATGTTAAGGGGATCAATTATGTCGAGTGCAGGATCAAACGGTAATCGCCCAAAACTGAGTGAGAAGGGACTCTTGACTCCGGACAATTGCGTCGTGACGTTGATTGACCATCAGCCGCAAATGCTGTTCGGGACCAGCAACTTCGATCGCCAATCGATTATCAACAGCGCTGTGGCGTTGGGTAAAGCAGCACGCGTGTTCGAAGTGCCGGTCGTGCTCACGACTGTCGAAACGAAGTCCTTCAGCGGAAATATGTGGCCTCAGCTGCGTGCCGTATTTCCAAACCAGGAGCCCATTGAGCGTTCATCGATGAACTCCTGGGACGACAGGAACTTCGTTGCGGCGATTGAGAAGACTGGCCGCAGGAAGATTGTGTTGGCGGGCCTATGGACAGAGACCTGCGTGGCTCTCCCAACGGTCCAGGCGATTCACGACGGTTACGAGGTGTACGTCGTCGAGGACTGCTGTGGGGACGTCAGCCAACTCGCGCACGACAACGCGATGAAGAGAGTCATTCAGGCTGGCGCCAAGCCCGTGACGGCCCTCTCGACGATGCTGGAGTGGCAGCGCGACTGGGCCCTCCGGGGAACGTACGACGCCGTCATGGATATCGTGAAATCGCACTTCGGAGCATATGGCATCGGTGTGGAGTACGCCTACACGATGGTGCACGGCGCTCCACCGACAAAGTTTCCCGAATACGCGATTCCTGTCGCCGCAGGTGCACATAAATAGTTAACGGAGAGGGCGGGCCAGCCCTCTCGAAACCTCTTCCCGAATCGCGAAGGAGATTCCCATGTTCCCAGACACGATACTCCACAATGCAAAGGTCGCGACGAACCGAGTGCCATCGTTTGTCGAAGCGATCGCCATAGCGAATGGAAAGATTTCAAGGGTCGGTAAGGACGAAGAAATTCTTCGGCTGCGGGGGCCTGAGACGAGAGTCATCGACGGGAAAGGCCGGACCGTCATTCCCGGTTTGAATGACTCGCACATGCATCCGATTCGTGGCGGCTTGAACTACAACATGGAGCTCCGCTGGGACGGCGTTCCGTCTCTCGCGGATGCCCTCCGGATGTTGAAGGAACAAGCGCAGCGCACGCCCGCTCCGCAATGGGTACGCGTAGTCGGGGGCTGGACGGAATTTCAGTTCGCCGAGCGCCGGATGCCAACTCTGGATGAGATCAACGCCGTCGCGCCGGATACCCCTGTGTTTGTGCTTCACCTGTACGATTGCGCGCTGCTGAACGGTGCAGCTCTTCGCGCAGTAGGCTATACAAAAGAGACTCCCGATCCCTCTGCCGCCCAGATCCAACGCGACAGACACGGAAACCCAACCGGTGCCCTGATCGCAAAGCCGAATGCGACCATTCTGTATTCGACCCTCGGCAAGGGTCCAAAACTGTCGCGGGAAGATCAAGCTAACTCAACCCGCCTCTTCATGCGCGAGTTGAATCGATTTGGCCTTACGAGCGTCATCGACGCCGGCGGCGGTTTCCAGAATTATCCCGACGACTATGCCGTCATCAACGAACTGCATCGCAAAGGCGAACTCACGGTTCGCTTTGCCTACAACCTCTTCACGCAGCACCCAAAGGGCGAGCTTGCTGACTTTCAAAACTGGGCGAAGATCACCCGACCAGGAGAGGGCGATGAGTTTTATCGCATGAACGGCGCCGGCGAGATGCTCGTTTATTCGGCAGCCGACTTCGAAGATTTCTTCCAATCTCGGCCGGATATGCAGCCAATTATGGAAAGTGAGCTGAAGGCGGTGATCCGGCACTTGGTCGAGAACCGCTGGCCGTTCCGGCTGCACGCCACGTACAACGAGACAATTTCGCGCGCCCTGGCTGTCTTTGAGGAGGTGAATCGCGAGATCCCCTTCAACGGGCTGCACTGGTTCTTCGATCACTGCGAAACCATCTCCGATCAGAGCCTCGATCGCGTCAAGGCACTCGACGGCGGGATCGCTGTGCAGAACCGGATGGCGTTCCAGGGCGAATACTTTGTGGATCGCTACGGAGCCAAACAAGCTGAGCGCACTCCGCCGATCCGACGCATGCTCGAACGAGGAATACCTGTCGGGGCGGGAACCGACGCCACGCGTGTCTCCAGCTACAATCCCTACCTCTCCCTTTATTGGTTGACCACCGGCAAGACGCTTGGCGGCTTGCAGCTATATCCGGAAAAGAACCGCATGGACCGTACAGAGGCGCTGCGGCTGTTCACGGTCGGTGGAACCTGGTTTTCAAACGAAGAAGGTCTGAAAGGCGCGATTGCTCCCGGCCAACTGGCCGACTTGGCTGTTCTCTCGGCCGACTACTTTTCGATTCCGGAAGAAGAGATTAAGCATCTCGAATCGGTACTTACGATCGTAGGTGGGAAGGTCGTTTATGCGAGCGAAGAATTCTCAAAACTCTCGCCGCCTGCACTCCCAGTGAGCCCAAGCTGGTCTCCTGTTAAAGAATATGGAGGTTACGCGAAGGCCCTGGACCAAACTCTTGGTGTATCTCACCCGGCTGCCTGTTCGCATGTTGAGGCATCGGCAGCTGTCAGGAACCGATCGCATCTCCAGGTCCTGAGTGACCTTGGCTTATGGGAGCTGGGCTGCGACTGCTTCGCGTTCTAGCAAGGGAATAGTTATGAAAGTTTTGTTCATTTCTTTTGTCGTGGGGCTCGGAGTGGGAGTTCTGTACGGTCTTATCCGCGTAAAAAGTCCTGCGCCCCCGATCGTCGCTCTGCTGGGTTTACTTGGCATGGTTCTCGGAGAACAACTCGGCATCTGGGTACACACGAAGAATATCAACGTCTCTCAAGCTGCTTCCGTTTGCCTTGTCGGTGAGTCCTATGATCGCCCATCCAGCCGAGACGCAGTGAAGACTGAAACGCTTACTGAAGTGTTTCGAATGAGGAGTAATTAATGCGGATGAAGAAGAGGGTTTGCACAGTCGCCAGCGTGGTCTTGTTCTTCCAACTTCTGGGCCACTTTGTCTTGGCCCAGACCGTTCAGGGAAGCGGAATGGAAGTTGCCGTGGCGCCGCAATACGACACCACGCATGTGTATGTGTCACCAGAGGATTTTGATCGTTTTGTGGCAAGCCTGATTGCTACGTTTGGGGGCACGACCACTAAACAGGGAGTATTTACAGTTACCCCCACCACCAGCAGCACTATGTCGCAGTTGGTGCTGACTCCTGTTGGAACCGTTTCGGTCTTCGGTTTTAAGACGCCGATTCCGTATCCGTTTGGTGTAGAACGTAGCGGCTACTTGGTGACTGATCTCGATGGCGCTGTGAGTGCCGCGCAATCTGCAGGCGCGGATGTTCTGGTGACACCGTTCAATGATCCGATTGGCCGAGATGCTGTAATCCAGTGGCCCGGCGGGGTGGCTATGCAGCTCTACTGGCACACGACCCCGCCTTCCTACAAGCCGCTGGCGTCTGTGCCCGAAAATCGCGTCTATGTCTCAGCTGACAGAGTGGCTGCGTTCGTTCAAAGCTTTCTCGCATTTAGTCACGGGAAAGTCATTGCTGACAATGAGCATGCGCCCGGAGTTGAGATCGGAAGACCCAAGGACACCTACCGAAGAATTCGAATCCAATCGAATTTCGGTAAGGTAACTGTCCTCGTTACGGATGGCCATCTTCCGTATCCGTACGGGCGTGAGATGACCGGATACGAAGTTTCGGATGTGGACGAAACGCTGGTGAAAGCCAAAGCCGCCGGAGCCAGTGTATTAGTTCCATCCTATGTGGCGGACGATCGCACGGCGACAATCCTGCAGTTTCCGGGTGGCTATGTTGCTGAGATCCACTCGCCCAACAAACAGGGTTCAGCCCACTGAGGTTTTTCAATGCGTACGGCATCCATTCTCGCGATCGCACTTGCTTTTGGAGCGCTGCAAGCTCGCGCTCAGTCCGTTGAGACTGCCCCTCCAGTGACTCAGGGACGCAGCTACCAGCTACTGAGGGAGGATGAGGATTGGAGCTTCCTACGAGACTCAAGTCTTCGCCAGGATTTCTGGGACCCGATCAAATACATTCCGATTCGAAACAATGGCAACTGGTTCATGACGATAGGCGGGGAAGCCCGAGAGATGTGGGAGCAAATTGGAAACGACAACTGGGGCCAAGATCCGTTCATGAACGGGTATCTAAACGAGCGATATATGCTTTATTTTGACGTTCATTACGGCAAGCACGTACGCACGTTTGTGGAGTTGAAGAGTGGTTTGAACTCTTTTCGCAACGGAGGCCCCCGCCCATTCGATGAAAAGAAACTCGATTTCCAGGCAGCGTTCTTGGAGTTGAGCACTACTGTTCAGGACAGCTCTCTAAAATTTCTGGTCGGTCGGCAAGAGCTGGAATACGGATCGGGACGGCTGATCGATGTGCGCGAGGGTCCCAACGTTCGAATGAGTTTTACCGGATTTCGCCTTCAGACATTCACTCACTCGTGGCAAATTGATGGATTCGCCGTGCGTCCGGATGAGGACAATCCTGGGTTCTTCGACAACTCACCAAACCACGCCGTCGGTTTTTGGGGCATATACGCAACCCGGCCGCTGCCCCATAACACTCTGTTGGACACTTATTACTTAGGCCTAGATCGGGCGCAGGCGACGTTTCAACGCGGCACCGCACAGGAAGTGCGCCATTCGCTCGGCGCACGGTTTTCACATCCGATCGCCACCGAACGACCGGGTTGGGATTTCGACTACGAGGCGCTCGCGCAGTTTGGCACGTTTGGCTCTGCGAATATTCGAGCTTGGACCGCATCATCTGAGACTGGTTATCGCCTTCCGACGATTGCGCTAAAGCCCCGATTCAGCGTTAAGGCTGACATCTCCAGCGGAGACCACCCGATCTCGAATCCGAACACACTCGGAACCTTTAACCCCTTATTCCCTACCGGAAACTATTTCGGCGTGGTGGCTACTACTACTGGTCCAGGTGCTGTCAACTTTATCGATCTCCACCCTCAAATTGATGGGACTTTCCCGCATAACATCACAGCCTCGTTCGACTGGATTGTCCAGTGGCGGGAGAGTCTTGAAGATGGTGTTTACGCACTTCCAGGCGTCCTGATCAGAGCCGCGGGTAACAGTCGGGCACGCTTCGTCGGCCACAGGCCCGGCACGGAAGTGCGATGGCAGGTGAACCGACATCTTTGGTTTCAGGGAGATTACGGAATTTTTTATGCGGGACGTTTTCTGAAGGAAACCCAGCCAGGACGCAACTTGAATTACTGGGCTCTGTGGGCTGGGTACAAATTTTGATCCACTTTCGAACATTGTGAGGTTTGATGATGACGAGCATAAAGAACTTTCGCCGAGCCGCGGGAGCAACAGGTGCAACAATCGTGGGCACAGGTTTCTTCTTCACCATCATCGGCGTATTCGGGCTTCGATTTGCCATTGCGGGGCTGGTCCTTTTTGTAGCCGTCGCTGTCCTTACGTATTCTGCATTTACTGGCGAGGAGATAGGGCTATGAAACTCGATCCATCCATTCTTGCCAGAATTCAGTTTGCCTTTACCGTGAGCTTTCACATCATGTTTCCGACGATGTCTATTGGTCTCGCTTCTTTCCTGGCGGTGATTGAGGCGCTCTGGCTGAAGACCAAGAATCCTGATCGCTTTGGAAGTGTTGACGGCTTTCTTCCTAGAAGCTGGGTTTCTGGGAATCATGCTTTTTGGTCTTCACCGCGTTGGCCCCAAGCTGCACTTTTTTGCAACCTGCATGGTAGCCATAGGTACGCTTCTATCAGCGTCATGGATTCTATCCGCAAACAGCTGGATGCAGACACCAGCGGGCATCACCATACATGATGGCCGCCTGACGGTCGTGGATTGGCTTCATGTGATCGTGAACCCTTCCTGGCCCTATCGGTTGCCTCACATGCTGACTGCAGCCTACCTAACGGCATCCTTCATGGTCGCTGGAGTGGGGGCATGGTATCTGCTCCGAAGGAAACATCTAGATTTTGCACGCAGGACGGTCGCTTTGGGAACCGCCTTCGCAGCTGTGTTGATCGCCGGGCAGGTTTTCCTTGGAGATATTCTTTACGGCACCATGATCAAGTACCAGCCGTCGAAGATGCAGGCGGCGGAAGGCTTCTGGGAAAAACAATCTCAGTCTCCAGCCCCTTACTACTGGTTCATCATCCCCGATCAAAAGAACCAGCAAAATCGATTCGCACTCGGAATGCCCTACCTTGGGAGTATCTGGCTGACCCACAGTCTCGAAGGACGCGTTCAAGGTCTAAAAAATACGCCCCGTGATCGCCAGCCCATTATGGGAATGGTGTTCTATGCCTTTCGAACCATGTACGGCCTGGCAATAATCATGTTCGTTATGGGAGTTGCTTCACTGTGGTTGAGATTTCAGGGGAGACTTTTCACTTCCCGCTGGTTCCTTTGGATGCTGGTCTTCATGACGCCGTCGGGCATTATAGCCACGCTGGCTGGCTGGTATCTTGCGGAAACGGGCCGCCAACCGTGGGTGATCTATGGCATCTTGAGGACCGCAGACGCGGTATCTCCTGTTCCCGCTCAGGCCTTGTTGTCGACTCTGATTGCGTTCGTTTGCGTTTATACAGTCTTCCTCAGCGCCTTCTTGATCTTTACTGTTCGCATTATCCGACGGGGTCCGGCTGAAGCCCCGTCCTATGCCGAAGCCTCAGGTTCTCTCAAGAACGCGTTTCGTCCACACGTTTTGGACAACGCGAGGCGAGCAATCGAGAGCGAGCCGGCATTAAGGAGTTGACGCAAATGGATCTCCCACTCTTCTCGGCCACCTTTCTCGCCTTCGCTCTAACGCTCTACGTGTTCCTTGACGGATTCGATCTGGGAGTCGGGATATTGCTTCTGTTCCAATCAGACCCGGCGTCTCGTGACCACATGGTCGATTCGATTACGCCGACATGGGACGGCAACGAGACATGGATCATCATGGCGGGCATAACGCTGCTCGCGGCATTTCCGATTGCATATTCGATTCTGCTGCCGGCGCTGTACCTTCCCGTCATACTCATGTTGCTTGCACTGGGCTTTCGCGGCGTCTCATTTGAATTCCGCGTACAAACCAGTCGGCATCGCCGTAAATGGGACGTGGCGTTCGCAATTGGGTCGCTAGTCGCTGCGTTCATGCAAGGGTTGATTGCAGGATGCCTGATCCAAGGAGTCAAAGTCCGCGATTTGCGCTTCACCGGAAGCGTTCTAGATATCCTTCATCCTCTTCCCATGATTAGCGGGGTCACTCTTGTAGTCGGGTACACCGTGCTTGGAGGAGGGTGGCTCAGACTGAAGTCCAATTTGTTGTTACAGGAGTTTGCTCGCCGGTCCCTCCGCGTTTCCGCACCGGTTTTCGCCGTTTTGTTCGGCATTGCTTGCCTCTATTCGGCACAAATTCAGCCAGGCGTGCGCTCGCAGTGGACGTTACACCCAATCGCTCTGCCTTGCCTTCTTGGTTTGTTTGCTATTGCAGTAGGAGCGTTGGCTGTGCTGACCGAAAGGGTGAGGCCGGCAATCCCCTTAGTTCTTGGCTTATTTCTCTTTGTTGTAGGCATCTCGGGGATGGCTTTGATTGTGTTTCCCAACATTGTCCCCTTTAGTGTTTCCCTCTGGGACGCCGCATCATCTTCCGCGAGCCAAGAGTTTGTACTCATCGGCGCAACCATCGTCACTCCGGTGGTGCTTGGATACTCCGCATTTGCGTATTGGGTTTTCCGCGGAAGGACGCCGGAGAAGGGATGGGAAGAGTGACAATTCGACGCCAACTCTCGTGGTTCGTCGCAATCTATGGCCTGTCCTTAGGTGCTTTTGCCCTTCTGGTGATGCTAGTCCGAGTGTTATTGCGGCGGATGTTTTGATGTGTCTTACGCGCGAAAGACGCACGCGCGGAAACGAGATGTCCTAGGAGCAACGTACTCGGTCGGCGAGCTGTTCAATGGCGAACACTCTAACCACTGAAAAGATCGTACCGTACGCCCTGCTCGGAATGACGGCGGTCACTGGTCTCGTCGACGCGGTCAGTTTCCTTTCGCTCGGGCGCGTCTTCACGGCGAACATGACGGGGAATATCGTGATTCTGGCTTTTGCGACGGCGCGCGTGTCCGGACTGTCCATCGCGCACTCGTTAACGGCGCTCTTGTCGTTTCTAGTAGGGTCGATATTCGGGGGACGGATTATGGCCCGAGCCGGGCCCGACTCACAGATTCGATTCGCGTTACAAGGGTTCCTGCTGGAAGTTGCCTTTCTGTTTGCTGCATCGTTGTGCGCCATCGGATATAGAGGAGATTTGTTGCGAGATTCTTTTCAACCGTTTGCTCTGATCGCCTTGACGGCGCTCGCGATGGGCACACGGAATGCCGCTGTCCGGAGGCTCGCAATCCCCGATCTCACGACGACCGTCCTGACACTAACGATCACGGCCATCGGCGCCGACTCTTCGTTCGCGAACGGCAACAACCCTAGATTGGCGAGAAGGGTTGAGTCGGTCATCGCAATGTTTTTGGGAGCCGCGTTGGGTGCGGTCGCCATACGCTGCTCGATCTCAGCTGCCTTGTGGCTTGGGGCAGCGATCTCCGCCGTGTGCAGTGCTGCATTGTTTCGCGCGTTGCGCACGCCCGATAAGCTGTGACGGCGAGAGTCGCCTCTCAGCTGAGGGAGTTGCACCTGATTCACAGAGCGTAACGGTTCAAACAACCGTTGTAATCCTGAAGACAGCGGATTCCTAGACCGTTGTAGTCTCCGAGAGGTTTTTCCCCAAGGGCGAGGAACCGCATAGCTTCATCACTAGCCAGAATAGTCGCCCGATTTCTGCTGTCAAAGAGAGCCCAGTAACGACCGGCTTGCGATTTGCGAGAGCGAGCGCTTCGCTTCTTTCACCATGTGTGCTACGATAAATCTCGTGATGAGCGCACTGATTTTTACAGGCGGTTTACAGGCGGTTTTGCCAGGAGAGCTTGCAGTCAGGGGCGAACCAGGCGAACAGTGCGCTGTATGCGAATCTTGCAAA
>WNFI01396890.1_pt1 | contig 27770 bp, 23 predicted proteins | sample 5400471 | NCBI WGS metagenome assembly WNFI01 (sample SAMN13153348, study PRJNA577476) | soil metagenome | isolation source: 100 cm saprolite on Douglas fir-dominated hillslope | place: USA:California | collected 2013-09-17
CATAGCCGAGCCGACCAGCGAGGACGAGGTCCTTCGGTATATCGAGCGGTTGACCACGCGTGCCGAGCGAACCGTTGAACTGGAGCGGGCCGATGCCGGTGACGAGGAGATGGCGACAGACGTGCGCAACCTCGTCAATCAGCCACCGGTCATTCGATACGTGAACCTTCTCGTCCGCGATGCTTACGACGCTGGGGCGAGCGACATTCATCTCGAAGCATCGCGCAACGGATTGACCGCCCGATTTCGGCTCGACGGCGTCCTCGCGCCAGCACCGGAGCCCCCGAGTCAGCTCCAGCACGCCGTCGTTTCGAGAATCAAGCTCTTGGCAGAGCTCGACATTGCGGAGCGGCGACGCCCGCAGGACGGCCGCATTCGCGTTCGGCTGGAGTCACGTGAACTCGACCTGCGTGTGTCCACCGTGCCGACGCTCCATGGCGAGAGCGTCGTACTGAGACTGCTTGATCGCGGCGGTCGGCCAGTAGGACTCGCCGAGCTCGGGATGTCTCCGATGGTGCTTGATGGAGTCATGCACCTGGCGCGCAGACCGCACGGAATGCTGCTCGTCACCGGGCCAACCGGAAGCGGCAAGACGACAACGCTGTACGGCGCCCTTCAGACGCGCACGGCCGACGCTGAGAAGATCATCACGGTCGAGGATCCCATCGAGTATCAGCTCGCGCGGATCACGCAGGTGCCGGTACACCGGCAAGCCGGAGTGACGTTTGCGACCGCGCTGCGCGCAATCCTGCGACAGGATCCCGATGTGATCATGGTCGGTGAGATGCGCGACAGGGAGACGGCTGAGGTGGCCGTGCAGGCCGCCATGACGGGGCACTTGGTCTTCTCGACGCTGCACACAAACGATGCGGTCGGCGCGATTCCTCGACTGCTGGATCTGGGTATTCCGGACTATCTGGTGGCGGCCACCGTCGAGGGAGTGCTGGCGCAACGTCTAGTGCGCCGCGTCTGTGGCGCTTGCCGCGTCGAGTATCGGCCGTCTGCCGAAAGCGTTGCCCTGCTCGCGCTTGGAGATGTCGCCGAGCGGCCGTTCACGCGCGGAGCGGGTTGCCCTGCATGTCGTGGTACGGGCTATCAAGGACGTCTCGGTGTCTACGAACTCCTGATTGTGACCGAGCGCGTAAAGGACGCGATCGCGCGGAATGTAGCGCGTGGTGAGCTGCGCGCGATCGCGGTCGACAACGGGCTCGTGCCGCTGCGAGTGGCCGGCTGGCAACAAGCGAAGGCCGGGCTCACCACGATCGAAGAGGTGCTCCGTGTCATCCAGGACTAGTGCACGCGCGTGGCGAGTGATCGGGCCAAGCCGCCGCCGATTCGAAACGCGGGCGAGCGCGCGTGCGGCGTTCACTTTGATCGAGCTGCTCGTGGTCATCGCGATCATTGCGACGCTGGCAAGCATCGTCGCACCGCAAATCTTCAGCAACGTCGGGGAAGCGAGACGCAACGCTGCCAAGAGTCAACTCCAGATTCTGTCCCTGGCACTCGATTCCTACCGACTCGACAACGATGCATTTCCAACGACGACGCAGGGACTCGATGCGCTCCGCATGCCGCCGCAACAGGGCGATGCCGTGTCGAACTGGCGCGGACCATACCTCAGGCAAACGATCCCGCTGGATCCGTGGGGACGGCCATACGTGTACGTATCGCCAGGCATCTCGAATCCAACGTCGTACGACCTTTACACGCTTGGAAAGGACGGCCGGATCGGCGGGGCGGGTGAGGATGCTGACCTTACATCGTGGAACGGGCCAGTCAGTCAATGATCGACTCGGCGACTGGGACAGATCGCGACCCTGAGGTCTACGCCTATCGTTGTGTTCAGCATGACGGGGCCATCGTGAACGGCGTGCTTCTCGCCACGTCGGAATTACAAGCGCGGACGGACGTGGAGGAGAGAGGTTTCCTCGTGCTCACCGTCCAACACCGTGGGCCAGCGAGATCCCGTCGAGAGCGCCTGTCCTCGCGCGACCTCTCCATCGGGCTTCGCATTCTGGCGGACCTTCTCGCCGCAGGGATGCCGATGAGCCGCGTTCTCGCTGCGTTTCGCGATCTTGCGCCAGCCGGATGGCGCCCTGCGCTGCCACACCTCGAGCAGGCGGTGCGGGAGGGGCGCACTCTGGCGCGCGCACTTGCCGACGCGCCAATCGAGATTCCGCCTCTCGTGATTGGCATTGCCGAAGCGGGTGAAGCGGGCACTGGCGTGAGTGACGCAATCCGGCGTGCCGCGGAGCTCACCGAAACCTCCGAAGCGCTGCGTGGCGCGGTACGCGCAGCGCTTGCCTATCCTATCGTCCTCGCTACCGCCGGCAGTGCATCGATTGGTGTGCTCGTTGGCGTCGTGATCCCGCGCTTTGCTGCGATCCTTGCCGATCTCGGCCAGGTGCTCCCACCGTCGACGCGTTTCGTGATGCACGCGTCGACAGTGCTTCGCGCCGCATTCCTGCCGGCGCTTGTCGTGTGCGCGGTTGCAATCGCGCTGCACAACGCATGGATCAGTCGTCCTACAGGGCGCATGCAATGGCATTCATTCCTGCTTCGCATGCCGGGACTGGGAAGCGTGCGCCGGTCTGCCGCGACAGCCCGAGTGACCTCCTCCCTCGCGACGCTGCTCGACAGCGGCGTGCCAGTTCGGCGCGCAATCGTACTCTCGGCGCGAGCGGCGGGCGATGCAGCGATTGCACATCGACTGAGCGCCGCAGGGGAACGGATTGCCGCCGGGCAGGGAATAGCCATCTCCTTCGGCGAGACGGATGCACTTACACCCCTGGCGCTACGCTTGATTCGTGCCGGCGAAGAGAGTGGTCGAATCTCCTCCATGATGGCACACGCCGCGAAACTGGAGCAGGAACACGCCGACCGCACGATGCGGACGGCAGTGCGACTTCTCGAGCCGCTCCTGATCGTGTCGTTTGCCGCAATCGTTGCGCTTGTCGCGGCATCGCTGCTCCAGGCGGTCTACAGCGTGAGGCCCACGACGTGAGGACCGATGCGCGCCGGAGTGGCATGACCTTGATCGAGGTCGTCGTCGTCGTGGCGATCATCGGTGTGATCGCCGGGGTGACCGCGCTTACCCTGCCCCGAGTGGTCGAGCTGCCTGCGAGTGATCCGGGACGCGTGCTCGCAGAGGCGCGGCGCAAAGCGTTGCGTGAAGGGTTGCCACACGTCGCGCGGCTCATGATCGACAGCGCCGTCCACGAGGCCGTCGCGTTACCTGACGGTAGCGTCGTCACCGATACGGGCGTGGCCGTGGAGCCCTTCACCGCACGGTGGCGCCATGCGCCGTGACCGCGCGCGGCAGTCTGGAACGATCCTGTTCGAAGTTGTGGTCGGGATGACCATCCTTGCGATCGCGGGGATCGCATGGATCTCGTTGCTCGCCCAGACGCGCGCGAGCATCGCGAAGGTTCGCACGCGGGAGGCACGCATGCGCACGGCGAGCGATCTGCTCGAGCGCTATCGCTTCCTCAATTCGAGCGAGTACGAGGCGCGCCTGGGCACGACTCGTATTGGGGCGCTGGCCGTTCGCGTCTCGTCAGTCGCGCCGCATCTCTATGGAATAACGGCGCTTGACACCGGCACAGAGGCTGTCGTCCTTACGACCACCGTGTATGCCCGTGAGAAGAAAGACAGCATCCGTTGAAGCGCCGCGCGCTGGCTTCACGCTGGTGGAGGTAGTTGCGGGCCTGACGCTCATCGGACTCGTGCTCGCCGGCACCTGGGCCCTTTTGGAGAGCACGCGGGACGGACGCGATCGCATTGCACAGGAGGCTGAGACCGCAGACGCCGCCGCGAACGGCGAGCGGGTGCTGGCGTCCTTGTTCGCAAATGCAGACGTGAGCGCCGACTCTGCCCATCGCTTCATCGGCGACGAGGATCACGCGACGTTCAACACCAGATGCATGGTGCCTCAGGGATGGCAAGAAAACTGTCGTGTCTCCATGCAACTGTTGAAGGCACCAAAGGGACGCGACGTGACCTGGATTGTCGATTCGATACCACGTGTGCTTCGGCACTTCGCTGGTGGCGTCGAGTTTCGCTATTTCGGGCTTGTGGGGTCCAATGAACAGTGGGTGAACCAGTGGGGCAAGAGTATCGCGCTGCCAGAAGCGATTGCGCTCGTTGCTGATGGTGACACGGTCGTGGTTGGCGGGCGCGGCCGCCAATGACTCGCCAAACGTCACGTGTCCGCCCACATCGGTCAGGCTTCGCAATGATGACCGTACTATGGGCCGTTGTTGTGGTGGGTACGTTGACCTTGGCGACGGCTCTCGCGGGTCTCGATGCCTATAACGCGGGCCGCAATCGGGTCAACGCGGCACGCGCATTCTGGCTTGCGAGCGACTGTATGGAACGCGCTCGCGCCGTCATCGACACGGCGCTGAATACCTCGGAGGCGCTTCCAGGGCGCGTGTGGCGCCATCTCGATGCCGTTATCGGCTCCGACCCGATCGTCTCCAATACCGGTTGCGTCATCGAGGTCGAGGCAAGTGGAACTCGCCTCGATATCAACCGAGCTTCACCCGAAGAGTTGACTCGCCTATTCGATGCACTCGGTCGTTCGAACGCAGAGGCACTCGCGGACGCGATCGTGGATTGGCGCGACAATGACGACGAGCCTCTTCCCAACGGCGCCGAGTCTCAGTGGTATGCCGCGCAGAGGCGTCCGCTGCCGCGCAACGGACCATTCGCCGATGACCTGGAACTGATGCGAGTCCGCGGCTTCGAGGACGGAATCGCACAGCGTTATTTGTCAGTTGAGCCAGGCGTCACCAGCATTCCAACTGCCTCAGGACCCGTCCTGGCCTCAATCCCGGGCTTCACCGACGAGGCGGTATCCGCTGTGCTCGCCGCGCGGGTAGATGGAATAGACATCGAGGATCTCCGGGCGCTCGCGTCGACGCTGTCATCCGCGGCCCGCGACTCCATCGTATCTAGATACCAGGATATCAGCCGGTTGTCGACGCTGGACCCTGAAGCCTGGATCCTGAGGGCGACGGGCAGATCCGGACTGCCATTTGTGACGGCGTCAGTCGAGCTCCGATTGGTGCGGACCAATCGCCGCGCAACAGTCGTGCGACGGACGGTGCGCACGTGACGATGCGTGTTGGACTCTACCTCGGCGCCGATTGGATTGTGGGCGTGATCGTCACGCGACACGCCATCCTGTGGCACAACGACACACGGCGAAACCGGGACACGACGCTCGAAGCACAGCTGATTGCCTTGTTTCATGACGCTCCGCGGGAACAATACACGCGGCCGTCCCTGTTCGTCGCGCTCGGGCCGAGCGTCGCGCAGATGAAGCGGCTAAGAGGGTTGCCGCCGATCGACGATCCGAAGGTGCTCAGACAGTTAATTGAGGGGAGCCCCTCGCGATTCTTTCTGTTTCCGTCCGACGCGCTTGTCTGCGCCGATCCTGCACGATGCGGGAAGGACTGGTGGGCTGCGGTCGCAGACGCGAAGACAATCCTTGCGCTCGATACGGCTTGCAAGGGTCTCGGCTGGCGGCGCGGTGGCATCAGGCCGGTAGCGATGGTGCTTGATCGGGTATTCCAGAGCCGGCCGGTCAGCACAAGCATCGTGTGGATCGACGGCGCTGTCGCGCTCACGGTGGGTTATGACGACGACCGCGTTGCAACGACGCGCAGGACGGCGCCGCCCGACGGCGAACCAACTGTGCCACCGGCCAGGCTCGACTCTGTTCTGGAGAAACTTGGAGTGGACGCCTGGCGCTTTGCCGGCGCGTACGGCGCCGCTCGCGCCCGAAAGAGTCCCCCACTGGCAGTGCCGTGGCCGAACGAACGCGCGGGGACCTCGCGCCGAGGAGCCGTCCGGTTCGCCTCGGTCGCTCTTGTGATAATCGGTATGATCGCGACGCTGATCTCCCCCGATATCGCCGCAGCGCGCGCGCGGTTCCAGAGTGAGCGCGAACTCGGCGCGTTACGAGTGGATGTCGCTTTGGTTGCGAAAGATCGGGCGGCGCTCGACCGGCAAGTAAGCGCACTGCGTCAAATCAGGACGTTCGCCACCTCGCGGCAGCTCCTCACGCCAATGTTGTCCGCAATCAGCCTGCAGTTGCCTGAGTCGACGGCTATTACCGCGTTGCGAATCGACACCATCGGCGGGACGATGGTCACCCTCTCGCCTTCCGGAACTGCGCTCGTTTCCGCTCTGAGCACGACACCTGGAGTCGAGACGCTTCAACTGAGCGCGCCCATCACACGAGAAATGATCGGGCTGCTCGAGCTTCAGCGCACGGCGGTGCGGTTCCGTTTTCAGCGACGCGGTCGGCAGTCGCAAGTGCGGAAGCCGTGAACCCCATGCGCGTCATCGAAGCATGCCTGACCCGGCTGATCCCACGCGCGAAAGATCGGAAGGCACTGGGTGTCGGGCTCGCGCTGATTGGCACGATGCTCATCCTTGGTCGCGGCGTTCCGGCATGGAAGGCCTGGGAACAATCGGTGCGCCTCGTACTCGACCACAACCTGTCCCAGCTCGACGCCGCACGGGCAGCCATCAGCGCGCATCAGTCGGTCGTCGCGCAACGCGGCAAGACAACCCAACGACTTGATTCGCTGTCGAGTGCCTACATCCATGCTGCATCGATCACTGTCGCTAGCGCCGCTCTGGCGATATTGGTCAGCGACGTGGGGAACGAGAGTGGTATCCGCATCACCTCAGCCACGGTGCGTCCAGATTCGGCGACGAAGGCGGCGTTCGCGCGCATTGCCGTACGCATCTCCGCCACCGGCGACATCCAGGGCCTGGCAGACTTTCTCAGTGGCATCGAGACGTCGGACGAGCTCCTGGCCGTCCGTGAGCTCTCCGTGGCGCAAGCGGAGCCAGCGGCCCCGGACTCCCGCGCCGAGGCGCTTCGCTTCGATGTGCTGGTTGAGGGACTCGCGAGAATCGACGAGAAACAGCGTGATACCGTGATCGCGCTCGGGCGCGGTACTGCGTCACAAACAACAGGCAGACAATGAGGGCGCGACTGGACGCAGCGTGCATCGTTCTCTCCGCGCTCCTGTTTTTTCATGGAGTGCAGCGCTCTCGTGGCATGCTGGCGCGAGCGAGCACGATAAGAGCGACATCTCTTGGCGATCTGGGTGCACCGCCGATACTCGCGAATGCAGACTCGATCGACGATGCCGCGGCGACGATTGTCTCGAACGATCCTTTCAGGCTCTCGAACAAGCCGGCGAGCATTCGTTACCTGTCAGCCGCGGCGGGCGCGGCGCCGCCTGTGCCAATCAGGCCTCAATTCGCGCTGAAGGCGATCATCGGCGGACCGCCGTGGAGCGCCATCGTTGAGGGAATTCCAGGACAATCCGGCGGAATCGTCGTGACGGCCGGACTCGATTTCGACAAGCTTCACGTCAAGGCCATCACGCGTGACACCGTGGTGATGCAAGCGCCCGATACGATTTGGAAGCTCACGCTGAGGGCCAATCCGTGAGGGCGAGGATCGCCATCGGTGCAACGTTTGTGGTCGCGTCCGCGCTGTCGGCGCAAGCCACTCCCGGACGGCCGGCGGGTGCGCCGCAAACCGCTCGCACTGACAGCGTGACCGTGCGCTTTGCTAATACAGATCTCAGGTCGGCAACGCAGTTGATGAGCCAATACCTCGATCGTCCGCTTCTCTTCTCAGGGCAAGGCACGGGTCCGGTCACACTCGAAACCCCGCGCCCGATCCTTCGGAGCGAAGTCATCAACCTGCTTCGCGGGCTGCTGGACAGTCAGAACTTCGAGCTATTCACCGATACCGCGTCGAATCTGTACCGTGCCCGCCCGAAGCCCAATGTTCCCGTACCAGCTCGCGGCGCCCTACCGCCGGAACAGCAGGCAGTGCCGCGACCACAGGGCGCGAGCGAGCTCTTTGTCATACCTCTCAAGCACATGCGAGCCGTCGACATCGCGGTCACGCTGAATGCGTTGTACGGGCGCACGATGTCATTTGCCGATTCTCGCGCTCGTACGCCGATGCTTGCGGATGATCTGCGTGCGAACCAAGTGCCTCCGGCCGGCGGCGCTCCCGTCGGGTTGAATAACAGTGCGCTGCGAATCGGTGCGCCAACGGGCGAGGTGACCATCATCCCCGACGCACATGCAAACACGCTTCTCCTCCGTGCCAGCCGAAGCGACTTTGAGCTCGTGCGGGCGATCGTCGACCAGCTCGATGTGCGGCCGCTACAGGTCATGATCGAGGTGCTCATCGCTGAGGTGCAGCGCGACAAGCTGTTTAGCATCAACGTGAACGGAGCTTTAGGAGAGACCAGCATCAATCATGGCAATCTCACCATGAAAGGCACGGTGGGCACGGAAGGTGTCGGTGATTTTGCTCTCAAGGTGATGCGCCTTGGTGACATCGACCTGAACGCAACGTTGAGCATCGCCGCCTCTCACGGGGACGCGCGCATCCTGAGTCGCCCCGTCGTCATCACCGCCAACAACCAGCAAGCGGAAATCGTCGTCGGGAGTCAGCGACCGTTTGTGCAGGTGTCGCGAACCCTGCCAACTGATGCGGGTGTGAGAGACCAGGTTGTCCAGTACAGAGACGTGGGCACCAAGCTCACCGTGCGACCGACCATCAGTTCTGATGGCCTCGTTCAGCTCGAGGTGGCCCAGGAGATCAGCAATGCGACGGCGGAGCAGCAGTTCAATGCCCCGGTGATCTCGACGAGATCGGTCCAAACGCAACTACTCATTCGTGACGGGCAGACGGTCGTCCTGGGCGGTCTCACCGACACGGAGCGTCAGACATCGCAAGGCGGCATACCGTTCCTGTCCAGCATCCCACTCATTGGTGGCTTGTTTGGTCATGCTTCGCGACAGACCACCGAGACGGAGCTCTTCATCTTTCTCACGCCGCGGGTGATACGGACCGACGATGATGCCGCCCGCCTGACCACGCCATTCCGCGAAAAGGCGGATCGGGTGACCCCGTGACGACGGGGATGGACAGCATCATTGGGGAATCGCGCGCCATCCGCGCGCTTCGGGCATTGATTGCCGTTGCTGCGCCCTCGAACCTGCCAGTGCTCATCCAGGGTCCGACCGGCGCCGGGAAGGAATTGGTGGCTGCCGCGCTGCATAGCGAGAGCAGACGGACAGGCCGCTTCGTCGCCTTCAACGTCTGCGCGATCGGTGATTCGATGTTCGAGGACGCTCTCTTTGGGCATGTGCGCGGCGCATTCACCGGCGCCCTCTCCGACTCGCTTGGATTGCTCCGCGAGGCCGATAGAGGCACGGTCTTCTTCGATGAGATCAGCGGCCTCCATGGCGCACTTCAGGCGAAGCTACTCCGTGCGATCGAGACGCAGGAGTTTCGGCCTGTCGGCGCGAGCCGTGACGCGCGGAGCACATTCCGTTTCATTGCGGCAACGAATGAACCACTGGAGCGACTTGTGGCAGCCGGCAGGTTTCGGTCGGATCTCGCGCATCGCATCGGGGCAATCGTCATCCACGTTCCGCCGCTTATGGAGCGACTCGAGGACATTGCTCCGCTTGTAAGGCACTTTCTCCATCTGAGCGGGCTGGCCGAGAGTGCCATCGAGGACGAGGCTATTCGCGTACTCCAGGGCCACTCGTGGCCAGGCAACATTCGCGAGCTCAAGCAGGTCGTGCAGTGGGCCTGCGTGTTGGGCGATGGCCGTGTGTCCGGCCAGGTGGTCGAGCTCGCGCTCTCGCAGCGCATTCCCAGCGACACAATTGACCTGGCGGCTCAGGAATATCTGGAGCTGCGCTCCTTGCTCGATGTGCATGGGTGGGATACCGAGAGCGCAGCCAAGGCGCTTGGCATCCATCGCGCGACGCTTTATCGCCGGATGAAGCGTCACCGGCTGGTCACGCCGGCCAACAGAGATGCCATGGTGCAGATTACCGCGCGCGGCTGACGTCACCTTCCGGTGTGGCATCTTCGGTGAGGCAGCGCCTTAGGGAAGGGACTCGAAGGCACATTCGTATTCGCGGCATTCGCATGATTCACTGCGAACGACCTGAAACACGTGCGAGAGCTGCGAACCAGCGAAGCCTGTAGAGCACCCTAACACACTGCAACATAACGGCTTAGCACAACGGGTCGAGCGGTACACTCGGTGCTTTAGGGCGGACTGAACACACCCAGTCCGAGGACTATACCGATGGCCGTCGTCGCCGCAGTTGTGCTCAGTGTTGTGGCCGTGTTGCTGCTCATGCTCGCGCCCAGGTCCCCGCGTACCGCGTTGCGACATGGTGTCCGACAACAGCTGCCGACGGTCGCCCGGCGCTCTGGTGCCGCGCAGCTCGCGGTCGTCGCGGCGATGTTCGCTGGAGTTATGGCGATCAGCGTAGCGACACAACTGACATCCGGCACTTCGGAACGAAGAGACGCACGCCTGGGCGGTTCCGTGCGGCCGCCCGTGGCGAGTGACCAATCCGCTCATGAACATCCGAGCGTCACCGATCGTGCGACGTCCACGTTGAAGACCGTTCCGCTTCTTCATCTCGCAGAAGCAGCGCGTTCGGCAGCGCTTGGTACTGACCATGATCGGGATGTCACGACACCACCGGTGACGGGACATTCGGTCGCGTCCTACTCCATCAGCGTCGTGCCGCTCCTGTCCACGTCGGTGACTCAGGTGGGCTCCTCCGGAACGGCCAACTATTTGGTGACGAACACGTCCACCGCGCCGGGCCCGAACCTCTACATCACGCTTTCGGTGGTGGGCTGTCTTGGTGGCATCGGTGCTTGCTCGATGCCGGCTGGACTCATGCTTGCTCCGGGTCAAACGACGACGGTGTGGGTCACGTTCAATGGTTTCGGCATAACGAACTCACCGCAGCCACTCGTTCTAATGGCCTCGGCGAACGCGCCCGACGGCACGACACCTGGCGGTTCGGCAATTGTAGGCATTTCAGTTACGCAGGGTAGCTACCCAGCTCAGCATAGCGTCACCGTTACTCCTTCCCCGAGCACATCGAGCACGGCGCAAGGTATGTCGGGCACGGCGAAATACATTGTGCAAAACACTTCGACCAACACGCCTTTCGGCGCGGCTGATGGGATCCTCTTTTCGATCAACGCCTGTTCGCCGAACATCGGCTGCGTCCAACCGCCGCCCAACGTAATGCTCACGCAGGGCGCCGCCCAGCTGATCGCTGTCAACTACACGGGCATGCAGGCGACCACCTCGCCCGTGCCGCTGACTCTCACGGCAAGCGGCGATCCCAGTGCCCCGAGCAGCTCGGGAACCGTCTACATTACCGTGACCCCGGGTCAGCCTCCTCCTCCGCTGTACGCTATCAGCGTTACAGCGTCTCCCGCGACATCGAGTACTCAGGGGCCGCCGGGCACCGCAACCTACAGCGTTCAGAACACTTCGACGGCGTCTGGCGGACTGTGGATCACGTTTGCCATCGGCGGTTGCTCGGGCAACATCTCGTGTGGGTCGCCTCCCAATGGCATAGTATTAAACCCGGGCGCCTCTCAAAACGTGTCCGTGACGTACTTCCCCCTGTCGCCGACGAGCTCGCCTGTTGCTCTGAGCTTGACCGCGTCGGCATCTGCGCCCGGCGCCTCGCTATCGGCGTCCGATACCGTGCGTGTGTCTGTAATTAGCAATCCGCCGCCACTGCCACCGAGCGTGATCGCCGGCCCGCCTGCGAACTCACCCGCCAATGTCCCATATCGGGGGAGTGGCCTACTCTCGTTCAACGTGTCCAACAACGCGCCGTCGGGCCAGACGGTTACGTACAGCGTCAATTGCGGCGGGCTCGCATCCTGTAGTCCATGGCCAGCAACACAAGCGTTGGGCGCGAACGCCACGAGCAGCGCGTGGATCTTCTTCACCGCGGGAGTGAACCAGGGCGGAACGTACACGGTCTCCTTGACGGCCACGGGACCGGGGGGCTCAACCACGGCGACTGCTCAGGTCATCGTGCAGCCCCCGCCACCCGTCTACTCGATCAGCGTCACGCCGAATCCGACCACAGCGAGCACGCCGCAGAGTACTTCAAGCATCGCGTACTACACGGTGCGAAATACGTCAACGAATTCCACAATCCAACTGCCAATCAGCTTCTCGGTGAGTGGCTGCTCTGGAAGCATCACTAACTGCCCCGCACCATCGTCCATTTCGCTGGCGCAAGGCAGCTCCCTATCGGTCGGCGTCAATTTCACTGGCGTCTCGGTAACATCATCGGCCGTTCCGTTGACACTCACGGCATCTAGCTCCTACGCTCCATCGAGCAGCGGCATCGTCAACGTCTCCGTGACACCGCCGCCACCACCGCCAACAGTGATTGCGGCCACCTCCGTCGGGCCATTCCCCAACGGCGCTATAACACGAGATGCCTGCCTGACCATCGCCGCGGGCCAGAATGCCGCGTACGAGTGCGGAGCGCTACGCATGGTGCATCAGCTGCCGGCGACGACGACGTATGGCAAAGTGCGCGCGCCAACGTTGATCTACAACAGCAATCATGCGGCACCGGGTGCCATCCTAGCGAGCGACATCACAGTTGCGGGAACGCTGCCGACGTCGATCGCTGTCTCTGTGCGTCTTCCCGGAAATAAGCAGACGCAGCAGACCTTCGCGTGGAATTCAGCGTGGACGGATGGGTTGAAGCGACGCATCAGTATGCCCGTTGACGCGGTAGCGTTGACGCTGACGAACGGAGGCAATGCGGTTCTGCTCCCAGACACTATTCAATTCCAGGGAATGTCCGGAGGCTACACTCAAGGCCAACCCGCCACCATAGCCGGAACCTTCGCCATTGTGGACCGCCGCAATAGCATGTTTGGCGCAGGGTGGTGGCTCGATGGCCTCGAGCAGCTCGTAAGCGTTGACGCTACTCACAAGCTCTGGGTGGGAGGTGACGGCAGCACCCGCGTCTATACGCAGGCGACGAGCAACTATTGGCTCGTGACGCCCGCAGTGTCTCGACCAGACACGCTGGAATTCATCGCAAGTAGCTCTGTGTGGCGCCGCCACCTGCCCAACGGCGCATATGTCGAGTTTGACAACACCGGAGCCCACACTCAGACACGAGACGCGCTCGGTCGACTCACCACATTCACGTATCGAATCGATCCACCGACGCAGCGTCAGGTGCTCGGCACCATTCAGCTTCCGGCACCGGCCGGGACGGCGCGCCCGACATATACATTCAGCTACGCTGCCGATGCGGGCGGACTTCCCAGGCTATCCGTTGACACCGCGCCACCCACGAACGTGGCCCGCGTTACCACCTTCAATGCAACATCTGGTTGGATTGCGTCCATAACAGACATGCTGGGAACGACGGCTTTCAGTTACAGTCCGGCCCTCGGCACATCTGCTTCGGTTCGCCAAGTCTCGCAACGAGTCAATAAGCTTGGCGATACCACAAATTTCGCGTATGACGCGGCTGGACTCCTGCAGTCCGCGTCTCTCGACATGCGGAGAACGAATGGCGCCTCCGCGCCACCGATTACGCACTCATTCTGCGCCGCAGAGAGTCGCAGCCTGACGACCTGTGGCGGCGGCGGCGCCAGTACACCGTTGTTGACATCAAAGGTCTATACGCTCTTGTCGGGTCCGAGAAACGTCGGCGATTCGACGACGTTTGCGATTAGTCAATACGGTGCACCGGAGGTCGTTACACCGGCGCTGCAACCAGCGACGACGATCGAGCACAACAACGGAACGTTCCCGCTCCTGGTTACAAGAACCGTGGCGGCAGACGGCTTTGAGAACAAGGCATTCTACAATGCACGGGGCCTGCTCGACTCTACGAGCGCGACGACGCCGTATGGGCTCAGCACGAATGCCGTAACGAAATACGCGTGGGATGCCGTGTATAGAAAACCCACGCAAGTGACGTCGCCGACCGGTGTCATCACGACGTTCTATTACGACCCGTCGACCGGGAATCAGCTATGGCAGCGGCCTGGGAATAACGCTTCGCGCCAAGTGAACTTTGGCTACACCTCAGATGGCCTGTTGAATTCGGTGGCAGCGCCGCTCACGAATCCCGAGTCGTTGTACTATGACCCCATCGGCAATCTGCATGCAACGCGGTCGGGACTTGGGTTCTTCGCCCTCACCTATCGGGACGCGATAGGGCGAGACACGCTCACGGTTACGCCCATCGACACTCTGGCGGCGCGCGACACTTTCCAGTTAATGACAGCAGGACTGCGCGCCCGAACGTACTTCAATGCCGCCGATCTGCCAGATTCTGTTGTTCGCAGGGGCCCGCCCCGTCCATATCAGCTCCACTACACGAGCGCATGGACTGACACACTCATGGCTGATCGGCTCGTCGTGCAGAACGGCTACGATCTCGAAGAGCGAGTGATTTCAATCACGTCGTACGCAGATCCGACCCCTACGGACATCAACGTCTTCGATGGTTTCACATTCGATGCAGCTGGCCGCATGGTTGCCCGCAGTCGCAACTCCAAGGTTGATCGCACAGTTTACGACGCTGCTGGAAACGACTCGCTGTTCACACCATCGACGGGCGCGACGATCACGTCCACGTATGATGCCGCCAATCGCCGCATCTTGCGCGTTGTACCGTTGCGTTCGTACGCCCAGCAGCATTGTGAGGGGTTCGACGTGGGAGCGTACACAAATCCCGCTCTGAATGCCACGGATTGTGTCGTTGTCTTCCCAGCGTACCCGAACGACGCATCCAACGGCTACACGATCGCCCCGGATTCCGCGCAGTTCACATACGATCAGCTCGGCAACATTCTCACAGCGAACAACGGCGACGCAAGAATCTCCAGACAGTACTACGTTGGTGGTGCCTTGAAGAGCGAGACGGCGAGCTATCGCGCTGCCGCAGGGACGACTTTCCCGAATTCCTACCAGCTGAACTACGCCTATGATCTCGACGGTCGGCGAAAGACCCTCCAGCTCCCCAGTGGCGACGTCCTCGCCTACGGCTACCATACAGACCTCGGCGTGCTGAACAGCGTGGCGGACCCTCGCGGTAACCGGTATCGCTACGATTACGACCTGGCGGGGCGCATCGACAGCGCCGTCGTGGGGACACCGACCGCCGATGGCCTGACGGAGTCGCGAAACTATGACTCCGAGGGGCGGCTCATCGGGCACGTACGGGTGTCTGCAGTGTTCGGACACATCTACGACGACGCTCTCACCCTGGATGCTCTCGGGCGCACGACTCGCGCCTCGAGTTCTACTCGCGCAAACGGTGGCGCGGTCGATAGTGCGTACTTCTACTACTCGGCTTTTGGTGCTGTTCTAGCGCGCGAACACAATGACGGCGTGCCGACGCACTGGGATGCCGAGGAGTTCCGGGTTGATGCATTGGGGAACGTGCTGTCAAGTCGCGCCGGAGACTCTAACTTCGGTCCGGCTGATCCGCGCTATGCCAGCTATTCGTACACGAGCACGAACCCCGCCGGTAGGCGCGGCCTCATGACTGATCGGGCTACCAGCGGTGCACCACTGCACGAGATCGCGCACACGCTGCAAAAGGCGGACTTTGACGGTAATATCTACCAATCCCAAGATCAGGTGAGACAGGCTGGCAGCCTTGCATACACCGCCGATACGCCGACGCATCAGTACTATTCAGCAGCGGGACAGCTGCGGGCAGTACAGCGCTATCGGTTCGTATCATCAGGTAGTGCGAACGGCGTGTTCGAGGAGTATCGCTATGACGCGCTCGATCGGCGTGTACTCGTGCTTGCGCGACATGGCACTCCGCCTGCCTCCCTGTGCCCTGGCGCCACGCTCTGTGCGACGCTCTGTAACTCAGGGTGCGTCGAATCGGTGACGCGTACGATATGGGACGGCAGCGCTATAGCGCACGAGGAGCGGCGGGGATATCCGGACGAGACGGTCACGAGTCCGGCATTCAATAGCGTGGAATACGTACACGGGCTGGAGATCGATCATCCGTTCGCTGCTTTGGACGCGCATGTCTCCGGTTTTACGCGAGCTCTCAACTGGACGTGGCGCGGGAGCGGGGAGTCGAGCGTTGGTGCGGATGGCTCATCAGCCGACTGCACCTTTCCGACGACTAACTGTGACGCTATCGCGTGGCCGAACGCACAAGCGGTCTATAGCCGGACAACGCCCATGCCAGCTCCGACGTCCGGAGGCCAGTCGTACCTCTGGGCGGGCAGCCTGGTGCTGGATCAGCAGGACAAGACCGGGCAGCACTTCCGTCGCAATCGGTACTACGATTCCCAGAGCGGGAGGTTCACGCAGGAAGACCCCATCGGCCTCGCGGGGGGGATGAATCTCTACGGCTTTGCAGGCGGAGACCCGGTCAATTTCAGCGACCCGTTTGGGCTGTGGCCAGACTGTACAACGCTTCCGTGTCCGTTGATTGCTGGCGGTGCAGCCGCACTCGGTGGGCCAGTAACGATCTTCGGTGCAGCAGTGGTCGGTGTTTTCGTTCTGGATAATGCGTTCGGCTCGCACGGTGGCTCGGCGGCGTTCTCAGAACGTGCGGGCGCAGATGCAACAGCATATCGGCCAGGAGGTCGGTTCTCCGGCAAGACCAAGGGACAAATTGATCGAGATGCCACAGCAGCGACGGGCCAAACAGGCACGTGCGAATACTGCGGCATCACACTTGTACCTGTACCAGGTTCGCCGAACAGCACCGAGTACGATCATCAGAAAGCAAAGTCGAAGGGTGGCGACAATAGCCCGGAGAACGGCCGCCGCTCCTGCCGCACGTGCAACCGCGAGAAAGGAGCTGACGATAAACCTGATCCGCGCCCGCCCACGCCGCCCGAAGAGCAGTCGCAATAGACTTCCCCGATTGATATCACATGACCGCCGTACAGTCTGGAACGTGGCATCAAATGCTCTTCATCTCACCCGAGGGGCGCGAGGAAGCGCTCTGGGTAGAGGAGCAGAGCGGTAACATGTATTGCGTGCTGAGTGTGCCGGTCTGGATATACGGCGTCTCGGTGGGTTCGATCGTGGAAGGAGAACGGGGCGATGGCTCGCAGCTCAAGTATCGCCGCGTAGTGCGAGATTCACCTGGGGGAACCGTGCGTTTCGTCGTCCCTCAGGGGGCTCTCGCGAGCGAGATCTATCTCACACGCGTCATTCCCGACGCGAAGCGGCTCGGGCTCTATATCGGACCGGCAACGTTTTTCAATCCGCGACTCGTTGCTGTGCATGTGCACGAGCGCAAGAAGTGGTGGCCGGAAGTCGGTAGCTATCTCGACAGACTTGTGAGTGAGGGCGTGCTCGAACAATGGGAGGTGGGCGATCCCGACCAGTATGCTGGCGAGTACCGAGAGGACGACAACGAGCCGTTGAGTGGGAGAATGCTTGTGCATCCGCTGCCGGTGGATGGAATCGAGGGCCAGCACGTCAGCTAGTCAGAAGGCGTGCGCGATGACGAGAAGCCCGACCAAGAGATCTGGTCGGGCTTCGTCGTGTTAGGAAGCGCTGGAGGAATCGGGCGGTGGGATCTTCTTTCGCCGACTGGGTGGTTTCTCCGGCGCGGGCTCGCGGCCGCGCGGTGGGCGCAGGATAAGGCGCTCGAGCTCGTGCTCCATCATGTGGAACATCTCGGGATCGAACCCGGAATCTTTGAGGAACGGCCCGCGCGCCATCAGGTGAAACGCATGGCGGAAGCGCTCGAGCGCCTCGCGCGTCGCGTCGTGCGAGCCCTTTTTCGCGATGCGATACGCTTCCATGCCCAACTCGTAGAGCCAGGGCATGTCCTCCCGAAACATGCTCGCCAGGACGAGGATCGAGATGGGATCCCCGGGGCCACGCGACACCATATGCGAGATTTCATCGACCATGAACGGATGGAAGCGCCGCCGCCACCGGCGTGGGCTGCGGGGGTCGCGGCCGCCGCCTTCCTCCATATCGCGGAGGCGTGAGTCCAGTCCGCGCACACTGGTGACAAGCTCCTCGAGGATCTCGTGCTGGGAGCGCGTCGGCTTGGTCGGCGAGGTGCCCTTCGGAATCTCGGTGATCTGCTTCTCGAGCTTGGGCCAGAGGGCGTCGAAGAGCTCTTTCACGCGTGCATCGGCGATCGGCTGCTTTGCGAGCCCGTTAACCGCCTGCACTACTTCGAACACGCCGTCACGGTCGATCTTCTTCGCCTGGAATTGCGCGAGGGGCCCGGTGATCTCGCTGAACTCGACATCGAGCAAGAGCGGAATCACGCGGCTCCCATCGAGAGACTTCGCGAGCGAGCCGGCTTCAAAGAGGATCCACGGCGAGGTCAGATTCTCACGCGTGATGCATACGACGCCGAAATTCGAGGTCTCCAGTTCCTTCGCGAGCGCCGGGCCCCATCGCTCACCGGGCGCGAGATCCGCATCCGACAACCACGGTTCGGCGTAGTGGAGCACGAGGGGCAACCAATCCCGCAGGGCCTGTGCGAGCGCGCCGCTGCGCACGCCGCTCCAACTGACGAAGATTTTCATCGCGTGTGGGTTAACTCGCTTTACGCTTCGTACGTGCGGTGGGTGTGACACGGCGGCGGGTCTCGAGCATGGCATCGACGAGCTTGAGGACGGCGCGCTGATCGGCGGGTGGGAGCTCCTCGATGCGCTGGAGCCGCTTCAAGAGCCGCGCGGTCTTGGGCGCGAGGGTGTCACGCACCGGCTTAACGCCGAGGAGTTCGTCGGTGGAGACCGTGAGCGCGCGGGCGAGTGCGACGAGGAGGGCGCCCGGGGGCTGCGCGCTCTGGACCTCGTAGTAGGCGATCACGCGACGCGAGACGTCGACCAGGTCGGCGAGGGCTTCCTGGGAGAGGGCGCGCGCCTGCCGCAGGGCGGCGAGCCGGGCACCGAAGCCATCGAGGGTACGCTCCTTCATGTGCTGCGTCTCCTGGCAAGCAGCCGAGCTGGGGGCGGGCATCTGCATGGCGAACCTCCCTCAGGATACGCGGGGGTGGGACGATAACGGGGCAATCGCTTGACGTGGCTGTACGAAAATGGTACAATCACGTGCAGGGGTCAAATGGCGTGAGAAACGTGGTCCGGCCCCCTTGACAGGTTTTCATTTTCGCCCGGTTTGGAGGCTCCCTGCATGGCCCGCATCCCCGAGGAGGAGCTGGAGCGGATCAAACGCGAGACGGATCTCGTGGCGCTGGTGCAGGCCGCGGGGGTCGAGCTCCGGCGGCACGGCGCGAACGTCATCGGGCGCTGCCCCTTCCATGACGATCAGGGCCCGAGCCTCGTCGTGACCCCGGCGAAGAATCTCTGGCACTGCCTGGGCGCGTGCCAAGCGGGTGGCTCGGCGATCGACTGGGTGATGCGCACGGAGCGGGTGAGCTTTCGCCACGCGGTGGAGCTGCTGCGCGTGCGCTTGGGCGGCGGGGCATCGACAAGCAGTGCGCCCGTGGTCTCGCTCGCTCCGCTGGCCACGAAAGCGAAAGAGGCCGAAGCGATCGACGATGCGGCGCTCGTGCGCGAGGTGCTCGACTTCTACCACGAGACCCTGAAGGCGAGCCCCGAAGCGATCGACTATCTCGCCTCGCGCGGGCTCAGCGATGTCGCGCTGATCGATCACTTCCGGCTGGGCTATGCGAACCGGACGCTCGCCTACCGGCTCCCCGCGAAATCCCGGAAGGCGGGCGCCGATCTCCGCGGCCGGCTCGAGCGGCTCGGGCTCCTCAGAGGGAGCGGGCATGAGCATTTCCGCGGGAGCATCGTGGTGCCGATCCTGGGCGAGCGCGGGCAGCTCGCGCAGTGCTACGGGCGGAAGATCGGGCCCAAGCTGCGCGAGGGGACGCCGCTCCATCTCTATCTCGCGAGCCCGCACGCCGCGGTGTGGAATGTCGATGCGCTCGCGACCTCCAAGGAGATCATCCTCTGCGAAGCGCTGTTTGATGCGATGACCTTCTGGGTCGCGGGCTTTCGGCACGTGATCACGAGCTACGGCGTGAGTGGCTTCACGGACGCGCATCGTGTCGCGCTGCGTCGCTACGGGACCGCGCGCGTGCTCATCGCGTATGATGCGGATGCCGCCGGCGACCGGGGCGCGGAGCAGGTCGCCGAAGCGCTCGCGTCCATGGGCATCGAGTGCTACCGGGTCCACTTCCCGCGCGGCATGGATGCGAACGCGTACGCGCTCGCCAACGCGCCCGCGAGCGAGAGTCTCGGTGCGCTGCTGCGCGCGGCCACATGGCTCGGCCGCGGCGAACCCATCATCGCATCGGCGACGATGCCTTCTTCTTTAGTCGCTGCTCCTACAGTGCCGCTGATCGCCGCACCGAGTCCTGTCCCGGCGCCATCAACCCCGCTCACCGTCGAGCGTCGCGACGATGACGTGGTGTGCACGATCAGTGAGCGGAGCTATCGCGTGCGCGGCCTCGCGAAGAACACGAGCCCCGACGCCCTGCGGGTGAATCTGCTGGTGAAACGGGGCGAGGACGTCCACGTCGACACGCTCGATCTCTACGTCGCGCGTGGGCGCGGGCTCTTCATCGCGCAGGCCGCGAAGGAACTGGGCGTGAGTGAGGAGACGATCAAACGCGACGTCGGCGTGGTGATTCTGGCGCTCGAGACACTCGTGGCCGAGCAGATCGCCGCGACACTCACGCCGGTGGCACCGGTCGTGACGGCCGCGAGCATGAGCGAAACGGAGCGCGAGGCGGCGCTCGCGTTACTGCGTGATCCGCAGCTCCTGGACCGCATCCTCGCCGACTTCGCACGCGCCGGCGTCGTCGGTGAGGAAACCAACACGCTCGTGGGCTATCTCGCCGCGGTGTCGCGCAAACTCCCTGAGCCACTGGCGATCATCATCCAGAGCGCCTCGGCGGCGGGCAAGACCTCGCTGATGGATGCGGTCTTGGCGTTCGTCCCGCCCGAGGAGCGCGTGCAGTACTCCGCGATGACGGGGCAAGCGCTCTTCTACATGGCCGAAACGGATCTCAAGCACAAAGTGCTCGCCGTGGTCGAAGAGGAGGGCGCGGAGCGCGCCTCGTACGCGCTCAAGCTCCTGCAGAGCGAGGGCGAGCTCACCATCGCGAGCACGGGGAAGGATCCCGAGACGGGCAAGCTCATCACGCACGAGTACCGCGTCGAAGGGCCGGTGATGATCATGCTCACCACGACCGCGGTGGAGCTGGACGAAGAGCTCGTGAACCGCGCGCTCGTGCTCACGGTCGATGAGGGCCGTGCCCAAACGCGGGCGATCCACCAGCGACAGCGCGCACGGCGCACCCTCGAGGGCCGGCTCGCGAGTGTCGCCAAGGCGGAACTGCTGGCCCTCCATCGCAATGCGCAACGGCTCATCGAGCCCCTCACCATCGTGAACCCGTACGCGCCGCAACTCACGTTTGTGGATGCGCGCACCCGGGCGCGGCGGGATCACGAGAAGTATCTCACGCTGATCGATACGATCGCGCTCTGCTTCCAGCACCAGCGTGAGCGGAAGGCGATCACGCGCGGCGGGCAGTCGCTGACGTACGTCGAGGTGACGCGCGAGGACATCGCGGTCGCCAATCGACTGGCGGCGGCCGTGCTCGGACGCTCGCTCGATGAGCTGCCGCCGCAGACGCGCCGCTTCCTCGAACACCTCGCGGCGTGGGTCACGCGTGCGTGCGCACTGCACCGGGGCGCGCAGCCGGACTTCCGCTTCCTCGCCCGCCAGGCGCGCGAGGCGACGGGGCTCGGTGCCACGCAGGTGAAGCTCCACCTGCGCCGGCTGGTGGAGCTCGAATACGTGCTCGTGCACCGCGCGCCGCGCGGGCAGGGAGTGAGCTATGAGCTCGTGTACACGGCGGCCGAGCAGACGATGGATGCGACGATCGTCAGCGGGCTCCGGGATGTGCACGCGCTCACAAATGCCTCGTATGATGGTGAGCGGTCGGACGTTTCAGCCGAGCGGTCGGAGCTCGGGCGGCCCTCGGTCGGGGGGAGGCCGGTGGCTGGTCGGAGTGCCGTGATCCCTCGCATCGTGCGCAGTGAGGCGGACTTAGCGTCCGTCGGGTCGGCCGCCGCGGATCTCACGGTGCAGGACGCGCGTCACGCACGCCGTCGTACCATCGTCGCATGAGTGATCTCGCCGCGCTCACCACAACGTATCTCGCGTCGGCGCTCGCGCAGGGCTACGCAGCGAGTACGCTGGCGAGCCGGCGGCTCCATCTCGGGCAATTCACCGCGTGGTGCGATGCCCGGGGGTTACTCTCTGCGAACGCGATCACCCCGGCTGTGCTCGAACGCTATCGCGCGTGGCTCTTTCAGCTCCGTCAATCCGATGGCGCCGCGCTCTCGTGGGCCACGCAGGCGAACAAGCTCACCTCGGTGCGCATGCTCCTCGCCTGGGCGACGCGCACGCACCGGCTCACCGTGAATCCCGCGGCCGAGCTCGAGCTCCCACGACTCCCGAAGCGACTGCCACGCGCCGTGCTGTCGATCAGCGAGATGGAACGGGTGCTCGCGCAACCGGATCTCGCCACGCCGCTCGGGCTCCGCGATCGAGCGATCCTCGAGGTGCTCTACTCGACAGGCATCCGGCGCATGGAGCTCGTGGGCCTCGACTGCACGGATCTCGATGCCGAGCGCGGCGCACTGCTCGTGCGCGAAGGGAAGGGGAAGAAGGACCGGCTCGTGCCGATCGGCGAGCGGGCGATCTTGTGGACACACCGGTATCTCGATCAGGTGCGTACGCGGTTACTCATGCGATCGATCACCTCGCTCGAGACGCACGCGCTTTTCCTCAGTGCCCGTGGGCGCCGCATCCGGGCGACGAAGCTCACGGATCGACTCCACCAGTATGTGGTCGGCGCCGGCATCACGAAGCCGGGGAGCGTGCACATCTTTCGCCACACGATGGCGACGCTGATGCATGATGCCGGCGCCGACATCCGCGATCTCCAGGAGATGCTGGGCCATGCGCAGCTCTCGACGACCGAGATCTATACGCATGTCTCGATCGAGCGGCTCAAGGAGGTGCACACGCGCACGCATCCGGCCCATCTCCCGCGCGCGCCTCTTTCTTTAGCAGCTGCAGTGGCTAAAGAAGAAGAGCGATAGCCCAGACTGATAATTCGGTGTGCGCTGCGCGCTTGATGAGCCCCCCGCCCGCCCACGGCCAGCGCGATGGGCTCCGTCGCGCCGGTGCCCGCGGCCCAGGCGGCGGCGTTTTGGGGGCCGCCGGACTGCGCTGCGCGCGTCTTATTGAGAGGCCCCGCCTGCGCATAATGGCCCATTATGCGCACTCGCCCTCGGCTCCCTCGCCTTGGGGCTTCGCCCTTTACATAACGCCGCGTTATGCAAACCTGGGCCGCGGGCAACGACTCGAGATCACCGCGCCGCGCGGGCCGTGCCCCGTCCGCCCCCGGTGGGGGCTCCCTCACCCCACACTCCGGTCGATGTCGTCGCGCTGCTGCACGCGCTCGAGGACACGCACCCTCCGTGAACGGCGCTCTCCCAGGGGGGCACGTCTGGCGCCGTGCCCCCGGCGAGCATCGCGCGCGTGCGTGGCCAGCGGCTAAATTCCAGCAGCCACTTCCCGGGAGTCTCCCCATGACCGAGATCCTCTTCATCGTCGAGGACGCCGACGAGGGCGGGTACATCGCCCACGCCGTCGGCGCGTCGATCGTCACCGAAGCGGATGATCTCGAGCAGCTCCGCGAGATGGTCCGCGACGCCGTCCGCTGTCACTTCGATGAGGCGGATGCGGACCGGCCGCAGGTGATCCGACTGCATCGCGTCCACGATGAAGTCATCGCGGCGTAACGAGTGAGGCTGCCGCGCGATCTCTCCGGGCGCGACCTCGCACGGGCGCTCCGCCGCTACGGATACGCGATCACGCGAGAGACGGGCAGCCACATGCGACTCACGACCCAGCAGCGCGGCGAACATCACGTGACGATCCCCGACCACGCGCACCTCCGCGTCGGCACGCTCGCGAGCATCCTCGCTGATGTCGCCGGCCATTTCCACATCGAGCGCACCGCACTCGCGGAGGAACTCTTCAACGCATAAGTGCCGTCGCGAGTCCGCGTGCCTATCGGCCCTCGAAACTGCACCTCAAGGCCACACTAGCAAAAGTATGACGGAATAACCGCGTAACCGCGCAGCTAACAGGAGAAGCAACACCAACTTACAAATTCGGAATCACAACCGAACCGCTGAAGGGATCACTTCACGCAGGAAGACCCCATCGGCCTCGCGGGGGGGATGAATCTCTACGGCTTTGCAGGCGGAGACCCGGTCAATTTCAGCGACCCGTTTGGGCTCTGCACAATCAAAGATTGGACCGACTGTAAGTTCTTGTCGTTCACTGCCGGAGCTGGACTTGGCATCGGTGCGAGCGGCTCGCTCGGACCAGTATCAATCGAGGGCAAGGTCGGAAAGGCAGGCGTGGATGGAAGTCTCTCGGAGCCAATGGCGCCCACGCGCACCGTGCAGCGACTGCATCGGCATTTTCCGGGTCCGTGCGAGCTTTTTCGCGGAAGCTTGAAGTGAGTGCGGGATCTTGCAGCACCGAGGGAGGATGTACACTCGGCTCAGTGACCACGCACGGAGTGGAAGCAGCGTCGAACGGCGATATTTCTGTCAAATTCCAGCTCGGAATAGAACTAGGTGCCACCATTCATGCTGGTGAAGCGGCAACCGCAGCAATCGGAGCGGCAAAGTTCGCGTGGGAACTCTTTAGCGCTGAGGCGCGCAAGACTATCCCAACGTCGAAAGATCCGTGAGCAACCACTCTTGGCAAGCTCGACATGGAGATCACATGCAACGAACTCTGCTGCAATACAGCGCATGGGGGATGCTGGTCGCGGTCGTACTAAGTTTTGTCTCGATGATTCCAGTGGTCAATCTGCGTCTTGACACGCTTGAAGGTTCGGCCCTTGGCAGAGCAATTGTAATTGCCGCATTGCTCCTAGTTCTGTGTGATGCGCTCTTGCTCTGGGGTTTTGCGGTGTGGTACGCGTGGAGCAACACACCGTCCGGCCGGCATTCGCGCGGTCTCACGATTGTGTTGTTGCTCTTTACGAATTTTGTTGGTGGGTTCTTTTACTACTTCTTCGTAATCTCGCGTTCACATCAGCGATCTGATCGAAGAAGCAAAGTACTCGCATAGCAATCGAGCGATGCCTGACGAAAACCCCGGTCGACAGGCTGGGTGTTTTCGTTTGCGGCGCGAGTTAAATCAGCCGGCTTTGCGCCCTGTGCGAGCGAGCGCCGGCGTGGTGCGGCGACGCTCGTGGAGCGCGTGTGCCATCTGCTTCATGGGGCGTGCGGTGCTGCCGCGTGCCTGCGCCTCTTGCGGGCAACGCACACGAGGCGACTCGTCTGAGTCCTCCGCGCGAAGCTGGAGCTCCCGCGCCTCCAAGGGAGCTTCCACCGTTCTATCGCGGTGCCAGGTGCAATCGCTTTTGCTCACGCCGACTGCGAATCCTTTCCGGTCGATCCTCGCCGCTGATGCCGATGCACCGTCGTCCGGGCCACGCCCAATAGCCGCGCCGCCCCCGACACTGATCCTGTCCTTTCAATCGCCTCCGAAATCCGTTCCAGTGTCAGTGCACATCCTTCAGCCGTCAGCTCCCGCAGATACCGTAGCTCCGCCCGACAGTGCTCCATGGACACCACAGCCGCACCATCCGCTTCTAGCATCAACCGATGCACTGTCGAATCGAGCTCACGTAGGTTGTACATCCACGGCGCCCGCTCCAACGCCCCCAATAGCTCGGCGTCCACCGTCGGAGCCGCAGTATGGCCACACGACTCCGCATGACGGCTCAACGCCGCATCCACCAACACCGGAATATCCGCCCGTCGCTCCCGCAGCGCTGGCAACCGCGTCCGAAAGGCAGATATCCGAGCGTAGAGATCCGGAAGGAACGACCCCTCCGCCACCTTCTCCTCCAACGGAACGTTCGTCGCCACGATGAGCCGCACGTCGATCCGTACGTTTCGGTCTGAGCCCACCGGCCGAAGCTCCCCGTACTCGATCGCGTGCAACAGCTTCTGCTGGACGTTCAGCGACGCCTTTCCTATCTCGTCGAGAAACAACGTTCCCCCATGGGCCGCCGTGAACAGGCCAGCCCGCGCGCTCTTGGCATCCGTGTAGGCACCCGACACGTGCCCAAATAGATCCGATGCCGCCAGGGCATCATCCATCGCGGACAGCACGGCGTGCTGAAACGGATACCGGCTCCGCGCCGAATTGGCGTGGAGCCATCTGGCAATCGAAGTCTTCCCCGTACCCGACTCCCCCTCCAGCAGCAGGGTGGTCGAGTCATCGCGGTTGAATCGTCGCAACTGCTGGAGCGCGCGGGCAAAGCTGGCGCTTCGAAAGCGGCTGAAGTTGCCGGCGAGCGCTTCGAAGACGTCGCCATCGGAGCTGGTCAGTTTCGCCACAGCGAGAGATCGGACGGAAATGGCGCCGCGCCGTCTTCTTCGCCGAAGACGGCCTCACAGCGCCGCTACTATACACACGCACCGTGAGTAGAACGTGAGCGCAACGTGAGCGGAACGTGAGCGCATGCCAGATTGTTTTCCGACGTGACCAATCCCCAACCGCCGTTGCCGCCCACGACACCGAATCCGCCCGATTCTGATCCGGACTCGCTCCTGTCGCCCCATGCCGTGGCCGCAAGCAGCCTTACCGCCGCCGCGGTCCTCGGCATGCTCCTCGGCTTAGGGCACCGCCACTACACAGTGTGGGGGCCGCTCAACGCCGCGGCCCACCCACTCATCGGCGAACGCGCCGACAGCGTGCTCGGATTCCAAGCGAATGTGACGCTACCGGGGGTTGCCGTGGTGTTAGTAGTGAGCGTCGTGGCAGGCTTCATCGCCACCGCGCTCACATCGTCACGCCGCACGTTGCACTGCGCGATGACGGCGTTCGGCGTGGCGCTCGCCGGCTATGTCGTCCACCTCCACATCGTCGCACGAACACCGGGTGGGCTCGCCGCACTCCTTCAGGTCGGGGAACTGCGCGCGGTCTACGCCGCCGGGGCAATCGCGCTCTTTGCTGGTATGCGATATGCCTTTTCCTTCGACGTCACGTCGTCGCCGACAGTCTGACGCGACGCGGCGCTCCGTTCCACAATGGGGACGGTCGCGTCACTCACTCGTGACGCGCACGCGGGAACTTTGGCGAGACGATCGTGTTCGATTGGTTGGTGACCCACGGTACTCTACCGTGGCCAGCCGAAACCTTAGTTCGATCCCGCTCGTCGTTGGAGTGTAGCATGGATGAGGCGGGTCTTTCATCAGGAGGGGTTATGGACGTCCTCGTAATGCTCGAGGAAAGTCCCGACCACTCGCCGGTTCTCGCCCACGTGAATTCTGTTCCGTCGTCGGCCTCGTCCGACCGGCCCGCACGGGACGTGGTCACGCTGTACGGAGAGCCGAGCGCAGAGCGAGTCGCACTGGCGCTCGCCGCGGCGGTGGAGTCGCACCGCACGGGTTGGGGGCACGACAATCTCGAGGCCATTCGCCACCTCGGCGTCTGGGCGGAGCGGGGCGCGGTCGGTGACGCCGCGTGGCGCGATGGCATGACGGGGCAGCTCGTCACGCACGACCTCGAGATCCCGTTGGACATTCTCAACACCACGGCGTCCGAACTGCTGGGCGAGTGCGGCCAGCTCATTCGGCGTCTCGTGGCGGGCCTGTCGATGCCGGACTGGCCTGAAGGTGCACGACGCGCGATCACGGTGTCGCTCAGCCCGGTTATGGGACTGGCCGCGCCGGTGTTCGCTCCCCTGGAATCCTTGCTGGACCGGCTCCGCGAAGCGGACGGGCTCACCTTCGAGTACGAGGGAGACTAGAACGAATCGTTCAACGTCAGAGATCG
>WNFI01214276.1_pt1 | contig 27764 bp, 27 predicted proteins | sample 5400471 | NCBI WGS metagenome assembly WNFI01 (sample SAMN13153348, study PRJNA577476) | soil metagenome | isolation source: 100 cm saprolite on Douglas fir-dominated hillslope | place: USA:California | collected 2013-09-17
CTCCAGGTTGCCGAGGTAAAGGCGCTGCTGCATGCCCAGCTTGATCCGGGCGAGGGCGCGCGTGATCTTGCGCGTGACGAAGGTTTCGCCGCGGCGCGGCGACTCATGGTTGAAAAGAATGCCGGCGCATGCGAACAAGCCGTAGGCCTCGCGGTAGTTCACCGTTATCCAGTGGGCGTACAGCTTGGCCACGCCATAAGGAGAGCGCGGGTAAAACGGGGTGCGTTCGGTCTGCGGCGACTCCTGCGCCAGGCCGTAGAGCTCGGAGGTGGAAGCCTGGTAGAAGCGCGTCTTGTCCTTGAGGCGAAGGATCCGGATTGCCTCGAGAATGCGCAGCGTGCCGAGCGCGTCGGAATTTCCGGTGTACTCCGGCTCCTCGAAGGAAACCTGCACGTGGCTCTGCGCGGCGAGGTTGTAGATCTCGTCGGGCTGCACCGGTTCGATCGCGCGCAGCAGCGCGCTGGCGTCGGTCATGTCGCCGTAGTGCAGAGTGAGCTTGGGGCCGGTTTCGTGCGGGTCGCGGTAGAGATGGTCGATGCGCGCGGTGTTGAATTGCGACGCACGGCGCTTGACGCCGTGCACGTCGTAGCCTTTGCCCAGCAGGAATTCGGCGAGATACGAGCCGTCCTGTCCGGTAATCCCCGTAATGAGAGCGACTTTTGGCAAGTTCGGAATTCTAAAGCCCCAGGCCCTCGACTGCCGCGAGCACCTGTCCGACGCCGATGGCCTGCATGCAGCGCGGCTCGGCGCATTCGTCGGTCGAGCGCTGGCAGCGCCGCACCCAGCGGATCTCGCGCTTGAACAGCGTGATCTGGTCGCGGCAGGGGAAGTCGCGGATGGTCACGCCGCGGAACGGCGCATTGCGCCAGAACTCGCCCGCGCCGAACAGAACCTCGGAGGTCGGCCCGTAGAGCGTGATCGTGGGCGTGAAGGTCAGCTTGCCGACGTGCGCGATGCCGGTGTCGGGACAAACGATCAGCGCCGCCCCGGCGATGAGGCGCCACATCTGCGCCAGGTCGAGCTTCGGGCCCGGAGCCGCGAATCTCCCCTGCGGATCGATCCTTCTCAAGTAAGCCTCGCCGCGCGGCCCGGCGCTCCACACCGGGGTGAGCCCTTTCTGCTGAAGTGCGTCGGCGAGAGCGAGCCAATTCTCGTCCTGCCACATCCGCAGCGGCGTGCTCGAGTCCACGTGGAGCACCGCGTAGCGGCCGGCGGGGGGGTCGAAAGGCGCGCAAGCCGGCGCCGGCCAATCCTCCGGCCGATAGCGCCTGGGGGCCGGTCCGTCGACCAGGCGCAGGTTCATGTCCGCCCACGCCATGGGGTAGTCCGGGTAATGAACGAACTGGTCCACCATCCAGCTCTTGTACGCGGGACGATCGCCGGCGAAAGCGATCACCCAGGCCGCGTCGAGCGCGGCGGCGAGCCAGCTGTGGCGGTTGTCGCCCGGAACCAGCGCGAGATCGAAGCCCGGGTCCTGCAGCAACTCGTCCAGCGTCGAGGGTTGACGCGGGTCGAACGGTACCGCCCGCACGCCGTATGGGCGCGTGGCGTACAGCGGCAGGAGCGACGGCCGCACCGTCATGACGATCTCGGCCCGCGGGTAGCGCTCGCGCAGCTTCGCGAGCAGCGGCGTGAGCATCAGCGTATCGCCGGCAAGCAGCTGATGCGCGATCAGCACGCGCCGCATTTCGCCGGGGCGTACCCGCGGGCCGCGCGCGAGACGCAGCCCGAGCGCGTGCGCCAGGACCCGGGAACGCACCGCCAGGCGGCTCGAAGCTGAAGTCATGACGTTGACTTCATAGCCTGGTGCCGCCCGCTCACCTGGCGGTAGATCGCCTCCATGCGATCGAGCATGCGATCGTAGGAGAATCGCTCGCTGCAATGCCTGCGCGCCGCCTCGCCGAGCTGCTTTTTCAGGATTTCATTCCCGATAAGTTTCTCGATCGCCCCGCGAAGCGATTGAACGTCCTGCGGCTGGACGACGAGCGCAGTTTGCCCGTGGATCGCCAGCTCGGCGATGCTGCCCGCGTGGGTGGTGACGCAGGGCAGGCCGACCAGCATCGCCTGCAGCAGCGCCTGCGGCACGCCCTCGTTCGCGTAGGACGGCAGGGCGAAGACATCGAGCGCCTGCAGCCAGGGCAGGACATCGCGCTGGTTGGCGGTGAAGCGCACCCGCGATCGAAGCTCCAATTTGTCCACCAGCGCTTCCAGCGCCGCGCGTTGCGGACCGTCGCCCACGATCACCATGTGAACGCTTTCGGGCAAGCCCGAAAGCGCTTCGACGAGGTAGCGATGTCCCTTCCAGCTGCGCAGGGTGGCGACGATGCCGATGAGCGTCTTGTCCGCCGGAAGGCCGAGCGCTGCGCGCGCCGCGGCGCGCGCCCCCGGCTTGAAGCGCTCGGCGTCGACGCCGGTCGGCACCGATTCGATGCGTGCCGCCGGAAAGCCGTTTCGCTCGACCAATTCCTTTTTCAGGGCCTCGCCGGTGGTGACGATCAGAGTAGTCGCGCGCGTATAGAGCCAGCGCGTCAGCCCGTTGCGCGGCACCGGCGCCGAGATATGCCGCGTGCGGATCATCGGGCAGGGCCGGCCGAGCACCGATAAGGCGAGCGCCGCGAGCCACGAGTCGGTGGAGCTATGCGCGCTCACTACGTCGCAGCGGTTCAGCTTGAACCATTCGAGCAGGGACTTTACGCCCGCAGGCCGCTTCTTCGCGATCGGCAGCGCAACTGCCGGCACGTTCCAGGCTGCGGCCTCGGCGTGGATGCGCGATTCCGGAGGGCAGAGCAGCCTCACCTCGTGGCCGCGGCCGATGAGGCCTTGCGCTTCGGAGAGGATGCGGATTTCCTGCCCGCCCCAGCCGAGAGAAGACTCGGTGTGGACGATGGACAGGGGCTTCATCAGGAATTATTTTCTCGTGCAATCCGTCTACGCCGCGGCGCGCTCGGCCGCGAATTGCAGCCGGTAAAGCCGGGCATAGACGCCCTCCTTCGCCAGCAGCTCGGCGTGCCGGCCGACCTCGACGATGCGGCCGCGCTCGAGCACCACGATCCGGTCCGCACGCTCGACTGTAGAGAGCCGGTGCGCGATCACGATGGTGGTGCGGCCGCGCATCAGGGTTTCGAGCGCCGCCTGCACCTGGCGCTCCGATTCGGAGTCGAGCGCCGAGGTGGCCTCGTCGAGGATCAGGAGCGGCGCGTCCTTCAGCAGGGCGCGCGCGATCGCCAGGCGCTGGCGCTGGCCGCCGGAGAGCCGCAGGCCGTTCTCGCCGATCAGGGTGTTCAGGCCTTCGGGCGTCTCGCGGATGAAGCCGAGCGCGTGCGCGGCTTCCGCGGCGGCGATGACCTCGCGCTCGGCGGCGCCGCCCATGCGGCCGTAGGCGATGTTGGCGTACACCGAGTCGTTGAACAGCACCACGTCCTGGCTCACCAGCGCGATGTTCGCGCGCAGGCTTTCGAGGGTCAGTCCCTGGATGTCCTGGCCGTCGAGGAGAATCCGCCCCTTGCCCGGCGAGTAGAAGCGCGGCAGCAGATTCACCAAAGTGGTCTTGCCGCCGCCCGAACCGCCGACCAGCGCCACGGTCTCCCCGGGGCGGACATGAAGATTGATGTCGCTCAGCGCCGGCTCGGTCCTCGTTTCGTAAGTGAATCCGACCTTCTCGAAAGTCACTTCACCCTTCGCGCGAGGCAGGGCCAGCGTTCCGTGGTCGTCCTCTACCGGGGAATCGATCATGCCGAACACGCTCTCCGCGGCGGCGAGCCCGCGCTGCAGCGGCGCGTTGATCTCGGTGAGGTGCTTGAGCGGCGCGAGCAGCATCAGCATCGCGGTGATGTGTTGAAGCCGCGCACCGCCTGGTTGGCGCGCGCGAAGCGCGCCGACTCGTAGTCCTGCCCGCCGAAGATCTTCACCACGCGATGGCATTCGATCGTCTCCTCGAGCACGTGCGCGAGGTCGCCCATGGCGTGCTGCGCGCCGCGCGCCATGCTGCGCAGCCGCCGGGACAGCAGGCGCACTGCAAACGCGATCGGCGGCACGATAACGATGGCGATCAGGGTGAGCTTCCAGTTGATGTAAAGCAGGAACGCCAGCAATCCGACCACCTTGATCGAGTCCTGGATCGTCACCGTGAGCACGGTGGTCGCGGCCGCGCTGACGTTCGGCACGTCGTAGGCCACCCTGGAGAGCAGCACCCCGGAGCTGTTGTCGTCGAAAAACCGCGTCGGGAAGCGCACCAGGCGGGCGAACATCGCGGCGCGCAGATCGAGCACGACGCGGTTGGCGACCCAGGCAAGGCAATACGAGGAGCTGAAGGTCAGCAGGCCGCGAACCACGAAGACCCCCAGGATCGCGGCGGCATAGACGGCGGGCGGCCAGCCCTCGGCGGCAGTCGGGCCGAAGCCGCCGTCCAGCAGCGGCTTGATGAGCGCGGGAAGCAGCGGCTCGGTGGCGGCCGCGGCAATCATGCCGAGAACCGCAACGCCGAAGACGCGCGCGTGCGGCCGCACGTAGGAGAGAAGCCTCAGGTACAGGCGACGGCTGTCGTCGATCATGTGGGCAGCGATTTGTACAGCTCGGCGAGCTTCGCCGCCATGGCATCGATGCCGAAGCGCTCTGCGGCAGCGCGCGCCGCCGCCACCGTATCCGGAGCGCGCAGGGCGCGGTCGGCTTCATGCATCAGGCGCGCGATGCCCTGCACGTCGTCGGGGTCGCAGATCCAGCCGCTCGTACCGTGCTGCACCACCTCGGCCGCTCCGCAGCGCGAGCTCACGATCGCAGGCAGGCCCATCGCCAGCGCCTCGAGGCCCGTATTGGGAAAAGGATCGTAACGGCTGGGAAGGATAAAGCAATCCGCCGCGGCATAGAGCGGCCGCACGTCCTCGCGCGCGCCGAGAAAGCGCACCCGGTCGCCAAGGCCGGCGCGGCGCGCCTGCGCCGCGAAGCGGCGCTCTTCGCGGTCGCGCCCGGCCACGATGAGCCAGAAAGCCCCGTTCGCCGCCTGGGCTAGCGCATCGATCGCCGCGCCGAGGCCCTTGCGCGAAAAGCCCGAGCCGACGAACAGGAACAGCGTGTCGCGCGGCCGGCAGCCGAGCTCGGCGCGCGCCGCGCCGCGCAGGCGGTCGCGGTGCCGCGGGTGAAAATGCTCCAGGTCGACGCCGTTGTAGATGACGTGCAGCTTCTCGGGCGCGATGCGGAAATCGCGGCTGATCTCGTCGCGCACCATGCGCGAATTGCAGATCACCGCGCGCAGCCGGCCGTGCTCGAACATGCGCTTCTCCGCGCCGCAGACGTAGCGATGATAGGGATTGAGAGCGATGCCGAGGCGCTCGAGCGGCCCTGCCGCGGCGCGGCGCAGCTCGAGCCAGCGCCGGTGCACGCCGTCCCCGGCGCGATAGACGTCGCAGCCCGGAATGCGCTCGTGCGACTGCACCACGTCGAAGGTTTCGCGGCGCCAGGCAGCGCTCGCCGCGCGGGCGAACGACCAGTCGCGCCACAGGTTGCCGACATGGAACGGATCGACGCGCAGCATGCGCCGCGCTCCCCAGCCCGTGGCGCTGCGCGAGATGAGGGTGACTTCGGCGCCGGCGCGCTCCAGCGCCGGCAGGGCGCGCGCGACGAAGCGCTCGGCGCCGCCATAGGGGTTATAGCGCTGGCGGATGATGGCCAATTTCAATTCGAAAAAAGCTCCAGTGCCGCCGCATGGACCCGATCGACGGCGAGCGTCGCCAGACAGTCGCTCACTTTTCCGCCGCCGCAGCCGTCGAGCCCGCAGGGGCGGCAGGAATGCGCGCTCGTCACCACGCGCTGCGCCACGCGCCACGGGCCCCACTCTTGCTCGCCGCTCGGCCCGAACAGCGCCACGGTCGGCGTGCCCATGGCGGCCGCCAGATGCATCGGCATCGAATCGACGCCGACGAACAGCCGCGCGCGCGCGGTCAGCGCGCCGAGCTCCTTGATGGAGAGCTTTCCCGCCAGGTTGAGGGGTTTTGCCTTGGTCTTTGCGACGATTTCATCGATCAGCGACAACTCGTCCGCATCCGGCGCCGCGGTGACGACGACCTTGTGGCCTTCGGCGGAAAAACGGTCGATCAGCTCCGCATTGCGCTCCGCCGGCCAGCACTTGAAGCGCCAGCGCGAAGCGGGGTGGATGTGAATGAAGGGCCGCCCCTCCAGGAGCTTCCCGACCCGCGCTTCCGCTTCGGCGCCGGGCACGAACAGGAGCTTTCTTTCCTCGAACGAAGGCTGGATGCCGATGCGGCGCAAGGCGTCGAGATTGACCTCGACGCGATGGCGCCGGGGCGCGATCGGAAAGAGATGGCTGAAGCTTCTTGCCCAGAATCTGCCGCGACCGGGCATCGCCGGCGCGACGCTGTAGCGCGCGCCGAGGCTGCGCGCGAGCCAGGCGCCGCGCGGCTGCTCCGATAGATGAACCACGAGGTCGTAGCGCCTTTCACGCATCTCGCCAAATAATTCTCTTTCCTTTGAAAAGCGGGAAAACAAACCCTCGTCCTTCCACCTTCTGCCAACCAGGAACAGTCTTGAAAGCGCGGGATGGCCGTCGAGCATCGGCGCGGTGTCGTCGTAGACCAGCGCATCCACTTCCATCTTCGGTTCACGATTTTTCAGCAAGGAAATAACCGGGGAAGCGAGCAGCACGTCGCCGTGATGACGCAGCTTGATCACCAGCGCGCGGGCGCATTGCTGCAGCGGGACGGCATCCTTCACCATGCCGCGAGTTTACTAGGTAAGAAGGTGGGCTAAAGAATCAGGCGGGCAGGAGGTCGGCGCCGCCCGGTAGAATCGTTGCGTGAGGAAATCGCTCGCTGCGCTGCTGGTTCTCTGGTGCGGCGCGGCGCTGGGCGCGGTCACCGCCACCGACAGCAGCGGCCGTCGCGTGACCCTCGCGAGACCGGCCGAACGCATCATCAGCCTCGCCCCGCACGCGACCGAGCTGCTGTTCGCGGCCGGCGCCGGATCGAGGCTCGTCGCGGCATCGGAGTACAGCGACTACCCGCAGGCCGCCAAGCGCCTGCCGCGGGTCGCGAGCAGCGGCGCCATCGATCTCGAACAGGTGCTCGCGCTGCGCCCGGACCTGGTAGTCGCCTGGCGGCTGGAAGCGACCACGAAGGCGCTCGACCGGCTCGAATCGCTGGGCGTGCTGCTGGCGTATGTCGAGCCGCGCCGGCTGGATGAAATTCCGCAGGCGGTGGAAATGCTGGGAACGCTCGCCGCCACCGACAGCATCGCGCGCGCCGAAGCCGCACGGCTGCGCGCCGAACTTGCCCGGCTGAGAAGCGCCTACCGCGGACGGCCGGTGATCGACGTCTTCTACCAGATCTCGGAGCGCCCTCTCATGACTTTGAACGGCCGGCATTTCGTCTCGGATGCGCTCGCGCTATGCGGCGGGCGCAACGTGTTCGCGAACGCGCCGATCATCGCCGCCGCCGTCGACGCCGAAGCCGTGCTTGCCGCCAATCCGCAGGCCATCATCGCCGCCCGCTCCGATCCGGCGGACCGGTCCTGGCAGGCATTCTGGCTGCGCTTCGGCGAGCTGCGCGCCGTTCACGACCGCAACCTGCTCGCGCTTCACGTCGACGAAATGCATCGTCACGGCCCGCGTGCGATCGCCTCCACGGCAAGGCTCTGCGAGCTGCTGGACGAGGCGCGCGCCCGATCGGGTCTCACAAAGAGAGCTCCGCTGTAAGCCCGAAGGTGCGGCCGGGAAGCGGATAGACCGCGTAGCGGTCGGCCACGAACGCGCTTCTCACCGCATAGGTGTAGTAGCCGGCGTTGAACAGGTTGTTCGCCGCAAGCGCGAGGCGCCCCCACTCGAACTTCCGGGCGAGCTTCAGATCGACGATCTTGTACGCCGGGATGCGGTGGCCGAGCGTATTGGGCTCGTCATTGTCGAGCACCTGGCTCGACACCGCGGTCCATGCGGCTGACAGCCGCGTGTCGGGCACGATGTCCCAGGAGGCGCCGGCATTCAGCTTGTGGCGCGGCACCAGCGGTACGGTCCTGCCCGCGACCGGCATGTTGGTGCCGATGGCGAATGGCGACCCGGCCAGCGTGCCCTCGAGAAAGCGCGCCTCGGTGTAGGCGTAGCCGGCGTTGAGGCGCAGGGCGGAAGTCGCCTGCCAGCGCCCGTCGAGCTCCACGCCCTGCCGGCGCGACGGCGGCAGGTTGGTATTGCCGACCCCGGTGGTGAATGGATCGAGATGGATCTCGTTTCTCACGTTGCTGCGAAACAGCGTGGCGCGCAATGCCGACGCCCTTTGCTTCCATTCGACTCCGCCTTCGTAGGTGTACGCGGTCTGCGGCTGCAGGATCTGGAACTGCGGCGCGAAGAACGCGTCGCTCTCGTAGATCTCCTCCACGTTCACGAAGCGAAAGCTCTTGCCGCTGCGGCCGAAGACCGCCCAGCTCTCGCCAAGGCCCTGGCGCAAGCCGAGTTCCCAGGCGTCCTGATTCTGGGTTGCGCGGGCCGATGGCGCCGCGGCGCAGAAGAAGCAGGCCGGCGCCCCCGCGTCGACGACGTCGTCGCCCGTGTACTGGACGCGCTCGCGCCGCCAGCCGAGCGTCATGAGCGTCGAGCGCGTGAGGTCGATGCTGTCCTGCAGATAGAACCCTTGCGTGTCCTGGGCGACGCGCACGCTGTTGGTCGGCCGGTAGAGGTTCTCCGGGCGATCGGTGCGCCGCGAGTGCCAGCGCCAGGCATGCCAGTCGAAGCCGAGGGTAAGCCGGTTCGGCGTGCCGGCGACGGCAAACGGCACGCGCAGCCGCGGCGTGAGCGACGTGAGCTCCAGCCAGTCGGCGCGATACGACGGGAATCCGCCCTGGTCGAAATAGGAGCGCTGGTCCTTGTCGCGGTGGTCCAGGCCGACCGAAAACTCGGTTTCGCCGAGCCGTTGGGTGAGCGCAAAGCCGGCGCGGGTACCGGCGCGGCTGGCGTAGTCGAGGGGCGTCTGCGCGCCGCGCCGGTCGGTTGAATACTCGTCCAGCCCGATCGAAGGCTGAATGCGGCGCGCGCCGGGCAGGCGCAGGTCCTGGCGATCGGTCCCGGCACGCAGGTCGAGCGCGCCTTCGCCGAGCGCCCAGCGCAGGTTGAGCGTGGTGTTCTCCTGCTCGTTGCGGTTGTTCGCCCGGTAGCCGTCGGAGTTGTAGCCGTACACCGAGCCGTTGATGCCGAAGCCCTCGGCGGCATAGCTGGCGTACAGCTGCCCTTCCCTGGTGTAGTACGAAGCCGTCCGGCCGAAGGCTTCCACGCTGCTTCCCTGCTTGAGCGGTGAACGCGTCACGATGTTCACCACCCCGGCGGAGGCGTTGTCGCCATAGAGGACGGCGCCGGTGCCGCGCAGGATCTCGATGCGCTCGATCTGGACCAGCGGAATCGCCGACCACTGCACTCCCGAGAGGTCGATGTCGTTCAGGCGCCGTCCGTCGAGCAGGATCAGGGTGTTCTGCGGTCCGGTGACGCCATAGCCGCGCAGGTCGATGGAAGTCGAAGCGGCGTTGTTGCCGAAGAAGTCCTGCATGTTCAGCCCGACTTGCGACGAGATCAGCTCGGGGAGCGTCCGCGCCGCGCTGCGCGAGATGTCCTCGGCAGTGATGACGGTGGTGCTCGCCGGAAGGCGGCGGACATCCTCCGGAAAGCGCGTGGCGTTGACTATCACGGCATCGTCTTGGGCAAAGCAAACGGAAAAGCAAAGGCAGGCCAGCAGGCCGGTTGTGACATGACGCATAGAAACCTCCCTGACGTCTTCCCCGACGTCTTAGTGGTTGAGAAGGCTTCCAGGCCGGTCTCCGGACTTGCGAGGAATGCTGCTCCGCCTTCCCGCGCGCCTTGCAGCGCGCAGTGGCACTTCCGGAACAGCTCTCTCGCTTACCGTTGCGGGGGCAGCACAGGAATCACACCTGTTTCCCGAACACCTGGCAGCGAGCTCGCATCATAACCGAGCCCCCGGGAGGGGGTCCCTGGCGCAAGATAATGGAACACATGCAGAACCCTCCCTTACTGCTTGACGCTCCATGAAATTTGCAACATAGTTGCCGCCGTGAAGGGGGAGTTCACGCAGCGTGGAAGCTGAATTCAGCTCGCTCGAAGCCAAAGTGGCGCAGTTCGTTTCCTTGTGCGAGCGGCTGCGCACGGAGAACCACGATTTGCGCCAGCAGCTCGCCGTGGCGCGGACCGATGCCAGGCGCCTGCACGAAAAGATCGACGGCGCCAAAGCCCGGCTGGAAGGCCTGCTTTCGCGGCTGCCGGGGTAGCGCCGGGACATGGCCGACGCGCCCAAAACCGTCGAGGTGAACCTGCTGGGGCGCACCTACCGCGTCGCCTGCGGCGACGGCGAGCGCGAAGCGCTGATGCAGGCGGTCGCCTACCTCGACACCAAGATGAACGAGATCCGCAAGGCGGGCAAGGTGATGGGCGCCGAGCGCATCGCGGTGATGGCCGCGCTCAACGTGGCGCACGAATTGCTCAGCGTCAAGCTCGGCTCGGGCTTCGACCTGGGCCATGCCAAGCAGCGCATTTCGGCGATCGAATCGCAGCTCGACGCGGCGATTGCAAAGCAGGAGAAGTTGTTCTAAAACCTAGCCGTCCCCTGCCGTGCGCGATAGGGCTCTAAATTTCCGAACCGATAGCTTCCCCAGGTTGCGGCCCCCAGCGTCACTGTTGTGATCGTCCCCGCCTCAGGCGTGCCGGACGAACCTGATGTGACCGGTAAGCGACCACCCTGTTTAGCCAGGGTTCGGAGGCAGGGCCCGCCGGCATAGGCGGGGGACTCTTCCTCAAGAACTACAATCCGGTTCATGAAGTACTGGCTCATGAAGACTGAACCGGACGAATGCTCCATCGACGATGCCCTGGCCGCGTCCGGACGCATCACGCCCTGGACCGGCGTGCGCAACTACCAGGCGCGCAACTTCATGCTCAAGGAGATGAGTGTCGGCGACGGCGTGCTGTTCTACCACTCGAGCTGCCCCGAGCCGGGCGTCGCCGGCCTCGCCGAGGTCGCCTCGAAAGCCTACCCGGACAAGTCGCAGTTCGAGCGCAAGAGCCCGTACTACGATCCGAAGTCGAAGAAGGAGAACCCGCGCTGGTTCAACGTCGACGTGCGGGTCTTGCGCAAGACCAGATTGATTTCTTTGAATGAAATTCGAAAACAGAAACCGCTGGCGAAGATGATTACGCTCAGGCCGGGCAACCGCCTTTCGATAACTCCGGTGACCGAGGCCGAGTGGAAGCACATCCAGAAGCTGCTCTAAAGAACGATACGCTGCTGCGGGCGCTCCTTTGCCAGCCGACCGAATACACGCCGGTCTGGTTGATGCGCCAGGCGGGTCGCTACCTGCCGGAATACAACGCGACGCGGGCCAGGGCCGGAAGTTTTCTTGCGCTGGCGAAGTCCCAAGCGCTGGCCGTGGAGGTGACGCTGCAGCCGCTCGAGCGCTTCCCGCTCGATGCCGCGATCATTTTTTCGGACATCCTGACGATCCCGGACGCCATGGGGCTCGGGCTGGCGTTCGCCGAGGGCGAGGGGCCGCGCTTCGAGCGGCCGCTGCGCGACGAAAGCGCCATACGCGCCCTCGCGGTGCCGGATCTATCCAAGCTTCAGTATGTTTTCGACGTGGTGCGGCAATCGCGCAAGGCGCTGGCCGGGCGCGTGCCGCTGATCGGGTTCTCGGGCAGCCCGTTCACGCTCGCCTGCTACATGGTCGAGGGTTCGGGAAGCGACGACTGGCGCACGCTGAAGGCGCTGCTGTATTCGCGTCCGGAGCTCTTGCATCACATCCTCGAGGTCAATGCGCAGGCGGTCACCGCATACCTGAACGCGCAAATCGCCGCCGGCGCCCAGGCGGTCATGATTTTCGACACCTGGGGCGGAACGCTGGCCACGGCAAGCTACGAGACCTTCTCGCTTGCGTATTCGCGCAAGGTGCTGGCGGGTCTGAGAAAAGAGCACGAAGGCGCGCGCGTGCCGAGCATCCTGTTCACCAAGGGCGGCAATCCCTGGCTTGCGCCGATGATTGCGAGCGGCTGCGACGCGGTCGGGCTGGATTGGACGAGCGACCCGCGCGAAGCGCGCCGCATTGCCGCAGGCCGCGTCGCGCTGCAGGGCAATCTCGATCCCGCAGCGCTTTTCTCGCCTGCAAAATCGATTCGCGAAGCGGTGCGGCGGGTACTCGACGCGTTCGGCGTTGCGCCGGGTCATGTTTTCAATCTCGGCCACGGAATCCTCCCGCAGACGCCGATCGAGTCGGTTTCTGCGCTGGTAGACGAAGTGCGCGCTTACAGCAGGACGTTGCGCGCCAAGCCCGTCCGCAGCCCTTGACTTATGCACAAACCTGGACCAGCAGTGGTGATTTCCCGGCACGCAAAAAGCTCCCTGGGAAGGGTGTCGTAACTAACTGATATATAAAATCAAAAAGGCATCTGAAAAGCATCCCCGGCCTGCGGCTGCGGTTTGCCGGGCGGATGTGACACCCGGATGAAGGCATTACCCACAGCTTTGTCCACAGGTTCTAAGTCCTTGCGCCCACGAGGGATTTCCTGCGTTCGGGTGGCGCTCGACGTGCCGCTCGCAAAATTGTTCGACTACGCCATTCCTGAAGGCATGCAAGTCGCGCCCGGCGATCGCGTGCTCGTCCCGTTCGGCGCGCGACAGCGCCTCGGCGTGGTGATCGAGATCGACGCCGCGAGCAAGCTGCCTGCAAACAGGCTCAAGTCTCTCGCCGCGATTCGCGACGACGCGCCGCGCCTGCCTTTGGAATGGCTCGAGCTGATGCGCTTTCTTGCGGGCTATTACCAGCGCCCGCTGGGCGAAACGGTGATTGCCTCGTTGCCGCCGCGCCTGCGCTCGATCAAACCGTTGCCGAAGAAATCGTTGCTGACGCAAGCCGCTTCGCCGGCAACGCGGTTCGTTCCAAACCATGTCCCGAACGGCAAGCAGCTTCAGGCCATAGAACGCATCGTTGCAGGACTTGGCGGCTTCACTGCCTTTTTGCTGCATGGAGTTACCGGCTCAGGCAAGACCGAGGTTTACCTGCACGCCATCGCCAGGGTGCTGGAGCGCGGCGCGCAGGCTGTCGTGCTGGTGCCGGAGATCAGCCTGACGCCTCAACTCGAGGCGCGTTTCCGCGACGCATTTCCCGGCACGCGGGTCGCGCTCATGCACAGCGGGCTCGAGGATATCGCGCGCACCAGGGCGTGGCTGGATGCGGCGCGCGGCGACGCGGGAATCGTCCTCGGCACGCGTCTTGCTGTGCTCGCCCCGCTGCCGCGGCTCGCTCTCGTAGTGGTAGACGAGGAGCACGACACCTCGTTCAAGCAACAGGAGGGGCTGCGCTACTCGGCGCGCGACGCGGCGGTATATCGCGCGAAGCTCGCCGGCTGCCCGGTGGTTCTCGGCACCGCGACGCCGTCGCTTGAGACCTGGCACAACTGGCAGGCGCGCCGCTACGAGCGCCTGGAGCTGCCCGAGCGCGCGGCGGCCGGCGCGCGCCTGCCTGTCGTGCGCACAGTGGATCTCAAGCGGGAAGCTTCGGAACAGGGCTTTTCGAGGAGAATTCTTGAAGGCATAGCGGCGCGACTGGCAAGAGGCGAGCAGAGCCTGATATTCATCAACCGCCGCGGCTATGCGCCCGTGCTCGCCTGCGAGGCCTGCGGCTGGAGCGCGGGCTGCAAACGCTGCACGGCGCGGCTGGTGCTGCACGCCGCCGATCCGACCGGAACAAAGCAAGACGGCAGCCTGCGCTGCCATCATTGCGGCGCCGAAGAGGCTGTGCCGCGGGCATGCCCGACCTGCGGCAATGTGGATCTGAAGCCGGCGGGCCGCGGCACGCAGCGGGTCGAGGAGACCCTCAGGGTGCGCTTCCCAAGGGCACGCATCGTGCGCATCGACCGCGACAGCGCCCGGCGCCGAGCCGAGCTTTCGCGGGTGCTGGAAGGCATCCGGCGGGGCGAGGCCGATATTCTTGTAGGCACCCAGCTGCTCGCCAAAGGCCACGACTTCCCCGGCCTGACCCTGGTCGGCGTGCTGAACGCCGACACCGCGCTCCTTTCCACCGATTACCGGGCGCCGGAGCGGCTGTTCGCGGTGCTTGCCCAGGTCGCCGGGCGCGCCGGGCGGCGCGAGCAGCCGGGCGAAGTCATCATCCAGACGCGCTATCCCGGGCATCCGCTGTTCGAGGCCCTCGCGCGCCACGACTTCGCCGGGTTCGCCGAGACGCAGCTTGCCGATCGCCGGACTGCGGGCTTCCCGCCATTCGTATTCGAGGCCGCGCTGCGCGCCGAGGCGAGAAAGCTCGACACCGCGATGCGCTTCCTGCGCGAGACCGCCGCCGAGGTCGCGCCCCCGGCGGAAGTGCGCGTCTACGATCCGGTCGCGCACGTCATCACGCGGCGCGCCGACTACGAGCGCGCGCAGCTGCTGATGCAGTCGGCGTCGCGCAGCGCCTTGCAGCAGTATCTCGCGGCGCTCGCCGAGCGGCTGTTCGCAAACCCGCCGCGCCACATCCGCTGGCATCTCGACGTCGATCCGATCGAGTTCGACTAGACCCGCGGCGTATAATTCGCGCCCTTTCATGGCCGATCCCAAGGAAACGTTCAGGAAGATCCTCGAGGAGGCGGTGCGCAAAGTCGCTCCCGCCGACGCACTCCTCGAAATACTCATAGAACGGCCGAAGAACCCCGAGCACGGGGATCTTTCGAGCAATGTCGCGATGCAGCTTTCAAAGAAGCTCCGGCGCAATCCGCGCGAGATTGCCCAGGAACTCGCGAATGCATCGACCTCGGCCTTGATTGATAGTGGACTTACCGCGCAACCGGTGACGATCGCGGGTGCAGGATTTCTCAACATCAAGCTGAAGCCTGCCGCCAAGCTCCAGGCTGTCGCCGAGGCCCTGCGGCAAGGCAAGAACTACGGCCGCGCAAGGGCATCCAGGAGCGACAAGGTTCAAGTGGAGTTCGTGTCGGCGAATCCCACCGGGCCGCTGCATGTCGGCCACGGCCGGCAGGGCGCGCTCGGCGATGCGATCGCGGCGCTGCTCGAATCCCAGGGGCGCGCGGTCACGCGCGAGTTCTACTACAACGATGCCGGCGCCCAGATCGACAAGCTGACGCTTTCAGTGCAGGCGCGCGCCAAGGGAATCAGCCCCGGCGCGCCGGGCTGGCCGCAGGAAGGCTACAACGGCGAATACGTCGAGGACATTGCGCGGGATTTTGTTTCACGAGGAAACAATACAAACGATCTTGAAGCAATCCGCAAGTTCGCCATCGCTTACCTGCGCGCCGAGCAGGACGCGGATTTGCAGGCGTTCGGCGTCAAGTTCGACAACTACTACCTCGAGTCGAGCTTGTACAGCGAAGGCAAAGTCGAACAGGTTGTTGAAATTTGGAAAAAGAATGAAAAAACCTATGAGCGCGAGGGTGCGCTATGGCTGCGCACCACCGACTACGGCGACGACAAGGACCGGGTGGTGCGCAAGTCCGACGGCAGCTTTACTTATTTCGTGCCCGACGTGGCCTATCACGTCACGAAATGGCAGCGCGGCTTCGGCAAGGTCATCGACGTACAGGGCACCGACCACCACAGCACGGTCATGCGCGTGCGCGCCGGGCTGCAGGCTCTCGGCATGGGCATCCCGAAGGACTACCCCGATTACGTGCTGCACAGCCTGGTGAAGGTCACGCGCGGCGGCGAGGAAGTAAAGATCTCCAAGCGCGCCGGCGCCTACGTCACGGCGCGCGATCTCATCGACTGGGTGGGGCGCGACGCGGTTCGCTTCTTTCTGGTTTCCCGCAAGGCCGATTCCGAGTTCGTCTTCGACGTCGACCTGGCGCTGCAGAAGACCGACGAGAACCCGGTGTACTACGTGCAGTACGCGCACGCCCGCGTTTGCAGCGTGTTTTCACAATCGAATTCCCTAAACGTGGAGGAGTTGAAGAAAATATCTCTTGAACCCCTCAAAACCGAAAAGGAAATGGCCCTGGCACAGCGCCTCGGCGAGTATCCCGAGGTCGTCGCGGCGGCGGCGCACGAGCTCGCGCCGCACTCGATCGCTTTCTATCTGCGCGAACTCGCGGCCGAGTTCCACAGCTACTATAATGGGCTGTCGCTTCTAGGCGTCAGCGCCCCGGAGAAGATGTGATGGCCAGACCGAGGACGACCCCGACCCGCAGCCGCTCAGGCGGAGGCTTCCTGCTCGGCATGTTCGCCGGCCTGGTCCTCGGGCTCGCGATGGCGCTCGGCATCGCCTTTTACCTGAACAAGACCCCGATCCCGTTCATAACCGCCAAGCCGAAGACCGCCGACAAGGACAGCAAGGGGCCGGCGATCGCCGGCATGCCGCAGGGCACCGCAGCCAGCGGTACGCCGGAGAAGCCCAAATTCGACTTCTACAAGATCCTGCCCGGCCAGGAAGAGCCCGTGACCGAGAAGGAGCTGCGCGCCCGCGCCGCCGCCAAAGGTAAACAGGATCCGGCCAAGGACGTTTATTTCATCCAGGCAGGCTCGTTCCAGAACCCGGCCGATGCCGACAACCAGAAGGCGCGCCTCGCGATCCTCGGCTTCGAGTCGAGCGTCGAGCCCGCCGCCCTGCCCGACAAGGGAACCTGGTACCGGGTGAGGATGGGGCCTTACACGAAAATCGAGGAAATCAACCGCGTGCGCCAGATGCTGGCGCAGAACAATATCGACGCGAACCTCGTCAAGATCAAGGAGCCGCAGTAGACATGGATCTGCGCAGACGCAGCCTGATCGCCGCCATCGGCCTCGCACATGCGGCGCTGTTGAATCCGCTCGCCGCGTTCGGCCAGCCTCGGGGCGACTACATCGAGCTGAAGCCGCCTCTGCCGGTGGACTCCAGCGGCAAGATCGAGGTGCTCGAGCTGTTCTGGTACGGCTGCATTCACTGCTACAACCTCGAGCCGGCGCTGGAGAGCTGGACCAAGAAGCTGCCCGCCGACGTGCAATTCCGCCGCATGCCGGCGGTGTTCAACCGGCAGATGGCGCACGACGCCGCCATCTTCTACGCCTTCGAGGCGCTCGGCGTGCTCGACAAGCTGCATCGCCCGTTCTTCGACGCGATCCACCGCGACCGGCTGCGCACCGACAACGCCGAGGCGCTCGCCGAGTGGCTGCGCAAGAACAGCATCGACCCGAAGAAATTCGACGACATCCAGAAATCCTTCGGCGTACAGAGCAAGACGAAGCGCGCCGCGCAGCTCACCATCGCCTACAAGATCGACGGCACGCCGGCCATGGCGGTTCACGGCCGTTATACGGTTAATGCCGGCGAGGACCTGCTCAACACCGTCAACGCCCTGATCGACGCCACGCGAAAGCAGAAATAATCGCGGTAGACTCGCAGCAAAGGGAGGCCCCATGAGAGGCTTGCTGGGGATCGCGCTTGGAATCATGCTCGCCGCGGTCTGCACGGTGGCGCAGGCGCAGCCGGTTTCCGGGCGCGAGTATCTGGAGCTCAGCCCGCAGCACCCGGTATCCACCGGCGATCGCATCGAGGTCATCGAGTTCTTCTATTACGGCTGCCCGGTGTGCTATGAAGCGCAGCCGCATATCGCCAGGTGGCTGATGAGAAGCGGGCCGGGGGTGGTGATTCTGCGCGTGCCCGCCGTCTTCACCGAGAGCTCCGAGTCTTTCGCGCGCACTTACTATGCGCTGGGCGCCATGAACCAGATCGCGCGGCTGCATTGGCCGATCTACGACAATCATCACTTCGACGGCAGGCAGCTGAACGAAGAGAAGAACGTGGTCGAATGGGTGGCCGCCAACGGCGTCGATCGCGCCCGCTTCACCGAGCTGTGGAGGTCCGATCAGATCAAGGCGCAGATCGACGCCGCGAAGAAGGCGCTCGACAGCTACCAGGTGAAGGGCGTGCCGAGCCTCGTCGTCGACGGCAAGTACCTGACCTCGGCGGGCATGGCGGGCGGCGTGCGCGAAATGATGCAGGTGGTCGAACACCTGGTCGGGCGCGCCGCCGCCGAGCGGAAAAAGTAGTGCGCATCGTCATCTCCGGCGCCTCCTCCGGCATCGGAGAGGCGCTGGCGCGGCACTACGCGTCTGCCGACACTGTCCTGGGCTTGATTTCGCGGCGCCGCTCGGACGGCCTCAGCCTGCCGGGAGAATCCGTCTCCTACCCTGTGGATGTCACCGACGCCGGTGCGCTTGCGACCGCCGCCCGGGATTTCCTCGACCGGTTCGGGCCGCCGGACCTGGTCATCGCCAATGCCGGAGTCTCGATCGGAACCGTCGGCGACGACATTCAGGATGTCGAGAAGCTGCGGCGCGTACTGGACGTCAACGTCGCCGGGCTCGCCGCCACGCTGGCCGCCTTCGCCCCCGCGATGCGTGAGGCGGGGCGCGGCACGCTGGTCGGCATGGCGAGCGTCGCGGGCTTTCGCGGCCTGCCGGGCGCCGGCGCCTACAGCGCTTCCAAGGCGGCCGCGATCAGCTGGCTGGAAAGCCTGCGCGCCGAGCTCCGCGGCAGCGGCGTCTCCGTGGTCTGCATCTGCCCGGGATACATCGATACGCCGATGACCCAGGTCAACCGCTACCGCATGCCCTTCCTCCTGCCCGCCGACGAGGCGGCGCGCCGCATCGCGCGCGCCATCGCCGCGCGCCGCCGCCTCGCCGTCATCCCATGGCAGATGGCCGTGGTCTCAACGATCCTCAGGATCCTGCCGGGATGGCTTTACGACCGGCTTGCGGCTCGCGCACCGCGCAAGCCCAGAGATGTGTCTATTTGAAGGAAGATCGGGGCCGGAGCCCGATTTACTTCTTGCTTGAAAGGCGAAGCATTGCGTAGCTGCCCGGGGCGTCCTCGAGCACCTTGAGCTGTCCGCCGCCCGGCACGCGCGCCGGGACCTTGGGCTCGCCGGCGTTGTGCTTGTCGATCCAGGCCTGCCAGTCCTCCCACCACGAGCCGGGAATCTGCTTCGCGCCGGCAAACCAGTCATCGGGGCTCGCCGGCATCGCGTCGCTCGTCCAATAGTTGTACTTCTTCGCCGCCGGCGGGTTGACGATGCCGGCGATATGGCCCGAGCCGCCCAGCACGAAGCGTACCGGCCCGCCCAGATAGCGCGCGCCGAGATAGGTGGTTTTCCACGGCGCGATATGGTCCTCGACCGTGGAGATGAAGTAGGAAGGAAGCGTTACCTTCGAGAGATCGATCGGCACCCCGGCGAGCGTGATGCCGCCGGGCACGCCGAGCAGGTTCTTGATGTACATGTTGCGCAGGTAGAAGCTGTGCATGCGCGCCGGCATGCGCGTCGAATCGGCGTTCCAGTAAAGCAGGTCGAAGGGAAACGGATCCTTGCCCATCAGGTAGTTGTTGACCACGAACGACCACACCAGATCGTTGGCGCGCAGCAGATTGAAGGTGCCAGCCATCTCCGAGCCCTCGAGATAGCCGCGCTCGTTCATCTTGCGCTCGAGGTTCTCGACCTGCGCCTCGTCGATGAACACGCCGAGCTCGCCGGGCTTGGAGAAATCGAGCAGGCTGACGAAAAAAGTGGCGCAGCCGACCCGGTCCGGTTGCTGCTTTTGCGCAAGAAAACCCAGCGTAGCCCCGAGCAGCGTGCCGCCGAGGCAATAGCCGATGAAGTTCACCTTGCGCTCGCCGGTCGCCTTCTCCACCGCGTCGAGCGCGGCGAGCGGCCCTTCCAGCATGTAGTCGTCGAAGCCCTTTTGCGCCAGGCGCGCATCGGGGTTCACCCAGGAGATGACGAACACCGTGTGGCCCTGCTCGACCGCATGGCGGATGAAGGAATTCTTGTCGCGCAGGTCGAGGATGTAGTACTTGTTGATCCACGGCGGGATGATGATAAGCGGCCGCCTGTACACCTCGCCTCCCGTCGGCTGGTACTGGATGAGCTGCATCAGGTCGTTCTGGTACACGACCTTGCCCGGCGTGGTGGCGACGTTCTTGCCGAGCTTGAACGCGCTCTCGTCGGTCATCGAGATGCGCAGCTCGCCGTTGCCCTTCTCGATGTCCGAGAGCAGGTTGTTCAGCCCGCGCACCAGGTTCTGGCCGCCGCTGTTCAGCGTCTCGCGCAGCACCTGCGGGTTGGTCATGAGGAAGTTCGTGGGCGACAGCGCGTCCACGTACTGGCGCGTGAAGAAGGCGACCTTCTTCTCCGATTCCGGCGCCAGGCCGTCGACCTCCGATACCGCGTGCTGGATATGGCGGGCCGCGATGAGATAAGACTGCTTCAGGTAATCGAACAGGAAGTTGCTCGACCAGTCATCGTCCTTGAAGCGCGAGTCGCCCTTGGCGGGCTCGGCGACCGCCTGCGACTGCATGCCCATCATTTTCATCCAGCTCGACTGCCACAGCCGCAGGCCGTCGACCCACCAGTTGATGGACACGCTCGCCATCAGGTTCGGATCGGCCGCCATGCGCGAGTAAAGATCCATGAACGCCTTGGCGATGCCCATTTCGTCGCGCACCGCGGCGGACATGCTTTGCGCCTGCTTCCGGGCGAATTCGCCGAGGATCTTCGAGGAGCGCTCGGCGACCGACTGGCAGACCCTGCTCAGTTCTTCGGCTTGATTCGCCTGATTCATGCCGTAGCGTAACGCATGACTCCGTCCTGTCCGACCGCGCGGGTCGCCCGGCCGGCATAGTACAGGTAGTGCAGGTGGGCTATGGCCTCGCCCATGGCAAAAAAAGTCTGGTGCGCATCGAGGGGTCTCTTGAACAGGACTCCGAGCAGATCCCCTGCGCTGCGCGCGCCTTCCCGCAGGGAGTCCATCACGTCCGCGAACCTCGCCCGATGATGATCCTGCAATTGCTGGACCCTCAGGTGCGCGCCGCGAAACGGCTTGCCGTGCGAAGGCAGCACCAGGACGTCCTCGGGCAGCTCGCGATAGCGCGCGATCGACTCCAGGAACAGGCGCAGCGGATCGCCCTCGGGGTCGACCGACCAGACGCTTACGTTGGTCGAAATGGTGGAGAGCAGCATGTCGCCGGCGATCAGCACGTTCAATTTCTCGCAGAACAAGGACATGTGCTCAGGCGCGTGGCCGTAGCCCACGATCGCGCGCCATTCCCGTCCGCCGATATTCAAGCGCTCGCCATCGAGAATGCGCCGGTACGAATGCGGAAAGTCGGGGACAAACTTGGCGTAGCGGTTGCCGCCTCCGGACATCGCCGCGCGACGCTTCTCATCGAGCCCGTTCTTGCGGAACACCTCGAGCACCGCGTCGCTGGTATATCCCGCGCCGCCGGCGCGCACCGCGTGCGCCGTCAGGTATTCGGCCTGGGTCATCCACAGCTCGACGCCGAAGCGCTCGCACAGCCAGGCGGCGTTGCCCGCGTGGTCGGGGTGGTAGTGGGTAACGATGATTCGCTTCACCAGCTTCTTTTCCGGACGCGAAAGAATGCTTTCCCAAAAACCGCGCGTGCCGGCATCGCCGATTCCCGTGTCCACGATCGTCCACCCATCTCCGTCCTCGAGCAGCCAGAGGTTGATGTGGTCGAGCTGGAACGGCAGCGGCATGCGCAGCCAATGCGCGCCCGGCGCGACTTTCAGCGTCGTGCCCGGCGCGGGCAGCTCGGGAAACGGATAATCCAGAGAGGACATCGGCTAAACTAAACCCTAACATGGTGAGGGACGCCACGGAGCGCAGCGAGTTTTCGATCAGCGAACTGGCGCGCGAGTTCGAAGTCACGCCGCGCGCGATCCGCTTCTACGAGGACCAGGGCCTGCTCGCGCCGCGCCGCGACGGCCAGCGGCGCATCTACACGCCGCGCGACCGCACCCGGCTCAGGCTCACGCTGCGCGGCAAGCGCCTCGGCCTGACGCTGTCCGAGATCCGCGAGCTGATCGACATGTACGAGCCCGGGCGCGACGAGCGCCCGCAGCTCAAGCGCTTCCTCGCCGTGCTCGAGGCGCACAAGGCCGGCCTGCTGCAGCAGCGCGCCGACATCGAGGCGCAGCTCTCGGAAATACAGGCGTTCGAGAAAAAGGTGCGCAAGCAGTTGAAAAGTTGACGTTTACGTAAACGTAAAGTAGGCTGGAAGATTCCATGGAACTGCCGTCCCTTCGCTTCGAGCACGGCGAGACCATCGCGATGCTGCGCGACACGGCGCGCGGCTTCGCCGCCAGGGAGATCGCGCCGCGCGCGGCCGAGATCGATCGGGCGAACGAATTCCCGCCCGATCTCTGGCGCAAGCTCGGCAGCCTCGGCCTGCTGGGCATCACGGTGGAGGAGGAATACGGCGGCACGGCGATGGGCTATCTCGCCCACATCATCGCGATGGAGGAAATCTCCCGGGCGTCGGCGTCGATCGGCCTGTCGTACGGCGCGCATTCCAACCTGTGCGTGAACCAGATCCGGCGCAACGGCTCGGCGGCGCAGAAGAAGAAATACCTGCCGAAGCTGGTCTCCGGCGAGCACGTCGGCGCGCTGGCGATGTCCGAGCCTGGCGCGGGTTCGGATGTCGTAGGAATGAGATTAAAAGCTGAAAGGCGCGGCGATCGCTATCTCCTCAACGGCAACAAGATGTGGATCACCAACGGCCCGGACGCCGATGTCCTGGTGATCTACGGCAAGACGAGCGACCAGGGGATCAGCGCGTTCCTCGTCGAGAAAGGCATGAAGGGATTTTCCACGGCACAGAAGCTGGACAAGCTCGGCATGCGCGGATCGAACACTTGCGAGCTCGTTTTTAGGGATTGTGAATTATCAAAAGATCAAATTCTCGGGGAAGAAGGCGCAGGGGTAAAAGTGCTGATGTCCGGCCTCGACTACGAGCGCGCGGTGCTGGCGGGCGGCCCGCTCGGCATCATGGCCGCCTGCCTCGACGTCGTGGTGCCCTACGTCCACGAGCGCAAGCAGTTCGGCCAGCCGATCGGCGAATTCCAGCTGATGCAGGGCAAGCTCGCCGACATGTACACCACCTTCTCCGCGTGCCGGGCGTACGTTTACGCAGTGGGTCAATCTCTGGATAGAAATGAAACCACCAGAAAGGATGCGGCCGGGGCCATCCTGTACGCCGCCGAGAAAGCCACCTGGATGGCGGGCGAGGCGATCCAGGCGCTCGGCGGCATGGGCTACATCAACGAGACGCCGACCGGCCGCCTCTGGCGCGACGCCAAGCTCTACGAGATCGGCGCCGGGACTTCCCGATGGCGGGCGGGCCGAGCTCCCCGGCGCTCGTCGCGGCGTGCTCCGCCGCCGGCGCGCTGGGTTCCTTCGGTTTTGCTTACACCCAGCCCGGGGAAATGAAAAAACAAGCGGCGGCGGTGCGCGCGAAAACCGACCGGCCGTTCGGCATCAACCTGTTTGTCTCGCCGCAGCCGGCGCCGATCGACGCCGTGCACCAGAGCGCCGCGCTCGCCGCGCTTGCGCCCTGGTACGCGGAGATGGGCGTGCCGGCGCCGGAAGCCGCGCAGCCGCCGTACGCGCCCGATCTCGAAGCGCAGCTTGCCGCGATCGGCGAAATCAAGCCGCTGGTGTTCACGGTGCATCTCGATGCGCTGCCGGCACAGAAGATCGAACGCTTCAAGAAACTCGGCATCCTCGTCGGCGGAAGCGCTACCTGCATCGAGGAGGCGAAACGCCTGCAATCGTATGGTTACGATTTCGTCATCGCGCAAGGCGGCGAGGCGGGCGGTCATCGCGGCAGCTACCTGCGCGATCCGCACGAGGCGCTCACCGGCACGCTCGCGCTTACGCGCGTCGTGGTGCGGGCGGTGAAAATTCCGGTGGTCGCCGCAGGCGGCATCATGGACGGCGCCGGAATCGCCGCGGTGCTCGCCCTCGGCGCCCAGGCGGCGCAGCTCGGCACCGCGTTCATTCCCTGCCACGAAAGCGGCGCGCCGGAGGTGCACAAGAAGGCGGTCCTCGGCGCGCGCGAGGACGACACCCGGATCACCGAAAAATTCTCCGGCAAGGCCGCGCGCGGCATCGCGAATCGCTTTCTGCGCGAAGCGGAGGCGAAGCACTTGCCGAAGATCGCGTTCCCGGCGCAGAACAAGCTGACCGCCGCTTTGCGCAGCGCATCGGCCAAGGCGGGCAATCCCGACTTCTATGCGCTGTGGGCCGGACAGGCGACGCCGCTCGCGCGCGCCCTGCCCGCCGCAGACCTGATCGCGAAGCTGGAAGCCGAGACTCTCGAGGCGATTCGCAATTTGAAAGGACTTGAACATGAATCCTGATCCGATCGTCATCGTCTCCGTTGCCCGCACCCCGATGGGCGCATTCCAGGGCGAGCTCAAGAATTTCGCCGCGCCCGAGCTCGGCGCCGCCGCGATCCGCGCCGCCGTGGAGCGCGCAAAAATCCGGCCCGAGGAGGTGCAGGAAGTAATCATGGGCTGCGTCCTGCCCGCCGGCCTGGGCCAGGCGCCGGCGCGCCAGGCATCGCTCGGCGCGGGCCTGCCGCTGTCGGCGGGCTGCACCACCGTCAACAAGATGTGCGGCTCGGGAATGAAGGCCGCCATGTTCGCGCACGATCTGCTGGTCGCGAATTCCGCGGACGTCATCGTGGCGGGCGGCATGGAATCCATGACCAATGCGCCCTACCTGCTCCCCAAGGCGCGCTCGGGCCTGCGCATGGGCCATGCGCAGGTGATCGACCACATGTTCTACGACGGCCTCGAGGATGCGTACGACAAGGGCCGGCTGATGGGGAGCTTCGCGGAGGATTGCGCGCAGAAATACGCGTTCTCGAGACAGTCCCAGGACGAATTCGCGATCGCATCGCTGCAGCGCGCACAGAAGGCGAACAAGGAAGGCTGGTTCGCCTGGGAGACCACGCCGATCGCGATCAAGGCCGGTAAAGACGAGAAGTTCATTGAAACCGACGAGCAGCCTTTCAAGGCGAATTTCGAAAAGATCCCCACCCTGAAACCCGCCTTCAAGAAGGAGGGCACGGTCACCGCTGCCAATTCCAGCTCGATCTCGGACGGCGCCGCGGCACTGGTGCTCATGCGCCGCTCGACGGCGGAGCGGCGCGGCCTGGCGCCTTTGGCGTTCATCGCCGGGCATTCCACGCATGCGCAGGAGCCCGGCTGGTTTACGACCGCACCAGTCGCAGCAATAAGGAATTTACTTGAAAAGACAAAATGGACTGCGCGCGACGTCGACCTCTACGAGATCAACGAGGCCTTTGCGGTGGTGGCGATGGCGGCGATGAAGGAGCACGGCCTGCCGCACGGCAAGGTGAACGTGCACGGCGGCGCCTGCGCGCTCGGCCATCCGATCGGCGCCTCGGGCGCCCGCATCGTGGTGACGCTCATCGGCGCGCTGCGCAAGTACGGCATGAAACGCGGCGTCGCGAGCCTGTGCATCGGCGGCGGCGAGGCTACGGCAATGGCGGTCGAGCTGGTTTAGCTCCTTTTCAAAAATAGAATTTTCGTGAAAACGACAAAAAAAGAGCTGCAAGACGTTCTGAACAAGTCGAAGTTCATTCGCCACTATGGCTTCCGCGTTGTCAGAGCAAGCGAGGAAGCCTGCGTCATCGAGCTGCCGCACAAGCCGCTGCTCGAGCGGCCCGGCGGCATCATCAACGGCCCGGCACTGATGGCGGCCGCCGATTGCGCGATGTGGCTGGCCATCAAGACGCGCATCGGCGCCGCGGAGGACGCGCTTACCTCCGAGCTGAATACCGCCTTTCTCGCCCCTGCCAAAGGCGGCCATGTCTACTGCACCGCCAGGATTCTCAAGTTCGGACGGCGCCGGATCTACGGCACCGCGGCATGCCACGCGAAGGACGGCAAGCTCTTCAGCCATCATACGGTTACCTATGTCCGGTCGGCCTGACGCCGCGCTTGCCGAGCAGCACGACGAAATCCGGCAGGCGGTGCGCCGCTTCGCGAAAGAGCAGCTCGCCCCCAATGCCGCGCGCTGGGACCGGGAGAAGGAGTTTCCGAGGAACGCCCTGAAAGGGCTTGCGGCGATGGGCCTCCACGGCGTCGCGATCCCCGAAGAATGGGGCGGGGCCGGCCTCGACTACACGTCGCTCGCCATCGCGTGCGAGGAGATCGCCGCAGGCGACTGCTCGACCGCGACCATCGTGTCGGTGAACAACCTGGTTTGCGGGATTCTTGCCGGCTACGGCAATGAGCGGCAGAAATCCTCTTTTCTAAGGTCTTTATCGAAAGGCGAAAAGCTCGGAGCGTTCGCCCTCACCGAGCCCCATGTGGGCTCCGACGCGTCCGCGATCACGACGCGCGCCGAGCGCAAGGGCCCGGACTACGTGCTGAACGGCGTAAAGCAGTTCATCACCTCGGGAAAGAATGCCGATGTCGCAGTCGTATTCGCCGTCACCGACAAGGGCGCGGGGAAGAAAGGCATCAGCGCCTTCCTGGTGTCCAGCCGCGCACCGGGCTACATCGTCGCCCGCATCGAGGACAAAACCGGCCAGCGTGCTTCCGACACCGCGCAGATCGTCCTCGAGAATTGCAAGGTCCCGGCGGAGAACCTCCTCGGCCAGGAAGGCGTCGGCTACCGCATCGCGCTCGCCAATCTGGAGTCCGGGCGCATCAACGTCGCCGCGCAGGCCACGGGCGTGGCGCGCGCCGCGCTCGAGGCGGCGATCGGCTACGCGCGCGAGCGCAAGAGCATGGGCAAGCACCTGATCGAGCACCAGGCGGTCAATTTCCGCCTCGCCGACATGGCGACGCACGTGGAAGCCGCCCGGCAGCTCTACCTGCACGCGGCGGCGCTGCGCGACGCCGGCCGCCCCTGCATCAAGGAGGCCTCGATGGCAAAGCTGTTCGCCTCGGAAATGGCCGAGAAAGTGTGCTCCGACGCGATGCAGATCCACGGCGGCTACGGTTACGTCGCCGACTTCCCCGTCGAGCGGCTATGGCGCGATGTGCGCGTGACGCAGATCTACGAAGGCGCCAGCGATATCCAGCGGCTGGTGATAGGACGGGTCCTGGAGGAAGGATGAAAGCGCCGATCGAGTTCTACTTCGACTTTTCGTCCCCTTACGGCTACCTGGCGTCCAACCGGATAGAGGCGCTCGCCGCAAAGCACGGGCGCGCCGTCGACTGGCATCCGGTCCTGCTCGGCCCCGCGTTCAAGAAGATGGGCATGCCGATCATGGTCACGATTCCGCTGAAGGGGGACTACTCCCTGCGCGATTTCCCGCGCTCGGCGCGGTTTCACGGCGTGCCCTACAACCAGCCCGACCCGTTTCCCGTGTCGACCCTGGCGGCTGCGCGGGTCTTCTACTGGCTGAAGGAAACGGACGAGCGCAAGGCGATCGCGCTGGCGAAGGCTTTGTACAAGGCCTATTTCGTCGACGGCGCGAACATTTCCGAGGCCGAGCACGTCGTAAGGATCGCCCAGTCCCTCGGCTGCGACGCCGGTGAAGCGCGCGCCGCGCTGGAAGACCAGAGGATCAAGGACAAGACCAAGGCCGAGGTCGAAGCGTCGCTCGCAAAAGGCGTGTTCGGCTCTCCCTACATCGTCGTCGACGGCGAGCCGTTCTGGGGCATGGACCGGCTCGACCAGGTCGAGCGCTGGCTGCAAGGGCCGTTCTGATGTCCGCACTCAAAAGCCGGATCAATCCGCGTTCTGCCGAGTTCCGCGCCAACGCCGAGCGCATGCAAGGTCTCGTCTCGGATTTGAAAAATATTATTGAAAAAGTTTCCCTGGGAGGCGATGCCGCCGCACGGGAAAAGCACACGTCCCGCGGCAAGATGCTGCCGCGCGAGCGGGTGAACAAGCTGCTCGATCCGGGCTCGCCTTTCCTCGAGATCGGCCAGCTCGCCGCCTGGGGCATGTACG
>WNFI01083885.1_pt3 | contig 27749 bp, 22 predicted proteins | sample 5400471 | NCBI WGS metagenome assembly WNFI01 (sample SAMN13153348, study PRJNA577476) | soil metagenome | isolation source: 100 cm saprolite on Douglas fir-dominated hillslope | place: USA:California | collected 2013-09-17
GCCCAGACTTCGGCATTGACCAGCGCCTCCAGGCGCCCGGCATTGCTGTCGAGCCTCACCACATCGCCCTCGCGGAGCTTGCCCAGGGGCCCACCGCAATGCACTTCGGGCGATACGTGAATCGCCGCCGGTACGGTGCCGGAGGCGCCGGACATGCGGCCGTCCGTCACCAGCGCCACCCTGTGGCCCTTGGCCTGCAGGGCCGACAGGGCGGGCGTGAGCTTGTGCAGCTCCGGCATGCCGTTGGCCCGTGGGCCCTGGCCACGCACGACGACGATGACGTCGCGATGCAGTTCACCGGCCTTGAAGGCAGCGCTCACCGCTTCCTGGGAATCGAAGATCCGTACCGGTGCCTCGACGCAACGGCGCTCAGGCTTGACCGCCGAGACCTTGATCACCGAGCGGCCCAGATTCCCCTGCAGCAGCTTCAGGCCGCCGTCGCTGCTGAAGGGGTCGGCGGCCGGGCGCAGCACTTCGCGATCGCCGCTGTGCACGGGGCCGTCGCGCCAGGTGAGCTGGCCCGCATCGAGCCAGGGTTCCTGGGTGTAAGCGCGCAGGTCCGCGCCGCTCACGGTGCGCACATCCCCGTGCAGCAATCCGGCCTCGAGCAGTTCGCGAATCACGAAGGCCGTGCCGCCGGCGGCGTGGAAGTGATTGACGTCCGCGCCGCCGTTCGGATAGATGCGCGCGATCAGCGGTACGGCGGCCGACAGCGCGCTGAAGTCGTCCCAGTCGATGGTGATGCCCGCCGCGCGAGCCATGGCCACCAGGTGGATGGTGTGGTTGGTGGAGCCGCCGGTGGCGAGCAGTCCGACGATCGCGTTGACGATCGCGCGCTCATCGATGATCTGCGCCAGCGGCCGGTGATCGCTCCCGTGCGCCCAGATCTGCGCCGCGCGCTGCGTTGCGGCCCGCGTCAGCGCCTCGCGCAGCGCGGTGTTCGGGTGCACAAAGGCGCTGCCGGGCAGGTGCAGGCCCATGATCTCCATCAGCATCTGGTTGCTGTTGGCCGTGCCGTAGAAGGTACAGGTGCCCGCGTCGTGATAGCTCTGCGCTTCAGATTCCAGCAGCGCGGCGCGATCGATGCGGCCCTCGGCGTGCGCCTGGCGGATGCGCGCCTTTTCCTGGTTCGGGAGCCCGGAGGTCATGGGACCGGCGGGCACGAAGATCGTCGGGAGCGAACCGAAGCTCAGCGCCCCGATCAGCAGCCCCGGCACGATCTTGTCGCACACGCCGAGGCACAGGGTGGCGTCGAACATCCCATGCGAGAGGCCCACCGCCGTGGACAGGGCGATCACCTCGCGGCTGAACAAGGACAGTTCCATGCCGGTCTGTCCCTGGGTCACGCCATCACACATCGCCGGCACGCCTCCGGCGACCTGCGCGGTGGCACCGACCTCGCGCGCCGCGGCGCGAATCACGCCGGGAAAGCGCTCGAAGGGCTGATGCGCCGAGAGCATGTCGTTGTAGGAGGTGACGATGCCGATATTGGGCCAGCGCAACTGACGCAGGGCCTGCTTGTCGGCAGGGTTCGAGGCGGCAAAGCCGTGGGCGAGGTTGGTGCAGCTGAGGCGTTGGCGGGCGCTCCCGTCCCGACCGGCCTCATTCATGCGCTCCAGGTACTCACGGCGCGAGTCGACGCTGCGCAAACGCACACGCTCGGTTACGCTGCGCAGGACCGGATGCAGGCCATTGGATGGGGTCACAAGGCGTAGTAAAACTCCGTCTAAAGCGTTTGGCAAGCCTCGTTTGTCATAATGTGTGGACTCGGCCAACAGCCTAAATAGACAAAGAAAAACTCCTGTACAGGGGTGCGCTACAGGTTATATAGTAGTTTAGCTACACAAATTGGTCTGTGCCGACGGAGAAGGACAGTGCCGTTGCTCAATCCATTTGATTTCGTACTCTTCGGGGGCACCGGCGATCTGGCGATGCGCAAGCTGATCCCGGCCCTGTACCAGCGCTACGCCGATGGGCAGTTCGACGAACGGGCACGCATTCTGGCCTGCGCGAGTACGGCCCTGAGCCGCACCGATTACATCCAGCGCGCCGCCGGACACTGTCGCGAGCATCTCCAGCCGGCCGATTTCACCGAGGCGCGCTGGACGCAGTTCGCCGCCTGCCTGGATTACCAGCAGGTCGATGCCACCCGCGTGGAGGACTTCCGGACCCTCAAGCGCCGGATCGCCGATCGGGACGAGCAGGCGCGGGTCTGGTTTCTGTCGACCTCGCCCAGCCTCTATGTCGCCACGGCCGCCAACATGGCGGCAGCGGCGGTCGCCACGCCGAACGCGCGCGTCGTGCTGGAAAAGCCGCTCGGCACCGATCGGGCCTCCGCCGCGCGCATCAACGAGGAAGTGGCGCGCAGCTTTGCCGAGAACCAGATCTATCGTATCGATCATTACCTCGGCAAGGAACCGGTGCAGAACCTGCTGGCGCTGCGCTTTGGCAATGCGCTGTTCGAACCGTTGTGGCGCCGCGGCCGCATCCGTCACGTGCAGATCACCGTCGCCGAGCATCTGGGTGTCGAAGGGCGCGCGAAGTTCTACGATGAGACCGGCGCGCTGCGCGACATGGTGCAGAACCACATGCTGCAGCTGCTGTGCATCCTGGCCATGGAACCGCCCGCCAGTTCGGACGCCGACACCGTGCGCGATGAAAAGCTGAAGGTGCTGCGCGCGCTGCGCCCGATCGACAGCGAGAACGTGGAGCAGAAGACCGTCCGCGGCCAGTACCGCGCCGGCACCATCGAAGGCAAGGCCGTTCCAGGCTACGCGGATGAACCGGGCGTGCCGGCCGGCAGCAGTACCGAAACCTTTGTGGCCATCAAGGCAGAGATCGACAACTGGCGCTGGGCCGGCGTCCCCTTCTACCTGCGTACCGGCAAGCGCCTGCAGCAGCAGCTCGCCGAGATAGCCATTACCTTCGATGACGTGCCGCTGTCGATCTTTCCGAATCGCTCGCAGGATTCGCCCAACCAGCTCGTAATCCAGCTGCAGCCCGACGAGAGCATCACGCTCACGGTGCTCGCCAAAGCGCCGGGCGATGCCATGCGGCTGCGTCCCGTGAACCTGGCGCTCGATCTGGCCGAGAGCTTCAAGGAGCGGCCGCTGTCGGCCTATGAACGATTGCTGATGGATGTCGTCAAGGGCAACCTCACCCTGTTCATGCGCCGCGACGAGCTCGATACCGCCTGGAGCTGGGTCGATCCGATCCGTGCCGGCTGGGCGAACGCCGGCAACGCGCCCAAGACCTACGCGGCCGGCAGCTGGGGGCCCGCCGCCTCCACCGCGATGATCGGGCGCGACGGCTATGCCTGGCGCGATGAAACCTGAGCCGGAACCGCAGTCGCTGCTGCGTGAGTGGCGCGACAGCGATCCGACCGCGCAGGCCGCGACGCTCGCCGCCGCCATTGCGGCCGACCTGCGCGCCGCCCTGGTGCGCCGAGCGGGGGCGAGCCTCGTGGTTTCCGGTGGCCGCAGCCCGACGCTGATGTTTGCCCATCTGGCGCACCATGGACTCGACTGGGCGCGGGTCCGGATCACCCTCGCCGACGAACGCTGGGTGGACAGCGACGATCCGGCCAGCAACGAAGGCCTGCTGCGCGCCACGCTGCTGCGCGGAATGGCGGCCCAGGCCCGCTTTCTCGGCCTGAAGAATGCGGCGGCTACGCCGGCGTCCGGCGCCGCCCAGGCCTGGGAGGCGATCGGCGCGATGCCGCGGCCCTTCGATGCCGTCGTACTGGGCATGGGCGATGACGGCCACACGGCGTCGCTCTTTCCGGGCAGTGCCGGGCTGGCGGCCGGGCTCGAGGACAGCGCGCCTCCCGGGTGTCTGGAAATGCGCTCACCCGTGGCGCCGCATGCACGGCTGAGCCTGAATCTGGCCGCACTGCTTGATTCCCGGCGCATCTATATCCAGATCCGAGGCGCGCAGAAATGGCAGGTCTACCAGCACGCGCGCGCAGCCGGGGCGGTCGCTGAACTGCCGATCCGGGCCATCCTTCGCCAGCGCAGGGTACCCGTCGAAGTGTTCTGGTGTGCCGACGCAGCGGCGGATGCGGTCCCATGAGCGCTCTGGAGCGCAGCCATGCGCCGGGCGGCCCTGAATTGGGCTGGCTCAAGTTTCTGCGCGGGGCGCGGGAGAGTCTGCCCACGGCAGAGCGGCGCGTCGCCGACCTGGTGCTCGAGCGGCCGCACGAACTGCTGAAGATGTCGCTGGCGGCGGTGGCGCAGCAGGCGCAGGTGAGCGAGCCGACCGTGATCCGCTGCTGCCGCTCGCTGGGATGCAGCGGATTCGCCGATTTCAAGCTGCGCATGGCACAGGGCCTTGCCAGCGGCCAGATGTTCATACACGCCGACGCCCGCCCCGAGGACTCGGTGGCCGAGATGGCGGCGAAGGTGTTCGGCAAGGCGGCACGTACGCTGCTGCAGGTTCGCAGCCAGCTCGATCCGGCGCGGCTCGAGCGGGCGATTGCACTGCTGTGCGCGGCGAGGCGTGTCGAGTGCTACGGCCTGGGCAGCTCGGGCATCGTGGCCGCCGACGCCCAGCACAAGCTGTTTCGCCTGGGGCTGCCGTCGGTGGCCTATTCCGACGCGCACGTCCACGGCATGGCGGCGACCATGCTGCGGCCGGGCGATGTGGTCATGGCTTTCTCGGCCAGCGGGCGCACGGTCGACCTGCTCTCGAGCGTCGATCTGGCGCGCGAAGCGGGCGCCGACGTCGTCGGCATCACCGCGCTCGGCTCGCCCCTGGCCGCGCGCTGCAGCGTGGCCCTGGAGCTGCTGGTCGATGAGGATACCGATATCTACACGCCGATGACCACGCGGCTGGCGCAGCTCGCGGTCGTGGACGTGCTGGCCGTCGGGGTCGCGCTGCGCCAGGGCCCCGAACTGCTTACGCGCCTCGAGCGGGCGCGGGAGAGTCTGCGCAGCAAGCGCGTGCGCGGCTTCGAGTAGTGGCCGTGGTGCGGGCGGCGCCACTCATGCGCCACTCATGCGCCGCTCATGCACCACTCATGCGCCGCTCATGCACCGCAGGTCGCGGCATCTCGGCGTCTCAACGCCTGGACTGCGCCTCATTGGCGCAGAACCACTCGTAGGTGCGCCGCAGTCCCTCATCGAGGCTGGTCTTGGCGCGCCAGCCCAGCTGCAGCAGGCGATTTACATTCAGCAATTTTCGCGGTGTCCCGTCGGGCTTGGTGCTGTCGAAGACGAGCTCGCCCTTAAAACCGACGACCTTGCCGATCCGCTCGGCCAGTTCGCGAATCGTGACGTCCACGCCGACGCCGACGTTGATGAGACCCGCGCCCGAGTAATTCTGCGTCAGGAACACCACGGCTTCGGCCAGGTCGTCGACATAGAGGAATTCGCGCCGCGGCGTGCCACTGCCCCAGACCACGACGGATGCCTGGCCGGCGCGCCTGGCATCGTGAAACTTGCGGATCAGCGCGGGCAGCACGTGCGAATTCTCCAGTCCAAAGTTGTCTCCCGGACCGTAGAGGTTTGTGGGCATCAGCGAAATCGCGTCGAATCCGTACTGGCGCTGGTAGGCCTGGCACATCTTGATACCGGCGATCTTCGCGATCGCGTACCACTCGTTGGTCGGCTCCAGCGCTCCGGTGAGCAGGCTCTCCTCGTCCAGCGGTTGCGGTGCGAGCTTCGGGTAAATGCAGCTGGAGCCCAGAAACGTCAGCTTGCGGGTGCCGTTGCGGTAGGCGGCGTCGATGACGTTGCTCTGCACGACGAGGTTGTCACGGATGAAATCGGCGGGGTAGCTGTTGTTGGCATGAATGCCGCCGACACGGGCGGCCGCGAGGATCACCACCTCCGGACCAGGCCACGATGCCCGGCGACGTAGATGCGAGCCTCCTTATTCATGACGGGAATAGGTCTTGAACCCCTCGCGCGCGATCAGCTCATCGCGCCGTGCCTGTTCCAGATCGCCCCCGACCATCTCTGCCACCAGCTCCTGGAAGCTGATCAGCGGTGCCCAACCCAGCCGCTCCCGGGCCTTGCTGGCGTCGCCCAGCAGTGTCTCGACCTCCGTCGGGCGAAAATACCGCGGGTCGACCTTGACGATGACCTTGCCGCTGGCCGCATCGATCCCCTGCTCATCGACTCCCTTGCCGCGCCATTCCATCCGCTGGCCCAACAGCTCGCCGGCGCGTGTCACGAATTCCCGCACCGAATGCTGCTCGCCCGTGGCGATCACGAAATCCTCGGCCAGCTCCTGTTGCAGCATCAACCACTGGGCGCGGACGAAGTCCTTCGCATGACCCCAGTCGCGCCGTGCCTCCAGGTTGCCCAGATACAGGCAGTCCTGCAGCCCCAGGGAGATGCGGGCCAGCGCGCGGGTGATCTTGCGGGTCACGAAAGTCTCGCCCCGCACCGGCGATTCGTGGTTGAACAGGATGCCATTGCACGCGTACAGCCCGTAGGCCTCGCGATAGTTCACCGTGATCCAGTAGGCGTAGACCTTCGCCGCGCCGTAGGGGGAGCGCGGATAGAAGGGCGTGGTCTCGCACTGCGGCGTTTCCTGCACCCGGCCGTACATTTCTGAAGTCGCAGCCTGGTAGAAGCGGGTCCGCTTCTCCAGACCGAGAATACGGATGGCTTCGAGCAGGCGCAGGGTGCCGAGCGCGTCCGAATTGGCCGTATATTCCGGGGTCTCGAAGGACACGGCGACGTGGCTCTGGGCCGCCAGGTTGTAGATCTCGTCGGGCTGCACCTGCTGCACGATGCGGATCAGGTTGGTGGCGTCGGTCAGATCGCCGTAGTGCAGCCGCAGGCGTACATTGCGCTCGTGCGGGTCCTGGTACAGGTGATCGATCCGGTCGGTGTTGAAGCTCGAGGCGCGCCGCTTGATGCCATGCACGGTGTAGCCTTTTGCCAGCAGCAATTCGGCCAGATAGGCGCCATCCTGGCCGGTAATGCCGGTAATCAGCGCGGTCTTGCTCATGGCAGATCCTTCGAGGGGAGGCGGCAAGTGCAGAGTTTACGTCGACAGGGCACCCCCGAGGCTAATCTAATAGCACTATAGGCAGCTCCTGTTGCCGCAGCTGGGACACGAGAACATGAACCGTACCTGTCCGATTGGCGCGCTCGGCGCGACCGCAGCCGCGTGGCTGCTGGCGTTCGCGGCGCTGGCTGACACGCCCGGTTCGCCCCTGGATCTCCAGGAAGCGGACCTGCGCACCGCGCTCGCGCCGACCGCGGCGGTGATCACGCGCAATGGGGAGGCTGTCAAGGTGGACTACCCGATCCGGCTGGCATTCGTCCCGGACGGCGTGCAATTGCTGCCGGCGGGCACGCAGATGCTCGACATCGTGGTCCGTTCACTCCGGGCGCACGAGCACTCGCAGGTGGTCGTAGCGGTCTATACGGATGCCATCGGCAGCAACGAATTCAATCAACAGCAGTCTTTGGCGCGCGCTGAGGTCGTGGTGGGGTATCTGCGTGACCGATCGATTGCCGGCGTGCGCCTGATCGCGCGCGGTGTGGGCGAATCCGAACCCTTGAGCGCCGAGAACACGCCCGCGGGACGCGATCTGAACCGCCGCCTGCAGCTGATCATCACGCCTTTGTCTTCGTAGTCCCCATCCGTTAGGCTTGCGCGCTTTCCCAATGGCATCAGAAGCTTAGCACTCATGAAAGTCACCATATTCGGGTCCGGCTATGTCGGGCTGGTCACGGGCGCCTGCCTGGCGGAGGCCGGCAATCACGTCGTCTGCGTCGATATAGACGCCGGCAAGGTGGCGAAGCTCAACGCCGGGGAGGTCCCGATCCACGAGCCCGGCCTCGACGCGCTGATTCGGCGCAATCGCGACGGCGGGAGGCTCGAGTTCACCACTGATGCGGCGCGCGGCGTGAATCACGGCCTGTTCCAACTCATCGCTGTCGGTACGCCCCCGGAAGAAGACGGATCCGCCGATCTGCGGCACGTGCTCAGCGTGGCACGCGAAATCGGCACGCGTCTGCAGCGCTATGCCGTGGTGGTCACGAAATCGACGGTGCCGGTCGGCACGGCCGACAAGGTGCGCGCGCAGCTGGTCTCAGAGCTCGCCGCCCGCGGCGCGAGCGTGGAGTTTGACGTGGTCTCGAACCCGGAGTTTCTCAAGGAAGGCGTGGCCATCCAGGATTTCCTCAAGCCCGACCGTATCGTGGTTGGCGCGGACAGTGCGCGCAGCACCGAACTCATGCATGCCCTGTACGAGCCGTTCACGCGCAATCACGACCGGCTGATCGTGATGGACATCCGTTCGGCGGAGCTGACCAAGTACGCCGCCAACGCCATGCTGGCCACCAAGATCAGTTTCATGAACGAACTGGCCAATATCGCCGAGCGCGTGGGTGCGGATATCGAGCGGGTGCGCGTGGGCATCGGCTCGGATCCACGCATCGGCTACGGCTTTATCTATCCCGGCACTGGCTACGGGGGCTCGTGCCTGCCCAAGGACGTCAAGGCCCTGATCCGCTCCGCCCGGGACGTGGGCTTCAACTCCGCCATCCTGCACGCCGTCGAAGAGGTCAACGAACGCCAGAAATCGATCCTGGTGCGCAAGCTCCGCCAGGCATTCGGAGGGTCCTTGACCGGGCGCACGCTGGGCGTGTGGGGGCTGGCGTTCAAGCCAAACACGGACGACATGCGCGAGGCGCCCAGCCGCGTGATTATCCACTGCCTGCTGGCCGCGGGCGCAAGCGTACGCGCCTATGACCCGATCAGCATGGAGGAAGCGCGGCGGCTGTGGGGCAACGAAGAGCGGGTCACGCTGTGCGACGGTGCTTACGAGGCGGCCACCGGCGCCGAGGCCCTGCTCATCGTCACGGAGTGGCAGGAGTTCCGCAGCCCGGATTTCGAACGCCTGAAGCAGGTCATGGCCGCGCCGCGCATCTTCGATGGCCGCAATCTCTATGACCCGGCCCTGATGACGCGTTTCGGCTTCGAGTATGCCGCCATCGGGCGCGGCCGTGCCGTGATCGCGGATTAGCCTGCCGATGGATCGCGACATCCCGCTCGTACCCGTCGTCCTGTCCGGTGGCGCGGGTACACGCCTGTGGCCGCTGTCGCGCGAACTGTATCCCAAGCAGTTGCTGCCGCTGATCAGTGCCAGGACAATGCTGCAGGAGACGCTGCAACGGCTCACCGGCTTAGGAGCTGCGGCGCCGATCATCGTATGCAACGAGACGCACCGCTTCCTGGTCGCCGAACAACTGCGCGTCATCAACACGCCGGCGCAGGCGATCGTGCTCGAACCGGTGGGCCGGAACACGGCGCCGGCCATTGCGCTCGCCGCGCACGCCGCGCTGTCCGTCGCGGGCCGGGATGTGCTGCTGCTGGTGCTGCCGGCCGATCATGTCATCCGCGACACCGCGGCGCTGCACGCCGCGGTGCGCATCGCGGCGAGCCTGGCGCAGGCCGGGCAGCTCGTGACCTTTGGCGTGGTGCCGCACGCGCCGGAGACGGGCTTCGGGTACATCCGCCGCGGTCCGGCCGCCGGGGGCGGCTGGCGGATTGCCCAATTCACCGAGAAGCCGGCGCGCGAACGCGCAGAGGAGTTCCTGGCCAGCGGCGAGTATTTCTGGAACAGCGGCATGTTCGTCTTTTCTGCCCGCCGCTTCCTCGCCGAGCTCGAACGCCACGCGCCCGACATTGCCGCCGCCTGTGCCGAGGCGTTCGGCGCGGCGCGCGCCGACCTGGATTTCACGCGCGTCGATGCACAGGCCTTCGCCGCCTGTCGCAGCGAATCGGTGGATTATGCCGTGATGGAGAGGACGGGGGATGCCGTGGTGGTCTCGCTCGAGGCGGGCTGGAGCGATGTGGGCTCCTGGGATTCGCTGCACGATGCCAGCGAGCCGGACGGGGAGGGCAACGTGATCCGCGGGGACGTGCTCGCCGAAGATACGAAGAACTGCTACCTGTACGCCCAGAGCCGGCTGGTGGCGACCGTCGGCCTGCGCGATTGCGTCGTGGTCGAGACCAAGGATGCCGTGCTGGTCGCCTCGCGCGATCGCGTACAGAACGTCAAGACCCTGGTGACGCGGCTTAAGGACTCCGGCCGCAGCGAGCACGCCCTGCACCGCGAGGTGTTCCGCCCGTGGGGCAGCTATGACAGCCTCGACCAGGGCGATGGCTTCCAGGTCAAGAGGCTGGTGGTGCATCCGGGCGGGATGCTCTCTTTGCAACTGCATCATCATCGCGCCGAGCACTGGATTGTGGTGTCCGGCAGGGCACGCATTACGCGCGGGGAGGAGGTCTTCGAACTTCGGGAGAACGAGTCGACGTACATCCCGGTGGGCATGCGCCACCGCATCGAGAACCGCGGCACGGTGCCCCTGCACGTGATCGAGGTGCAGTCAGGCGGCTACCTCGGGGAGGATGACATCGTGCGTTTCGACGATCAATACGGACGCGAGGGCACGAAGCGGTGAGGTCCCTCGGCTGCTTCAAGGCCTATGACGTCCGCGGCCGCATCCCCACCGAACTCAACGAGGAACTGGTCTACCAGATCGGCTGCGCCTACGTGGCCTTCGTCAAGCCGCGGAGAGTCGCCGTCGGGCGCGACATCCGCAGCACCAGCGCGGCGCTGTCGGCGGCGCTGATCCGCGGCCTGACCGACTCGGGGGTCGAAGTCGAGGACATCGGCCTGTGTGGCACCGAAGGCGTCTATTTTGCGACCTTCTCTGCTGAACTCGACGGCGGGATCATGGTGACCGCCAGTCACAATCCGCCCGATTACAATGGCCTGAAAATCGTCCGCGAGGGCAGCCGGCCGATCAGCGCGGACACCGGACTGCAGCAGATGCGCGCGATGATCGAAGAGGGGCGCCTGCCGCCTCGCGCCGCACACCCCGGCCAGGCGAGGCTGCGCAATATCAGCGATAGTTACCTCGAGCACCTGCTCGGCTATGTAAAGGGCGCCCGCCTGCGACGGCTCAAGGTCCTCGTCAACCCGGGGAATGGCGGGGCCGGGCCCGTGCTCGATAGGCTCGAGCCCAGGCTGCCGTTCGAATTCATCAAGCTGCATTACGCGCCGGACGGATCCTTTCCAAACGGCGTTCCCAACCCGATGATCGAGCAGAACCGCCGCAGCACGGTCGCCGCGATGCACGCGAGCGGCGCGGACGTGGGTCTCGCCTGGGACGGGGATTTTGACCGCTGTTTCTTCTTCGACGAACACGGGGGTTTCGTCGAGGGCTATTACCTCGTCGGTCTGCTGGCCGAAGCCTTCCTGAAGCGCTTCCCCGGCAGCCGCATCGTGCACGATCCGCGCCTGACCTGGAATACCATCGACATCGTGCGCCGCTGCGGCGGTGAGCCGGTGATGTACCGTTCGGGACACGCCTTCATCAAGCAGGGCATGCGCCAGGTCGACGCCGTCTATGGGGGGGAGATGAGCGCGCATCACTACTTCCGCGACTTCGCCTATTGCGACAGCGGCATGATTCCGTGGCTGCTGGTGCTCGCCGTGATGTGCGAGACGGGCAAGACCTTGAGCGAACTGGTGGGCGAGCGCCAGCGCCTGTTTCCGGCCAGCGGGGAGATCAACCGGGAGATTGCCGACGTGAAGGCGATGACCGCCAGGGTGCAGGAGCACTACGCCGCCGCCGCACTGGCGGTTGATTACACTGACGGCCTGTCGATGGAATTCGAGCAGTGGCGCTTGAACCTGCGTGGCTCCAACACCGAGCCCCTGGTGCGCCTGAACGTCGAAGCGCGCGGCAGCGAGGCGCTGATGCGGGAGCGGACTGAGGAAGTGCTGCAGCTGATGGCGCAGGCATGAACACACTCGATCTATTGCTGAGCCGGCGCTCGATTCCCGCGCAGTGCCTGACGGGCCCGGGCCCGGACGAGGCGCAGCTCAACGCCGCCCTCGAGGTGGCGATGCGCGCACCCGACCACGGGCGCATGCAGCCCTGGCGTTTCCGGCTGATTCGCGGCGCGGCGCGGGCGCGCCTCGCTGAAATACTGGTGGCCAGTGCGCGTGCGAGGGATCCGGCGACGCCAGCGGCGCAGCTGGAGAAGCTGCGCAGCCGCCTGCAGCAGGTCCCGCTGGTGATCGCGGTCAGCGCCCGCCTCCGCAACAATCCGAAGGTGCCGGAGATCGAGCAGCTGCTCGCCACGGGCGCGAGCGTCATGAATCTGCTCAATGCCCTGCACGCCCAGGGCTATGGGGCGATCCTGCTCACCGGCCCGAGTGTCTACGACCCGGCCGTGGCGGCGGGGCTGGGCTGTGAAGCCGGGGAGCGTCTGGTCGGGTTCGTACATGTGGGCACGGTGGGCGTGGTGGCGCCCACGGCCCCGGCCCGGCCGGCGAGCACCGCGTTCGTGAGCGAATGGCCCGGTGGCGGCTGAACCCGTTCGGTCAGTGACCCTGGCGACCGGCCAGCCACTGCTCGACGACGGGTAAGCGCTCCAGTAGGCTGCCTGTGTATGTGGGGGATCGCGCGCTACCAGTGGCTGGTCTTGTTCGCAGCTTGGCTGGGCTGGGGATTCGACGTCTTCGACGGGCTGCTCTTCAATTACGTGGCGCCCAACTGCATCCCCACACTCCTGCACCTGCCGGTGGGCTCGCCAGAGGCGAGCATGGCGACGCGGAACTGGACCGGTGTACTCACCTCGCTCCTGCTGCTGGGTTGGGCGGCCGGCGGGGTGCTGTTTGGACTGGTCTGCGACCGCATCGGACGGCTTCGTACGCTGCTGTTGACCATGCTCATGTACGCGGTTGGTACCGCGGCCTGCGCCGCGGCCACCAACCTGTGGATGCTGGTGGCGTTTCGCCTGGTCGCGAGCCTGGGGATCGGCGGGGAGTGGGCGGCGGGGGCCAGCATGGTGGCGGAGGTGATGCCCGAGCATCGCCGCGTCGAAGGCGGGGCGCTACTGTACACGGCGGCGCCATTTGGCCTGTTCCTGGCGACGCTGATCAACTACCAGGTCGCCGGCGTCTGGTTTGCGGGCAATACCGAGCAGTCCTGGCGCTATGTGTTCCTCTTTGGCCTGCTGCCAGCCGGGGTCGCCTTTCTCGTGCGCCTGTACGTGCACGAACCGGAGCGCTGGAAGAAGGCGCGGGCGCGGAGCAAGACCCGGTTGCGGGAGATTTTCGGCCCGGAGCTGCGCCGCCGGACGCTGCTGGGCACCTTTACCGCGGTCATCGCCCTCATCGCCTGGTGGAGTTGCAGTGCCTTTATTCCGATCATTGCCACGGAGCTGGCGCATGCCGAGGCGCAGTTGCGCGGTCTCGACAAGAACGGCACCCAGGGTTTGATCGAGAGCTGGAAGCTCACCGCGACGGTGGCTTTCAACCTCGGCGGCCTGATCGGTACGCTGCTCACCATACCGCTGGCCAAGTGGCTGGGCCGCCGGCCCATGTTCGCCCTGTACTTTGCGGCCTCAGCGGCGGCCATTCTGGCCACATTCGGTCTCGACATACCCGCCCACACGCGCCTCTACATGTTCTTTGCCATCGGCGTGTCGGTGTTCGGCGTCTTCGGGGCCTTCCCGTTCTACCTGCCCGAGTTGTTCCCCACGCGGCTGCGAGCGACGGGGGCGGGCTTCTGCTACAACATCGGCCGTGTGCTGGCCTCGGTCGGGCCCTTTGTGGTCGGCGCCGCGGCCCAGCGTGGCACGGCGCTGCAGACGATCTTTTATGTGGGTTTTGTGCCGCTTGCCGGACTGCTGTTGACGCCGCTGGTCCTGGAGACCCGCGCCGGCGCGCTGCCGGATTGAACGCAAGGAGCCGCAAGGTATCGAGGGACTGAGCCGTGGAATTCATCGATCTCAAATCGCAATACCGGGCCATGCGTGGCGATATCAATGCGCGCATCCAGACTGTGCTGGAGCACGGCCAGTACATCCTCGGGCCGGAGGTACGCGATCTCGAACAGCGGCTGGCCACGTACGTCAATAGCCGGCACTGCGTGACGGTGGCGAGCGGGACCGAGGCCCTGCTCATTGCTCTGATGGCACACGGCATCGGCCCTGGCGATGAGGTCATCACCACGCCCTTCAGCTTTGTGGCCACCGCCGAAGTCATCGTGCTGGTGGGCGCCCGGCCCGTGTTCGTCGACGTCGAGCCTGACACCGCCAATCTGGACGCCTCCATGCTCGACGCCGCGATCAGCGTGCGCACCAAGGCGATCATTCCGGTGAGTCTCTATGGTCAACCGGCCGATATGGATGAGATCAGCGCGATCGCCGCCCGTCGCGGTCCGATCGCGGTCATCGAGGACGCCGCCCAGAGTTTTGGCGCCACCTACCACGACCGGCGCAGTGGTGCACTGTCGGCAATGGGTTGCACCAGTTTCTTCCCCAGCAAGCCGCTCGGCTGTTACGGAGATGGCGGTGCCATCTTTACCGATGATGCGGCGCTCGCGCAGGCCTGCAGCGAGATTCGCGTGCATGGGCAGAGTGCGCGGTATCTGCACACGCGCGTCGGCGTCGGTGGCCGGATGGATACGCTGCAATGCGCGGTCCTGCTGGCGAAGCTGGCACGCTTTGACTGGGAAGTGGCGCGACGCATCGAGCTCGGCAATCGCTATGGCGAAGCCATTCGCGCGAGCGGCGGCCGGGTCGGTCTGTTGAGGGTGCGACCCGGCCGCAGCTGCGTCTGGGCGCAGTACACGGTGCTGGTCGAGAACCGTGACGCCGTGCAGGAAAAGCTCAAGCGTGCTGGCATCCCGACGGCGGTGCACTATCCACGGCCGCTACACAAGCAGCCGGCCTATGAGGCGTTGTGCGATTCCCGGCCCATGCCGGTGAGCGAGTCACTGGCGAGTCACGTGATCAGCCTGCCCATGAGTGCGGATCTGACGGAATCGGAGCAGGATGCCATCGTGGCGGCGCTGGCCCGCGCGACGAGCTGAGGGCGGAGAATAGTGGCCGTGCCCCGCCTGACCCGCTGCCCGATTCTGCTGGTACTGAGCCTGGCGCCGCTGGTGCTCGGTGCGGCGCCACCGGCCCCCGAGCGTCAGCTGCTCGGGGGCACCGTGACCCGCGTGATCGATGGCGACACCATCGAAGTGCAGCTGGGCAAGGAGCGGGTCTCTGTGCACCTGCGCGGCATCGATGCACCCGAGCGCGGCCAACCCTGGAGCAAGGAGGCCACCGCGGCCCTGGCTCAGATGGTGCTGAACCAGGATGTCGATCTGGAGCCGCTGGGCCGGGACGATGAACACCGGCGCACGACAATCGTCTTTGTGGGTGAAGAGGAAGTAGGGGCGGCCATGGTCCGCGACGGCAACGCCTGGGCTGACCGGCGCCACTTGAGCGCGAGCGATACCGAACTGTGCGAACTCGAGGCCGGTGCTCGGGAAGGGAAGCTGGGGCTGTGGGCACTTCCCGCCCGCGATCGCATCGCGCCCTGGGAGTACCGGCGACGCTTCCTGCACCGCCATTTCAACGATTACGCCGAGGAAACGGTCGAGCAATGCATGGCGGCGGCGGAAAAAGCGCGTTGATGCTGGCGGAGGCGCACTGGCATCTGAAAAGGGTGTATCCCCCTGGATTTGCGGGTCTTGGACGTTGGCGGAAATCGAAGGCCTCAATGCCGACTATGAGGTTGCACGGTGGGCGCCCGGATTCCTGGCGTTCGCGACGAGCGGCGGAGGCGAGATGTATGCGTTTGCGCCGCGGGTCGGAGCGGCCGGCCGCTCAACGCGAGCGTTAGACCCAGGGAGAGAAAACGTGGTTAGCGCTCGATACGTTGTACTGCTCTCGTCACTGGTCGGCGCGATCAGCTTGGCGGCGGAACCAGTCCGCAGCATTAGCATTTATGTCATTCCCTATTACCGGTCTGCTGAAAAGGACGGTGATAGGCCTCAAGTTCATACAGCCCGAGAGTATGATGCGTTGCTTTCGTCGGCCCGTCGTGAAGACATTGTGGCAGCCCGCGACATGATTCAGGCCGATAATGCCCTGATCACTCCGATGACTCTAATGGTTCTTGCGATCCGCCTTTACGACGTTGGGCTAAGAGACGATTCCGTATTCTGGTTCTATGTTGCCAAATATCGCTGGTCAACGTTGGCTGCTGTTGCGGACGAAAATAGTGAGGCGCTCGCCGGGGCTCTAGACGCAACGAGGAACTTTGCCATTCTCGCGGGGCCATTCATAAATGGATACGCCTTCTGTGACCTCAAGAATCAGCATCGCTTGATGGCGGCGTCTATCGAGTGGGTCGAGCACAATGAGTACCAAGCCATCCGCATACCACAATTGCCAAAGCTCCCAGGAAATCCCGACGACAACCTTAGGGCTGGGCTCGCTAAGAACAAGCAAGACGCCAAGAAGGAAATAGAGTATTTGGCTGATCCGAATAATCTGCAAAACATGCAGGACGCCCGCAAGAAGTCAGGTGCGGAAGAGATGTTCTGCTGGAAGCAATAGCCTTGGGTCTAACAACCGCATCGAGCGCACGCGTGAACAATAAACTGCCAAGCCCAGGCGTGAGTGCCGGCGGCGCTCACGCGGAGCGTCAGCCATAAAACAATGAAGATCCTAATACTATTGATCGGACTGTCCCTGGCGCTTGTGGCGAACGCCGCAGAAGACGCTTTCGCGACTGCGTTCGCGGGAGAGCGAAATGTTTATATACGCGTGGTGCTCGAAAAGCCAAATGGCATCGACATGCGCGCGAATATAATGCCGAAGGAAATTATCGACATGCTCGAAAAACAGGGGAAAGCCGTGCGCCCATCGCGCAGCAGCGCGAACGTCGGCTACTGGGCGTTTTTTAAGGGCGGAGATTTCGCCACCGTTGAGATCATCAATAATCCAATCATGGCAGATCTACCCTATGCGGCGATTGATGTGGTGTTTGCCGGCGCACCGCATGATGGAACGAAGTGGAAGAAGATGGGCGACGTTTTGACGGTCGGAGGGCGTGAGTGTTCAGTTAGAGTGCTCGAAGCCGACGATGCTGCTACCGGCGGTAAGAAAGATGAAGTTGAGATCGCCGTGCTGAAAGATAAGAAGAAAGTCTATTATTACTTTGGCAAGCTCATCCAATAAGAAGGCTGACTACGCGATCGAGCCGCCCGTGACAGGCTCCCCTTCGGCGCGCGTCCGGCGCTTGTGTCATTTTGCGCCGTCCGAGGGAGATAAGCATTTAACCCATGGATTTTAATGGTGGACGGTGCAGGGATTGAACCTGCGACCCCTGCCGTGTGAAAGCAGTGCTCTACCGCTGAGCTAACCGTCCAGTCGCGCCACGGGCCCGGGAGTTTACGGTTCGCGGCCCGTCGAGGCAATCCGCTCAGCGCTCCTTTTCCTTGAAGTCGTCGGGCACCAGCTGATGGCGCCCCAGCAGCTTGTAGAAATCGGTGCGATTGCGCTTGGCGAGCCGTGCGGCTTGGCTGACGTTGCCGCCGGTGATCTGCAGGATTTGCGAGAGGTAGCTGCGCGTGAATTCGTCGCGGGCCTCATCGAACGAGGGCAGTTTCGCCTGCGTACCGCCGAGCGATTGCTGCACCAGCTCCACTGGAATGATGGGCGTCTGCGCCAGCGCGCAGTTCTGGCGCACGACGTTGGCAAGCTGGCGCACGTTGCCAGGCCAATCGCTCGTCGCCAGCAGTTCGACCGCCTCCGGTGCGTAGATCTTGCGGGCGCCGGCCTCGCGCGCGATCTGTTCGAGGAAGTGCGCGACCAGCACCGGTATGTCCTCGCGGCGGCGGCTGAGCGGCGGCAGTTCGATGTGCACGACGTTGAGCCGGTAGTAAAGATCCTCGCGAAACTGCCCGGCAACGATCAGCGCTGGCAGGTCGTGATTGGTGGCGGAGATGATGCGCACGTTGACAGCGACACTCTCACCGCCGCCGGCCGGTCGGATCGCGTTGTCCTGGAGCACCTGCAGCAGCCGGGCCTGCAGCCGCGCCGACATGCCGCCAATTTCATCCAACAGCAGCGTGCCGCCCTCGGCGCTGCGCAACAGCCCCGTCTCGAGCATCTCATCGGCCATGGCGCCGCAATTGGCCGCCACGAAGGGCCGGGCCCGGCGTGCGCTCGCCTTGTGTATGGCGCGCGCCAGCATTTCCTTGCCGGTGCCGCTCTCACCGGTAATCAGCACGGGCGCATCGGTGCCCGCCACCATGTGCGCCTGGCCAAGTCGCTCTTCCATCAGCGCGCTGCGCGTAATGATGCCGGCGCGCCATTCTTCGGCGACATCGACAAAGCCGGAGATCTTCAGCGCCCTTTGCACCTGGGAGAGTAATTCCTGCTTTTCGACTGGCTTGGTCAGGAAGCCAAAGGCACCCATCTGCGTGGCATGCACGGCATCGGGGATGGTGCCGTGCGCGGTCAGCAGGATGACCTTCAGGCCCGGCCAGCGGATCTGCAATTCCTTGAGCAGGCCGATGCCGTCGAGCTGGTCCATGCGCAGGTCCGTTATAACGAGGTCGGGCCGGAAACGGCTGGCCGCGGCGAGCGCCTGCGCACCGTTTTCCATGGGTTCGACCTCGTAGTTCTCGGCGCGAAGCCGGATGGTCAGCAGGCGCAGCAGGCCCGGATCGTCGTCGACGACCAGGATGCGCGCCTTGCGCTTGGGGGAAAGATTCACTTGTTGCGACCCTCGGTGTTGCTCTTCCGTTCGTTCAGTCTGCTCTCGATGTTGGCGACGGCGTCGAGCTTGGCCTGCAATTCCTCGACCTGATGCCGCAGCCGGGCATTATCTTCCAGTGTGCTCTGCAGGCGGCGATTGGCTGCCGCCAGGTGTTCCTGATCGGCGTTACTGAGAACGATTGCCTGCAACCGCTCATTGTCGCCCAGCAGCCCGAGTTCGCGATCCAGCTGCGCCAGCTCGATCAGCGTCACTGCGCGTTCGACCGGCGCAAGCGCTTCGGGCTGTGCGGACAGGGCGCGCAGGAGCTGGCGCGCCTGCACGGCGTCCCGGCCGGCGTGTCCCGGGGTCGCGAGCATCAGCGCGTAGCGCAGCTGGGCGCTGCCGCCTGGCGCTCTTTCGTAGGCCTGGCGTGCGGAGGTGACGATCTCCGCCTGTTCGGCCGGACTCCCCGCCGCCAGGCGCTGCATGGTCTGGATGGTTCCGGCCAGCACTGCGGCCACCTGTGTATCGCGGTCGACGGCCGGCGCTACTGGCCGGCCGGACTGGTCTGAACCGCCGAACTTGGACAGCGCCGAGCAGCCGCTGGCCAGTGCCAGCACGATGAGCAGCGCGCCGCGTATGGCCGAAGTGCTGTGACGGGATTCAGGCCGCATGGACGCTCCTGCGGTTCGTGCCGGGTGCGAGGACCGGCACGCTGATCGCAGTCGACCGCAGGGGAATACGGATGCGGAAGTGCGCACCGTGGAACTCACCATCGACGATCTCGATGTTGCCTTTGTGCACCTGCACGAATTCATAGACGACCGATAGGCCGATGCCGGTGCCGCGCACGTGGCCGCTGGGCGCGCGCCCGGTGTGAAAAGCCTCAAATACGTGAGGGCGATCGGCGCTCGGAATACCGTCGCCGCCATCGGCCACTTCCAGGATCACATCGGCATCGGCGGAGCGGGCCCGCACGGTAATGGTGCCGCCGCGCGGCGAGTACTTGATGGCGTTGGACAGCAGGTTTTCGAGTATCAGGCGCAGCTTGCCGCGATCGGCGTGGATGGACAGGTCCTCGACCTGGACGTCCAGCCGCACCCGCTGCGACACCAGTGTGAGCTGCTGGTTTTCCAGCACCTGCTTGACCAGGGGCCGGAGGCGGAATTCGGACGGATCGAGGCCGACACTGTTGCTCTGCCAGGCGCTATAGGACAGGAGGTTTTCGATCATGCGCTGCAATTTGATGCTGTTATCCTGGAGTATCGTGGCCACTTCGCGCTGGCCGCCACCGAGTTCGCCGACGGCCCCGTCCATCAGCAACTCGGTTCCCTCGCGGATGTTCGCGAGCGGCGTCTTTAATTCGTGGGACATGTGCCTGAGGAACCGGTTGCGTTCCTGCGCCAGGTCCAGCAGGCGGCTGCGCAGCCACTCGAGCTGCTGCGCCAGGCGCTGGAGGTCGACAGGGCCACTGACCGAAATCTTGCGGGCAAAGTTCCCGCCGCCCAGCTCGGTAACGGCGCGGTCTATCTGCCGAAGCGGCCGGCCGATGCCGAGCGCAAAGCTCAGCGTCGCCGCCAGGGCCAGCGGTATCAGCAGGCTTGATTCCCAGAACAGTTCGCGCCGCGCCCGATCTGCCTGGTCGCGCAATGAATTGAGCTCGGCGTCCGTTTGCTGCTTGACTGCCGTAGCGACACGGGTGGCCTGATCGTCGAGCCGGCTGAAGTCGGGCGCCTGGTCCTGGCTGAGGTTCCGTCCCGCGCCGGGGGTGGCCTCGGTGGGGGCGCGGACGCGGGCCGCGATGTCCTGCTGCAGGCGCGCGAACGGCTCGAGCGAGGCGCGCACGGCATCGCTCGTCAGCAACCCGCGCAGCTCGTTCACCGTCGCGGTCAGCGTCGCATCGGCGTCGTTGAAGTTCGCGAGGTTCTTGGCATCACCGATCACCAGGTAATAGCTGGCGGTGCGCTCGAAGGCGATGGATTTCCGGTACAGATTCTGGAGCGCGCTGGTGGTCTGTACGCTCTCCAGCACCAGGGCCCGGCTGAAGTCGGTCAGGTGACGCAGCTGGATCGTGGCGTGCAGGATGGCCGCCAGCAGCGGCACTGTAATCATCCCGATGCCGAGTAGCAGATAGCCGTTGAGCGATTTTGGCAGGGCCCGGCGCATCCGGGCATTCTAAGGCAGTCAGGGACAGTGGGCCCAAAATACGGGCGGCGTGGACAATAACGGGCACTGCCCGCAACCGCCACGGTATCCTGAGGCCCATCGCCAGGCCGCGCGGGTACAGGCTGCTGAACCATGAGTCGAGTTCCTGATCCGACGCCGTTCTCCGGACTGACGCCTGACGCCGTGCTCACGGCAGCGGAGGACGTAGGTCTCGATCCGGACGGCCACGTCTTCGCGCTCAACAGCTACGAGAATCGTGTTTATCGGTTGGGGCGCCGGGACGAGCCCCCGGTAGTCGTCAAGTTCTATCGCGCGGGCCGCTGGAGCGATGCGCAGATCCTCGAGGAGCACAGCTTTGCCGCCGAGCTTGCGGCCGCTGAAATACCCGTGGTTGCGCCCCTGCTGCTCGGGGCATCGACGCTGGCCCACTGCGCCGGATTTCGCCTCGCGGCGTTTCCACTTCGGGCCGGCGGGGCACCGGACCTGGATCAGCCCGACGCGCGCGAACTGCTGGGCCGTACCCTGGGTCGCATCCACGCCATCGGCGCGCTGCGGAGCTTTGTCGAGCGTCCCTCGCTGCGCGGTGCGCGGCTGGGCGAGCGCGCCAGGTCCACCGTTCTGGCCTCCGGCCTGCTGCCGGATACGACCCGCGAGCGTTACGCCAGGGCAAGTGGCGAACTGCTCGCGCAGATCGCCGCCGCGGACGTTGACGCCTGCCGCCACATCCGCCTGCACGGTGATTGTCATCTGGGCAACATCCTCTGGCAGAGCCAGGGTCCGGTGTTCGTGGATCTGGACGACTGCATGAACGGACCTGCGATTCAGGACCTGTGGATGTTTCTGGCGGGAAATCCGGACGAGCTGCGCCGGCAGTGGAGCGAACTTCTGGCCGGCTATGAGCGCTTCGCCAGCATCGATCATGGACAGACTCGCCTGATCGAGGTGCTGCGCGCCGTACGCATGCTCAATCATGCCGCCTGGGTCGCCGAACGCTGGGCCGATCCGGCTTTTCCGCGGGCCTTCCCCTGGTTCGGTGAGGCCAGGTTCTGGGATCAGCTCGTGCGCGATTTAATGGAGCAATCGGCCGTCCTGGGGGAGCCGCTGGCCCTGCGGTTCTGAGCGCGCGCCGTTCGTGGTACTGTGTCCGGCGGCCAGGATTGGGTGCAGTGTGCGAGCAAAATCAGTTTGCTGGACGATGATGCTGGGTGCGTTGGCCCTGGCGACGGGCTGCGGTGGGGGCGCCGATGCGGCGCGTTCGCAGCACGAGGCGCAGTCGGCTGCACGCGCCGGCGCCGCGCGCCAGGCTGGCGACGCGGCGGCAGCCTCAGCTGCCGACGCCGATATGGTGAGTGCTGTGAGCCCGGGCAGCTCGGCCACGCCAGTGAGCCTGCGATTCCGCTTGAGCGACCCGCCGAAGGTCGGTCAGGCACTGCGGCTCGACCTGGCCCTGTTGCAGGCACCGGGGCTCGATATCGACTCGCTCCTGGTATCGCTGGCGCCCAGCGAAGGGCTGCAGATCGAATCTGAGCGCAGTGTGGAATTCCGCGCGCCGGCGCTCGGCGCCACGCAGCGCATCGTCGTGACGCTGCGTCCACAGCAACAGGGCCTGCTGAGCCTGGGCGCGACGGTACTCGTCGATAGCGGCGGCGGTTCGCTGTCGCGTAATTTTTCGATACCGCTGATCGCCGTAGAGGCAGCCAAGCCCTAACCCGCACCAGCGCGCGGCGCCCACTCTGCCAAGGAGTCTGCGGGCGGCGACAGCCGCGCCTTCGGCACGGGTCTGCACCCACGCCTGCAGACGCAGCTCGAGGCCCTGGGGCACGCGCCCAATCCGGCCGCGACGCTCAATGCCCTCTTGCCGCTGATCAGCAGCCAGTACGAGAAAATTGACGAGGAGCGCCGTGGTGTCGTGCGCTCGATGCAATTGCTGGCCGAGGAGGCCCGCTCATTTGCGCAGGGGCTGGCGAACGCGGATGCCGGCCAGTTGCGTGCCATCCTCGATCACATCAAGGACGTCGTCATCACGGTCACGGGCGACGGCGCGATCTGCGTCTTCAATCCCACGGGCGAACAGCTGTTCGGCTATTCCCAGGCCGAGCTGATCGGCGTGTCGATTGCGCGGTTGCTGCCGGACCTGGCCGTGCAGGGTTCGCTCGAGCGTGGCTTGCAGGCGTTCGCAAACATGGGCGGCTACGACGGGCGCAATCCGGAACCCCAAGGCACGCAGGCGCGCCGCAAGGACGGCGCACTCTTTCCGGTCGAAGTGGTGGCCAGCCTGGTGCGCATTGACCGCCGGGACATTTTCGTCATCTGCCTGCGCGATACCAGCGAGCGCCGGGCTGCCGATCAGGCCCTGCGCGACAGCGAGGCCCGCTACCGTACGCTGGTCGAGGCGGCCCCCGAGGTCATCGTGGTCGTCAACGCCAGGACGGGCGTGTGTGTCGATGCCAACGAGAATGCCCTGCGATTCTTTGGCGTGTCACGGGAGCAGATCGGGGCGCTGGTCCTCGCCGACCTGCTGCAGGCTGCTGCAGCGGTTCCGGCGACTCCGGTGCAGCATTCTCCGCAGGTCTTCGAGTGGACTCATCGCCAGGCGGGTGGCGGTACCATCGCCACGGAAGTGCGGCTGATGCCTCTGCCGGGACCGGGCGAGCTGGTACGGGCCAGCATCACCGACATCACGGACCGCAAGCGCGCGCAGACCATCATGGCCGGCGAGCGCAACGTCTTTGAGCGCATTGCCGCCGACGCACCGCTCCGTGAGGTCCTGGAAGCCACCGTCGGTCTGGTCGAGTCGATCTGTGCCGACTTCGTGGTGAGCATTGGCCGCCTGGGCTCGGACGGGCGGAGTTTTGTGGAGGTGATCGGCGCGCGTCTGCCCCCGGAGTTGCGCACCGCGGACGAGCACATGCCCATCGACGTGCGCAATGGTTCGAGTGCGGCAGCCGTGTACCTGGGGCGCGCGGTGCTGGTGGGCAACGTGCGCACCGATCCGTACTGGCAGCGGCGCCGCGCGCTGGCCGCGGCCGCGGGTTTCAGCGCGGCGTGGGCGGTGCCGATCAAGGCCGCCGGCGGCAAGGTGCTGGGCGCGCTCACCGTCTATCGCTCGCTGGCGGGCAAGCCGCAGGATCGGGATCTGGAACTCATCGCGCACGCCGCGCGGCTGGCGGCGGTGGCGATGGAGCGGCGCTACGCCGCCGAAGCGCTGCGTGCCAGCGAGGCGAAATTCCGCGGTCTGTACGAGAGCGTGCTCGAGGGCGTGTACCAGTCCACTCCGGAAGGCAAAGTGCTCGCGGTCAATCCCGCGTTCGTGAAGATCCTCGGCTTCGACAGTGCCGAAGAGATTTACGCGCTGCCCGGCGCCGCCTCGCTGTACTGGAATCCGCAGGCGCGCACCGCCTTCGTCCAGGAGCTGGAGCACAGCGGCGCGATGTACAGCGCCGAATCGGTCCTGCGGCGCCGCGATGGGGCGCAGGTGGTGGTGCTCGAGAGTGCGCGCGTGGTGCGCGATGAACAGCAGCGCATCGTAGCCTTTGAGGGCACGATCGCAGACATCACCGAGCGCAAGCGCGTGGAACAGGCGATATTCGAGGAGAAGGAGCGCGCCCAGGTCACGTTGCAGTCGATCGGTGATGCCGTCATCACCACCGACCGGGAAGGGCGCATCGAATACCTGAACCCCGTGGCCGAGCAGTTGTCGGGTTGGCCTGGCGCGGAGGCGCGGGGCGAGACCATCATGACGGTGCTGCGCCTGCGGGACGAAGTCACGCACCAGGAGATTGAAAATCCGCTGCTGCGCTGTCTGCGCGAGGACCGGCTCGTGAATTTTGGCGAGCACAGCGTGCTCGTCAACCGTCTCGGCCAGGACATCGCCATCCAGAACTCGGCGGCGCCGATCCGCGATCGGGACGGCCGCACCGTCGGCGCGGTGGTGGTGTTTCGCGACGTCACCAAGGAGCGGCGCCTGAAGCGGGCGCTTTCGTTCCAGGCCAGCCACGATGCGCTGACCGGCCTGATCAACCGCCGCGAGTTCGACAACCGCCTGCAGCTCGCCTTGCAGGGCGCGCGCGACGGTGAGGGCACGCACGCCCTGCTGTACGTGGACCTGGACCAGTTCAAGGTGGTCAACGACACCTGCGGCCACAGCGCCGGCGACCGGCTGTTGCGCGACGTGACCGCGCTGCTGCAGCTGCACGTGCGGGCCGCGGATCTCATCGCCCGGCTCGGCGGCGACGAATTTGGAATCCTGGTGCAGCACTGTTCCATGGATCAGGCGCTGCGCATTGCGGACCAGATACGCCAGGCGGTGCGCGACTACCGCTTCACCTGGGAGCAGAACACCGCGAGCATCGGCGCGAGCATCGGCTTGGTCGAGATCAACGGCAAAAGCGAGAGCGTCGCCAGCCTGATGAGCGCCGCCGACATCGCCTGCTATGCCGCCAAGGACGCCGGACGCAATCGCGTCCACGTCTATGATTCCAGCGAGGTGTCGGGCCGCCACCGTGAAATGTACTGGGTCAGCCGTGTCACCCGCGCGGTGGACGAAGGCCGCCTGGAGCTCTATAGCCAGCCGATCGTCCCGATGCGTGCCGACTCGCCGCAGCTGCCGCCGTTCATCGAATTGCTGGTGCGGCTGCGCGATGACGACGGCGAGCTGGTACTTCCCGGTGAATTCATTCCCGCCGCGGAACGCTACAATATCGTCAGCGCCATCGACCGCTGGGTGCTGGAGCACGCCGCCGCGCGCTTGCGCGAGCACCGGGCCGCCGGCCTGTCACCGCCGCTCCTGGCGATCAACCTGTCGGGCAATTCCATCTGCGAACGCAGCTTTCTCGACCATGTGCTGGCGCAGGTCGACGATCCGCTGATCGGCAGGAATCTGTGCTTCGAGATCAGCGAGACTGCCGCGATCACCAGCCTCTCCCAGGCGGTGTTTTTCATGCAGGAAGTCAAGAAGCGCGGCTGCCGCTTTTCGCTCGATGACTTCGGCACCGGCATGTCCTCGTTCCACTATCTCAAGAGCCTGCCCGTGGATTTTCTCAAGATCGACGGCCAGTTCATCGGCAGCCTCGCCACCGATCCAGTGGATCGCAGCATGGTCGAGGCGATCACCAAGGTGGCCGGGGCGTTGGGGATAGCCACGATAGCCGAACGCGTCGAGACTGCCGAGGCGCTCGAGCGCCTGAAGCAACTCGGTGTCGACTTCGCCCAGGGCTACCATCTGGCCAGACCCGAACCCCTGCGGGCCGTGGGCGGCACAGCTGGGGAGAGCGCAAAGCGCCTGCCCTGAGCAGCGGCGCTATTGGCGCGGCGGCTCCGATCCGGCTAGCATTCGCGCCCCGCGCAGGGATTGTGCGTTCGGCAGGATTCCGCCCCAGATGAGCGTTGTCACCCGCTTTGCCCCCAGCCCAACCGGCTTGCTGCACATCGGCGGGGTACGCACGGCGCTTTTTTCCTGGCTGTATGCGCGGCATCACGGCGGCAAATTCATCCTGCGGGTGGAAGATACCGACCGCGAGCGCTCCACGGATGAGGCGGTGCGCGTGATACTGGAGGGCATGACCTGGCTGGGACTCACGGCCGATGAAGGCCCGTACTACCAGACACAGCGCTTCGAGCGTTATCGTGCGGTGCTGGCGCAGTTGCTGGGCGCCGGCCACGCTTATCGCTGCTACTGCTCCAGGGAGGAGCTGGACGCTATGCGCCAGCGCCAGCTGGCGGCCAAGCAAAAGCCCCGCTACGACGGCCGGTGCCGCGACCGTGCGGATGCACCCCAGGGCGTCGACCCGGTCATCCGCTTCAGAAATCCGCTCGACGGCGAGGTCGTGGTCGACGACCAGATCCATGGCCGGGTGGTATTCCAGAACAGCGAACTCGACGATCTGATCATTGCGCGCTCGGACGGCAATCCCACCTACAACTTCTGCGTCGTCGTCGATGACATGGACATGGGCGTGACCCACGTGATCCGTGGCGATGATCACCTGAATAACACGCCGCGGCAGATGAACATGCTGCGCGCGCTCGCCGCGCCCATGCCGGCGTACGCGCATGTGCCGATGATCCTCGGTGCCGACGGTGCGAAGCTTTCCAAGCGCCATGGCGCGGTCAGCGTGCTGCAATACCAGGAGGAGGGCTACCTGCCCGATGCACTGCTCAACTACCTGGTGCGCCTGGGCTGGTCACACGGTGATCAGGAGGTCTTCACGCGCGAGGAGATGATTGCGGCCTTCGACATCAGGGACGTGAACAAGGCGGCCGCGGCCTTCAACCCCGAGAAGCTCCAGTGGCTCAATCAGCAGCACATGATGCGTGCCCCAGTCGCGCAGCTGGCGGCCGGGTTGCGCGAGAGCCTAAAGCGCCTGGACGTGCCGAGCGATGACCTGCCGCTGCTGGAAGGCGTCGTCAACGCCCAGCGTGAACGGGCCAGGACCCTCACGGAGATGGCGCAGAACAGCCGCTTCTTTTTCCAGGACTTCGCGCATTACGACGACAAGGCGGCCCGCAAGCACCTGACCGCTGACGCAGTGCCGGTGCTGACGGCAATGAACGAGGAATTGACGGCGCTGCCGGATTGGAACGCCGGTGCCATCCACAATGTGCTCGACGCGCTGGCCGGCCGGAAGGACTTGCCGCTGGGCAAGGTGGCGCAACCGCTGCGGGTGGCCATCTCGGGCACGGCGATCTCCCCGCCGATAGACCTGACTGTCGCGCTCCTGGGCCGGGCAAAGAGCCTGGAAAGGCTGCGGCGGGCAATCGACTTTGCCTCTGCCAACTGATCCTTGACAGGCTCCAGGCCGTTGCGTACCGTCGCGCCCTTTCGTGGGGCCATAGCTCAGCTGGGAGAGCGCTTGCATGGCATGCAAGAGGTCGGCGGTTCGATCCCGCCTGGCTCCACCATCTGTTCCCATTTGCGTTTCGGCGTCCCCATCGTCTAGAGGCCCAGGACATCGCCCTTTCACGGCGGTAACAGGGGTTCGAATCCCCTTGGGGACGCCACACCGGGCGCGCAAATGTCCGGGGCAGCTTTCGCGCCGCAGCTGAAGCTGCA
>WNFI01138814.1_pt2 | contig 27745 bp, 31 predicted proteins | sample 5400471 | NCBI WGS metagenome assembly WNFI01 (sample SAMN13153348, study PRJNA577476) | soil metagenome | isolation source: 100 cm saprolite on Douglas fir-dominated hillslope | place: USA:California | collected 2013-09-17
CGACGTCGGTCCCGGCACCACGCTGGTGCTGCGGTCCGCCGCCGCCTCCCTGCTGCTGCCCGGACCGCGCGGGGACGCGTCGCGGCTGCGGATCCGGGCTCGCGTCGCCGCGGGCGGCCGCCTGGACTACTGCCTGCAGCCAGCGGTCGCCGTCGCAGGCTGCGAGCACCGGGCAGCGGCCACGGTCGGGATGGAGCCGGGCGGCGTGCTCCGCTGGCGTGAGGCGATCGTGCTCGGCCGCCATGGTGAGCCCGCCGGTCACTGCGTGAGCAGGCTTGACGTCTCGATCGCGGGAGCGGCGCTGTACCGGGGCGAGCTCGCCGTGGGCTGCCCAGATACCGACCGCAGCAGCGCGGTCCTGGACGGCGCGGGGGCGGTGGGCTCGGTGCTGCTCGTGGACGCCGCACGGGCGCAGCCGCCGCCGGACGTGCAGGACGGGCTGGCCGTGCTGCCCCTGGCCGGCCCGGGGTGCGCCGTCACCGCCGTGGCCCCCGATGCCGCCCGGCTGGCGTCCCGCCTCGACCGGGGCGAGCAGGTCGCCGGGTACTGAGGCACGCTACACACCGGACACCCTGGTCCCTTACCCTCAGATACGCCGCAGTCCCGTGCGCACTGTCATCGCGTCTCGGGCTGGGAGCGACGTAACGCGCAGGAGGCAGGCATGACCAGCAGGACACTGGGCCGGGTTTCGATCGCAGCCGCCGCCGCGCTGGGCGCCGCGGCATTAGCGCTGCCCGTGGGGACGGCATTGGCGGCGGGCGGAGTGCACCGTTTCGATCACGTGGTGGTCGTGATCATGGAGAACAAGAACTACGACGCGATCATCGGGCGCCCCGATGAGGCCCCCTACATCAATGGCCTGGCCAAGGGCGGCGCCGTTTTCAGCAACTCCTTTGCCGTGACTCATCCAAGCCAGCCCAATTACCTGGCGCTGTTCTCCGGGTCGACCCAGGGCGTCACGAACGACAACTGCCCGAAGACCTTTAAGAACGTGCCGAACCTCGGAACGGAGCTGCTCAGGGCAGACGGGGTGCACCCGCGGTGTGCCCCTATTCGGCTACACGCGCTCGCACAACCCGTGGGCCGACTTCAGTAACGTCCCGGCGGCGAGCAACCTGACCTTCGCCAGCTTCCCGAAGGACTACGCACGCCTGCCGACGGTCTCGATCGTCGTGCCGAACGAGTGTCACGACATGCATTCCTGCCCGCGCGACAACGGGGACCGCTGGGTAAAGGCCAATCTCGGCGGATATGCAAGCTGGGCGCGGAGCCACAACAGCCTGCTGATCGTCACGTGGGACGAGGACGGCACCCGCCTCGAAATCCCACTGCTCGGCGGCGGCGACGGCAACAAGGTCCCGACCATCTTCTACGGGGCGCACGTCCGCACGGGAACCTACGGCGAGCACATCACCCACTACAGCATCCTCCGCACGCTGGAAGATATGTACGGGCTGGCCCATGCCGGGGCAAGCGCGAGCGCAAAACCGATTACGGACGTGTGGCAGTAACGGGTACGCTGCCGTTATGCTTCACGGTCACGTTACGACGACGCCGGGCGACCCCCGGCGCCACGTGGCGTGACCTGACCACGACGACAAGGCCCCGGGAGCCATCCCGGGGCCTTTTCGTTGACCAAACGGGGTGGTGCCCGCGGAGCCTCGGACCAGGAGGTAACCCATGCACCCCGACCACCCTTCCCCCGCCCGCCCGTCCCCCGCCGACCACCGGCGGCTCGGCCGCGACCTGAAGCTTTTCGCCACCGAGCCCCTGGTCGGCGCCGGCCTGCCGCTCTGGCTGCCCGACGGCGCCGTGATCCGGGCCGAGCTCGAGCGACTGGCCGCCGAGGAGGCGATCCGCGGCGGCTGCCAGCGGGTCTACACCCCCGTGCTGGCCAAGCGAGAGCTGTTCGAGCGATCGGGCCACTGGGCCAAGTTCGCCGAGGACATGTTCCCGCCGATGAAGGTCGGCGAGGACGAGCTCGTCCTGCGGCCGGCGAACTGCCCCCACCATGCCCTGGTCTACGCCTCCGAGCAGCGCAGCTTCCGTGACCTGCCGGTTCGCCTGGCCGAGCTTGGCGCGATGTTCCGCAGCGAGCTTTCCGGCGTGCTCGGCGGGCTGTCCCGGGTCAGGCAGATCAACCTCGACGACAGAACGCCAGCTCGCGGCCGCCCTCGGCGATCTCGGGCTCGGCTATGAGGACGCCGAGGGCGAGGCCGCGTTCTACGGGCCGAAGATCGACGTGCAGGTGACCGACCCGGCTGGCCGCGAGGAGACCCTGTCGACCGTGCAGCTGGATTTCAACCAGCCAGAACGCTTCGGTCTGCGCTACATCGGCTCCGACGGCGGCAGGCACCAGCCGGTCATGATCCACCGCGGGGTGCTGTCCGCCATGGAACGGCTGGTCGCGCACCTCATCGAGCTCTACGACGGAGCGTTCCCGCCCTGGCTCTCCCCGGTGCAGGTGCTCGTGCTGCCCGTCGCGGACCAGAACGCGGAGCGGGCCCGCCGAGTGGCCGACCAGCTCCGCGCCTCCGGGCTGCGCGCCGACTGCGACCCGGCCGACGCCACTCTCGGGGCCCGGATCCGCCGCGCCCGCGGCCGGAGGACCCCCTACATCGCGGTGATCGGCGACCGTGAGACCGCCGGCGGCGCCGGCGAGCCGGAGGCAGGTGAGCGGGACGCAGGCGGGCGGGTCGCTCTGCGGCTGCGCGACGGCCGGCAGCTTGACGGCATCCCGGTGACCCGGCTGATCTCGGAGGTCTCAAGGCAGGTCACCGAACGGTCCGCCGGGCTCGGGTTCGACGGTTAGCCCGCAGCATCCCCGTCGTCCGCTCGGGCGGGCGTCCCCGCCCGATCACCTAGCCCGAGCGGCGGGGCAGAGTCGGGATGCCGCTGGGCCATCTCGGCGACCCTCGCCAGGAGGCCCGTGTCCCGCGCGCCCACGAGCTGCCAGGCCCGCGCAATGGCGAACACGTAGAAGAAGATCGCGAGCGTGGCCAGGTTGTCGACCTGGCTCACGTCACGGGGAGACGCGACAAGCTGTATGCCGTAGGCCAGTTCCAGGCCGTACAAGGCGATGAGGACGAGCAGCAGGGCAATCTGACCCGTCCGGATCCTCTCCGTGTGCTCCCGGTAAAGGAGGATGATCAGGCCAGCGCTGGTGCTCAGCCCGGCCGAGGCGAGGACGGTGCTCGCAAGACCGAGGTCGCCACCGGGCATGAGCGCCACCAGGGCGATCACCAGGGTATTCACGAGCGCCGAGAACGCCGCTCCCGCTCTTACCTGGTGGTCAGTGCTGGCCCTGTCACCGCTCAGTCTGCCTGGCGAAACCGAGATGGCGACGAACAGCAGCCCGATAAGCGCGCCGGAGACGGTCGCGCAGCACTCCCCAACGCCGCCCGACGGCGCGGAATTACTGCGTTTTGTAGATTCTGGGCGGCGGGTAGAACCTGCCGTCGCCCGGACACGAAGGTGATCACGATGAGTCCCCCTCTTCAGCAGAACGACGCTGGCCGCCAAGCCGCCATACCCACGTCAGGCTTCTGGCGGAGCTTCTCCTTCGCGGGGCACGGCGTGTGGCACGTGGTGCGGACCCAGCGCAACATGCGGGTCCACCTGCTGGCCGCGTCAGCTGCGGTCGCGGCCGGCCTCGTCCTGCGGATCAGCGCCGTGGACTGGGCCTGCGTCCTGGCCGCCATCGGGCTGGTCCTCACCGCCGAGGCGCTGAACACGGTCGTCGAGGCGCTCGTCGACCTGTGCACCGACGAGTTCCACCCGCTGGCGAAGATCGCCAAGGACGCGGCCGCCGGAGCGGTGCTGATCTCCTCCGTGACGGCCGTGGGCGTAGGCCTGGCTGTCTTTTTGCCCCGGCTGGTCAGCTGACCCAGCCGCCCGGGTCAGGCGGTGATTGTCGGGGATCAGTGACGTGCTTAACGTTCGCGTCGTGATCGCGGTCTCAGGTGAGACGGCGGCGGACCCACCAGAGGCACAATCCGCTCAAAGCGACAGCGGCACCGAGGAAGATCGCCAGCTCGGTCCACTGGAGCGCCCAGTAGTGGCCGATGGGCTGATAGGTCAAAACCTCGCGTACCCGAAGCTGGTCGACGCATCGCTGAACGTTCTGCGGCGTCTGGCTGTGCAAGCTGGGGCACGATCCCACCCCCTGGATCGCGATCCCGTGAGCGCTGGGGCTGACGGTCGTGCTCCCGGACGGGCCGACAATTCCGAACTGCCCGATCACATGGCCCTTGGCGTTGATCGTCAGGTCCTTGATGACCCAGTCGCGCGGATCGGGAGCCCCACTCGCTGAGGACGATCCGGTCGCAGCGATGGTGGTGTCCGGAACCGTGATCTGGAGCGGGGACACGAGATACGGGCGTCCCCAGTGCGCGACCACCAGTCGGGCGGCCACGAAGCCGCCGAGGGCCGTGGCCATCGCCGGGAGCGTCCGGCGGATGAGCACGCCGGCGGTGACACCCAGGACGAAGGCGAAGGCGGCGTAGCCAGCCGGGACCAGGCCGCGCTGGTCGAACGACGTGAAGGGCGTCATGCGGACACGATCGAGCGGGCTGGACCACCACGTGATCATGAGGCTGAGGACCCCGGCGGCCGCCATGCTGATCAACCCGAGCAGGCCCAGCTTGACGGCAATCCAGCGGGTGCGGGTGACCTGAGTCCAGGCCAGACGGTAGGTACCGGTCTCAACCTCCCGGGCGACGAGGGGCGCCCCCCAGAAAAGCCCGATAAGGGCGGGCACGACCTCGACAACGACTCTGAGCACTATCCCGACCTTGTCGCCGTTATTGATCAGCGCCGTGGTCGCTGCCGGGCAGTCGCCGTGCGCGGAGCAGTCTGCGACCGTCGTGTCGTAGAGGTGGACGAGGTGGGGGCCAGTGAGCGCCAGCACGATGGCTGCGATCGTCAGTGCCCCGATGGCGATGAATGCCTGGGCTCGGAACTGCATCCAGGTGAAGCGGATCACCGGACAACTCCGAAGCCATGCGAGCGGACGCGCTCAGGGCGGCGCGGATTGCTCAGGTAGGCGAGAACGAGATCTTCGAGCGTGACTGGCTTCACGTTCCAGGCCGGATTGCGGACCGGCTGGTCGGTGCGCACGAGGAACATGCTCTGCTTGTCGGTGTGGCTCTCCTCGATGACTTCCTGATCCGAAGGCAGGGAGCCCGGGTCGCGGCGTGGTCCGGTCAGGCGCCAGTGGGATGCAAGCAGCTCGGTCACCTCTCCGGACAGCAGCACGTGGGAGGCCATGAGAATGACCAGGTAGTCACAGACTCGCTCCAGGTCGGCGATGAGGTGCGAGGAGAGCATGACGCTCACGTCGTCCTTGGCGACGATCTCCATGAGGCTCTGGAGGAACTCGCGCCGCGCAAGCGGGTCGAGGCTTGCGACAGGCTCATCGAGCAGGAGCAGCTCCGGTCGTCTTGCGACGGCCAGCGTCAGCGCGAGCTGCGCGCGCTCGCCGCCCGACAGCGATCCCGCCTTCTGGCGCGGGTCGAGGCCGAGTTGACCGATCCGGCTCTCGGCGAGCTCGCTATCCCAGTGCCTATTGAGGTAGGCGCCCATGCGAAGGTGCTTGGCTACCGACAGCCCGGCGTAGGTCGGCGTGTCCTGGGCGACGAAACCGACCCTTTCGAGCTGGGCGGGGCCGTTGCCGGGGTGCCCGCCGAGCACCGTGATCGACCCCGAGGTCGGCGCGAGCAGGCCGACGGCCAGGTGCAACAGCGTCGTCTTACCGGCCCCGTTCGGTCCGACGAGTCCGACGACCTTGCCCTCGGGGATGGTCAGGGCGCAGTCGCGGAGGGCCCACTTGCGCCCGTACCGCTTGCCGAGCCCCTTCGTCTCGACGATGGCCGTCATGCCGCCCCTTCCGCGAAGACGTTGCGAACGGCGGTGCGGTAGATCGCCTCGATGTCGTCGGGACCAAGGCCGGCAGCGCGCGCCCTTCGCAGCCAGGTGGTCATCGATGAGAGAAAGCGCTCCTGGGCGGCGGGGTCGCTGCGAGGGAGCGTCCCGACGATGAACGTCCCCTGGCCGGGCCGGGGGCGCACCAGGCCCTCTCGTTCGAGGTCCCGGTAGGCCTTGAGCACCGTGTTCGGGTTGATCGCCAGCTTGACGACGACCTGCTGGGCCGTCGGCAGCTGGTCTCCTGGCTCGAGGATCCCGAGCTGCAGGGCCTGGCGGACCTGCTGGACCAGCTGCAGGTAGGTGGCGACACCCGAGGCGGTGTCGAGCTGGAACTCGATCACTCATCCTCCTTCAACTAATCACTACTTCCCTTAACCTGTTAGTAGAAGCGTACAGGATCAGCGGACCGGCCAGCGGCCCGAGCGGGAATCTCCTTTGCGGCACGCGCCTATGCGGACCACCCTGGACGGGTGGACGCATCGTCGACGTTCGAGGAACTGGTGGCCGAAGGGGCCAGCGTGCCGGTCGAGGGCTGGGACTTCTCGTGGTTCGAGGGACGGGCCACCGAGGAACGCCCGCCCTGGGGGTACTCGCCGCTGCTGGCGCAGCGGATGGCCACAGCGACCGCCGCGCTTGACATCCAGACGGGCGGCGGGGAGGTCCTCGCGCAGATCCCGCAGCCGCCGCCGCGGGTGGTGGCCACCGAGTCCTGGCCGCCGAACGTGGAGATCGCCCGGCGCAACCTCGCCCCGCTGGGCGCCACCGTGGTGACCGTGGACGACGACGCCGACCTGCCGTTCCCGGCTGACTCCTTCGATCTCGTGGTCAGCAGGCACCCGGTCGAGACGCGGTGGGACGAGATCGCGCGGGTTCTCACGCCGGGCGGGACGTTCCTGTCCCAGATGGTTGGGGCGGGATCGGTCCGGGAGCTGACCGACGCGATGATGGGCCCGCAGGTGCCGAGCCAGGCGCGCAGCCCGCGCCGTGCGGCCGATCAGGCCGAGGCGGCCGGCCTGGCGGTGCTGGATCTGCGCACCGCGGCGCTGGAGATGAGGTTCTACGACGTCGCCGCGGTCATCGTCTTCCTGCGGAAGGTGATCTGGACCGTCCCCGGCTTCACCGTTGACCGCTACCGGCCCCAGCTGGCCGGGCTGCACCGGCGGATCCAGGCGGACGGGAGCTTCACCGCCCACTCGCAGCGCTTCCTCATCGAGGCGCGCAAGCCGGGCTGACCGCCGCTTGACCCTGACATCACGTCTGGCCCGGTACGTGCACGACGCCATGCTGGCGCCGCGCTGGCCGCGGTCGTGCTCCCGCGGGCGATCAGGCGCCCTCAGCCGCAGGCCGGCGGCGCGGTGCTCCGCGTCCTGACCGCGAATCTGCTGGCCGGGCGGGCCGCGGAGGAGACCGTCGTCCGCCTCGTCCGGCAGCAGAAGGCGATCAGGCGCCCTCAGCCGCAGGCCGGCGGCGCGGTACTCCGCGTCCTGACCGCGAATCTGCTGGCCGGGCGGGCGGCGGAGGAGACCGTCGTCCGCCTCGTCCGGCAGCAGAAGGCCGACGTTCTGTTTCTCCAGGAACTCACCGACACGGCGGTGACCCGGCTCAAGCAGGCCGGGCTGAACGACCTGCTCCCGCACGAGATGACCGACACCAGGGGCGACAGCGCGCGCGGCTCCGGCATCTACGCCCGCTTCCCGCTGACCGGCGGCCTGCCGCTCACGCCCGTCCACGCGGCCCAGCCCACGGCACGGCTCGAGCTTGCATCCGGGCAGCGCGCGGACCTGGTCTGCGTTCACGCGCAGCCCCCGAACCCGCCGGCATCGCGACGGAAGGTCGCCCGGTGGCGGGAAGAACTGGCGATCCTGCCGCCCCCCGCCGATCCCCCCCGGGTGCTCGCCGGCGACTTCAACGCCACGGCCGACCATGCTCACTTCCGGCGGCTGCTGCGCCAGGGCCACGTCGACGCGGCCGACGAGACGGGTAACGGGCTGATTCCCACGTGGGGGCCCTGGCGGAAGCTCGCGCTGCTCACGATCGATCATGTCCTCGTCGATCCCCGGTGCGAAGTGCTCGCGACGTCGGTGCACCCGCTGCCCGGCAGTGACCATCGCGCGGTCTACGCCGAGTTCCGGCTGCCCACCTGACGGGCCGAGAGCTACTCGCCCGCGCTCTCCTGAGCCAGTTGAGCCAGCCAGTCGCGGCTGGCCGTCGCGATCCGCGCCGGGATCCCCAGCTCGGCGAGCAGTTCGGAGGCCGCGGCCATCTCGTCGGCGCGCCGGACCGCGTGGGTGATGCTGCCCTGCTCGAGGCGGTCCACCATGGCCTCCCCCAGGTCGCCGGCGATGTTCTCGCGCAGCCAGTCCTCGCAGCCTGCCGCGCGCCCGGCCCGCAGCGCCTCGACCACGGCCGCGGCCATGCCCTTGTAGAACACGCTGCGGACCAGCTTGCGGGTGGCGGCCGCGCCCGGCGGCCCGGGGAGGACCTCGGCTCTCCCGCCGAGGCCGTTGAGCGCCGCCGCGACATCGCCGGCGGCCGGCCCGCTGACCAGCATCGGCGTCCGGATGCCGCGGCCGGGCACGGGCGACATCATGGCCACGTCGGCGAACGCGACCCGGCGCTGCTCCGCCATGGCGGCGAGCCGCAGCTTGAGGCCGGCGGAGGACGTGTTGAGGTCCGCGTACAGCGTCCCCGGAGCGAGCCCGGGCGCCGCGTCGCGCAAGGCCGCCTCGGCCTCGTGCGCCGTGGTCAGGCTGAGCACGAGATCGGCTCCCTTGCACGCCTCCGCGTCGCTGCCGGTCTCGACGATCCCGTCCGGCCCGCGGGTCAGAGGGTCGAAGCCGCGGACGGTCACGCCGGAGGTCACCAGGTCATGGCCGATGGCCGCGCCGGCCTCGCCCAGCCCGAGAACGGCGACCACGCCGATCACTGTGCTTTCCCGCTCGCTCACGTCACCTCCAGCTGCACGTCGACGACGAGAGGCTGGTCGCGATCACGCAGCCCGGGCATGACCTCGTCGAGCACCGCGACCAGGTGCTCACGGGCGGACACCCGGATGGCCCGAACGCCGAGTGCCTCGGCCAGCAGGTCCACGCGCACCGCCTCGAGCGACGGCCACGGGATCTTGCCCCGCCGCGCGGTCTGCCGGTCCATCACCAGGTACCGGGCGTTGTCCATCACGAAGATCACGACCCCGACGCCGTAGTGCGCGGCCGTCCACAGGGCCTGGATGCAGTAGATGGATGACCCGTCGCCGATCACGCCCAGGACCGGCCGGTCGGGCCTGGCCATGCGGATGCCGATCGCCGCGGGGATGCCAAACCCGAGACCGCCCATGGCCGGGCTGAGGAAGCCGAGCGGGCGCCGGGCGGGGACCAGCAGTTGCAGCGCGTCCCGGCTTGACGGGCTCTCCTCGACGACGACCGTGTCGGCGTCGGCCCGGGCGGCAAGCTCGGTGAACAGGGTTTCGGGCGTCATGCCGTCGGCGCGCGCCGCGAACTGCTCGCGGAGCCGGTCCGCCTGCCCAGCCGGGCTCGGCCTCCGCCGGCCGGGCGCCGGCGTCACCGCGCCGGCCAGCGCCGCGACGGCCGCGGCCAGCGGTGCCACCAGCCCGAAGTCGACCGGGCTGCGCCGGACCTCGGCGATGTCCTCGCTGATGACCGCGGTCCGCGTTCCCGGCTCAAAGAGCGGCCCCGGCTCGTACTGGTACTGGCGCAGCATGGCGGCGCCGACCACGACCACCGTGTCGTAGGGCGCCAGAACGGCCCGCAGCGCGGCCCGGCCCGCCGGCAGGAAGCCTGCGAACCTCGGGTTGTCCTGCGGGAAGCCCGCCCGCGCGGTGAACGGCTCCTGAAAGACCGGGCAGTCCAGGAGGTCGGCGAGCCTCGTGAGGGCTTCCCAGGCGCCGGCCGAGTCCGCTCCGGCCCCGGTCACGAGGACGGGTGAGCCCGCCTGGCCGAGCAGGGCAGCGATCGCGCTCACGTCGCCGGGGCCGACGCCGGAGGCCCGGCCGCTGACCAGCGGCGCGGGCACGGCCGGCTCGTCCGTCTCCTCGTCCCAGTCGTTCATCGCGGCGATCACGAGCACCGGGCCGCGGCCGGCGGCGGCCGTATGCGAGGCCTGGGCGACGCATCCCGGCACGTCCTGCGCCCGCGGCGGCTGGAGCACCTCGAGCGGGTAGTCACCCGCCAGCCCCGCCAGCCGGCCAGCGAGGAACGGCTCGGCGAGCAGATGCCGCCGGTCCTGCTGGCCGACGACGACCACGAGCGGAGCCCGGTTGACGCGGGCCGTGGCCAGCGCGTTCACCGCGTTGCCCAGCCCGGCGGTCGTGTGCAGGGAGACCATCGCGGGCCGGTCCGAGGCGATGGCGTACCCGGCGGCCGTTCCCACGGCCGCGTTCTCATGCAGCGCGAGCACGTAACGGACGTCGCCCGGCAGGTCGGCCAGCAGCGGGATCTCCGTCGACCCGGGATTGCCGAACCAGGTGGTCATGCCGTGCTGCCGGGCGACCTCGAAGGTCGCTTCTCGTACCGAGCCCATGCGCCGCTCCCGCGTGACCAGGCACAAATCGTACCGGCTAGCCCGCCACAGATGACCTCGGGCGCGCGGGCTGTGCGCCCATCCGGGCCGCTACCTCGACCAACCCAACCCACCCAGGATGACTAATTAGGGCTGGCCCGCCGGCGCGCTGCCGGGCCGGCCGACGCCCGCACCAGCGGCAATGCCGGCCGGCGCATCCAGCGCGAGATGCGCGGCCCGGTAAGGCCTGGGGGCCGCTCCGGGGCTCGCCCGAACTGGTCCAGAGTCGGATGAGCTACTGAATTTAGGCTCTGACCAGGTCATAGTCCGCATGAGCTATTTACCCGGAATTAATCTGCGCTGAGTGAAGTGCCCTGCCAGGCTGCCCGGTGGGAGCGAGGGCATCAGGCCTGGCGAGAGGCGCAGTGTGCCCAGTAGCCGGGCGCGGTTCCAGCGTAAGGCAGGTCTGTGAGTTCAGCCGCGCATGCCAGGAAGCGGAAGGTCAGGAAGAGGGGCCGACACTCGGCGCCCTCAGCGACGCGCAAGGTGGCCAAGGCGGCGGGCAAGGCCGCGCCGGCCGTGGCGGTGGTGGGCGCGCTCGCGGCCGTGCCACAAGTACGCGACTTCGTAACGTCTGCCGCCGCACCAGGAGCGCCCGGCCGGCCACCCGGAAGTCCGGCACCTCCCCGCACCGGCCCGCCCATCACCCGAGCAGCCCAGCCCCTCCACCGAGCAGCCCCTCGTCTAGCCCGGTCGGGTCCTCCACCCCCAGCGCGGCCGGTACCACCACGGGATCCCGCTCGGTCCCGAAATGCACGGGAACAACCGGCATGCTCCCCGGCAATTACGCCGCGATCGTCGACTTCCTGGTCGCGCACGGGTACACGGGCTTCGCGGCGGCGGGCATCGCCGGGAACATCTACCAGGAATCCAAGGGCGATCCCGAGTCCGCCGGCTCCGGCGGCGGCGGGCTGATCGGGTGGACCCCCCTGCCGTCCGGGTTCGTCACCGGCAACCCAGCGGCCGACCTGCAGACCCAGCTGAACGCGCTGCTCACCTACAACCAGGGGTGGTCGCAGTTCATCCCGGCGCTGAACGCCGCCACCAGCGCCACCCAGGCCGCCGACATCTACATGAACGACTTCGAACGCCCCGGCCTCCCCGAGGCCGCCAACCGCGAGGCGGCCGCCCAGGCCGTGGCCGCGGCCTGCGGGATCTGACGCCGCGCGCCGGGCTGCCCGCCGCGGTGCCCCGGCCGGAGCCAGCCAGGCCCGCGCAACGGTTGGTGGGCCCCTCGCTGTTCAACCAGGAACAGCGAGGGGCCCACCACCCCGAATGGGCGGCTGCGCTAGCCCCGTTTTCCGCACGTGGGTGATTGTCTGATTTTCAAGGCGTACGGAGTTTTCTAGGCGGCTGCTGCCGTCAGCTGTTGCGTTCGCGGTCGTAGGCGGCCTGGGCGGCGGCGACCGTGCTGCCGTGTCGCTTGGCCCAGTCGGTGAGTTCCAGCAGCGACTTGTGGAGCTCCTGGGCCATCTCCGTCAGCGTGTACTCGACCTTGGGCGGAACGACCGGATGGACGGTGCGTATGAGCAAGCCGTCCCGCTCCAGCTTGCGCAGCTTGAGCGTGAGCATGCGCCTGCTGATCCCTCTGATCGAACGTTCCAGCTCCGTGAACCGGACCGGACCCTGCGCAGCGGCTACCAGGATGCCGATGCTCCACTTCCCGGAGACGTGATCGAGGACCTCCGAGACCGGGCACGCCTCGCTGGCCAGGGCTGACACATCGATGTGACTGTGGGACATGAAAGTGCCTTCTTCCGCCGGGCTCGACAGTCACCAATCATGTACTCCGTATCAGATCGTGCACCAAACGGGAAGGCGGCTCAATGCTTCAGGAACTCGCAGACCGCGCCGCGATCGTGGACGCCGTCATCGCGTACGCGACGGCCCTGGACACCAGGGACTGGGAGACGCTGGGCTCGCTGTTCACCGACGACGCTTGCTGGGAGTACAGCGGTTCGGGAGAACGGCTCTGCGGGCCGGACGCGATCGTTGCCAGGATCAGCACCAGCCTGGAGCGATTCGACGCCACCCATCACCTGAACGGCAACCATGTCGCCGCAGTGCACGGTGACGAGGCCGAGCACACGTGCTACTACCAAGCCCAGCATGTCCGCCTCGGCCTGCCTGATGGCGAGAAGTTCCTTGGCGGGGGTCGCTACGACGACCGGCTGCGCCGCACCCCGGATGGCTGGCGGTTCACGCACCGCAGGATCACCAGCGTCTGGAGCGAGGGAAACCCCGCTGTGATCACGTCCTGACGGCAGGCCAGGATCGAGTGGCCGGCTGCGGCTACGCGGCGGAAGCCCGGGCAGGCTGGCGGGGTCGAAGGAGGAAGGCGTGGTGAGGCAGCGGGCGGTTGATGATTCCGCCCGTCGTCGCGTCGTCATCACGACCTAGCCCGGTCGTAGATGGGCCGTCAGGAAGTGCCACTTGTCGTCCGGGATCCCGGAGATCCGCCACTGCGGGGTACCCCCGGCCGATCCAGCCGGGGAAGACCGGCAGAACCCCGGCGAGCGCGCCCGCTGACGCCGCGCCGGTGGTTGCTGCCAGTGGGTGATCGTCAGCGCAGTTGCCGGGGATCGATGCCGAGCAGGTCGAGGAGCCGGAGTTGGAGAGGAGTCGGCTGAGGGATGATCGGCAGGCCGTGACCTGCCCCGGGAATGATCTTCATGGTGGCGAGTGCGCCGAGGATGAGTCTGCCGGTGGGGATGGCGGGCCGCCCGGCGTACAGGCCCGCCACCTTGGTCTCGCCTTGTTCGGCGAGGCTGCGTCTGACCTGGCGTTCCATCAGGCAGAAGATGAGCAGGGCCAGGCAGATGACGGTGACCAGGGCGGCGATGCGCCGGTTGTTCTTGCAGAACAGGGCAGCGACGGCGAGCGGGCCTTTGAACGCGGAGTAGCGGCGTTCTACTGCTTCTTGCCCCTTGTAGAGGATCAGGACCTGGGCGGCGGCAGCCTGGTCGGGGTGCAGGTTGGTGAGCAGGGCATACCAGCCGTCGGTGGCGGCCTCGGCGTCGATCGCTTGCTGGTCGAATACCCAGGTGAGGGTGGGTTTGCTGGTGTCGGGATCGGTGCCGGTCTCTGTCTGCAGGCAGGCGCCGACCCGCCTGCCGGCAGTGATGACCGCGAGGCGGGCGTTGACCTTGCCTTCGGTCGGGTAGTGGCGTGAGCCGAGGCCGCGTTCCAGCCGCTGGAGGTCATCGCGGGCCCGGTCGAGTTTCTTGGCGCGGGCGCTGACCGCCGCCTGGGCGCGGGCCGAGGAGTGCACGAACACCCGTCGCAACGCCAAGACCGGGTCACTCTTGCGCGGGGCGGCCAAGTTCATGGTGTCTTCGACCACATACCATGCCCCGCGACGGCCGGCGGGTTTGCCCTGGTCACGCTGAGCGACGTAGTCGACCTCGGTGGCCGCGTCCAGGGTCAGGCCGGCCAACTCGGCGGCGGGCACGTAGGTCTTGGACGCCGGCGCCACGAAAGTCACCTCGCCGGCGCCCATAGCGGCCAGGTTCGCATACGAGATCAGCTTGGAATCGCCGATGATCAGCATCCTGCGCTCCGTCGCCAATTCCTGCAGCGCCTTCATCACCGGAATGACCTGGCCGACCTCGCCTGCGCCGCCGTCGAAGGCCCGGTGGAACACCGGGATGGCGCCGTCCCCGCTGACCGCGATCCCGGCCTGCACCTGCTTCAGATCCGGGCGGCGGTCTTTGGGGTGGCCGAACCTCGGCGCGGGAAACTCTTCCTCGCTTTGCTCGTACTGACCGTGCATCGAGATCGAGGTCATGTCCCAGTGCATCCGGGTGACATCAATCCCGAACGCCTCGATCGCCGCCACCCCGACCGACCCGGCGATCCGATCAAGATACGGAGCGATCGCGTCCAACGCCCGCCCGATCCGATCATCATTGAGCAGTTCAGGCTCTACCCCGAGCGCCTCACCGACTGCCCAGTCCCGCGCCCACGACTGGACATGCACCAGCGGCGACGGCGAGGTCAACCGGTTGGCCACCAACGCCTCGATCACCTGCCCATGGGTGAGGTGCGCCAGGTCACGCACCGGACACACGTCATCGATGATGTCGCGGATCCGTAGCTGCGAGGAGAAAACAGCCACCACCGGCAACGCCCCGAGTAGCTTCTCCGCCGCCGAAACCCCGAACCGCGCATGTTGTCTCACACCCCGCCAGGCTGCCGCCCCCACGCCCCGAAGCCAACCCGACGCACCGCACAACCCCTAAAGATCCACATGTGCGGAAGACGGGGCTAGCTGCCGGGACGGCCGCAGGAAACAGGGACAGGTATGCAGACATCCGCGCGGGCCATCGGCAGCCGGCGGCGTCGACGTCAATGCCGCGCTGCGGGCCGGTCCGCGCGCCACCCGTGCTGATCGCCGGCCAGATGAATATTCGAGATATTACTTGACATGGAACAACAATGCGATACATCGTATGTGTCGGCTGACTTGCGGCGAGAACGAGCCGTCACGCGGACGCTCGCGGCAGCATCGATGAGTTCCTGGCGGCCGGCTCGTCCTACCCGCGACTGGCCAACGGGATTTATCGCTCGCGCGCACCGCGACGGTGCCGGTAGGTTCGTTGGGGCGACGTTGACGGGCGGATCAGGAGGATGGAGTGGCACAGGCGAGCTCGGCGCCGGCGATCTTGGTGGAGGGCCTGGTCAAGTCGTTCGGGGAGGTTCGCGCGCTGCGCGGAATCGACTTGTCGGTCCAGCGCGGGACGGTTCTCAGCGTGCTCGGCCCGAACGGCGCGGGCAAGACGACCGCGGTGCGGATCCTGACCACGCTGCTGCTGCCGGACGGCGGGCAGGCGCTGGTGGAGGGCCGCGACGTGGTACGGGAGGCGGCGGCGGTCCGCCGCTCGATCGGGCTGTCGGGGCAGTCGGCCGCCATCCAGGAGGAGCTCACCGGCCGGGAGAACCTCGAGATCGTCGGACGCCTCTACCACCTGAGCCGACCGACGGCCCGCAGCCGCGCCGTCGAGCTCCTGGAGCAGTTCGACCTCAGCGATGCCGCGGACCGCACGGCCAAGACCTACTCGGGCGGCATGCAGCGCCGCCTGGACCTGGCCGCGAGCCTGGTCGGGCGGCCCCAGGTCCTGTTCCTCGACGAGCCAACGACCGGCCTGGACCCGCGGTCGAGACTCGGGATGTGGGACATCATCCGGTCGCTGGTCGCGGGCGGCACCACGCTGCTGCTCACCACGCAGTACCTGGACGAGGCCGACGAGCTGGCCAATGAGATCGTGGTCATCGATCATGGCCAGGTCATCGCCGCGGGAACGTCCGAGGAGCTGAAGGGCCGGGTCGGCGGGGATGTGGTCGAGTTCACGGTGCCCGACCGCGACCGGCTCGCCGACGCGATCGCTGCGATCGCCAGCATCGGCGAGAGCGAGCCGCACGTGGATAAGGAGACCGGCGTGATCAATGTGGGGGTCGGGGGCCGCGGCTCCGACGCGCTCATCGACGCCGTGCGCGAGCTGGACGAGGCCGGGGTGCGGACGCACGGTCTCGCGCTGCGGCGGCCGTCGCTCGACGACGTGTTCCTGGCCCTGACCGGGCACGCGGCTGAGGAGGACGGACAGGAGGGCGGCCGCAGGCGCGGACGCCGGAGAGGTCGCAAGGACACCGCGAAGGTGGCGTCATGACCGCCGTCGCCGCGCGGGCCGGGGCGCCCGGCGCCCCCGCCTCGCCCAGCCTGTTCACCCAGGCCCGCTGGGCGGTGAGCGACACGCTCACCATCACCCGGCGCAACCTGCTGGTCTGGATGCGGGTGCCCGCCTACATCGTGTTCACCGTGATCCAGCCAGTGATGTTCGTGCTGATGTTCCGCTACGTGTTCGGCGGAGCGATCTCCGTACCAGGCATCAAGGGCGGTTACGTCAACTACCTGATGCCGGGGATCATCGGGCAGACCGCAGCGTTCGCGACGTTCGGCACGGCCATCGCGCTGGCGCAGGAGCTGAAAAAGGGCGTGATCGACCGGTTGCGGTCGATGCCCATGGCGCGCTCCGCGGTGCTGGCGGGCCGGCTGGTCGCCGACACCGCGCGGATGACGGTGACCATCCTGATCGTCATCGGCGTGGGTTACGCGGTCGGCTTGCGGTTCGAGAACGGCGTGGTCCCGGCGATCCTCATGGTCGTGCTCGCCGTGGTGTTCGGGGTGGCGATCTGCGTCATCGCGGCGTTCACCGGCCTGGCCATCGGGGACGAGGAGTCGGTGCAGGCGTTCGGGCTGATCTGGCTGTTCCCGATCACGTTCCTCAGCTCGGCGTTCGTGCCGATCGCGACCATGCCCGGCTGGCTGCAGGCGTTCGCCAACAACCAGCCGGTCACCTACGTCATCGACACCATGCGCGCGCTGGCGCTCGGCCACCTCCCGATCGAGGCGAACCTGTGGAAGAGCCTGGTGTGGCTGGCCGGGATCTTCATCGTCTTCTCGCCGCTCGCCGTCCGCGCCTACAAGCGCGCCAGCTGACCGGCCCATCGGGCGGCACGCGACGGTCACGGCGAGCCCGGAGCGGGTAAGCCAGCACCAGGCCGGGCCGGGGTCCGAGCCGGCCCGTGGCCGTACCCGGCGCGGCGGCAGCGGGCCACGATGGCGCGGCCGACGCTCGATTCGGCGGTCCGAAGCTACCGGAGCTCCCGGGGACACCGTCGCGAACCCATCCCAGTGTCAAGCAATTGCGCGCTGTTAGCGGTGGGCCAGCACTGCCCGATTACAACACGCTGGCTCGCGATTCGAGGTCAGGAGGCGGCGTGGGTTTTCTTCTCGGCTTCCTTCTCGAGCTTGTACTTGTGGTGCTGGGCGAGGATTAGCTCGTGGGTAGCACCGTGGTTGGGCACGCCCGGGTGGTGGTGCCTGCAGAGGATGTAGGGCGTCCCGTCCAGAGGATGGTGGCCGATGCGCCAGCAGCCCTTAGTGTGGCAGTTGACCTTGCGCACGCCGGTGTAGACGCCGATGCATACGGCACTGATCAGTGTGGCCTCACCCAGGTCGGAGCCGAAACCGGACCAGAAGTTGTAGTAGATGTCCGGTCCGCCATGGAGCGTCCCCGTGTGGACTGCGAACCAATGACGGACGTCGTTAAGGAAACCGATCATCAGTCCGATGACGAGGATTATGACGACGACGCCGATCACCCAGGCAACTTTGTTCCCAGAGCTGGTCGGGTCGAACTCCGGCGTCGGCACCGTGAAGGCATTGGCGGAGATCGCCCCGTCGCCGCCACCGCTCTGTGTCGGAGGGGCGGAGGGTTCGGTTCGCGGGGCAGAACTCGATGGCTCAGTCATGGCTCTCCGATCCCTGTGGTACGGCCCCCTATTTGGGGGCCCTGCACCCTGATCACGAGACGGGCCGCAGTGGCGACCTCAAAACCCTTGTGCGGGGCGGATAATGCGGGCCGTCGCGGTCGCGGTCGCCAGCACGTCGCCTGCCTCGTTTGTCAGTTCCCCGGCCAGAAACGCAATGGATCCACCCCGGTGCACGACCCGGCCCGTGCCGATGATCCGGCCCGGTGCGGCGGGCCGCAGGAAGCTGACCTTCAGCTCCAGGGTTGGCGCGAACTGGTCGGCATCCAACGTGGCCACGAGCGCGGGGCCGAGAGTGTCATCGAGCATCGCGGCGAGGAATCCGCCCTGCACGTTGCCCATCGGATTGCTAAAGCCCTCGTGGGCGTCGAAGAAGACCTCGATCTCGCCCCGGTCGGGCTCCACCCACGACAGCTTCCAGCCCAGCATCGCGGCGGCCGGGGGCGCAGGCAGCCGGCCCTCGAGAAATTCCCAGAACGGCCCGGACTTGGCCCGGCTCACCGGTGACTTGGTCATGACCGCCAGACTCGCACACGCCTGTGACAGTCCGAGCGGCGCTCGCGCGACGACGCGAAGGCGTTCGCGGAGCAGAGCGCGCCCGTCCCTCGCCGACGCTGAGCTGCCCACTCCGCCGCGGGTCGCCGGCTGCGCGGCACGTCCTACGTCGTGTTCTGAGCCTGGTCGGCGTCGGGGACGCCGCGCGCACGCAGGAACTCTGCAACGGCGGCGCTGGGCGGCTTGGGCTCGTCGGCCGACAACGTGATGCCCCCGATGGAGGCGCCGGCCTCGATCAGGGCCCGGACGGTGGCGACCCAGTCGGGGCGGGGGTTGCTCGCGGGCCGCTCCCCGCTGCCGACGGCGGCCCACTCCAGCGGGGTGCTGTCCCAGTGCGTATCGCGCGCCTCGACGTCGGCGCCGCGGTCGATCAGGAGCCGGACGCTGTCGGCGCTGCCGGCGTAGGCGGCGGTGTGCAGCGCCGTGTTCCCGTCTCCGCCGCGGGCCTCGATCGGGAAGCCCAGGTCGAGCATGAGGCGGACGGCGGCGGTGTGGCCTGCCGCGGAGGCGTGCTGGATCGCCTCGCCCTGCTGTTCGGCGGTGAGACGGCCGGGCAACCCGGCATCGCGCGCCACCTGCTGCCGCACGTCGGCGAGGTCGGCGCGCTGGCAGGCGGACAGGAACCGGTCGATGCTGGTGGCATCGTCGTCCGCGCCGTAGCGGCGCAGCAGCGCCGCCAGATCGGCCCGGCCCTGGGCGGTAGCCACGGCATGCGGCGAGCGCCCGCCCGGGCCGGGAGCGCCGGGCTCGGCGCCGTGCGCCAGCAGCAGTTCGACCAGCTCGGTAGAGCAGCCGGCGGTGACGGCCGCGTACACGGCGGCACTCGGCGTTCCGTCGTCGTTGACGTACCGGCGGGGATCGGCCCCGGCCTCGAGCAGCAGCCGCACCCCATCCAGGTCGTTGGTGCTGACCGGCGCGGCCAGCGCCTGCCTCGCGATCGCCGGCACGTCCGGCGCGTGCTCGAGCAGGAGCCGTAGGCACTGGTGGTCGTCGTCGCCGAACCCGGCCAGGTACAGGTCGTGGTCGGCGGGCACCGCGCCGCGCTCCAGCAGCAGCCGCGCGATCGCCGGGTTGGCCGCGCCGGCCACCGAACAGCGCAGCGGGGTCCACTGGCCGGCCCTGGCCTGGAGGTCGGCCCCGGCGTCGAGGAGCAGCCGGGCCACGGCCAGCATCCCGTCCGCCCGGGCCGGGTCGAGGCGGTGCCACTGCGAGCCGCAAACCGCGTGCAGCGGAGTCCAGCCCGACCGGGCATCGGGCCGGGTCGCCAGGCCCGGGTCGCGCCCGATCTCCCGGCGCACGCGGCTGGCGTCGCCGAGGATCACCGCGGTGGCGAAGCTGTAGCCGGCCAGCTCCGGGGTGGCGGCCAGCATCCGGGCCGCGCGGCCGGTCCAGTCGCGGATGCTGGCCTCGCAGAATTCCTCGGCCATCCGGGCCAGGTCGGTGGTGCGGGCCTCGACCTCGGTTTTCAGCCTGGCCCAGCTCGCGAACCCGTACTCGCGGGCCACCGCCAGCTGCGCCGCGGCCAGGGTGAGCCGTTCGGACACCACCCGGATGCGGGCCGCCGAGCCAGTGTCCCCCGCTTGCGCGGCGCGCAGCAGGTTCCTGGCCTGGCGGCGCAGGTGATCGAGGCTGGGCCGAGACGGAAGGGTCGTCATGACGTCTCCTTCGCCGGCCCGCGGTCCGCACACCAGGCCGAGGAGATCGTCACGATCCGCCGAAGAGAAAGCAGAGGTGGACTGCATCCTGCCCGCGGACCCGGAGGCGCCCTCTCGCGCCTGCCGCCAGCATAGTCCGGGCAGCGCGGTCAGAGTGTCTGGAAGTGGTAGCCCTCGCGCAGCAGCCGGGGCAGGACGACCCGCAGCGCCGCCACGGTCTGGGACCGGTTGCCGCCGCCGTCGTGCTCCAGGATGATCGACCCGGGCCGGGTCTTGCCCAGGATGTCGTTCACGATGCGGCGCACTCCCGGCCGTGCCCAGTCGCGAGGGTCGACGGACCAGTCCACCGGCAGCATTCTCATGTGCTCACACTGCGCGATCACGGTCGGCGTCCACACGCCGTAGGGCGCGCGAAACAGGGCGGGTTGCACGCCGGTCGCCGCATGGATCGCGTCACTGGCGCGGGCGAGCTCCCCGTGCACGCGGCGGGCGGGCATGCCCGCGAGGTCGGCATGGGTCCAGGTGTGATTGGCGATCCGGTGACCAGCCTCCGCGACCGCACGAGCGAGATAGGGGTAGGCCGCCACGTGCATGCCGATCATGGAGAACGTGGCGGTCACGTGGTGCTCGGCCAGCACGTCAAGCACCTGCGGGGTGTAGACCGGGTTGGGGCCGTCGTCGATGGTCAGCGCGATCGCCTGGCCGGCGTCAGGGATGTAGTACAGCGGCTGGTCCGGCGGGCGGGCCTGGGCGCCGGGCGAGCGGGGTGCGCTGCCGCGGCGAGCGCTGCCGCGGCGAGCGCCGTCGCGGCGAGCGCCTTCGCCGCGAGCCGGCCCGTGGTTGGTCCCACCGCGATGAACGGGCCGAGGACCGTCGGGCCGGGGTCGCGCTAATCCCGGTACCGCGGCGCTGATCAGCGACATGCCGCCGACGGCCAGCAGCACCCGGCGGCGGTTAACGGCCGCGTCTCGATTGATCATCGGCACCAGCATGCAGGAAACATGCCGCGCGATCCGGCAGGTCCCGCGCCGTGTCGTGATATTTCTTATGGTCGCCGCCCGGCCCGGGTGCGGCGGCCGCCGCATCCGGCTACGCGTTCAGACCAGCAGCGCTGCCAACTGTGATACCAGGAAGCAGGACACCGTTAACGCGGGCCTCCGCCAGGTCACGGCGCTGGCAGCCCGCCGCCGGGATCTGCACAGGCTCACCTCCCGCGGCCTGCCCGACCTGGCGGACGAGGAAGTGATGCGCGCCGCATGGCAGCGGTAGCCACCCACCTGGCTGATACCAGCGCGCTAGCCCGGCTCCACCGACCCGCGGTCGCGGCGGTGTTAGGCCCTCTCATCGAGGCCGGGCTGGTCGCAACGTGCGGTGTCATCGAGTTTGAACTCGGCTGGGCAACGCGCACGAGCAGCGAGTTCGATCAGGTCCGAGCGGACAGGAATGCGGGCTATGAGTGGCTGGCCACCCGCGACGAGGACTGGCATCGCGTGCTGCACGTGCAGGCCGCGCTGTGGCGCAGCGGACGGGTCAGAGCAGTGGGCTTCCCCGACCTGCTGATCGCCGCGGTTGCCGAACGGGAACGCGTCACGCTCGTTCACTACGACAGTGACTACGACCTGATCGCCGAGGTGACCGGACAGCTCATGCAGTGGGTCGTCACACCCGGCACCATGCCATAACGCCCGCGGCCGCCAACAGCGCGCCCCGCTCACGCATCACGCATGCTGAGAAGGAGTCCGCCGGCCAGCAGCGCCGCGGCGGCCCAGGCGGCCAGCACGCCCAGGCCCGCCCACGGGCTGATCGGCAGGCCGCGCAGGCCGGTGGTGGCCTGGATGGCCAGCCCGGCGGTCATCGGCCCGATCTGCTGGAGATGGCGGTACCAGTGCTGGTCATGGGCCAGCGCGGCGGCGATGATCGGGAACAGGTAGAGCAGGCCGAGCACCACCCCAATGGCCGCTGCGGAGTCCCGCACGGCGGCGGCGATGCCGAGACTGAGCAGCGCGATCAGGCCCAGGTAGAGGACCGAGCCGGCGGCGGCGCGCAGCACCGGCCCGTCGGCCAGGGACAGCAGCGGGAAGCCGTGCGCGGTGGTGAAGCCGTGGCCGGGCAGGATCAGCCGCCCGGCCAGCACCGATCCGAGCACGGCGATCGTGCCCGCGACCAGCACCAGCGCGGTGACGACGGCGGCCTTCGCGCCCAGAACGGTCCACCGGCGAGGCATCGCCGCGAAGGTAACCCGGATCATGCCGGTGCTGTACTCACCGCTGATCGCCAGCACGGCAAGGATGGCCACGACCGCCTGGCTGAGGTCCACCCCGGCGAGGACGATCTTGGCCGGATCCTGGCCGCAGCCCGCGACCTGGCAGGTCACCGCGCCCGCGGCGGCGCTGCCCACCGCCACGGTCAGCGCGATGACCGCGAGCAGCAGCCAGCAGGTCCCGGCAAGCGTGCGCGCCTTCGTCCATTCCGCGTGGAAGGCCAGGCTCACGCGTCCCTCCGGCGCAGCACGTAAGTCGCCAAGGCCAGGGCGAGCACGGCCCAGGCGCACAGCACCGCGAAACCGGCCCACGGCGCCAACGGATAGTAGCCCGCCGACGGCGCGTAGACGTTGTCGACCTGCGGGTACTGGATAACGGTCTGCTGGACGGCGAAGGCGGCGGCCGGGGTGACCCGCGCCACCCAGTCCGTGGGCCCCAGCGGCAGGATGGGCACCGCCACGGTGAGCAGGTAGGGCAGGACGATCACCACGATCACCGCGGCGACCGCTCCGGCGCCGCGCCGCAGCACGGTGCCCACGGCGAGGGCGATGACGGCGGCGATTGCGAGCACCGCGGCGGTGCCGACGATCACGCGCACCTCGGTGAGCGCGGTGACCGGCCAGACGTAGACGCCGTTGTCGCGAAGCACCCGCTGACCCTCGGTGACCACGACGGCGGCGCTGACCAGCCCGGCCACGAAGGTGACGGCGCCGATCACGACGGCCTTGGCGGCCAGGACCCGGCCGCGCCGCGGGGTCGCGGCGAGCGTGACGCGAATCAGGCCGCGCCGGTACTCGGCGGTCATGAACATCGCCCCCACGACGACCACCACGATCAGCCCGGCGAACACGCCGATGAGGGTCTGCGCGATCGTGACGCCGTTTCCCGCCGCCCCGGACACCGACGGCGCGATGTCGCCGGTCCCGCTCACGGTGAACCTGCCTGCCGTCTCCTGGAAAAACCCGGGCGAGTCGGCGGCGGGTCCGCCGGGGGCCCCGATGGCGCTGGCGGTCCAGGCGCCGCCCGTCCAGGTACCCCGGAGGCTGAGGTGGTCGAAGCCGCCGGTCGCCAGGCTGGGGCCGCCGCTCACGCTGGCCAGGTCCAGAGCCGTCTGCGAGTACTGCGGGGACGTGGCGAACAGGCCGCCCGGCACGGTCGATGCGAGCCCGGCCATGGTGGCGGCGCCGACCTTCGTCCAGTGCGTACCGTCGACGGAGTCGTAGCCGGTGAGCGTGCCGCCGGACCGGGTGAGCCGGAGCCAGCGCGGGGACGCGGCGGAAACGGAGCCGGCGAGACCAGGCACGTCCCCGGTGTAGTCGTACTGCATCCGCACCCCGTGACTGCCGGTGACCATCATCGCCGCGTACGCCGATCCCTGCCGGGTGCTCGCCTTGATGATGATCCCGGCCTTGGCCCACGGCACGAGGCCGTTGCGCATCCGTATCCCTCCGCCCGCTGAGCCTGCGCCCTGTGGGCCCCCGCCCCCGGAAAAATCGGGGAGCTGGCCGGTCAGCGAGGTCACCCGGACGGTGATGCTGCCGTTTCCGTCCAGTGGCTGGTGCACGAAGTAGAAGCTGTCCGTCACCGCTTCGCGGCCCGGCCCCACCGGGCCGGTGCACGATGCGACGTTGCAGGAACCGTGGCCGCCGGGAGACAGGCCGAGAGCCACGACCGCCAGCACCGCGACGATCATGCCGATGACCCAGCCGCGGACGGTCCTGAACTTGATCCACTCCGCCCGCAGCAGCTGCGCGAACCCGTCGTGCCCGGTCTGCACCCCGGAGCGGTGGATTGTGGCCGTCATCGCGCCGCCTCCCCGGACCCAGGGGCAGGAGCGGCGGCCTGCCCTCCCGGGCTGGTGAGCCGGGCCGCCCGGAACTCCACCGCGTCCTGGGTCAGCCGCAGGTAGGCATCCTCCAGCGAGGCGCGGTGCGCCGACACCTCCGCGAACGGGACCGAGTTCTCGCCGAGAAGCACCACCACCCGTTCGGCTGAAAGACCAGAGATGCTGAGCGCGTCGGGACCCATGGGGGTGACGGAGGCCCCCGCGTGCCGCAGCGCCATCGCCGCCTTCTCCCGTGCGGCGGTGCGTACCGTGACCCGGTTCCCGGACGCGGCCGCGATCAGGTCACGCATGCTGGTGTCCGCGATCACGCGGCCGCGGCCGGCCACGACCACATGGTCCGCGGTGTCCTGCAGTTCGCTCATCAGGTGGCTGGAGACCAGCACGGCGCGGCCCTGGCCGGCCAGTGCTCGCAGGAAGCCGCGCATCCAGATGATGCCCTCGGGATCCATGCCGTTGAACGGCTCGTCCAGCATGAGGACCGGCGGGTCGCCGAGCAGCGCGGCGGCGATGCCGAGGCGCTGGCGCATGCCGAGGGAGTAGCCGCCCGCCTTCCGCTTCGCCACGGCGGCGAGGCCGGTCAGGCCGATGACCTCGTCGACGCGCCTGGCGGACAGGCCCTGGGAGTGGGCGAGCCACAGCAGGTGATTGCGCGCGCTGCGGCTCGGCATTCGGCCCGACGAAACCGGTGACCTGGCCGGGACGGACAGTGAACGTCATGCCGTCCAGGGCCTGCGTTGGGCCGTACCGCTTGCGGAGTTCGGTGACTTCGATCATGCCGACCAGTTCTACGCCGCGCCTGGTGTCAGCACGGTGCCGACGGCTGACACCGGGCTGACACCAGGTGGCCTGGGATGCTGAAACCATGAGAGTGCTGGTCGCCGAGGATTTCGAGATCCTCGCCAGGTCCATCGGAACCGGGCTGCGCCGGGAAGGCATGGCTGTCGACGTGGTCCTGGACGGGGACGACGCGCTGGAGCACCTGGCCACGACCCGGTACGACGTGGTGGTGCTGGACCGGGATCTGCCCGCCGTGCACGGCGACGAGGTCTGCCGCCGGATCGCAGCGGCCGGCGCCGGCAGCCGGGTGCTGATGCTGACCGCGGCCAGCACGATCCGGGACCGGGTTGAGGGCCTCGGGCTTGGCGCCGACGACTACCTGCCGAAGCCGTTTGACTTCGCCGAGCTGGTGGCCCGGGTCCGGGCGCTGGCCCGACGGTCCGGCCTGGCTCTGCCTCCGGTGCTCGTCGCCGGTGACCTGAGCCTCGACCCGGGCCGCAGGGTGGCGCAGCGCGGCGGGCGGCGGCTCGACCTCAGCCCGAAGGAGTTCGCCGTGCTGGAATGCCTGCTAGCCGCCGGGGGCCGGGTGGTCTCCGCCGAAGAGCTGCTGGAGCGGGTGTGGGACGAGATGGCCGATCCCTTCACGACCGCGGTGGGTTCGCGCTGTTGTACGCCGGAGCGTTCACGGTGTCGGGCCTGGTGGTGCTCGCGGTCGCGTTCTTTTCGACCCGGGCGACCGTGCACGTCGGCTCCACCGCGCCGCCAGTAGTCTCGCATCCGTTGGCTCTGGCCCTCGGGCAGGCCACCAGCGTCGCGGTGAGCCTGGCGGTGCTGGTGGTGCTGTCGGTGGGGTTCGGCTGGCTCGTCGCGGGCCGCCTGCTGCGTCCGGTGCGGGTGATCACGGCGACCGCGCGGGACATCTCCGCCAGCAACCTGAGCCGACGGCTGCGCCTTGGCCCCCGCGACGACGAGTTCACCCGGCTCGGGGAGACCCTGAACGACCTGTTCGGGCGGCTTGAGGGGTCCTTCCAGGCGCAGCGGCACTTCGTCGCCAACGCCTCGCATGAGCTGCGGACCCCGCTCACCGCCGAGCGGACCGTGCTGCAGGTGGCGCTCGCGGACCCGGAGGCCGACGCCGGTACGCTGCGGAACGCCTGCGAGGAGGTACTGGCGCTCGGCGAACAGCAGGAAAAGCTGATCGACGCGCTACTCACGCTCGCGAGCAGCGAACGCGGCATCGAGCGCGCCGAGCCCTTCGACGTGGCGGACATCGTCGCGACGGTGATCCGGGACGTCGAGATCGACGCCAGGCTCGGCCGCGCACCGGCCGAGGGTGATCCCCGGCTGGTGGAAAGCCTGGTGGCGAACCTTGTCGAGAACGCGGTCCGGCACAACGTGCCAGGCGGATGGGCCGAGATCGAGACCGGAACGGCGGACGGGCGGGCCATGGTCCGGGTCAGGAACAGCGGGCCGGTGATCCCGCCCGCCGAGGTTGACCGCCTATTCCAGCCGTTCCAGCGGCTCGGGGACGAGCGGGTACGGCGCGGGCAGGGCGGCCGCGGGCACGGCGGCGGGCACGGGCTCGGGCTGGCCATCGTCCGTGCCATCGCTGCCGCGCACGGCGCGGAACTCGCCGCGAGCCCGCAGCAAACGGGCGGCCTGGACATCACGGTGAGCTTCCCGCTCCGGTCCCATACCGGAAGGTTCCACATCAGCTAGCCCGGTGCCGTGCCCGGCCGCCGTCACATCGACCGCGGCCGGGCACGGTAGGGCAGAGGATGTTATCGGACGCCACGCGTCAGCTTGCGGTTAGCTCCGGCGGCGCCGACGAGCCGGGGCCGATCTCGGCCTTGAGCGCGGCAAGCTCCTTATCCACCTGGGCCGCCGACCCGGCCTCGTCGAGTTCCTTCTGGATGTCGTCGGTGTCTCCCCCGACGTCTTCGAGCACTCCGGACTGGAGCAGCTCGTCCACCGCGCCAGCCCGGGCCTGCATGGTGGCGATCTTGTCCTGGGCCCGCTGGATTTCCGTCCCCGGGTCGCCGAGGGTCCGGGAGATCCCCGCTGCGGTCTCGCCCACAGAGCTCTCGGCCTGCGCGGCGGTGTACTGGGCCTTCAGCACTTCCTTCTGCGTCCGGAAGTTGCTGACTCTCTTCTGCAGGGCATCGAGGGTCTGCTCGAGCTTTTCCTCCTGCTCGGTGAGCTGCTGATGCTGGGAGTCCATGGCGTCAATCTGTGCCTGCGCGGCGGCCTTGCGCGAGAGCGCCTCCCTCGCCAGATCCTCCTTGCCCTGGGACAGCGCCGCCCGGGCCTGGTCCTGGAGGTGGTCAGCCGAGTGCTGGAACTGCTGCTCCTGCAGCTCGATCTGCTTGCGCGACGCGGCGAGGTCGACGAGCCCGCGGCGGACCTGGGTGATCTGGTCGAGCATCTGCTCATAGGACAGATCGAGCATCTCGTCGGGCTTCTCGGCGGCGTCAAGCGCCTTGTTGGCCTTGGCCTGGAGTATGTCGTGCGCTCGCTGGAAGAGTGTCATGCCGGTCTGCTCCTCGTCGAGGGTGGCGGGGCCCGCAGCGATGCCGCTGCCAGGCCGGTTCGCGGCCGATGTCAGCGCTCGCGTCGGCACGTATGCTCCCGAGGCTACCGCCCTCGCCGGTCAGTCGTTCCTGCTGATAGCTACTCAACGGGTTATCGGGCAGCACTACCCCGGGCCACGGCGTCGAGGGCGGCGGCTCGAGCGCGGCGACCCGGTCCACGAGCTGCTCGCGCTCGATGAGGTCGAGATTCGCCAGGCCGACCGCGCACGCGGTGGGGTGAGCGGAGTAGGT
>WNFI01685629.1_pt1 | contig 27721 bp, 20 predicted proteins | sample 5400471 | NCBI WGS metagenome assembly WNFI01 (sample SAMN13153348, study PRJNA577476) | soil metagenome | isolation source: 100 cm saprolite on Douglas fir-dominated hillslope | place: USA:California | collected 2013-09-17
TTGGCGCTCTCGCGGACGAAAAGCCCCTGACCCCCGTGAGCACGACGCCGCTTCCCGCGGTGACGGGCGGCGATTTTGACCACTTCGCCGTCGACCTGGCCCACGACAGGCTCTTCGTTCCCGCGGAGGTCTACGGATCGATCGAGGTCTTCGAGCTGAGATCGGGAAGGCATCTCTCGAGCGCGAGGGGCGTCGCCAAAAGCCCGCACAAGCTGGAATTCATCGCCGACAAGAATGAATTGCTCGTGGCCGACGCAGGCGATGCCTCCTGTAAACTCCTCGACGCCAAGGATCTGCATCTGATCAAGCGCATTCCCCTGGAGCCGGGACCGGATTCCGGCGTCTACGATCCTCGAACGAGAATCTTTTACGTAGGAAATGGCGGCCACCTAGCCAAATCAGACGTCTCTTATATCAGCATGATTTCCGTGGACCGTCAGGAGACGATCGGGCGCATTCGCGTCGAGGCGAACACGCTGAAGACCATGGTCATCGACCCCAAAACGGACAGGCTTTACGTGAATATGCGCGACAAAAAGCAAATCGGGGTCGTCGATCTCAAGACCAGGGCGGTAGTACAGACCTGGACGGCTCCTGAGTTGAATTTGAATTCAGCGATGGTCCTCGATGGCGATCACCATCGCCTGTTCGTTGGCTCGCGCAACCCGGGGAAGCTCTATGTGCTCGATTCGGACACCGGACGACTGGTCACGATCCTCGACACCGTCAACATCTCTGACGACATGACCCTGGACCTGCCACACCACCGTCTCTATGTGTCTGGCGCCGATGGAGTCGATGTGATCTCCCAAGACGATCCGGACCATTATCGCTCGCTGCAGAGAGTGGATACCCAAGGCGGGAAGACCTCGGTCTATGCCCCTTCTCTCGAGCAGTTCTACGTCGTCCACACCAAGGGCGATCAGGCGCGGCAGGCCGGACTTCAAATATTCAAAGTGAATTGATCTTGCGCTACGCGGGCTGCAGGCCGGGCATGGTGAAGCCGGCCTGCTGCAGCGTGGAGAGCAGCGTCGCCGTCTGCGGGTCGGTCAGCTCGACCAGCGGGGGCCGCACGGTCCGCCAGCCCGCGTCGCCAGAGTGGTGCGCGACGGCCGCCTTGAGTGCGGGGACGGCGGGCTGGTTCTCGAACGCGCTGCGGATGACGTTGATGCTCTCCTGGAGCTGCTCGGCCTCGGGCGAGCGCCAGCTGCGGTAAAGACGATCGATCGCGGCCGGGTTGACGTTGGCCGTGGCGGTGATGGTGCCCACCCCGCCGCCGCGTAGGTTCGCGAGGAGGAACTTCTCGCTGCCCACGAAGACGTCGAAGCCCGAGCGGCCGAATGCGTCGAGCGCGGCCTTGGTGTTGTTCCAGTCTCCGGAGCTGTCCTTCATGCCCGCGATGATGCGGGATACGCTTTGAGCAGGCGCTCGATGAGCGGGAGCGAGATGCCGACGCGGGAGACGGGCGGGATGTGGTACAGGTATACGCGCAAGCGCGCGTCGCCGACCCGGTCGATGACGGACGCGAAGGCCCGGTAGAGCCCCTCGTCGCTCAGGTCCTTGTAATAGAAGGGCGGGAGCATCAGCACGCCCGCGCAGCCGGCGTTCACCGCGCGCTTGGTAAGCCGGACCGTATCGGGGATGGCGCAGGCGCCGGTGCCCGGCAGGAGCTGGGACGGGTCGACGCCCTCGGCGAGCAGCGCGTCCAGCATGCGCTCCCGCTCGTCGATGGCGAGCGAGTTGCCCTCGCTGGTGGTGCCGAAGATGGCGAGGCCGCGGCAGCCCTGCTTGAGCAGCCAGCGGCAGTGGCGGGCCCAGCGGCGGGTGTCCGGGCTCAGATCGGCGTTGAAGGCCGCGGCCGCCACGGCCGCCGACTGGATGAGACTGCGCCGCCCGAGCTTGTCGTCCTTCACGGAAGTCCTCCGCGTTGGAGCGTCTGGGGAGACCAGCTACTGGGCCGGCGGGACACGTCCCCGGTGGGCTGCGTGTCAAGGCGCAGGGCGGCGCATTCGCCCTCCGGGCGATCGAGCGTCGACCGCGGAGCGCGTCAGTGGCGGTGCCGGCGGACGATCCTCCGGCGGACCAGCGCCACGCCGCTGTTCACGTCCACGTGCGTGTACTGCTGGTCATAAGGCATCCAGACCACATCCTCGTCGGGCGGAGGAGGCGGCGGCGGAGTCACCGCCAACGCGGGCGCCGCGAGCACGAGCGAGAGCAGGAAAGCGAGCGTCAGTTGCCGTTCCGGCCGTGCACGTTCTCGAAGAATAGGTCCTTCCAGCTTCCGGGCCGCTCCTTGATGCGGCCGATGCGGTGCATGAACTCGGCGGTGCGCAGCACGCCGTGCGGCGTGCTCGTGAACACGATGCGCGGGTCCTGTAGCATGAGCAGGATCTCTTCGACGCTCTCCGGGGCTTGGGCGAGCCGCTTGTACATCGCGGCGGCGGCCGGCTTGTCGTGGTTGATCAGCTCGATGGCTTCCTCGAGCGCTTCGACGAATGCCTGCTGGGCCCGCGGGTTCTCGTCGTGGAACTGGTGCCGCGCCAGCAAGACGTTGAGCGTGGCGGGGCCACCCAACACGTCGTAGGTTGAGAGGATGGAGTGCAGGGGCGGCTTGCCCACCTCGCGCTCCATGAACGGCGGCGAGGAGAAATGTCCGGTGATCCCACCGCCGCCGGAGAGCAGCGCCACGGCGGCGTCGGGGTGCGCCATTCCAACGGTGAGGGAGTCGAGCTTGTCGTAGTTCCCGTCGCCGAACTCCTTCGCGGCCGCCATCTCCAGCGCGAGGGCCTGGTTGGAGATCTTCACTGCCGTGACCGCGATCTTATCCCGCGGGCCGAGGTCGCGGATCGACTTTACCTCCGGCCTGCTCACGATCAGCTCGTTGGGCATGTCTCCGAGCGCGCCCACCGCGCGTACCGCGGCCGGTGTTCCTCGCGTCTTTGACCAGAGCATCACCAGCGACGGAACGCCGCCCGCGGCGAAGTCGAGCTGTCCCGAAAGGAGTGCATCGTTGATCGCGCTGATGGCGCCCAACTTTCTCCAGCTCACCTGGAGGTTTGCGAGCCCCAGCCTCTGCGCGTGCCCCTCGACCAGGTGGCGGTCCCGCATGATCATCAGCGGAAGAAAGCTGAGGCCGTATTGTTCCGCGATGCGGATCTCGGTCCGTTCGGCGCGCGCGGCCCCGGCGATGAGGAGCAACCCCAAGAGCCCGATTGGCAAGGATCGCTTCATGGTCCCTCGGATTGGGCAAGATGCAGCGACGCCATCACCTATCACGTTTGTCGTTTGCCAAAACTCGATCCCGAGCAGGCGCTCGGCGATCTGGCCGAACTGCGGGCGCGGGCGCAGCGCTCCTCGCAGGAGGCGGCGCTCGCCAAGCAGCTCTCCGTGCAGGCGGCGGTCGCCACCAAAGCAGAGAGGTCCGGCTTGAAGGGACGCGGCTCAGCGCACATCTCAACGGCGGAAGGGAGATACCTTGTCTCAACTTCGTGGATGCGCCGCGCCGATCTTGCTCCTCGTCGCCTCCTGCGCGCACACGCCGGTGCTCGTCCCCGCTCCCGACGCCCAGCGCCTGCCCGGCCAGCCTGCCGCCGCGGTCGCCGGCGCCGAGGGCGTCCAGGTCACGGTCAATTCCCAGCGCTGGAAGGGAAAGCCGGCCGATCTCGATTCGATCGTGACGCCGCTGCATGTCATCGTCGAGAATGGTGCAGCGGTCCCGAGTCGCATCCGCTACCGCGACTTCACGCTGACGAATTCGCAGGGCTTGCAGTCGGCGGCCATCCCTCCCTTTGCCATCCAGCGGCCCGGCTCAGGGGTGGTTGCCGTCGGACCCGCGTTCGGGGCCGACCGGTTCCTGCTGCTGCGACCCTATGGCCCCCTCTATCCCGGGATGCCGCTCTGGGGCGGTCCGTTCGATTGGGATCCCGTCTTCTACGACCAGTTCTATTCCACGTGGGAACCGTCGCTCCCGACGACCGACATGCTGAACCAGGCAGTCCCCGAGGGCGTGCTGCAGCCGGGCGGACGGGTTGCCGGGTTCCTCTACTTTCACCGGATCAGGAAGGACGACGGGCGGGTGACTTTCGCGGAGGACGTCATCGAAGCCAACACGCGCGAGAGGATCGCGACGCTGCGCATCCCTCTCGTCGTGCAGTGAGGCGCCGAATGCCGCGCGCGCGGGATTCCCTGTGGTCCACCTTCCATGCGTGGCCGCTCGCCTCGTCTGCGCTGATCCTGCTGTGGAGCTCAGGCGCCGCCGCAGCGACCAACACGTTCGCGGTAGACGCGAGCGCGAGCAGCGTGTTGGTCCACGTGGGGAAGACCGGCATCGGCAGCTTCGCTGGCCATGAGCACGACGTCGTCGCCCAGTCGCTTCGAGGCGAGGTGGTCGCCGATTTCGACGACCTCTCGCGATCCTCGCTGGATATCAGCGTCAATGCGAGATCCCTGAAAGTCACTGGCCGCGACGAACCAGAGGAGGATGTTCCGAAGGTCCAGCAAGCCATGACGGGACCCAAGGTGCTCGACGCCGCGCGCTTCCCCGGCATCCGTTTCCGTTCCCGAGAGGTCGCCAGCAGACGCCTCTCACCGGGTCTGTACGACCTGCTGGTTACTGGCGACCTGTCGTTGCACGGCGCCACGAAGACGATGACGATCCCGATTCGGCTCGAGGTACGTGATGACACGCTGACCGGAATCGGAACGATGGTAGTCAAGCAGACGGACTTCGGAATCGAGCCGGTCGTGGCCGCGGGCGGGCTGGTCAAGGTTGAGGATGAGGTGACGGTTTCTTTCCGGATTGTCGCCCGAGCCGGGACTCCGTGAGGTCAGCCTGAAGAGGCGAGCGCTCGGGGCAACGAGCGTGCTGTGCGCCCGCGGCTCCCTCGGTGACAGCCTCAGCGGCGCCGCGCAGAGGCGCGAGGCGCCGAGCCGCCGGAACGCATCCCTCCGCCGGAGCGCATCCCTCCGCCGGACCGCATCCCTCCGCCGGACCGCATCCCTCCGCCGGAGCTGCCGCCACGCCAAGCGCCGTGGAAGGCCCCGCTTTGGCGGAAGCCGCGGCCTCGAAACGCGCCGTCGCCGCGGAATGCGCCGCCGCCTTGGAGCATACCGCCACGGAAGCCGCCGCCGCGGTGAATGCCGGCGCCGCCTCGCGGCATACCGCCACGGAAGCCGCCGCCGCGGTGAATGCCGGCGCTGCCTCGAGTGCTCGCGCCGCCATGGAAGCCGCGCGCCCGTGCCGACGCGATGAAGGGAACCGGCCGGCCGGCGCGGACGATGCCGAACGCGCGCGCCCGAGGAATCGCGAATCGGTGGATCGGCCGCGTGAAGTGCCGGAATGGCAGCGCGACCCAGCCGGGCCAATGGCGTCCGAAGGCGAAGCCTGCGGGCGCGAACGGCGACCAGCAGGCGAAGCCGGGGAAAAAGCGCCACGAGACCCAGGCGGGCGACCAGACGAACCCCGGCACCCAGTACCAGCCGAGCCCGAGCCCGAACCCCCAGCGCCCATAGTGGAACGCGGCCCATCCCCAGGGAACGGTCGAGGCGAAGGACCAACCCCAATCGGTATCGACCCAGCGGCCGTCGGTGTACGGCTGCCAGTCGGGGCCCACGCCGGACGGGCTCCAGACGCGGCCATACTCGGGAGTGTCGACCCACCTTCCGTAGGGCGACAGGCGCTGCTCGAAGGTGGACTGATCGGGGGCCTGCTGAGGCGGCTCGGCCTCGGGCGGAGGCACGTCCGGCTCGCCCTCGTCGTCAGGCGGCGGCGGAGCCATGTCCGCGCCCTCGGGTTGGGCCAGGGCCCGCGGCGCGAAGAGCGTCGCGCCCTGAACGCCGGCCAGGATCGCCGCGAGCGCGAGCCTGAACCAAGGGTGTCTCCAATCGGTGCGCATGCGACCGACTCCTTGGATTCTGAACGTCGGACTCCCAAGCTGGCGTGGAAATTCACTCACGGATCGACTTTCGAGCCGGCCGTTCCGGCCGGTCGGCTCGCTCTGGGGGCTCGTCCGCATGGAATGTCCCCTCGTCGTTTCAGCCCAGCGGCAGCGGGTGGATCCTCGATAGTCTTACTCGAACGAGCGAGGGATTCCTCGCTGACCCTTGCGCCGGGTCTACGCCTTCCATCCCGGAAGTGCGCGGCCTTGCTTGAAGGGAGAGTGCACATGCACGACCACGCTGAGAGCGCCGGTAGCTCTCCGCGCTCAGCGGCCGATCCCGGCCACGCCAAAGCCCGCCCTCGGTGGCCGTGGCTTCTCGTCGTCGTGCTGGTCCTAGTCGGCAGTGGTTCTGCATGGTTCCTGTTCAGGCGCTCCGCGCTCCCTCAATCGGCCGCCCACCCGCCTCGGTCCCCACCGCCTCTTGGCGTCACCACCGCGACGGCATCGCGAGGCGATATCGGTGTGCATCTGGACGCCTTGGGCACGGTGACGCCGGTCGCCACGGTGACCCTGAAGACGCGCGTGGATGGGCAGCTCATGAGCGTGAACTATCGCGAAGGACAGATGGTTCACCAAGGCGACGTCCTGCTGGAGATCGATCCCAGGCCCTTCCAGGTGCAGCTCACGGAGGCTGAAGGGCAGTATCAGCGCGACGAGGCGATGCTCAAGGATGCGCGGGTCGAGCTCGCTCGATACCGCAGCCTGTTCGCCCGCGACGCCATCCCGAAGCAGATTCTCGACGTGCAGGTGGCGACGGTCCACCAAAACGAGGGCACCGTCAAGAACGACCGGGGCCTGGTCGAGAACGCGAAGTTGCAGCTCGTCTATTGCCGAATTACCGCGCCCGTCTCGGGCCGCGTCGGCCTCCGACTCGTGGACCCCGGCAACATCGTGCACGCCACCGATACCACCGGCATGCTCGTCATCACCCAGCTGCAGCCCATCACGGTGGTGTTCAGCGTCGCCGAGGACTTCCTGCCGCAAATCCAGCAGCAGCTCCGCCTCGGCCACCGGCTCGCCGTGGATGCATTCGATCGCGCGAAGCAGAACCGGATCGCGGCGGGAGAAGTCCTCACCTTCGACAACCAGATCGACACGACCACCGGCACGGTCAAGCTGAAGGCGATCTTCCAGAACGAAGACGGCGCGCTCTTTCCGAACCAGTTCGTGAACGCGCGATTGCTCGTCGACGTGCATCAGGGCGCCACGCTGGTTCCGGCGGCGGCCGTCCAACGCAACACCGAGGGGGCATTCGTCTACCTGGTCAAGCCCGACCACACGGTCGCGATCCAGGCTGTCTCGGTGGGCACCATCGACGGCGATGCGGCCGAGATCGTCAAGGGCCTCGAGCCCGGGGCGGTCATCGCCACCGACAACTTCGACAAGCTGCAGGAAGGGATCCGCGTCGCGCCGGGCCGTCCCGCCACCGCGGCGACGGCGCCGAGCAGCCAGTGAACATCTCCCGCCCGTTCATCCTCCGGCCAGTCACCACCTCCCTGCTCATGGCGGCCATCTTGCTCGCCGGAGCGGTTGCGTATCGGCAGCTGCCCGTCTCGGCGCTGCCGGAGGTGGATTACCCGACCATCCAGGTATTGACGCGGAGCAGGAGGTGCAGGCGGCGATCAATGCTGCGCAGACGTTCCTGCCGACGGACCTCCCCAGCCCGCCGGTCTACAGCAAGTCCAATCCGGCGGATGCGCCGATCCTGACGCTGGCGCTCACGTCGAAGACCATCCCGCTGACGGAGGTGGAGGATCTGGCGGACACGCGTCTGGCCCAGAAGATCTCGCAGCTGCCCGGGGTTGGCCTGGTCAGCATCAGCGGCGGCCAGAAGCCGGCCGTCCGCGTCCGGACCAACCCCACGGCGCTGGCGTCCTACGGCATCGACCTCGAGACGGTCCGCACCGCGCTCCAAGCGACCAGCCTCGACCGGCCCAAGGGCAGCTTCGATGGCCCGCAGCAGTCGTTCCAGATCGGCGCGGACGATCAGCTTCTCACGGCTGCCGACTATCGGTCCGTCGTCGTCGCGTACCGCAACGGAGCGCCGGTGAGGCTGTCAGACGTGGCGACGGTCGTCGAGGGCGCCGAGAGCGTGAAACAGGCGGCCTGGATGAACGACGTTCCCGCGGTCATCTTCAACGTCCAGCGCCAGCCGTCCGCGAACATCATCGCGGTCGTGGACCGCATCAAGACGCTCCTGCCGCAGATCGAGAGCTCGCTCCCCGCGTCGGTCCAAGTCTCCATCCTGACCGATCGCACTTCGACGATCCGGGCGTCCGTCCACGACGTGCAGTTCGAGCTCATGCTGACCGTCGCCCTCGTGGTGATGGTGATCTTCCTCTTCCTGCGCAGCCCTTCTGCAACCCTCATCCCCAGCGTCGCGGTCCCGCTCTCTCTCGTGGGCACCTTCGCGGCGATGTATTTCCTCGGCTACAGCCTCAACAACTTGACGCTCATGGCGCTGACGATCTCGACGGGCTTCGTCGTGGATGACGCGATCGTGATGATCGAGAACGTCGTCCGCTACATCGAGGAGGGCGAGAAGCCCCTGCAGGCGGCGCTCAAAGGGGCAAAGCAGATTGGATTCACCATCCTTTCGCTGACGGTCTCGCTCGTCGCCGTCCTCATCCCGCTCCTGTTCATGGGCGACGTGGTCGGGCGCCTGTTCCGGGAATTCGCGGTCACGCTCGGCGTGACGATCCTCGTCTCCGCGGTCGTCTCGCTCACGCTCACACCCATGCTGTGCGCGAGGCTTCTGCGCGCCCGCTCGGAGGCGAACGAGGGCCGTTGGTCCCGCGCGACGGAGCGCCAGCTGCAGCGCCTCATCGCATTTTATGGAAGGACGGTCGGCTGGGTCCTCGACCACCAAACGGCGACCCTCTGCGTCGCGGCGGGAACGGTGGCCTTGACCGTGGCGCTCTATGTCGTCGTGCCGAAGGGTTTCTTCCCGGTGCAGGACACAGGCGTCATCCAGGGGATCTCGGAGGCGCCTGGGGAGATCTCCTTCCCGGCCATGGCGGACAGGCAGAAGGCGCTCGCGAACGTCATTCTCCGCGACCCCGCGGTCGAAAGCCTCTCGTCGTTCATCGGCGTCGACGGCACGAACGTGACGTTGAATAGCGGTCGCATCCTCATCAATCTGAAGCCGCTCGCGGAGCGCAAGCTCAGCGCCACCGAGGTGATGCGTCGGCTGCAAAAAGAGGTCGAAGGCGTACGAGGCATCACGCTCTACATGCAGCCGGTCCAGGATCTGACCGTGGAGGATCGGGTCAGCCGCACCCAGTACCAGTACACGCTCGAGGATCCCGATGCCAAAGAGCTCGCCACCTGGACCGCGAAGCTGACCGCCCGGCTGAAGGCGCTCCCGGAGCTCCGCGACGTCGCGAACGATCAGCAGACCCAGGGGTTGCGGACCTCGCTGGTCATCGACCGGCCGACGGCCTCGCGGCTCGGCATCACCCCGCTGGCGATCGACAACACGCTCTACGACGCCTTCGGCCAACGTCAAGTCTCGACGCTGTTCACGCAGCTGAACCAGTACCACGTGGTGCTCGAGACCACGTCGGATTTTCGGACCACGCCCGACAAGCTCCAGGACGTCTACGTCCTCGGCTCCAGCGGACAAGTGCCGCTCAGCGCGTTCACCCATGTCGCGACCGGGGCTGCGCCGCTCTCCGTGAACCACCAGGGCCAGTTCCCGGTCGCGACCATCTCGTTCAATCTGGCGCCGGGGGGCTCGCTCGGCGAGGCCACCGCCGCCATCGAACGGGCGCAGCGGGATCTGAAGCTGCCGCCGACGATCCAGGCGGCGTTCCAGGGCACCGCCGAGGCGTTCCACGCTTCGCTGTCGAACGAGCCGCTCCTCATCCTGGCGGCGCTCGTGGTCGTCTACATCGTGCTGGGGGTGTTGTACGAGAGCTTCATCCATCCCCTGACGATCCTCTCGACGCTCCCCTCCGCCGGGGTCGGCGCGATCCTCGCGCTGATCATCAGCGGGTCGCAGCTGGATGTCGTCGCGCTCATCGGCATCATCTTGCTCATCGGCATCGTGAAGAAGAACGGAATCATGATGGTCGACTTCGCCCTGGAGGCCGAGCGGACGACCGGCGTGAGCGCCCGCGAGGCGATCCACCAGGCCTCTCTGCTGCGCTTCCGGCCCATCATGATGACGACGATGGCCGCGCTCCTGGGCGGCCTGCCCCTCGCGCTCGGGACCGGGTCCGGCTCGGAGCTGCGCCGGCCTCTCGGGATCGCGATCGTGGGCGGGTTGATCGTCAGTCAACTGCTCACGCTCTACACCACGCCCGTCATCTACATTTTCTTCGACCGGATCGCGCGGAGGCTGTCCGCGGTGCGCGTCGGGCGGCAGGAAACCGCGCCCGCGCCTGGCGGGTCGCCATGAGCCTCTCCTCGCCCTTCATCCGGCGGCCGGTGGCCACCGTTCTCTTGACCGCGGCAATTGCGCTCGCTGGGGCGGTCGCGTTCACGCGACTGCCAGTCTCGCCTCTACCGCAGATCGACTTTCCGACCATCAGCGTGCAAGCGACGCTGCCCGGAGCGAGCCCAGAGATCATGGCCTCGTCGGTCGCCACACCGCTGGAGCGACAGTTCGGGCGCATTGCCGGCGTGACGGAGATGACCTCGACGAGCTACCTCGGCTCGACCACCGTGACCCTGCAGTTCGAGCTCAGCAGGAACATCGACGCCGCAGCGCGGGACGTCGAGGCGGCCATCAACGCCGCCCCCGGGTATCTCCCGGCCAACCTGCCCGGCAACCCGACGTATCGAAAGGTCAATCCGGCAGACTCTCCGATCCTGGTCCTGGCGCTGACCTCGGACGTCTACGACCGCGGGCGCCTGTACGACGCGGCCTCCACTATTCTACAACAACGGCTCTCGCAGATTCAGGGCGTCGGGCAGGTCGTCGTCGGCGGCAGCTCGCTGCCCGCGGTGCGCGTCGAGCTCAATCCCACCCAGCTCAACGCCTACGGCCTCGGCCTCGAGGACGTCCGCACCATGCTGGGCGCGCAGAACGCGAACATTCCCAAGGGTCAGCTCGCGAACCAGACGACCACGTCCGACCTGGCCGCGAACGATCAGCTCCTGCGGGCCGCCGACTACGCGCCCTTGATCGTCAGCTATCGCAGCGGCGCCGCCGTCAAGCTCTCGGACGTCGCCACGGTGCAGGACTCGGTGGAGGACGTGCGGGCGGCCGGCAACATGAACGGAAAGCCCGCCGTGCTTCTCGTCATCTTCCGGCAGCCAGGCGCGAACATCATCGACACCGTCGACCGCGTCCGCGCGACGCTTCCGCAGCTCGAGGCGTCGATACCGTCCGCCATCGCGTCGACAGTGGTCCTCGACCAGACCATGACGATCCGCGCGTCCGTCCACGACGTGGAGCGCACGCTCGTCCTCTCGATCGTCCTCGTCATCCTCGTCGTGTTCGTCTTCCTGCGCAACGCGCGTGCGACCTTCATCCCGAGCGTGGCGGTCCCGGTATCGCTGATCGGCACGTTCGCCGTCATGCTCGTGTTGCACTACAGCCTCGACAACCTGTCGCTGATGGCGCTCACCGTCGCCACCGGCTTCGTCGTCGACGACGCGATCGTCGTCAGCGAGAACGTGATGCGCCACCTCGAGGACGGGATGGGCCCGATGGAGGCGGCCCTGAAAGGCGCGCGCGAGATCGGGTTCACCGTCCTCTCCGTCAGCCTGTCCTTGGTCGCGGTGTTCACCCCGATCCTGCTGATGGGCGGCATCGTCGGGCGGCTCTTCCGCGAGTTCGCGGTCACGCTGTCGGTCGCGATCCTCGTCTCGCTCGTCGTCTCGCTGACGACGACGCCGATGATGTGCGCGAGGCTGCTCAAGCACCGGGCGGAAGAGAAGCAGGGACGCCTCTACCGGACCAGCGAGCGGGTCTTCTCGGCGATGCTGCGCGGGTACGAGCGGAGCCTCGCGTTGGTGCTCCGGCATCCGGCCATCACGCTCGGCGTCCTGTTCGTCACCATCGCCGCGAACGTCTACCTGCTCGCCATCGTGCCCAAGGGCTTCTTCCCGCAGCAGGACACGGGGCGGCTCAACGGCGCCATCCAGGGCGAGCAGGACACCTCGTTCCAGGCGATGCAGGCGCGGATGGCGCGCTTCGTCGGCATCATCAAGTCCGACCCGGCGGTCGCCACCGTCATGGCCTTCAATGGCGGAGCGGGCGCGACCAACACCGGGTCGGTGTTCGTCTCGCTGAAGCCGCGCGAGGCGCGCGACGCAAGCGCGGACCAGATCATCGCCCGGCTGCGCCCGAAGCTTTCGCAGGTCCCCGGCGCGACGCTCTACCTCCAGGCCGGGCAGGACCTCCGCGTCGGCGCCGTGCGGAGCAACGCGCAGTACCAATATGCGATTCAGACCGAAAATCTGGAAGAGCTCGACCGGTGGGGACCAATTCTGCTCCGGGAGATGCGCAAGCTCCCCGCCCTCACCGACGTGAGCTCCGACCAGCAGAACAGCGGCCTGCAGGCTGCGCTCGTCTACGACCGCGCGACCGCGGCGAGGCTGGGGCTCACGCCGCAGATGATCGACGACACCCTCTACGACGCCTTCGGCCAGCGGCAGGTCTCGACCATGTTCACACCGCTCAACCAGTACCACGTGGTCATGGAGGTGGAGCCCAGGTTCTGGCAGAGCCCGGCCGGACTCGACGAGATCTACCTTCACCCAACGGGCGGTGGAGAGATCCCCCTGAGCGCCGTCACGCATTTCGAGCCGACGACGGCGCCTCTCGCCGTCAACCACCAGGGCCTGCTTCCCTCGGTGATGGTGTCCTTCAACCTCGCGCCCGGGGTCGCGCTCAGCGACGCCGTTGCCGCGATCCAGCGCATGCAGCAGCGGATCGGCATGCCGGCGACGATCCACGGGAGCGTCATGGGGACGCTGCAGGCGTTCCAGTCTTCGCTGGCGAGCGAGCCCCTCCTGATCGCCATGGCCCTCGCCGCGGTCTACGTCGTGCTGGGGATCCTCTATGAGAGCTACCTCCACCCAGTGACGATCCTCTCGACGCTGCCGTCCGCCGGCGTGGGCGCCGTCCTCGCCCTGCTGATCTGCCGCATGGATCTCAGCGTCATCGCCCTGGTCGGCATCATTCTGCTCATCGGCATCGTCAAAAAGAACGCGATCATGATGATCGACTTCGCGCTCGTGGCCGAGCGGACGGAGGGCAAGAGTCCGGCGGAGTCGATCCGGCAGGCGTGCCTCTTGCGCTTCCGCCCGATTCTGATGACCACGGCGGCGGCGCTGCTGGGCGCGGTCCCGCTCGCCCTGGGCACCGGGACCGGGTCGGAGTTGAGGAGGCCCCTCGGCGTCACCATCATCGGCGGGCTCGTCATGAGCCAGCTCCTGACGCTCTACACCACTCCGGTCGTCTACCTCTCGCTCGATGGCCTCCGCCTCCGCTTCGACCGATGGCGTGGGCGGCGGGCGCTCGGTGGGCTCGCGGAGCCCGTGCCATGACGGCGCCGCGCAGGCTACTCGTTTTGATCCCCGTCTGCGTCATCGTCGGTTGCAATCTCGCGCCGACGTATACGCGGCCCTCCGCGGAGGCTCCCGCAGCGTACAAGGAGCTGACGCCCGCCGACTTCCCGAGCACGGATGGCTGGAAGACCGCGCACCCGCAGGATGACGTCATCCGCGGGGATTGGTGGGAGATGTTCGGCGATCCTCTGCTGAGCTCGCTCGAGAAACAGGTCGAGATCTCGAATCAGACCCTGGCCCTCGCGGCCGCCAACTACCGCGTGGCCCAGGCCCTGGTCGCGGAAGCGCGCTCGCAGATGCTTCCGACGGTCACCGCCTCCCCGTCGGTCAACACCACCTCGACCTCCTATGCGAGGACGACGACCTACCAGCTGCCGTTCGCGGCGTCCTGGGAGGCGGATCTGTGGGGCCGTATCCGGAACACGGTGAACGCGAGCGCCGACGAGGCGCAGGCGACGGCGGGCGACCTCGAGAACACGCGCCTGCTCCTCCAAGCGGAGGTCGCCGCGGACTATTTCCAACTCCGGGAGCAGGACTCGCAGAAGCAGCTGCTGGACGACACGGTCGTCGCCTTCCGGAAAACCTTCGACCTCACGAAGGTCCGCCACGAGGGAGGCGTCGCCTCGGACTTGGACGTCGCTCAGGCCCAGACGCAGCTCGACGCGACGGTCGCCGCGGACACAGACCTGGGCATCCTGCGGGCGCAGGTCGAGCACGCGATCGCCGTACTGGTCGGGCAGCCCGCCTCGAGCTTCTCGATCCCGGTTGCGCCGCTGCGCGCGGATCCCCCGGCGATTCCGCTGGGCGTCCCGTCCCAGCTCCTCGAGCGGCGTGCCGACATCGCCGCCGCCGAGCGGCGCGCCGCCGAGGCCAACGCGCAGATCGGCGTGGCGAGGGCGGCGTATTTCCCGACGCTCACGCTGGGCGGCGAGGCGGGGTTCACGAGCACCTCGCTCGGGAGCTTGTTTTCCGTGCCGAGCCGGTTCTGGACCCTGGGAGCGACGCTCGCGGGGACGCTCTTCGACGGAGGGCGGCGCCGGGCGGCGGTCGCGCAGACGATGGCGACGTACGACGGCACCGTCGCGAACTACCGGCAGACGGTGCTGACCGCATTCCAGCAGGTGGAGGACGAGCTCGCTGCGGTGCGGATCCTGTCGCAGGAGCGGCGGCAGCTGGACGGCGCGGTCGCAGCGGCGACGACGGCACTCACGCGCGCCGAGGACCGGTACAAGTTCGGCGTGGACAGCTACCTCAACGTCATCACCGCCCAGAGCACGCTTCTCTCGAACCAGCGCTCCGCGATGATCGTTCGGTTGCAGCAGATGACGGCGAGCGTGCTGCTCATCAAGGCGCTCGGCGGGGGTTGGGACGCGTCGCGCCTGCCGGCGCGGTAGAAGGCTCGACCAGCTGCCCGCGCCGCTACGGCGTGATAGACACAGAAGGCGTGGCCGCCGCCCGTCTCGCCAGCAACGCCGCCCGCGGCATCGTCCAGGCGGGCTTCGTGTGCGGCGTCGCCTTCGTCGCCACTTCGGCCATCAACGGATGCGTCCACGGCGAGGACTGGCGCTCGGACCTCGTCCGCACCTTGGTGATCGGCGGCAGCGCCGTGCTGGTCCTCGCGGTGGCAGGCTCGCTGGGTATCCGCGTGCTGCTCCGCTCGCGCCTGCCGGCCGAGGTCGCCCGCGGCAACTTGGCAGCGGGCATCGCCGCTGGTGCGCACTACGCCGCCACTGGCCTGATCGTGGCCGACTGCTTCTACGGCGACGACGTGCATCGGCTGGGCGTTTCGGTGGCGTTCTTCGTCATCGCCCAGGTGACGCTGCACGTCTTCATGATGCTCCTGCGCTCGCTCACGCTCTATGCCGAAGATCAGGAGATCATGGGCGACAATGTCGCGGCGGCGCTCAGCTATGCGGGTGCCATGCTGGCCCTCGCGGTGATCATCGGACACGCCGCAGAGGGCGATTTCGCGGGCTGGGAGGTGTCGCTGCGCGCCTACGTCGTGGCGCTCGCCTCGGCGCTGGTCTTGTATCCGGTGCGGCAGCTCGTCGTGCAGACGCTGATGCTCCGCCAGCCGTTTGCGCTCCGCGGAGGAGCGCTGGACCGCCTGGTCGCGCAGGACCGCAACGTCGGCGCCAGCGCGGTCGAGGGCGTCTCGTATCTCGCCGCGGCGTTCCTCCTCGCGGGGATCGCCTGAACATGAGCGACTACGCGGCGTTCGCCGCCGGCCTCACGGAAGGCGGCGTCATCTCCGACCCGTGGTTCGAGGGAGAGCCGCGCTTCCACCCCGCGCCGGTGGTGCTGGCGCGATCGGAGCAGGCCTCGCTCTACCGCGCAGCGGAGGAGATGGCCGCGGCCTACAACGAGCTGTGCCAGCTGGACCCCGCGCTGATCTGCGAGTTCCTCGGACTCACGCCCGTGCAGCAGGCGCTCTGGTTCGCCTCCGCGCCGCAGTGGCACGGGATCGCGCGCGCCGACGTTTTCCTGACCGATGCAGGTCCGGTCATCTGCGAGTTGAACTGCGACACGCCGACGGGCCAGGCCGAGGCCGTCCTGCTCAACGCGGCGGTCGCGCCATCCTTTCCCGCGCTGGCCGATCCCAATCGTGCCCTCGGCGATCGCTTCTGCGCCATGATCGCGGCGGTCCGCGCGCCCGCTTCGATCGGGCTCATCTATCCGACCGAGATGCCCGAGGACCTTTCGCTCGTGCTCCTCTATCGCCGCTGGTTCGAGGAGCGCGGCTGGCGGGTCACGCTGGGGTCGCCGTTCAACCTGCGCCGCCTGCCGGGCGGTCGCGCCGGGCTCTTCGACACGCCATGCGACGTCTTTCTGCGCCACTACAAGACGGACTGGTGGACGGAGCGCCTCCCGGTCTGGTCCGACGAGCCGCTCGTGCCGGATCCAGAGCCGCTCACCGAGCAGCTCGCGATCATCCTCGGCGCCGCCCTCGCCGGGACGTGCGCCGTGATCAACCCCTTCGGCGCCGTGGTGCCGCAGAACAAGCGCGCCATGGCGTTGATGTGGGAGTGCATCGAGCTGTTCTCGGCTCCCAGCCGCGACGCCATCCGCCGCTATCTGCCTCTGACGCTGCGCCTCGAGATGCTGCCGCGCTCGCGCCTGTTGGCCGAGCGGGAACGGTGGGTCCTCAAGTCCGACTACGGCTGCGAAGGCGACGAGGTCGTCATCGGCGCCGAAACGCCGCCGGACCTCTGGGAGGCTTGCCTCGACGCGGCCATTCCGGGCCATTGGGTAGTGCAGCGGCATTTCCAGGCGCGCCGGGAGCCGGATGGAGCCTGCGCGAATCACGGAGTGTTTCTCATCGCAGGCCAGGCGGCCGGCCTCTATACCCGCCTCGCTGCACGCGGCACCGACCGGCACGCGCTCTCCGCGCCGGTGCTCATCGAGACCGGTCAATGAACCTTCCCGAGCGGCCATTCCTGCGACAGGCGTTCGCGGATACCGACCTGTTCGTCGGCGCACGCTGGTGGCAGGAGTCGCTGCGCGCGTCGGCCGAGCCGGTCAGCCGGCGCAAGGCGCTGATGGCACTGGCAGTGCTGGGCGGGTCGGCGGCGGCCATCGGGCTCCTCGTGCGGCTCTCCGCCGACAGCGACGACCACGACATCAGCATGGACGCTCTCGACCTGCAGCGGCGCGAAGGCTGGAATGCTGGACAACCGGGTGGCGCGCTGCGATTCCCCAACCCGAGCGCGACCGATGTGGACGGCGGCTCGAGCTGGCGCGATGGGCTGACGACCCTGGCGCGCGACCTGGCACCCGCGCAGGCGTCGCTGGCGCCGTTCTACGTGTCGACGCTGCTGCGGGCCCCCGCGGAGTCGTCGAACGCCAGTCTCCGCGCCGCGCTCTCGCCTGTGGCGCCCGCGCCCGAGAACCGCGACGTGCTCCGAGGAGAGGCCATCCTCTCGCTTTTCAAGGGCGTGCAGATGCCTGGCGATATCGCCGTGATCCTCGACCTCGAGGGGCCCACCGCGGTCGCGGTCGCCGCGGGGATGGCGCCCGGATTCGAGCCGGTCTTCACCTTCGACAACTGGCCGCATCCACTCGGCGTCGTCTCTTCGCACCTGACGCTCGGCGCGGCCCTCTACTATCGCCCGCTCTTCATGCGCACGCGCGAGCAGCGGCCCGTGCGCGCGCCCCCGGTGTTCGTCCTCGACCGCAACCGCTTGGCCCGCTACACCGACGAAGATACGCAGTTCGACAACCGTTACGTGGCGCGGCTGCCGACAGCGGTCAACTTGAACGCGTTGGGCGTAAAGCGCGTCCTGTACATCTCGCCCAGCAAGTCGGACATGCGCGAGCTCGACGATCTGAACGACGACTTCGTCGCCTTCCACGACGCCTCCATCGACGTGAAGGTGATGGCGCTCAGCGATCTGAGCCAGGAGCCGCCGCAGCAGCAGACGGCAACGGAAGCGACGCACCGGAGCGCGTGGTATTACGGCGGCTTCCCGCACACCCATTTTTTCTTCTGGCCCAACTACGGTTGGTACAGCTCGCGCGCGCCCGTGCAAGTCCCGCGCGCGGCGGCCCCGCTGCTGCCGCCTCTGCAGCTCTCTGGGGGCCAAGCGTACCGGCCCGCCCTGCGCTCGACCCTCTTTACCTCCCGCACCGTGGGGGGCGGGCCCGGCATCGGCAAGCAGAAGCCTACGGGCTTCGCGCGAGTCTCGGTGCGCGAATCGCGCAGCACGGGAAACATCACCGGCGTCCGCCCCGGCCGCAGCGGGTCCTTCGGACGGGCGTTCAGCTCGGGGGGCGGCTAGACCATGTCCAAGACCTTCTTCGGCATCCAGGTGGTGGTGAAGGCGTTCCCGGTCGACTCGGTCCGCAAGCGCCTGCACGAGATCATCGCGCGCTCGCCCGAGGAACAGTCGCTGGTGGAGAAGCGCGCCTTCTGGAAGCGCATCGCGGCGGTGCTCAACGAGGAGGTACCCGCATTCGAGTACGGCTTCTGGGACCTCGTCCGCGGCAGCGGCGCGGAGGAGGAGTTCGAGTCGTGGTCCAGCGCCATCGAGGGCGCCGTCGCCACGGAGGCGGAGGAGGTCGGTTCGGCGCCCGACGAGATCAACCGCATCTCGGCGGACAAGCGCTACGTGATCGTCACGGTGATCTTCCTGCTCGAGGAGGGCAGCAACACCGATCGTACTCTGGGCGAGCGCTGCGACATGCCCGAGTCGGAGTACTTCACCCGCACCACCTTCGGCCGGCTGTTCGCGACGATTCCGCTCTTCAATTTCGCGAACGTAGAGGCGGACGCCGTCTACTTGATGCCGGGCAGCGACGAGGACGGGCTGTCGGACGAGGACGTGCACGGCGGCGGGTACGAGTACTTGAAGCCGCTCCTTTAATGGCAATGAGCGACGTCTGTGGCGGGGGCGGCGCTCAATCGGTCTCTGCCTCCGCTTCGATCTCGACCAGGTATTCGTCTCCGACCAGCGCCGCCTGCACCAGCGTGTTGGCGGGCAGGATGGCGCCGAATCGCTGGCCGTGGGCGCGTGCCACCGGCTCCCAATCAGCGGCGTTGCGCACGAACACGCGCGTCCGCACCACGTCCTCGAGCCGCGCCCCGAGAGACTGAAGGGCGGCCTCCAGCTTATCGATGGCATAGTGGGTCTGCGCCGCGGGGTCGCTCCCGCCGATGGCCCGGTCGCGGTGGGTGGCGGTGGTGCCGGAGACGAAAACGCGATTCCCCCTGCGGACCGCGCGGCTGAAGCCCGCTAGCTCTTCCCAGAGCGTCCCGCTCAGGCAGAGCGTGCGGTTGCCCTGCGTGCGCACCGCAAAGGGCGGAGGAAATTGTTCGACGTGATGGCTCAGGTCGCCCGAGGCGGTGAGAAAGGGCGGGCGACGGTACTCGTCGCCGCAGTCGCCGGGAATGGGCGTGAGCGTGGCCTCCGCCACCGCGAGCGCGCGGCGGTCGTCGTCGTCGAGCGCAAAGGAGAACAGGCGCGCGTTGTCCTGGATGTGGCCGCTCTCTCCCAGGCGGGCGCCGACGATCACGCCGGCCACGGCCGGCTCGTCCAGGATGGCTCGGCAGGCGACGTTGGCCATCGAGACGCCATGCTTGCGCGCGATGGCGTGCGTGGTGGCGAGGATGCGCTGCAGCGCCTCCCAGCCGCCCGCGGCCTGCACGAAGCGCCCGTACTTCATCTGCGACCAGGTTTCGAACTGGCTCGCCGCCGGCGCCGGCTTTCCCAGCCAACGCTCGCTGAGCAGCCCGCCTGCGACGGTGCCGTACGCGAGCAGCTGGACGCCGCGCTCGCGACAGAGATCGGACAAGCCGCCGCGCGCTCGCCTGTCCAGCAGCGAAAAGGAGACCTGATTGGAGACCAGCTCGATTCCGCTGTAGAGCGCGACGCGCAGATGCGCGGCGTCGAAGTTGGTGACGCCGAGGTGTCCGATCAATCCCTCGCTCCTCAGCTCCTGCAGCCAGAACAGGCAATCCAGCCATTGCGGATCGGAAAAGCGCCAAGCGTGGAACTGCAGCAGATCGATCCGCTCCTGCCGCAGCCGCCGCAGCGAGCGCTGCACCGCCGCGCGCACGTCCTCGCGCGCGACTTTGCCAGGCTTTGGAACCCATTTGGTCAGGAGTTGCAGGCCGCCCCCGCGCTCCTCCGCGAACAGGCCGGCCACGTCCTCGGCGGAGCCATAGTGATCGGCCATGTCGAACGTGGTGAACCCCGCTTCGACATAAGGGCCCATCGCGCCGGCGGTGGCGGCGAGGTCGACCGTCTTGCCGTCGCGCTCCATGTCGGCGATCTGCCAGAGCCCGGTGAGCACGCGGGAGATGTCGAGTCCGGGCGCGAGCGTACGCCGTTCAATCCTGCTCGTCATATCAGAGGCCCATTCATTCGGGCGGCAGGGACGCGAAGATCTGCTCCAGGTCCCTTCCGCTGTTGCGCAGCGCGCGCGTCTCGCGCAAGTAAACGATGCTTCCCACTCCCATCACGAGAAACCACACCGGCGTCGAGCGGAAATACCAGGCAGCCACCGGCGCCTGCAGATCCCGCAGCGTATGGATCGCGAGGAAACCGCCCAGCCAGACGATTCCCAGGAGGGCGAGCGCGACCTGCACGCCGCGGTTGCGCACGATCTTCACCTCGCGCGCGAGGGCAGGGTTGCGCCAGGGCAGCACCAGGACGGCGAGACACATCAGGACGAAGTTGACCAGCATGGACGTCACCAGGATGTCCACGCCCAGGAAGAAGTCGCCGGCGAGGTGGCTGCCGAGAATGCCCAGGGTCGCCATTGCGGCGCTGGCGAGAACGGCCAGGTATGGAGCCCGGTAGCGCGGGTGGATGGCCGACACCGCGCGCGGAAAAATGCCGTCTTCGGCCCAGGCGAACATCAGCCGCGAGACGCCGAGCAGCATCGCAGGCAGATCCTTGGCCAGCGCCACGGCCGCGCCCGCGACGATAGCCACCGTCCAGCCGCGCGGAAGCAGGAGGCCGAGCAGGCCGGGCGCGGTGATGTCGTGCTGGCGCGCTTCTGCGTAGACATATTGCCACGGGACCGCGTGATACACCGCGCCGGTAAAGAGCATGTAAAACACGCCGACGATTCCAATCGAGAGCGCAATGGCGAGCGGCAGGGTTCGTCCCGGGTTTTTCGCTTCTCCTCCCGCCTGGGCGATTGAATCGAAGCCGATATAGCTGGCGAAGAGCAAGGTGGTCGCCGAAAGGAATCGCTGCCACTCCGGCGGCTGATCGCCCATGGCGACAGAAGCCGGCAGGGCTTTGCCTCGCGCGGCGAGCGCCCGCGCAAAATCCTGGTGATCGAATGAATAGCCGGCGACGATCACCACGCCGCCGAGGAGGAAGGTGAGACCCAGGAGCGGCACCAGGATGCGTTGGTAGGATTGAATGCCGAGGACGTTGACCGCCGCAAAAGCCCAGAGCACGAAGAGCGGGATCAGCATCCGGGCTGCGCCGCCTTCGAGCGTGACCGCGACCCCGGTCCACCCGGCCGCGATGGCGACGTCGCGCAGGAAGGGGACAAGAACGTAGCTGACCACGCCGATGGCCACGCACAGCGAGAACCATTGCGAGAAGCTGGCGATGAATCCCAGATAAGGATGGAGCCCGCGGCTGGCGTAGACGTAGCTTCCACCAGCGCGAGGCATGGCCGAGGCGAGGATGGCGTAGGCGAAACCGGCGAGTACGGCGGGGATGGCGGCGAAGAGAAACGCGGGTTGCACGAGCGCCCCGATGCCGGGCACGCTGCGCTGGATCATGAAGGGAATGACGTTGATTCCGGCGCCGACCATCGACGCGATGCCGGTGGCGGTGAGCCCGAGGAGGCCCATCTCTCGCACCAGGCCGGAACGCATCTAGCCACTCTGCCCAGTGGGGAGCCCGCGATCAAGAGAATTGAAAGAAAGACGCGGCGGGTGAAGTTTCTCCTTGCCTGGCCGAGCGCTGCCGCGGAACATCCGCAGCATGCACAACAGAGTGTCTGCGTGGCCGCTCCCGCTGCTCGTCTGCTTTGGCGCCTCCGCTCGAGCAGCGCCGGCCGCGGTGGAGCCCCCCGCCTTGACGGTGGCGCAGATCGTGTCGAAAGCGCCGTCGCTCGCCGGCACTTCTCCTGCCGCTCCGGCCTGGTCGCCGGACGGCCAGGTGCTCGCGTTTACGTGGAATGACCGGGCGCTACCCACACGGGAGATCTGGCTGGTCGACCGAGCCGGCACGGCGCCGCGCCGCCTGACCAGCGCACCGGGGCAAGCCGGCGCCCCGGAGTCAGTGAGCGAGCTTGCCTGGATGCGGGACGGCAGATCGATCGCGTATCTCGCCGGAGGGGACGTCTATCGGATCGCGGCCGGCGGCGGCGCGCCCGCGCGCCTCACCACTTCGGGCGGGGAGAAGCGCGGTCTCGCGATCTCGCCCGATGGACGGTCGATCTCGTTTCTCAGCGGAGGGGATCTGTGGCTCCTGCCCGCCGCCGGCGGACCCGAAGAGCGGCTGACGCATGTGGGGAAGAAGCCTCTTGGCGTGATTCCGCTCGGCACCTATTATCGGCCCGAGGTCGAGATCGGCGGCGCCGCCTGGCGCGAGAGCACGAGCTATGCGTTCTCTCCCGACGGCCGCACGGTGGCGGTGCATTACGTCGATCGCACGAAAATGCGTCGGTTCCCGATTCCCTACTATTTGACCGACGACGCAATCCTGAATCACTTGCGCCGCGGCGCGCCCGGCGACGTGAACGAGATGCGGACGGTGGGCCTGCTGAATCTCAAGTCGCATGCTCTCAAGCTGCTGCCCCTGCCGAACCCCACCGGATGGCGGGTGGTCGGCTTTGGCTGGTCGCCCCGGGGAGAGCTGATGATCGATCGCGAGACCGACGACTCGATCGATCGCTCCGTCATGGTCACCGACGCGCAGGGCAGTGCGCCGCGCGAGATCTGGCACGATCACGGCGAGCACCGCATCTACAATGACATCGCCTCGACCTGGGGTCCGGACGGCAAGAGCATCGTGATCACCGGCGATATCGACGATCGCTATCGCCTCTATCGGATTCCCCTGACCAATCCCCCGGGCGCAGCGGCGCCCGCCGCGCTGACCCCCGGGCCCTCCGATGTCGAAGGTCCGGCCATTCCGGCCGGAGCTTCGCTCTATTACGTCTCGTCGGCGCCGCGCCCGTCGGAACGGCACGTGTGGCGCATTCCGGAGGAGGGCGGAGATCCGGTGCAAGTGACTTCGCGACCTGGAATCCACGAGCCATTTCCCTCCCCGGACGGCAAGTCGCTGGCGATCCTCTCCAGCGATGACGTGACCCCGCAAGAGCTTTACCTCCAGGACGCGAACGGCGGCAACGAGCGCCGGATCACGCGCTCACCGCCGGAGGACTTTGCGCGTTACCCATGGGTCAAAGGTCGTTACGTACAATTCAAGAGCACCTCCGCTGGCGTCGATCTGCACGCGCGGATCCTCGAGCCGTCGAATCTCGACCCGCACCTGCGCTATCCGGTGATCTTCGGGCCGACCTATACCAACCGGGTGCGCAATCATTGGGATGCGCGCTGGACCTTGCTCGAGCAGCTCCTCGTGCAACATGGATACATCCTGGTACAGCTCGATTCCCGCGGCAGCACCGGATATGGCCGCGCCTTCCGCGAGAAGTTCCTCTTCGACTGGGGGAGCGGCGATCTAGACGACTATGCGGATGCGGTGAATTACATGAAGTCCCTCCCTTACGTCGATGCCGCGCGCATCGGGATCTTCGGCAGCAGCTACGGGGGCCTCGTCACCGTCTTTGCGCTCTTCAAGAAGCCGGGGCTGTTTGCCGCCGGCGTAGCGGGCGCGCCTGCCACGGACCCGCGCTACTTTGGCAGCGACGACGTCGGGGTGGCCCGCACGCCGCGATCGCACCCGGAGGTGTTCAGCAGGGGCCGTGCAGCGCTCTATGCAAAAAATCTTCGCGATCACTTGATGATCATCCATGGCATGGCCGACGACGTGGTGCCCTTCCAGACCTCGGTGCAGCTGGCGGAGGAGTTGATCAAGCAGGGGAAGGATTTCGATCTGGTCCTCGCCCCGGCCGCCACCCACCGCTGGGCCACGCGCCCGGACGACGCCGTGTATCTGTTCGACAAGCTGATTGGCCATTTCGACCGCTACCTTGGGCCGGGGCCTCGGACGCCCGGTCAGATGGGAGGTGCGCGGTGATCGCGCTCGCCGCCCTCGCCACTCTCGCTGCGGCGCCTGTGGCTTGCCCACCCACACTACAGGCACTGGCGGAGCGCGCATGGGATCTCCGTGCCCGCACCATGCCATTCTCGAGCGACGACATTCCGCGGTTGGAGAGGCCGCCAGGGCTCGTGCGCTCGTGGTCGCGCAAGAGCGTCGAACAGCAGCGCGCCGAATGGGCCGCGCTGCGCGCGTGCCTGCGCCGGCTTCCTGAGGCAGGGTTGCCAGTTCCGCAGCGGGTCGATCGGCGCCTCATCGGCTCGCTCTTCGCGCGGGTGGAGTGGGAGCTGGACGTCAACAGACGCTGGGAGCGCGACCCCACCTTCTATCTCGAGCAGACGCTGACGCCGGTGCTCGAGCTCTTGGTCCAGCCTCCGCCGATCGACGAGGCCCGCGCCCGCGAGCTTCTTTCGCGCCTGCACAACATTCCCCCGCTGATCGCGGACGGAAAGGAGAATCTGCGGGGCGGCGTGCGGCGGTTTGCCCAGCTCGCGCTCGATTCGCTTCGGGAGATTCGCCCGAAGCTTCAGCGCGTGGAGTCCGGCGTTGCGCCGCTGTTGCCTCCCTCCATTGCCCGCGCGGAGCTTGCCCAGGCTATCGATTCCGCCGCCTCCGCCCTTGAATCCTATCGCGTCTTTCTTGAAGCGCGCTCGAACCGGATGGTCGCGAAGGCGAGCGTGGGCCGGGCCGCATATGAATTCTTCCTGCGGCAGATAGCGTTGGTGCCCTACACGCCTGAGCAGCTGATTGCGATGGCGCAGCAGGAATGGGAGCGCTCGGTGACTGCGGAAGCGCTAGAGCAGCAGCGCAACTCCGGAGCTCCGCTTCTCGCGTATTTCGGAACGCTCGACGAGCAGATTGCCCGTTGCCAAAAGGACGAGCTGTCGATCCGCAAGTTCCTCGAGGAGAGGAGCATCCTCAGCGTGCCCGCCAGCGTGCGCCACTACACGGTGCAGCCGATCCCCGGATACCTCGACGCCTTGGGCGACTTCGGCGAGCAGGACTTCTTCACGGGCCCCAGCGCCCTCGATCAGGATGCCGTTCGCTATCTCTATCCGCCGTCGCCGAGGCTGGGATACTTCGGTCGGGCAAATGCCCGCGACCCGCGGCCTGTCCTGACCCACGAGGGAGTACCTGGACACTACTTCCAGCTCGCGCTCTCCTGGACGCATCCCGACCCGATCAGGCGCCACTATTACGACTCGGGTGCCAACGAGGGACTGGGTTTCTATGCAGAAGAGATGATGATGCAGGCCGGGCTCTATGACGACAGCCCGCGCTCGCGCGAGATCATCTGGGGCCTCAACCGGCTGCGCGCCGCGCGCGTCTACGTGGACGTGGAGCTTGCGCTAGGCAACCTCACGCTGGAGCAGGCCGCGCAAGTCCTGACGGATCGCGCGCCGATGGATCCGCGCACGGCGCGCAACGAGGCCGCCTCCTTCTCGACCAATCCCGGGCAGGCGATGACGTATCAGATCGGCAAGTTGCAAATCGAAAAGTTCCTCGCCGAATCTCGTTTCCGACAGAGGGAAAAGTTCGACCTGCGCAAATTCCACGACACGCTCTGGCTGAATGGGAATGTGCCGATCGCGCTGCAGCGCTGGGAGGCGCTCGGCGATGACGACGAAATCCGCCGGCTCGATGCGGGAGCGGAGCCGTCCGGGCAACGTCATTGAAGCAAGGCATGCCCCTCTAATCGCGACGAATCTCCTCCAGGATCTTCTTGACGTCGTCGCGAAGTGCACCGTGCGGCGCACCGGCCCCCGCCGCATCGAGCTGCGCCATCCGTCGCCGGAGCCGCCGCTCGGCCGCCCTCCGCCGCTCGCGCCAGACCTGCGGGAAGAGCCGCCAGGCGCGCGCGCCGTCGAGTGGCTCGAGCGGAATCAGGTTCAGCGCGGCGGTGAACAGGTTCGGCACGAGCCATGTAAACGCACTCGCCGCCTATCCCGTGGACCACGATCCCGAGCACGCGCAGCCGATACCGGCGTACCAGGACCGCATGTCCCATCTCGTGCACCAGCACGATGAGCAGCCATGCCAGCCAGTGCGCCGGCGCGAAGTCGGCCCCGCTGAACAGGAACATGCCGAGGACCGCGCTCCAGTGAACGTCGATCGGCGCACCGCGGAAGCTGCCGAGCCGGAACGCTCCTGGCGTCTTGATCGACGGTCGGGGGGTCATCGACGGTCGCGCTCCCCAAAGGCGAGGAAAGGTCGATCGAGCTCGATTGAATCGGGCACGAGGCATCCTGCGGAAGCGCCACACCCTTGTCAACGACGCTCTCAGCGCGGCAGTGGCCGGGAGGCCTCCTCCGGCGCATTCTGCGGCTACGGGGCTGAACGTCGCACCGCGCGTTGATTGGAAGCCAGGCTCGGTGGTAGAAACACGTCTGATCTGGTTGGACTTTGCGGGGAGAACGGAACCGCCATGCATCAGGGTCGCCGGGGCTTTTTGCAGAATTCCGCCCGCTTGGGCGTCTTTGCATTCGCCGGCGCGGCGCTTTCGCGCATCGATCCTGCTCTCGCTCAAACCGGGCCGGGACGCGAGCTCGCCACGTTGACCATCGTCGAGCTTTCGCATCTTCTCGCCAGCCGGAAAATCACCAGCCGCCAGCTCGTCGAACAGGCGCTCGCGACGATCAAAGACCCGCGGGGAGAAGGCTCGCGCGCCTTCCTCAGCGTACACGAGAGCGAAGCGTTCGCTGCAGCCGACCAGGTGGACGCCCGTCGGCGCGGCGGCGCGAAGCTGCCGGCGCTCGCCGGCATCCCGATTTCCATCAAGGACCTATTCGACGAAGCCGGCGTCACCACTCTTGGCGGGTCGAAAGTGCTGGTCGGCACGCCGGCGGCCACACGCGATTCGATCGTCGTCGAACGATTGAGAAAGGCCGGCGCGATCATCATCGGCCGCACCAACCTCGTCGAGTTCGCCTACTCAGGACTCGGCATCAACCCGCACTACGGCACGCCAAAGAACGCCTTTGATCGCGCGACGGGCCGCATCCCCGGCGGCTCGTCGTCAGGTGCAGCGGTTTCGGTCACCGACGGAATGGCAGCCGGCGCGATCGGCACCGATACCGGCGGATCGATCCGCGTCCCGGCTGCGTTGAACGGCCTGGTCGGCTTCAAACCTACCGCCAGGCGCGTGCCGCTCGAGGGTGTTCTGCCGCTGTCGTTCACGCTCGATTCGGCAGGGCCAATCGCAAAAACCGTCGCCGACTGTGCTTTGCTCGATCAGATCCTGGCCGCCGAAAGCAAGGGCACTCCGGTGGCGGCCAATCTCCGCGGCCTGCGGTTCGCGGTGCCAAAGACGGTGTTTCAGGCCGACCTGTCGCCGGCCGTCGCCAACGCCTTCACGGCATCGCTCGGCCGCCTGTCGGCTGCCGGCGCGACCATCGTCGAACTGCCGATGGTTGAGTTCGCCCAAGCCGCGGCCGTCAACCCGCGGGGCGCGTTGACCAGCGCCGAAGCCTATTCGTGGCACCGACAGTGGATGAAAGATGGGGCGGACAAATACGACCCGCGCGTCATCGTCCGCATCCGTTCCGGCGAGGCGACCACGGC
>WNFI01153016.1_pt1 | contig 27710 bp, 20 predicted proteins | sample 5400471 | NCBI WGS metagenome assembly WNFI01 (sample SAMN13153348, study PRJNA577476) | soil metagenome | isolation source: 100 cm saprolite on Douglas fir-dominated hillslope | place: USA:California | collected 2013-09-17
TTGTGTCAAAAATGACCATCTGATGTCCATTCACTGTGCTACTCCTCGTCAGTATCGTCGTCGTTGATCGATGTGAGAAGATCGAGCAACTCAGGTCTGCCAAGCTCATAGGAGACGTTGCCGTACTCGTGCTCCACGAGGATCTCATCGGTCTTAGGATCAAAAATGCGGATCAGGACGCTGGAGATATTGCGCCTATCGGGTAATCATCGTGATCTGGACTTCACACAACGTCTCTCCATCCGTTTCGAGGTCTGCCTCCGCAAAGATCTCATCAATGTCTTCGTTCCGGTCCCACTTTTCCCAGAGTGTTTTCCATTGGCGAAGTGTTCGTTCCACAGGTATCTCCGTCTCAAGAATGTAACGCACTCTTGCAAAGGCTTGTTATTTAGGACTATAGGTAAAATCCAACAAACGGATGAAAACTCTCATAGAGCATACTGTTTACTCTGGAAAATTCTCATGAAAACAGTTGTCTACGGTTGCAATAACTTTCTCAAATATTTTCTTTTTCTTTTGTACGAGAGGAGACTCCACATTTTCTTGTCCTTCGTATAGCTCTGCTTGCAGTACCATTTTTCCCTCACTCATCTTTATCAACACTATTTTCCCCAATTCTCCCAACGCGTTGTGTTCAAAGTTGAGGCAATGCCCCCTATGGTCGTACCCTCTTGATGCTGTTACCCCAGAAGGTAAATCCTCTGGCCGCAATGGTTTTAACCCTGGTCTCAGTCGTTGTCCTTCTGCGAACCATTGTAATTCTGCCTGTAGTCGTTTTGCTTGTCCTAACTTCTCAAGCCCTTTCTTTATTTTCTTCGTATTCTGTGGATGAGACTTGTGGGACTTCCTTTGTTGCTTCCCTTCCTTCTCTTCCTTTGTTCTTCTATCCATCACTGCTGTCAAGAGATCCGCGATGTGTTTCGCATCCTGAAATACCTGCTGCTTTTCATCTTCCACAAAGTATCTTCCTAGTCCCTTGCTCAACATGACTTCAAACTCTCCCGTATCAAGAATATTTCCATCCATAATAGTGTTACTTACACTCAGGTGTCTGTACCGCGAGAGGGTTTCACAACAGGCATGGGCCAGCGGTTTCAGTTTCTCATCCAGATCAGGATACATATCACCAGCAATCGCCTCATTGATAACAAAGGTAACGCCATTACTGGTTAATTCAAATCGGAACAAAAAGATTGAGACATCATTCCCCGCTACGTTTTTCAAGGTATTCATTGTACTACTTCCATTTTTTCGCACCATTATATGGCAACGGGGAAACAACCGCAATACGCTCGACTGGTCCGGGGGGTATTGCCTCTCATATGGGATTCGAGGCAGTTGAGCTGGTTTGATGACCTTTTACTGATACGTTCGGCCAGAGGAAAAAGGAAAGGGTGAGTAACTTCCGAGGTACGCTTACGCAGTAAGCGTAACCACATTTGATGCCATTGTCAAGAGGAGGAGTCTGTGGTTGGTAGTTCACATGAAGGTTCGGCCAGTTTGAACATGACGGTTCGGAGGTTTACATCAAGGTTCAGAAGAGTACTTAAAGCAGGGTTTATTTCTGCTCTTATGCATAATCCCATAGCGTTGAATGTGTTCTTTCGCTTCTTCATTCTATGCCGTTTAACCTGGAGAAAATCATCTATAGTAGCATTTCTAGAAGCGATGCGTGCATTCTCTTCCGAACCTTGGTGTCAAAAGTTTTTACACCAAGGTTCGGACATCAAAACGTTTCGTGCTCAGGTTTGGCCGAACCTTCGTGTGAACTACCAGTGGTACTTTGCAGGAATGGTCAGTCGTCCGGCGAGATCCTCTATCTCGATGCGTTTGTCCTCAGCGTTTACCAGTGCTTCTGCTGGTGCTAAATCCTCCAGGATGTCCTCTTCATTGAAATAGAGTTCCCAGGCTTTTTCCAGAAGCATGGTAGCCAAGAGTCGGCGTCTGGTGCGAGGATTGGTGAGCATGGAGGTGAGCAGTTGCTGGTAGGCACGTTTGGTGGGTTCTGGCATCTGGTCCTGGTAGATCATACCATTGAAGATAGTGGAGTTGACCAGCTCTGTGTTGACTGTGAAGCACATTTCGGCAGTCATACGCATGTGATAGTGGTAATAGCTGTTGTCTTCAGAAGACTCTTCTGTGCGTGCTGCTGGCGGATCTTCCATCCTTTTTCTGCCTTTCCGGTGTGCAGAAGGACACATCTACAAGGGTGTCTGTTCCTCGTTCTCTCAGACTACTTTGATAATATCATATGTCCACCTTTTCGGTGCAACCATTGCACAGCAGCCTCAACCCCATCAGTATTCAGTTCAAAGAAGGCAAACGGCGGGACGGGCTTCTCGCAAGGGATAAGAGCAAACAGTCCTCCCTCGACCGTGGGCCGATATCCTCTCTCAAGGGCTACTCGGTTGAACTGACGCCATTGCTCTAAGCCCGCAGGCTTCTCTCAGCCAAATATCCCACACTCTCATGGATGGATTTGCCGCTCGAGCAGAGCCCTCGACACGTTTTGGAGCCTCTCCATTGAACACGTTACGGGAAACCCACAACCATCCTCCACCCGCTCACCATCGCATTCGAGAGGCGAGAGCAGACACATTCATACAACCACAGGCCAATGTATCCGTAAAGCTTATGAGAGAACGTCAATGCTCTCAACAGGTGACATCTACCAGCTCGTGATGGAGACGTGCCCATGGAGGTGAAACACCGCAAGAAACGAAGCGATACCGGAACGCGCCTCACCGAGCGTGATCTCTTGGCGTTGCGTCTGATTGGCGAACAATACGCCCTGCGCTTCGATCAACTGCAAGCGCTACTGGGACACCATGCCAAGGCTCATACGAAGCACGCTGGCATGCTCTCAGCATCGGCAACCAGACACGCTCTGGACCGATGGCAACACGCCGGACTCGTCCAGTCCAAAAAGCTCCTTGCAGATCTGCCCGCCTTTTGCTGGTTGACCAGAGAAGGCTTGTACGCTGCAAGCTTACCCTTCCACACCCTGGAGCCCTCTCCCACACAGTTACACCACATCGGCTGGGTCGCACAGGCACGCCTGCACTTTGCCTGCCAGCATCCTGAATGGTCCTGGACCAGCGAGCGATGGCTCAGAACGCAACTGGACCAGAAGGGGAAAAGTCTGAAGCTGCCCGATGCCCTCCTGCACCTCCCAGACGACCGCAGGATTGCAATCGAGGTGGAACTCACCCACAAAAACGCCACCACCTTAGAGCAGATCATCAAGGATCGAGCACTGGTCTATGACCACACATGGTACTTTGCCACGACCAGAGCACAGACAGCCTTACACATTGCCATTGATCAGCTTGACGACCATTATCAGCAACGGGTAAAGATCTATCCACTCGACATTCTCACCAGGAAATGAGAGAGAGGAGCAGAATGAAACGTTTTCACGTCATCATAGCGAGCGGTACTGGTGCTCTCTTCTTCATCCTTTTCATCATCTATCTCACGTTCTCACACCTCAACAGCCAAATTGCAAACACTGCCCTCTCTCTCATCGAACTCTTCGCCGTGGTGGGTATTGTCGGCGCTATCGGTATCCTTGCAGGACTCAGGCAGCCCAACACAACCTATGGACAGGCCCATTTCGCCACTCCACAGGAAATTCAACACAGCGGTTTTGTTGCAGAGCAAGACAGTCTCATCGTAGGAGAGTCCAAGCGTCTCATGGTTGGCGTCCCACCACGGGGGCAACTTGAGCATGTGCTTTTAGTGGCGACAACAGGCGCAGGCAAGTCAACGGGGATCATCATCCCAGGGTTATTGTCCGAAACAGGACGCCGAGGGATCTTTGTCAATGACATGAAAGGAGAACTCTACCAAAAGACCGCCGGAGCACTGAGCCGACACCTGCCCGTCTCCCTCTTCTCACCCACACGCCCACAGGCAAGCACCCACTACAACCCGTTGGCACACATTCACAGCCAGGAAGACGCCGAAGATCTGGCAGCATGCTGGACAGCCAACACGGGCGTCTCACGCGAGGAATACTACAATCAGGTGGCCCAGCTGCTTCTCACTGCCGCAGTCCTGCACCTGGTGGACACTGAACCAGACGCCCCGTTCTCACGCCTCGCCGATCTCTTGAGTGGCACCACCTTTGATCAGATTCAGAGCATCCTCACCAACAGCAAGAGTAAGAGAGCCAGGGACATCGCCAGCGCCTTCCTCAGCAGCGCCGGGCAAGACGCCAAGCTCGCAGGAGGCATCATGAGCGGAATGGCGACCCGGTTCCTTCTCATGAAGAACCCAACCCTGCGCAAGCTGACTAGCACGCACCTCGACACCCAGCACAACATCTCCTTTCCCCGTCTCTCACAGAAACCAGAAGTCCTCTTCTTGTCCATCCCAGCCAGCGACACGCGACGACTCAGACCCCTGACATCCCTGCTGGTGATGCAAATGATGAACGATCTCACCAAGCAGAGCGAGGCCAAACCCTTTGTGCTGTATATGGACGAGCTGGCCAATATCGGCAAGATCCCCCATTATGCCGAACATATCAGCCTGGTACGCGGCCAGGGGATCGCACTCATCCAGGCCATCCAGAGCTTTAGCCAACTGAGTGCCGTCTACGACCCCCAAGACGCACAGACCATTCTGGCCAACAGCACCACCAAGATCTTTTATCCAGGGATGGGCAAGCCCGAATGTGAGTACGCCTCTCAATTGCTGGGCACCACGACCGTGACAGTCAAAAGCAAAAGTATCAGCCCAGAGAGGAGCGAGACCTCTCATGAAACGGTCACCAAACGCCCACTGATGAATCTGGAGGACATCCGTCAGCTCAAGAGAGGCGACCTCATCGTGGTCAGCGGCAACCTGCCGCCAATGCTGGTCTACAATACGCCCTACTATCAACAATCGGCACTCGTTGAACTGGTTGACCTGCCTCTCCAGCAGCTGCCAGCATCTCCCTGAAGCAGCCATCATCCTCAAACGAAAGGTGCGACCCATGCAGAATCACTCTTCTCTTCAACAGAAGCCCCGCAGAGGCTGGAAACCGATCGTCCTTCTTCGCTTATTGCTTGCACTCGTCGGAATAGCGTTTTACTCACTCTTCGCCCTTTTCGTGATTGTTTTCGTGATTATGGCCTATATCATCCATATGGTGGCAAGCTTCATCCAACACCCCGATTTCACCAGCAGGGACGCTCAGCGATGGACCAAGAGGATCAGCTGGACGTGGATCGACGGTTTTGGTACATGCTGGAAGTTCTTCAGAGATGGAGGCGACGAGAACCTCCTTTCGACCTTCTTCTCACAGGTCAGCTCGCCACTCATCGAATTTTGCGGGATGCTGTGGGATGCGATGACATTCAGAGAGTGAATGGTACATACTTGGCCAAGACATCCTCGACATATTTTTGCAGTCAGTAGTGGCCAATGCGTACGCTTGTCCGGTTGATTTAACATCATCTATAATAAAAGGTAAAAAGGATTAATGCTTTAATATAGAGATACATGATATATTAAATATATTTAATGAAAATAGCATAATAACATTTTTATTGAATATTATCATGTCTAAGCAGATTTTGACTGCATAATATCCATTATTCTAGACACACTATCCGTGGAGTAGGCAACGAAAAGGGTCGACATACCCAAGTTATTTTCTGGTATTCTGGAATTCGTCCCTCCTTTCTACCAAGAAAAAGGCTTCCTGTAGAGTATATTTTAAGTATATAGGCTCTTTATCCTGTAGAAAGGATTTATAATCTCATGGCTGATCGGAGAAATATACATAACTATGAGTATGGAGAAACTTCCCGGAGTGCTACTACTGGGGGGGCTGCTGGTGATAATCATCTTTGGCTACATCAGTATAGGACTCCTGTAACTGACTTGGTAGATGCAGAGGCAAACGCTGCTTATCAGCGAAGTGGTGGGCAACTGTCCTATGACTTTATTCGTGGTATCGTCATCGGTGGACTTAATCCGTATAACCGAGGGTTGTTTAATCTAGAGCAACAGCGAATACAGGAAAGAGAGCAACAAGAATATGTTAGACAAGAGCAATTTGGTATAGGTAAGGGGAAAAGGTTACTTCAAGATCTCTGGAATAACCCGAATAAATATACACATTGGAATGCAAGTTATATATTTGAAAATCGCTATGATCCGCAACCAGAAGTAGTTACGAGCTGGGGTGATGCACTGCATCGTATCTTTGATGAAAATCGCTTTGAGATACATAAGCAGTTGTATAGTGTATTAGGATCTCCTGATAATTTCAGACATGTTATATTAAAAAATAAACAGATATCTTTATATGATCCTAATAGTTATGAATATAGAGCTTGTTTTAATCCAGAGCAAGGGAAATTTGTAGTAGTTCATGCTGCAAATGGTCGTGATAAGGTGAACAATGTGCCAGGAACAGAAGCTTTACATCTTAGCGATATAATATTGCAGCTATACAGACACATTGTAGAAACAGAATTGGATAGTGATTTTCATACATATCCGCTTAAAGAAATAATACATGCTTTCCCAAGTGCTCCAGGGACTGAAGAAACCATGGTCAATTTTGTAAAGCCAGGTTCGACCGAAGAAGTCGTTTTTGAAAGAGGGAGTGATGGATATTATGCAGCATTGGGAACGCTTAATGGGAGAAATGCTGTTATTGCATCTCATATATATAAAAGGTCATTTAATGACAGAGACCCTATTAGAGTTGGGACTATGAGAAGTAGTGATGGGGAGACTAATCATGAGTTGGCTTATCTTCGATTTGTTCTCAATGATTAGGAAGAGAGGCCATGTCTACGCACCGTTGATTCCCGCTGAGCGACAGTGCTTCATGGAGCCTCATGGCTCCTGCTCGTTGGGTAGTTTAGGAACAACATGCAAAAAGGGATGGGGTTGCGTGATGTAGTCCACCCCGTTTGCGCCAGCAGCTTTTTGTTGGACAGGGACATCGAAGAGGGGCAATTGAACAATTCCTGGCACCTGCCGTTTGCGACGTGCAGGTGCGTAAGCAGGGGTGCGCCAGTACAGCAACCACTCGTCTGGACCCAGATCGATCAGGGTTAATTGGGGAGAACGGAAAGGAGTGTCTGCCAGACGTGGATTGCTCACTTCTCGCACATGGCGACGATCCTCTTGTAACTCTACAGTGTATTTAGAGAGGGTTGTGGCTTGGTACTCAATCTTGAGTGTCCCTTCATAGACCCAGACCGCAACTGGCTGATGGGCTAAACCTCGCTCTCCATAGAATTTCCAGTTGGAAAAACGCAGAAACCCATGCTTGTCGAGGTAGCGGGTATAGCGGGTTGCAAACAAGATGCGGTCCAACACCACTTCTGGATACATCGTGCCTTTGTGCCACCCAAGCACCTCAGCTGGGCTATGGCGGCCATCTTCGCGCTTTTCGTGGGCCCAGTGTCGCTGAGAGTTGTAGTCAAACATCCACTTGCGGTGGATTGCCAATGCCTGCTCCCAACTGGTCGCAACAGCGAATTTGGCGTCAGCCATTCTCCGAAAGATATTGAAATGTGTCTCAATGTAGTTTTGCCAAGCTTGTCTCTTCTCAATCCGCTCTTTTTTGATGCCAAGCGCTTTATAGACTGCTAACGCTTGGTTGCAATAAAAGATCCCACCACTGTCACTGACAATCGCTTTGGGAACGCCTGCAGAAGAGAATGCTGCAAAGAGTACTTCCAGGTAATCCCATTGGTTTTGCGTTGGAGAAATCTTACTTGCGAGTACAGCGCGGGAGTAGTTTTCTAATACACTGATCAGGTAGATCGGCCCGTTCATGTCTGAAACGTGATGGTCTTCAATATAGCGCACATCGATCGACCAGTACTCATGGCGAAACGTGGCTTTGAACGGCATTTCCTTCTTCTCACGAGGTGCGCCTTTGGGTACCTCTATCCCATACAGATTGCGATTGAGCGCAAGAAGTCGGCCACAGGTCCGTTGCGAAAGCTTGATTCCGATCTGCTCAAGGGCTGCCATTACCCGATAGGCTCCCAGATCAGGATTGCTCGCCAGTTTTTTGACCTCGTTGATCTCACGTAGGGTCACCTTACGCGCTGGGTGATGTGGGGCACGGGATTTGTCATCAAGTCCTGCGTATCCCTGGGTGGCGAAACGGCGCAGAATATCATAGACCGTGTCGCGAGTAGTTTGCATGTAGGCAGCAATCGTTGAGACCGACCATCCTTCCGCGTGTAAAAGGATCACAACTTTCCGTCGCTCAAATGGCTCGGCAATCTGCGCATAGGGGGGAAATCGGCGTGCTGCAATGGAAGGACGTGGGCCATCAGCGAGCACTCGCTGGATGGTATGAGATGAGGGTCTGCGACCAAAATGCAGAAAGCAGATCGTTGCCATTTCATTGGGGCGAAAGCCAGGATGCTCCGCTTTGAGATCAACAATGAGTTGACGCATATCCGGCGGAAGGCCCCGCGATGTATCTTCTGTGTTCTCTTTGGGGGCTTGCTCGAACAGGCTTGCCATACCATGTTCTTCAAATTGCCCTGCCTTGCGACGCACTGATCGTTCGGCAGCTCCTGTTTCGCTTGCTCGTTCCGTTGCCGACTCATTGAACAGGACGACAGGGCGTAGTAACTCGTAGACTTTCTGCTCTGGCCAGAGCGTATATTGTTGAATTGTTTGCCAGTCATCAGTTCGTTCCCGACGGGGGCGCTTCTTTGCTGGCATGGCAATCACCTCCCAGCAGTATTTTCCTCTCCTCTACTATACCATGGAAGTTCGCCTCATTGCACCTCGTAAGAAGTCGCTGTGCGAGAAAGCGAGGACTACCACCCCAATCAGAGTGATAAGATGGGAGGGGGGTCAATTTGACCGGACAAGCGTACGCATTGGCCACTACTGACTGCAAAAATATGTCGAGGATGTCTTGGCCAAGTATGTGAATGGTATCCGTGATCAGCGCATCAGAGACAGAGACAGTTTGAACGCTTGTATGGAAATATCACATGAAAATACTAGATATTCGCGTATTATGGGTTATAAATTATAAAATTTCATATTGTAGTTTTTGACAATTTGGTGTCGTAGAACATACATTTCATTGAAGGAGAAATGTATCAAGAACTCATCTCATTATGCGCGTTTTGAGACGTTGGTTTGCAGATGGCAAAATGAACACGAATCTGATCTGTGAAAGTGATATTTTTTGAGATGAATGGATGAGTAGCAAAACCGTCCGGTTCTGAGATGTTAAAGCTAAACAATTCAAAGAGAATCCTCACTGTGAAAAGAGATCAAGAACCCTCTCCGAGCTTCCTTGCTTCATCGTAGGCTCCTCGGATCGCTTTAGTCAGGTCATGATGAGATCCCAACCGCTGGTCGGAGATGGTCAGGAAGCGCTGGTACAATGCCACGATCTGCTCATACTTGCCCTGCGCTCGGTAAAGTTGTGCAAGGCTAACCAAGCTCATAACTGTGTCAGAGTATTCAAGTCCCAACACCTGCTCTCGGATCGTCAGAGCACGTACGAACAACGGCTCTGCCTGCTCGAACTTGTCCCACGCTTGGTAAAGTCTTGCCAGATTGTTCAAGCTAAGAGCTGTGGCGGGATCAGCTGATCCCAACTGCTGCTCTCGGATCGCTAAAGCACGTTGGTATAATGGCTCCGCCTGCCCGTATTTCCCTTGGAGATAGTAGTGTTCTGCCAGGTTGTTGAGACAGATGGCAGTGGAAGGGTGCTCCGGCCCCAACTGCTGTTCGTAGATGGAGAGCGCCTGCCAATACAACAGCTCCGCTTCATCATACTTCCCCTGGTCATCGTAGAGTTTTGCCAGATTGTTCAGGCTAGTTGCCGTATCAGGATGGTCGGCTCCCAACTGCTGCTTGCGGATCTCAAGAACCCGCTGGTATAATGGCTCCGCCTGCTCGTACTCCCCTTGATTGCTGTACAGTGTTGCCAGATTGTTCAGGCTAGTCGCCGTGTCAGAATGCTCGCCCCCCAACTGCTGCTCGTAGATGGTCAAGGTACGCTTCAACAATGGCTCCGCCTGCTCATATTTGCCCTGGTCCATGTAAAGCAACGCTAGGTTGCTGAGACAGAGCACCGTGTCACGGTGCTCTGATCCCAACTGTCGCTCAGAGATGGCCAATGCTCGCTCCCACAACAACTCCGCTTGCTCATCTTTCCTCTGTGCTTTGTAGAGACTTGCCAGATTGTTGAGACTTTGCGCCGTATGGGGATGCTCGTCTCCCAACTGCTGCTCTCGGATCGCCAGGGCACGCAGATGCAATGGCTCGGCTATGGCATACTTGCCCTGGTCGTCATAGAGTGCCGCCAGATTGTTGAGATTGCGAGCCGTGTCAGGGTGCTTTGGTCCCAGCAGTTGCTCACAGATGGCCAACGCTCGCTTCAACAACGGCTCCGCCTGCTCATATTGGCCCTGGTCGATGTAGAGCAATGCCAAGTTGCTAAGAGTGGTAGCGATATTAGGGTGTTCTGGCCCCATCTGCTGCTCGTAAATCTCCAGCGCTTGCTTCGCTAATCGCTCCCCCTTAGTGTACTTTCCCTGAGCACGATACAGTTGCGCTAGATTGCTAAGGCTCTCCGCTGTGCGGGGATGTGTTGGTCCCAGTTGTTGTTCTCGGATCATCAGGGCACGTCGGTACAATGGCTCGGCTATAGTGTACAAGACATGTTCTTTTAAGTAGAAACCCGTTCGATTGAGTAAATCCGCAGCCTCGACAAGTGGAAGCATGTACTGCGCTATCAACGTGTCGCATACTTGTGCTTGATCGAGATAGCGGAGGCATTGTGGCCAAGTAGCCATACCTAAAGAAGGATTAGGAAACACTTCATTGACTGCGCGTACAACTCTTTCCGCCCATTGGTACTGCACCTCTGGTTCCATCGTATCCATTTGTACCGCTTGAACCAAGCGATGAATACGGAGGATCTGAGTTTCAGCGAGACGTTGTATCAAGGAAAACTTGAGGAGTTCCTCTACCATCTGATTGAACAGAAAGAGATCGGCGGCTGTTTGTTGAAGCGGAGAACTCCAATAAGGAGCACCATTCGTGATAAGTTCCTCTGGGATAGTATCAGGAGCCAGAAATGCACAGAGACGCAGGAGTTCGGCAGCAGCAGGGTTGGCCTGTTCGACTTTCTGAAACGAGAGCGACCAAGTTGTCATGACTGAATCTGGATAGTTGATGGTCTCCGGGCCACCACGCCGGGCAAGCAGTTCTTTGCGGTGGGTGTGGTACACCTGGAGATAGCCCACAAAGCCGCATCCTGTTTCTTCGATATAGGCTCCCGCCTGATCGAGGGCAAGCGGGAAATGATCGAGCGCCACGACAATATTTCCAGCCTGATTGATCTCTTCATCGGAAGCATGTTCAAAGAGTTGCGCTCGACGAAGCAGAAGATGTGTCCCTTCGAGCCAGCCCATCGTGTCCACTTCGATGGAAGTCGCCAGCGAACCAACGGCATGAGCACGCGTGGTCAGCAAAATACTCCCGCTCCCTCGCTGAGGGAGGTAGTCGCGTAGCAGAGCGATATCATCGGCGTTATCGAAAATCAACAACCAATGTTCTTGGCACTGCTCCAGCCAGCGTCTAACCGCTTCCACCAATTTTCGTTGATCTATCTCACCTTTCACCGGAAAGGCGGGGAGTAGTTCTGCAAGAGCCGTGAAACTGGCGATGAGCGCCTCCTCGTTTGCTGAGTTGATCCAGAACGTGTGGGTATAGCGACCCTGCTCGCAAGCGCGATAGGCATATTCGACGGCGACCTGGGTCTTGCCGATCCCACCGAGTCCCTTGATAGCATGCGGTTGGGTCAGTGCTGCGCTTCGCGTTGCGATAGGAGCATTCTGTGTTGCTGGGGCCAATTGTTGTTCGAGTCGGTCAAGCAGATCGTCGCGTCCCGTAAAATAAGGATTACGGTGGTAGGGCACGTTCCATACCTGAGATTGTGAGGGAGGAGATTCCTGCTGAGAGGATTGAGTAAGCTCCTCAACAACTCGACGAATCCCTGCTACGATATTAGAGAAGGCAGCATCTCGATTATGCCACTCAGCCAAAGGTTTTTCAGTGTCAGGAAGGACAGCAAGATGGGCCAAAGGAGATTTTTTCCAGTCGCATGCGCGGGTGATGATAGGAATGAGACGTGCTTTACCAGCCTTTTGTCCCTCCAGAGCACGTTTCACCTCAATCTGGTAATAATCGGAAGCCAGGAAGCCAGCACTTACGAGAAGGAGGAGGATTGACGCCTGCTTTAATTGCTGCTCAATGATCTCGGCTCGATTGGTACCAGGGACAATCTGTCGATGGTGCCAGGTTGAGATGAGTCCTTGCTGCTTGAGGACACTGAGATGTTTTTCTAGCTCTTGCAGCAATGTTTCATCATCCCGATCATATGAAATAAACACATTGACTGCATTTTGTTGTATTTCCATGTTGAAATTTCAAAGCTTACATAAAAAGTTTTTTTTATTCAAGTAGACATTATCTCTGTGATTGTAATGGAGATAATGAATAAAATGGGAATGCTCAAGAACCATGCCTCACCTGTCACAAGAAAGGAAGGTTTTTGAGATAACTCAACCACGCCTGCTCAACGCTTGGTTCGAGATCCGAGCGTCAATTCGGCCCAATGATGAGATTCTCGCGTGCGGTTTCGACGACTTCTTTCGTCACTACCGACACCGTTGGGTTCGCTAGTAAAACATACTCCACCTGCTCCATGAGACGCTCAATCAAGCGCATATTCCCATTAGTAAGCGGATCGAGAGGGTAATCCATCAAAGTAAGAAGCTGTACCGCTTCCTGCCACGTGAGCGTTTCCCATGCTGCAAGCGTGTTCACAATCGTGAGGACATTCGCATGAGTGAGCGGACTTCGGCCAGTGTCACGCAAGCGGTGCCCCAATTCATCTGCTGAAAGACCAATGGCCTTTGCAAGCTCTTCCGGAGTGGAAGGTTTTCCCGAGTTAGGATTGTGTTGCCGTTTCCTGTAAATCGTCACTTTTTCCCGAAAAGACTGCAAATCAGACATAGATCACCGATATTTGCACGACAAGCACTGATATTTGCACGACAAGCACGACCTTTCTTCAGCCAAAAACAGCTATCCTTTCAGTAAGCATTGCAATGTCATATGAGATGGCTACGCACGTTCTCCTGGTGAGCGGACGGCACTGGGAGATGTGCCTTAAGTATACTTGAAAAAGAGAGAAAGGGAAATCTATGAACCTGAAACAAGTACTCACGGTTCGCTCATTCCCCACCGATTTTTGGCAGAGTGAAATCGAGAGAGGAACCACTGTTTTTACATAAAAAGCTTTTAGTGCTTTTAGAGAATAAGGGTGTTTTTCTGTGAAACAATTGTTCTTGTCTCTCTTGAGAATGGATGAATCCTCGCTTGGTGAGCACCACAAATGTGAAAATTGCGTCCAAAAATGAGCGAACCATGAGAAGTACTTGAGGAGCTGAAGCAATTACCGCCAGCAACTCAGGTTGTGCTTGTCCTCTTTGTCCTCGTGCTGGTGTTACTCCTGACTTTTGTTCCCACGGTGGCCACTAGCATTCTCGCGTTCTTGGTGGCGCTCAAGGCGCTCATGACGCGGTAAGCAAATACCAGCCGAAGGTGGCATTTGCTTGTGTTTCCCACTTCTGTAGCGTATCTGGTTCTTCTCTTTCTCGGAGAAAGCCAGGTAGGTTGCAGAAACGCTCTTACGCCCCGCATCATGGTTCCATTGTGGATGCTCTAGGAGGAAGACAACCTCAAACATGGCTCATTTATAGCTGAGTGCAGATAACGGTGGGTATTTCTACTCCGCCATTCATTGACGTGTCTGTTCTACGACACCAAATTGCCAAAACGACAACACGCCATGTTGTCATGTACAGCTATGAGCCTCGGAATGGTGCGATTGACACACTAGAGCAAGGAGGTGTCATCCAACGAAGAGATCAGGATCTTCCTCCCAGACGACTCCGGGAAGGTTTCTACCGCCTTCTTGATCACCTTCTCAGAGTCGCCCGTGCAGAAATACCAAACCGTCTGATACTGCGACGCTAGAGCCTGCAGGATCTCCTTGAGTCGGGCAGCGTCCGTGACAGAGCGTTCGATCTCTATGGCGACGACGTGCCCATTGGGCAACGTCAGAAGCCCAGCTGGCAGATGAGGCGATCTCTCCCCCGGTTTGCGCCCTGCTCGTAGCTGCCGTTCACTCTGCCAGACACCATCAGGATGACGTTCTTCCACCAGGAGCCGGGCCTGATTGCAAAAGAACAGGCGCGACAACCCTCCAGCCGTTGGCTCAAAGGGGCGCAGCTCACCGATCTCGTGGCGCACCGCTTGCAAGCCTTCCGCACTCAACCAGACCCAGGCCGGATCTGCGTGCAGAAACCAGCCGTAGTTCACCAGACCCAGCTGCTCCCAGCGCCTGACCAGGTCCATCGTCCGTTTCTGGGTGAGTCTGCCCTCCTCTTTGGGCTTCCTGGCAGAGTCGCCTGGTTCGCCCAACCTGGCCAGCACGATCTGCAACTGGTCCAGCCGGACGGCATACTGCTGGCCGATCCATACCAGGGCCTTGTGGTCACGCTCGGTCAGTCGGGGTCCACTGTCGCTCCTGGGCTTCCTCGGCTTTCGGCTTGTCATCTCGTATGGGTCCATCCCATGAACCTCCGCTCTCCATTACTACGCTCCGGTGACGTGGATGGTAGCAGTGATACGTGAGGAAACGCAGACGAGCCACAAGAGGCGAGTGGGGTAGGTGACATAGTAGAGGGCAGAAGTCTTTCTTCCTAAAGTCTGCGCAGAAAGCTCTAAAGGGCAAGGCGAGAGCTTCGATGAGGACCCATTTGAAGACGAGACAGTTTGCTGTGGGCTGTTTTCCCCTTTAGGTAGAAAGAGCTGAGAAGCGATTCTGAGGCCAAAAGCAATCCAGAGGAAAAAAAGGGGGTAAGCTCTTCTTCGTCAGAGCCCCCCTTAGCCATCCTGATGCAATTCTGATATCGAAGAGCTTGCAGGGAAAGTGATGAGGTTTCCTTCCTCAATCCAAGTGTATAGACGGTATTCTTCTATGAAACAGGGAGAAGTGAACAGCAAAATCTTTTCTCCAAAAGGGGCTCTGAGTGCCGATGAAGCCGAGGCTTTAGCTCTTTCTGCAGCCATCTATAACAGGCTCAACCTTTGTATTCTGTTATGGCCTGCCTGATCCCCTGAGCAATATTCAGAAAAGCGCTATCATAGTTGCGCCATTGAGTCACGAAAAGTCCGTTATCCGGTAGCGAGGCTAGTTTCCTGAGAGGCATACTTTCCCAGTCTACTGGGCGAATTAAAATGGGAATAACGAGTGCCTTCTTGGCTTGATATCGCTCCATCATCTGTTGCATTTCTTGGTAGAGTGCATCCGAGGCAACAAAGGAAGGGCTGATGAGCAGTAAAAAGACAGTACTCCTTTCCAGATGGTGTTGCGTCACTTCCGCAGCGGCTTGCCCGGCCTGAATCTTGCTTTTAAACCAATCCTTGATCAGTCTCTCGCGTTTCAGATTTGTCAGATGCTCGACGAGCCTGTATAGATAGACCTCATCGCTTTCGTGATAGGAGATGAAGACTTCGAGAGCATCCCGTTGTCGTTTCTCTCTTGTCGGAGTACGGGATCTCATCAGGGAAGCTGGCTTACCAGCACGTATGGTTACATCAATCGACGGGTTCTCAGTAAGCAGGTTATATAATCGCACAAAGAACGTTTCGTAATCTACACAATCTTTTTCATACAACAGAAGGATATTCCTTGTCTCTTTGAGCGCATAAAATCTTTCATCAACCTCCTCTGCCATGAGCCAGCAGGTACCGCCATGAGGCGGGAACAGATGATACAGACTTTCATCCCACGCCTTATCAAACCCGATGATGAGGCAGTCGATGATGGAGTATATTTCCTATATGGGCGTAACGACCGGAGAGCACATAGTGTTGACTGGCCAGCGAGCCAAAGACTTTTAACACAGTACATACTGAGCGTCTTCCACCTGAAAGCATGCACTCTTCTATCTCGACTGTCAGATTGATAACCTCAAAATGGTGCAAGAGACGCCAACCTGCTTCCATCAATGCCTGTTCGAGTAGTGTATCGGCACCAGTAGTAATGATTGGGTCGAAGTAGCCTTGTATGATCAGTTGTGCCAGACAGCAATCAGCCTCCGACGGGGTGATGTATTCCAATGCCCCTGTTAGCAATGCGTATTGTTCAGTCGTGCTAAACCCTTCCGCCTTGGTTAACTGCCGGAAGCACCCGGCGAACTGTTTATAGTCTGATGCGGCCTGGAGTTCTGGTGGAGCAAATGCCTGCACCAGATACTGAAGGGCGGGACGACGAAAGAGACCGCCAGCCCGGCTTCCCAGCACCAGGGCAGTTTTTAGCCCGTTTGCTCGTCGGACAAAGTTCAGTCGCCTAGCAATCTGCTCTAGCTCAATAGAAGCAAGAGATCTCTTAAACATCGTTCCTCTCATCTTGCGCCAGTACCAAGGGCATCTCATATTTGAGCAACCGCAAGGCTTCGAGACGAAGAACATGCGGAAAAATCGCTTGGTAAATCCCACAATTAGGAGAACGAATATCGTTTCGCCCAGTCAAACGATAGGTCAGCGTTGGGCAACCACCACGACACCAATAGCGCCAAGTACAGGTACGGCAGCCTTCCTTGTCGTCAACAGCGACGGCCTGCACACCGCTCCCATGTTGGTTAATCTCAGCAAGTGGATTCTCCACATGGATAGTCGTGATTGTCTGTGTGATATCCGCATGACACTTAGCAACCCCTCCGCGTTGATCAATGACCAGGTAATTGCGTCCAACACTACAGGCATGGGATCCCTGCGAGAGCATGCTTCCCTTATCGATCAGGCCATTGAACAAGGGTCTTCTAGGAAGATGTGCTTCGATATAGGAGAAAACTGCACGCATCCCCAAGATCATCTGTGTCTCTGAATACTGCAGATCAGGAGAGGAAACCGAGCAGTCGTTCTCCCGATAGTAGCTGAGTGCGAATGGAAGATCCCGCTCCAATACATAAGCGATCAGGTCAGGCATGGCTTCAATGTTGCGTGCCGAGACGGTGGCATTGATAGATGGAACAACCTGCTGTTCCAGCAAGCGTGAGATAGCCCGGTCAACCAGAGCGAACGATCCCTGACCATTGAGCAAGGGCCGCTGTCGATCATGAACCGGACCAATGCCATCCAGTGAGATCATTATGCTGATGTCACGCTGCTTCACCTGTTCGATGGCATGTTTGGTCAGAGCGACACCATTACTCAAGAGACGAGCAGACAACTCCAGACCATGCTCACAAGTTTGCTGAACAGCGTAATCGTGCAGGGCTAGCACCTGAGACAAACGCAAGCTTGCCTCGCCTCCAGCATATATGAGTTCAATAGAGCGGTAATCTTCTTTTATGGCTGAGCGTATAACCGCATCTACAGCCAGTTGAGAAGTTTTGTCGGCCATATGCTCTGAACTTTTAGCGATATAACAATAGTGGCAGCGAAGATTACACGCGTTTGTCATGTGTATCCAGGCAGACAACGTTTGTCCTTGTTGGTCGTTTGCTGGAACAGCAGGAGCATCCAGATTGCGCAAGAAACCGAAGGTGACAAAGAGATGGACGGCGTGCAGCTCGTCAAAAGAATCAAGATGCATTACTTCAGCATACTGGAACGATTGCAACAATGTGAGTGCGGATGTGTCCATCACAGCGATCTGTCCGCTCCCAGTGGGATGACAGACCAGCCAGAAAACATCGCCACACGGCTGGATGTAGAGATCCGGCTCCAAGCGAAGCTGATGGAGGATCAGGCTGGAAAAATCCTCTTGGCATGGGAGGCAAGAAGAAGAAGATGTGAGGAGAGCACTATTATAGCGTATGAGTCCTCTTCTTGCATCGTCACAAGATCCATCACAACTGTACTTACCATCTCTTTGCACCCTGGCATCTTGATATCGCGTGGGATCAAACCAGATTTTCATCGTATTCCCTTACCTGTGCTATAGCAGAACATTTTTGAGTATACAACCGCAAAAATAAGCTTCCGTCTTCCGGTTTTACTACACTGTTGTCATGTAACTTCTACGCAAGGCAGGCTGGAAATATTGGCCTTACCCCATGCTCCACTCCTGAACTTGCTTGCAGGCTTCGATCAGTTCAGGATATCTCTCCGCCAACCCACGTGATGTCCAGCCATCGATTAACTCTTGGATGACGACTGCTTGTTCTGCTGGAGGAACAGTCAGCAAAACATCGATGGTCTTACGCACAGCCACACCATATTCACTGGTATTGTGCTGAAGCGTATAGTAACAGTACTGCTCTAAGTGGCGAAATGCTTCATGATAGTGCATCTGGTGCAACGCTGCCTCTGCCCGTATCTGCCCGATGGCGGCATGCAAATTCGCGTACTGTTCCCTTTCAGCTATCTCTTCGGCCTGTTGCAGCAGAGTCCCGACCTCATCTTTCTGTTCCATCTGTTCCATCACTTTTGCCAGATCAACTAGGCTCTCGGCTAACTGGAAATAGTCAGGAAGCTGTCGAGCCCTGCCAATCGCCCGTTGCAAATAGGAAAACGCCTCCTGTATTCGGTCCTGTGCCAGGCAAATACGTCCGAGCTTGTTCAAATTGTTTATGTGCTGCTCTGCATTCACATTAATAGTTGCCTGCTCACCCTTGATAAACCAGCGCTGTGCTTCTTCCAGATCGCCTTTGTGCAACTCAACGTTCCCAAAATGGTTATAAATAGTCGCAATACCTGTCTTATAGTCGGCACGACTATATATATCGAAAGCTCGCTTGAAATACCTCTCAGCTTCGAGTATATTCCCCGAATTCAGGTAAATGACACCCAAAGTTGTCAGGCCATGGCCAATGTGGAGTTCACTAGCTTCTTTGTGTGCAAATGCCTCTTCACGAATGTGCAGGGCAATCTTGCAACGGCGCATGGCCTCCTCGTACTTTCCCTGTTGCGCCAGCACATTTCCAATTGTGCTCAGAGTAGTTGCATAGTCAATGCGGTTCCCCAGGCCTTTGAGAATGACTGTAGTTTGCTCAAAAAACCGAATAGCCTCTACGAGTTGCCCCTGTCTGCGACAGACGCCTCCCAGGAAACTTAAAATAAACGCTTTGAGCTGTTCGTCATCCTGTACAGCGTCCAGCGCACGCGTAAAATACTCTCTAGCTTCCTTGAAAAGGCTTCGCTCATGATAACACCGTCCCGCTTCCAAGAGAAATTCAGCCTTGTGCTGCTCCATCCACAGCGGGTCAGCCTGTCTCTCTAAATCCTTGATCATCTCGATAGATACCGGATTCTCTTCTAGGCGTAAGAGCCGTGCCTCATGAAACTGAAGAGTATTCTGGTGTGCCAATGACATGGCAGACCGGAATTTACTTACTTCCAGTAAGAGCAAACGAGCAAAGTTCAATTGCCGCAGCTGCAGCGCTCTTTGCATTTGCTCCTGGAAATATACCAAGCCTGCGTTCAGATCAAGGAACCACTTGTGATAGAGCTGTTCAATCGTTGTCACCTGCCGCTCTTGGTCGCTGAACTGGTCTGTCAATTCATGCTCATAGTACTCGATCATACAGCGACTGATTGCTTTGCGTATACGCAAATCGGTATCGTGTTTGGGCCAGCAGTAGCGGCTAACCAGTCGTTGCATCTCATCATGCAGTACAAAGCTTTCACCGGTACCAGCTTGCCGTACAAACGAGAGCTGTGGCAACGTCTTTATCAGCATGTCATGGCTGATCTCTCGTACTGGCTCGGCAAGATCTACACGCTTGAGGATATACTCCAGCATATCCAGGTTAAAACGGTGATAAACATGAGCCATAGAGAGGATCACCCAGTTCAATGGATTCTCCAGAAAGTTAATCTGCTCAACCAGATATTGCTCAAAGTCAGCCTGCGGAACAGCCAGCAACTCTTCCAGCGTCAGGATACGATGATTCAAGACATCAGTTACTAGGCCAATGAGAATGGGGCGTCCTTCGGTGTGCGTGTACAAAGCCGCAATCTGTTGCTCCTCTTTCGGTATGCTGGAGATCGATTCCGCCTCCATATACGCCAGCATTTCCTGGCGATCAAATGGCTCCACAGGGACGCTTACTACTTCTAGCCTCCACTTCTGCCAGTTCAGATGTGCTTCATCCAAGCGGTTACGTCCCGCGATGACAAAACGAATAAAGGGAATCTGATACGTATCTGGGAATGTCTGGCCTGGATGTAGCACCGCCAGATTGGGATTCTGCTCAATAGTTTCAAACGTGTCAAGAAATACCAGCAGCGTTTTTGCCTCACTCAAATGTGCTTCTAGGCGCTGAAGATCTTGAGCAAGCTCCGTTGCCAGCACACGTCGAAGCTGCACTCCCTCTTCCTCGGCAGTCAGTGTTTTTGTGCGAAAGCGTCGCAACACTGTCTGGAATGCAGTAGGTGTCCAGTCGGGGAAAAGACGTTGCAGACCACTGAGAACATGTTCGGCCAAGAATATACTGTCTCGATCTCCAACGTTGAAGAAGTCGGCTATTACAACGGAGATATCTTGTCGTTTAGACACTAAGTCAGCACAATAGCGCAGAAGATATGTTTTTCCGACACCGCCTTTGCGCTCAGGCTCTTCAGCGGCGTCGTGAAAATAGAGAATCTTGGGAGCATGAGCATTGTCCAACCAGTCTCTAAAATGAGCAACTTCTTTCTTGCGCCCAATGAAGCGATTAATAAGTGGTGGTCTATCCATAAGAATTCATTCCTCACCCTCTCTGCCTGAATGCATCTTTTTCTGATAGCTATGAATACTCGCTTCTACGACCGGAAAGTGCTGACCAAGCACTTCTTTCAACTCATAATCCTGCGCCAATTCCTCGGCAAACTGCATGAAGACATTTGGCACTTCTCGGCTTACTATCTCCACCGCCTCAAGGAGTGACTCTTCAGAAGGAGCCTCACTGCTCGCCAGATGATAGAGATACTCGCGCAGGTAACGCACACGATCAGGGCCGGGTACTTCTTGAGCCAACTCCAGATTTTTCTTGGCTAGGAACATATGGATAGCAAAATAGCGCTCTGGCTCTTCCTGCTTCAAGAGAAGCAGAAAGAGCGTCCGTACCGGAGCATCAACTGCATAACCAGCACGAATCGTATTCCAGTGCATCACATCGGTCGTTTCGCAGATATCCTTGGGCAGGCTCAGATAGGCAAGAACACCATCGCGTCGCAGTTCAGGTAAAAACGCTTCAATCAGATCTTGCATGATTACCAGACTAAAGCGTCGAGGAAGAGAAAATAATTGCAGCGTGGAGTAATAATATGCGTGCTTTTGGGACTCAATGTCTCTCAGGATCTCTTGATAAATAACCTGATTCTTCAGTTGGGCCAGAATCTCCGCTTGTCCCTGCTCGCTGCGAGGATCTAACCCGCTCTTAATCGCTTCGACCATGATGTTCATTGCCAGTGGATATCCCCTCGTCCATTCAAGGATCAGATTACGTATCTCTGTTTCAAACTGAGCGTTTATGCTATCGAGAAAGTGCTCGCAGTCTTCACGAGGCAGTGATTGCAGTGGGAGGGGAGTGAGCTTGCGGGTAATGCTGCGCTCCTTTTGCAGGAATGACAAGGATTTCTTACTAGCCAGGATGACAAAGAGATTCCCGTTGTCAATGAGTTCGTGTAACAGCAATTGCAGGACATTCAGCTGTTCCGGGCTGGCCAAATCCACCGCATCAAACAACATCACCGCAGGTCCCTTCTCCAGTAAGACACGTGCAACCGATACAGCAGATTGCTCCATGATGGAACTCTGATCTGGTAGATGTTCTCTGACTTGCGTGATCAAATCGTCTTCCAGATTGACTGAGGCATGTCCGATATCAATGGATATACAGGGGAGACTGTTGTTGTCACAATACAGCTCCGCCTGCTTTAAGAGAGCAGTCTTCCCCATTCCTCCTACACCGTAGATCTCAATGATCGGAGTGTGTAACAGGCGATGATGGTCCAACAGAGCCTGAACTGCATCCCCGATAAAGTCCAGCTCCTTTTCGCGATTCACAAATACTGTCATGTTTTCTTTCTCCGGAGGAAAATTAGTGAGAGACAAAGAGCTATTTTATATTTTTACGTTATTTCACGCAAATCTATTTTATATCTTGTAATTGCGTCAAGGATGCTATCTTGCATGCTGACCATCCTTTCCATATGATTTTGCAATGCTTCCACGCGGTTTTCTATGGTGTCGATACGCTTTTTCACTTCATCCATGTGATTCAAAAGATCCCGACCGAGTTTATAATTGAACGGTGAGCTGCGGCAGAGATGCTGATACAACACGAAGATGAAATGCTCATAATTCCCTTCTCTCCCACTCGTACACTGAGCCTGCCGTGCACGTAGGAGGCTACCAACGGGCGACTCCTCATGGGGAAGCTCTTCATCAACATACCACAGTGTGCCTCCTTGAAACGGGATCATATGTACGAGAGCAGCATCCCATGCAGGATCAATGCCAATCATTAATACATCTCTGGAAAGGGTCTCTTCGAAATACTTCTTTAGTTCACTCTTCTCATGGATGTATTTTGTCCGTTCTTTTAGATTGTACTCCATTGATAAAATATCTCCGAACACTTTCATGATTTGATATGTACTGGAATGTCCATATGGCTCCAGATTTCTAGCACGGTTCCCAATAATGATTTCTAGATCTTTCACATCTATCATACTCAATGCTCGTTCAAGCGTGTCATCAATATTTGTCGTGATAATCGTGTTGAAATAGCCCAGCTTAATCAGATCTGCCAACCCGAAATCCGCGCTGGAAAACTCCACTTCTTGCAAGGTTGTGCCTATGAGTTGGTGCAACTCAGCTTCGCTAAACTGAAAGCGGGCATCCAAAAAGAGAATACGATAACAGGCTTCAAAACGCTTGGGAGGGGGTAAATCATTGAGATTAGACAAGCTCACTTCCTCAAGCTTTCTGTGGAGATTACTTCTATAGAGGGCTCCAGCTCTTGAGCCTAACAACAGGGTAGTACGATATCCTGTACGAAGTCGTAATTGGAGACGATGAGCAATTGCTCCGATGCCAAATGAATCCTGTTCTGGCATAAAATAAATAGACTTTCCCTGACTATTGTTAATGAGGCAAGGTTCGAAAGAATGTGACAATTTATAGGTCGGTAGCTGCTACTGAAGCGGCTTCTGATGATGCCCTGCACAGTTCTGGGATCGTTCAAATTGTCACATTGCTTTCAGCTCATTTCCGGACCTTGCCTTACTAATACTTCTTTACATATGTAACTTCACCCAAAGATTATCCACGATTGGAGGCAAAGTTTATCCTCAGTTACGCTCAGATAGATGAGACTAACTTGGCCAGCATATGCGCTTCTGGACACACTTTGGGTTCAGAAGTGCAAATTAGACGGCATAGTATATCCGAAACATCAAATTCTGCGAGTATGCCTATTGCTACCATCAGTCAGGCTAAAACGTTTCATATGCCTTCACAAGCGGCTTCTCACTTGTGGAAGCAAACTATGTCCACGCAATTTGGGAAGTATACCCAGTCCAAAAAGGATAATCTTTGGGTGAAGTTACAGCATATCTTGACTGTAACCTAGTAATCACTATATGTCTATCTTACTCCATTTTCATGGCACGTGCAACTCTTTTTCCTCTTCCACTGGTAGTGTTTCTACTCTCCTTGGGGTTTGCAGCTAGTAGGAACAAGAAGTCGGAAGAGGAACGTAGCCTAGTAGGGCCAGAGGAGGCGAAAAAGAGGCTCTCTCACCCGAAAAAACCTCGAGAGTCAAAAGAGAACGCGGATGAGGGACTTCTGCTCATCTTGAAGAGCAGTCAGAATGGGAAGGCATGTGTCAAAAAGAGGGCAATTCTGTCTGACAATGTTAACCTTGTACAAGCACAAAACTGTCAAGTGGATTTGACGCATGCCAGGAATAAGCATAAACGGAAAGGCTGATCTCTACTCGCCTTTCCGAAAACGTGAAAAATCGATGTTTGCTACGCTTTTTGGCTTCTCATAGAACCCATGTATCCTATCTGCTCTTCCGACTTCCTGTTCTTAACTAGCCGCAAACCCCGGCATGCAATGAGAGCGCAGGGGTCGAAAGGCAGTGGAGCCACGCGCAGGGGGAGTGGGGTAGGTGGCATGGTGGGGGAGTGGTTGAGCTGGGTGTGCGTGGATCACTGACTGGACCCCGAAGCGGGCCTATGACGATCTTGCTCGTAATGAGACCAGGTTCGAGACGCGCCAGCGGGGGAGGGGAAACACGGTTCAATTTGCAGGATGGTAGAACGTGGGGGTGTCACGCCGTGCGTGACGGGTGGGTGGTAGGCTTTCAGGGGTAGGTTTTTTGGCGACGCGCTCTCCAAGCGGGATTGCAAAGGGCGGCGAGCCCTTTGCCGGGGTGCGGGGTGTCCCCGCAAAACATCACCCTTTATCCTATCCTCTAGTGTGTACCATCTCTGCGACAGGCAAACGCTCTGGCAGATCTGAGCGAACGCTTTTTACGAGCCACTCGTGCCAAGCAATAGGCAACGACATTGCGGGTGATAGTGAAAGGATGAGGAAGCGAAAGAAACGAGGCGCTATCTCAGCAGTATTTTGCGTGGTAGGGTTAACTTGCGCCACCGTTTCGGGAAAGCCCTGAAGGATATGTTGTGTCTGTTTTCCCACACAGATACTATAGCTCAGATGATCAAGAGGTGATGACCTGTGGCGTACGGAGTGCAGGCGTTCAGGCATGCAAGAGACCATCATTAATGATGCTGATTCAGCATCAGGACCAGTTTTTTTTTAAAATACTCCCTACAAACAGAAGCTATGCCATACTGACATAGGGGCAAGTTTTTTTTTAAAATACTCCCTTGCTTCCGACCGCCAGATCCTTGGGCCAGAATGATCGATACACCAGATAAAGTGGTACTGACAAAAAATTGGAACGCCGTATCACTAAGCACTTGATGCACAGCTTGCATAAATCCGTCGATGCCACTCATAGATACCCTCGGTTAAAATAGTCTCTTGTAGCATATCAACGAATCTGACTCCATCTTTCCCAAATGGTAGCCGTTATTTCTCCTATAGATATGAGCAACCCCAGCAGAGCACCCAAGATTTGTGGACGCGCGTACCCGCGTTATGATGGCGGCCTTTCCGTCTCCGGTTATGCATTCCACGCCGAAAGACTCAGCTCGAAACGACCGACGCCGCTAGCTCAAATAGGAGCTGAGTCTTTCTCTGCTCCAAGCTTAACCTCCGCCTACAAGGCTCAAATGCACGCCATCAAACGCTAGCATTGTGCAGATCCCAAGCGTTTATTGCCTCAAGATCTAGGCTCTCTTCTCCCTCTGCCAGGCTTGTTTTGTTTCGTGGCAGGCTCACATTTCATCGTTGAATTGAAGATTGGTATGTACTTGTATCAAACAAGTTCTTTCAGATCCACAACTTGTATACAACTTGTCAGGAACTAGCAGGTACTACCAGCTTGTGACGATAACCCGCAATTGGCGATGCCCGTGACTTCGCGCAATTGGCTTACATTGTGAGACATCTTCAAGATGTGTGAGGAACACACGGTGGAAAAGCAGAAATTATCGTTGACGTTGCAAACAGAAGACTGCTGGTAACTTGGACATCATCGTTTGCCCTGCGGGAACATGGCACGTATCGAGGATCATTGCGACAATGCTCCACTGAAGGGCTATCCACCATCCTAGTACCGTCCCTCATAAATAAGCCACCACTTCTTCTCCTCCTTCACATGGATTGAGAGCCCCCTCGATGCGCATAACCTTGTCGATGAGGGCTTGGATATCTTTGGTCTTGACGACAGACCACTTCCAAACCTTGGCCAAGTGCTGGTTATAGTAGGCGATGTAGCGTTGGATCTTCTGTGTCAAATCGTGTATGGAGGTAAAGTTCCCTCGGTTGAGGACGTGCTTGTCGAGGATGCTGAACCAGACTTCAATCGAGTTCAGCCAGCTACAGTGCTTGGGCGTGTAGAGGAAGCGGATGCGATGCTCGGGGCGACTCCGATAGGCTTGTCTGGTCTGCATGCTCTTGAGGATGCCCCATTTACCTTTTTCACCTAAGACCTGATCGTCACCGAGAGCTTGGGCAATGAAGAGCACCAACGACTCGCTCTTATGGGTATTGAGTTGATCACACAAGATGACGAAGTCTGCCGTGGGATCGGACTGGATCAGTCGCTCTATGTGTTCAACAAAATCAGCTTCGGTCCTCGTGTCGGCAATCGTTGGGGTGATGAGTTTGCCCGTCGCAAGGTGGATATTGCCGGTCAGGACTTGTGTGCCGTGCCTGATGTAGTTGAACTCTCGGCGTTCCACTTTGCCTGCCTTGGTTGGCAAGGTTGTCCCGTCTCGCAGAAGACGCTTGGATGCCTGGTTTTTCGTCAACGCTGACTACATGGATGCCTGCAGTTTCGTAGTGGTGCAGGGCTTTGGCATGCCATTGGCAGATCTCCTCTACCTGTTGTGCAAACTCATCCCAGTCTGCAATGTTGGGATGTTCCCAATACCTGCTGCGATGAGGCTTGAGTGTGGCGTTCTTTTAAAAAACGCCCGATTTGGGCCGCTGAGATGGTCTTGACGATGCCTTTGTCGACAACCGTTTGAGCCAGAATTTCATGGCTCCAGTGCGTCACGGCAATCCCTTCATCCTCAGGCTCGCGAGCGGCTATCGCGATGATCTGCTGTTTCTGTGCTTCGCTAAAGGTCGCAGGAGCTCCGGGGCGCTTTGCATCGGCTAGCAGCGTTTCGATCTCTCGACGATACCTCGTCTCGCTCAATGTCCCTGCTTGGTATTCGGTTTCCAGTCGGTCAAGCTCTGTTTGGGAGGTCTGCCAACGTTGACACCAGCGGCGGACGGTATCCCGCCCAACGCCGTATTTGGTAGCGACCCAGGACTTCTTGCCTGATTGGGCAGAATCCAGAATGAGACTGTCGTTTGAATCGATTATTTTCCAGTTTGAAGAATATCTTTTCAATGTATAAAGGTGCTGTAAATGCAGAAAAGGCAAAATTTGAAGCATAACTTTTCCAGGCAGTGGTGTTCTCATTTTTCGCGGCCTGTGAGACCACGTAGATGGCATTTTTCGCCGTGATACGAAAAGTTATGGTTCAGAAATTAATGCCGCTTCTGAAGCGTATTCACGAGTATCTTCATGACACTGTATGAAAAGTTATGATTCAGAAAGTGACGTTTCTCAGATAAAATTTCGCTGTTCTCAAGAAACTTTTCGCGGCACTTGCGGATTCAGCCAAAGTCTTGCCGTTTGACCAACATGAGTGTTGCCACGATAGCGAAATAAGGCTACTTGGCCCTTCAGCGCTATTTGTCAACTTCAACTCATTCCAATGGGTAGTTAAGAAAAGCAAAGAGCGTTTTGCTTCTCCGATGGCTTTACAAGCTACTCCTAAGGCATTTTGATTAGCAAGGTTCGCGGCAACACTTACATTGGTCAAGTGGCAAACTTCAAGTTGAATCCGCAGCACTGTAGACGTTTAGCGGCAATACTGGCGGATTTTCTCGCATAACTTGGCTCATGTCCAGATTTGGTGGTAAACTCATCAATATGAAGGATGGGCGAAGAGCGATGTGGCTTGACATCTGGATTGAGAAGACGCACCAATCTGGT
>WNFI01201505.1_pt2 | contig 27699 bp, 20 predicted proteins | sample 5400471 | NCBI WGS metagenome assembly WNFI01 (sample SAMN13153348, study PRJNA577476) | soil metagenome | isolation source: 100 cm saprolite on Douglas fir-dominated hillslope | place: USA:California | collected 2013-09-17
GCCCAGCATGGGGTTCTGCTCGTGGAGCTCCTCGACGCGGGCCAGCACCTTCTCGCGTTCGGCCAGCAGCGTCGGGTTCTCGCCCGTGTCCTTGAGGTGCGTGGTCTCGCGGATCAGCTCCTCGAGGCTGGGCAGGAACTCGTGGAGCGGTGGGTCGATGAGCCGGATGATCACGGGGAGCCCGGCCATCTCCCTGAAGATGCCCTCGAAGTCGCCGCGCTGGATCGGTAGGAGCTTGGCGAGCTGCTTCTCGCGCTCCTCGGTCGTGGAGGCCATGATCATGGCCTGCACGATCGGGAGCCGCTCCTGCTCCATGAACATGTGCTCCGTGCGGCACAGGCCCACACCCTGCGCGCCGTTCTCGCGCGCCTTCGACGCGTCGCGCGGGTAGTCGGCGTTCGCCCACACCTCGAGGCGGCGGAACTCGTCGGCCCACCTCAGGATCGAGCTGGCGGACGGGTGCTGGTTGAGCGACCGGGCCTCGATCGTCGGCACGTTGCCCACGTACACGTCGCCGGTGGTGCCGTCGATCGTGATCTGGTCGCCTTCCTTGATCGTGGTGCCGTTGGCGGAGAACTTGCGCTGCCGCACGTCGACGTCGATCGAGCTCGCGCCCACGACGCAAGGCCGGCCCATGCCGCGCGCGACCAGCGCCGCATGCGAAGCCGTTCCGCCGGTCTGGGTCAGGATGCCCTTCGCCTCGACCATGCCGTGCACGTCGTTCGGGTTGGTCTCGACGCGGACCAGAATCACGGCCTTGCCCTGCTTGCCCCACGCCACCGCCGTGTCGGCGTCGAACACCGCGCCGCCTGACGCGGCGCCGGGTGACGCCGGCACGCCCCTGGCCAGCGGATGGACTTTCGCCGCGGGGTCGACGCGCGGGAACAGCAGCTGCTCCAGCTGTCGCGGCTCGATGCGCGCCACCGCCTCCTTCTTCGTGATGAGGCGCTCTTTCACCATGTCGACCGCGATGTTCACCGCGGCCTCGCCGGTGCGCTTGGCGGAGCGGGTCTGCAGCATGTACAGCTTGCCGCGCTCGATCGTGAACTCGAGGTCCTGCACGTCCTTGTAGTGCTTCTCCAGCTGCCGCGCGTAGCGCTCGAACTGCGCGTAGACCTTCGGCATGTGGCGCTTCAGCGCGCTGATCGGCTCGGGGTCGCGCACGCCCGCGACGACGTCCTCGCCCTGCGCATTGGCCAGGTAGTCGCCGTACAGCTCCCTTGTGCCGGTGATGGGGTTGCGCGTGAAGGCGACGCCCGTGCCGGAGGTGTTGCCCATGTTGCCGAACACCATCATCTGCACGTTTACCGCGGTGCCGAGGTCGTCCGGGATGCGCTCGAGGCGGCGGTAGGTCTTGGCGCGGTCGGTGTTCCACGACTTGAACACGGCGTCGATCGCCTCGCGCAGCTGCTCGATGGGGTCCGAGGGGAACTCGTGCCGCGTCTCTTCCTTATATATGGCGAGGAATCGGGCCACCAGCAGGCGCAGGTTCTCGGGCTTCAGCTCGGGGTCGGTCTTGACCCCCGCCTTCTTCTTCGCCTCCTGAAGCGCGTGCTCGAACTTGTCGCCGTCGATTCCCTTCACGGTCTTCCCGAACATCTGGATGAAGCGGCGCCGGGCGTCGAGAGCGAACCGCTCGTCCTTCGTCAACGCCGCGAGGCCCTTCATGGTCTCTTCGTTCAGGCCGAGGTTGAGGACTGTGTCCATCATCCCGGGCATGGAGAACTTGGCACCCGAACGCACGCTGACCAGCAGGGGGTCTTTGGCGTCGCCGAACTTCTTCTTCGCCTTGCGCTCGAGGACCTTGAGGTTGGGGAGCACCTGCTCCCACAGGCCCTTCGGGAATTTGCCGCCCGCAGCGTAGTAAGCGCGGCAGGCCTCGGTCGTGATGGTGAAGCCCGGAGGCACGGGCATACCCGCACGCGTCATCTCCGCGGCGCCCGCGCCCTTGCCTCCGAGGAGGTCGCGCATTTTGGCCGAGCCTTCGGTGAACTGGTACACCCATTTACGGGTCTGGGGCATGGAGATGTTATTTTCCCATGGATCGATGGATGACCTCGGAGCGGCGACCGAAGACCAGGTCATCCTGGCCTGGCTGCAGGCCGAGATCGAGTCGCCCGACTTCCAGGCCTACGTCATCGGCAACCCACACAACCCCGCCAACCTGTCGCTGGCGCTGAAGGCCGCGCGCACCCCAGATCTCCACGACCAGACACAGAACGAGCTACGCCGGCAGATCATCACCGCCGCTTACGGGTTCGGCCAGGGGGCGGGCAGCTTCCAGGGCCTCGGGCCGGATCTCCGGTGGAGACGCGTTCGCCTCGACACCGATGAAGTAGGCGACCTGTTTTACGCGAGGCAGGGCGCCGCGTGGCCCATTCTCGCGCCCGCCACCCGCAAGGTTGCCGAGGGCGCGACCAACGTCGGCCACATCTTCACGAGCGACTCGACCAACATGGTCGTGCTGTCGCTGGCGTCAGGCATCTGCCACTCGGATAAGAAGGTGCCCGAGATCATCGCGCTCCGTCGTCCGGACGGGAACCTCGTCATCCTCGAAGGGCACGCGCGCGCGACCGCGATCGTGCTGGAGGCGCACCGTTTTCCAAACGGAGTCGATGTGTATGTCGGCGCCGGACCGAGCGTCGCGAACTGGCCGTACCTATAGCCGGGCCTGATTCCACCCCGTTGTATCCAACGATGCGCGTAGAGGGCGGGAATTCGGCTCCGTTGGCGCCAGCGGGGCGTCGGTCCGACGATAGTTCGCCGCGCGACGCGCGTCTGGCTGCCAGTCGGTCGAACCGATGGATTGCGGTGGTCGTGGCTAGCTTGAAGATCCTCCAATTAGGCCCACGACAAGTTGGAACAGTTCTTGGGGGCGATTCGTGCTGCCTTGCGCGCCATGCTCGCGAGCCATGGCCTTGTGCTCGGGCAAATTCGATCCGGCATATATAACGAATGGCGTCTGGTTTCCGCTTGTTCGAAGCTGGTCGAGCAATGTGTATCCCGCCTTCTGGTCAGGGGGCCTGCCCATGTCGGAGATGATCACATCAAAAGTCTTGGACTTAAGTTTCGCGATGGCGTCGTCGGTTGACAAGCTGATCGTGAATCCAACGCCCAGCGCCTCGAGCGCCCCGCGCTCATAAACATTGTTTTGTGGCCGATCGTCAACCCAAAGCACGTTCGCATCAGAGAGGCGACGAATGGATCGCGGGGTAACGATCTGATTCGCAATTCCCGCGATGTCTTTGATCTGATCCATGACCGAAGTCGCTTCCTGAGCCTCGGAGCCATCCCGGCCTCCCGGTTTGGCAGTTGCCGCAGATAGCATGCCAACGACCTGCGCTGAGACCTGAACGGTCAAACCTGGCCCTTTGATGTTCACGTCCTGAACCTTCAAGATGAAGGTGCTGACCGGTCTACGAAACAGCACAAAGAAGACAACGACGATAACGAGAATGGATATGGGCCAGACCATAGCCTGCACCATCTGCACGCTCAACTTGCTACCTCAGCGGGCAGTATGCGAGATGACTTAACGAGTGTCTAGCGAAGGATTCACTACACCCGCGATAATCCGCCAGGCGAGCGCGAGCTTGGCTGTTTGTGAGGAGGGATCATGACGCAACCCCGAAAGATCCGCCGCTACGGCTGGATTCCTGACCAGCCCGACCAGCGCGACCACCTCTACGCAGCGCCTCCGCAGTTCCTCGCCGCACTACCGCCGAAGGTGGACATGCGGCGCCGGTGCCCGGCCGTCTACAACCAGGGCCAGCTGGGCAGCTGCACGGCCAACGCGATCGCCGGCGCGATCGAGTTCGACCAGATGAAGCAGAGGCTCTCGGTCTTCGTGCCCTCGCGCCTTTTCATCTACTACAACGAGCGCGTCATCGAGCGCACCGTGCGGATGGACAGCGGGGCGCAGCTGCGCGACGGGATCAAGGCGGTGGCAAGCGACGGCGCGTGCCCCGAGCCGGAGTGGCCGTACGTGATCGCGAAGTTCGCCACGAGGCCGTCGGTCCGCGCGTATCGCGACGCCAAGCTCGACCGCGCGATCTCCTACCAGAGCCTGGTCCAGGACCTGAACCAGATGAAGGGATGCCTCGCGTCGGGTTACCCATTCGTTTTCGGCTTCACCGTCTATCAGAGCTTCGAGACGAGGACCGTCGCGAAGTCAGGCCACGCGCCCATGCCGATGTGGGGCGAGCGACCCATCGGCGGGCACGCGGTGATGGCGGTCGGCTATGACGACTCCAACGAGTGGTTCATCGTGCGTAACTCGTGGGGCAAGGGCTGGGGGCTGAACGGCTACTTCACCATGCCTTATGCCTACCTGATTCAGCAGGGGCTGTCGTCGGACTTCTGGACGATCCGGTTGATCGGGAAGTAACCCAGGCCCCTCCGGCGCTGCGCGCCACCTCCCCATGAATGGGGAGGACTGGTCGGGAACTAGGGCTGAGCGGCGGCCAACACCCTCGGAAGAAAGACGCGCGTCCAGATGTATGCGCCCTGGAATCCGCTGATTGAAAAGTAGGCCAGAAGCACCAGTACGAATCCGGTGACTCCGCTGCCCGAACCGACGAATGGAGCGAGATACTGGACGAGGTGGCTGATTTGCCCCGGTAGGGTCGTGATCTGCGTCAGCCCCACACCGACAAGGATCTTGACCAGCCAGTCCGATATCTGCTCAAGGTTGCTGTTGGGCCAGATCTTGCCCTGGGCCAGCGCGTTGGCATCGCTCTCTGGCGTAGTCCGAGGTAAGGCGAACAGAAAGCCAAAGAGCGACCCGAAGGCCAACGCGACGCCTCCGACAAGTGAGGCCGCCGCGAATTCCTTCCAGCTCTGCCAGGCGCCGACGTAGACGAATATGCCCGCAACCCCCACGACCACTGAGGCCACGTAGACGACCAGGGCTCCCTGATCTCGAGAACCGGTCAGGTGATCCCAGAGCGCCTTAGCCCATCCGGAGCCGAAAAACCTGGCCACGGGCAGCAGTATCGAGCCTGTCGAGTGGATGTCAAGTGGGGGCCCGCCCCACCGGCGCTTCGCGCCACCTCCCCACAAGTGGGGAGGAGCGACCTCCCCATGAATGGAGAGGGTTGGTGCCCCGGAGCCCGGCGAGCGTATAGGGAGGGGGCTCGCCGGGTCGGTTGGAGCATTGGCCCTCAGAGTAGAGGTGGAGGAGAAGGCCCGCTCCGGGGCATAAGGCGAACTTACGAACCGATCTAACGGGGACCTCGCACGAACCTTGCGGGGGTAGTCAGTACCGGATGTACAGGACCTCAGACTTGGCGATCGAGTAGGCGTAGCGCCCACCGATCTGGAACAGCCAGTACCGGCTGTCGTTCTCGCGCAACAGGACGTAGTTCGTATACGTGTACTGGCCGTTCGACGGCACCGCGCCCGGCAGCACCGATGACGAAGTGACCACGCGCAGCGTCGTCGTCTTCGCGGCCGCGGTCAGGCCGGCGTCGAGGGTTCCGCTCGCGACCGGCGTCGAGATGAGGAGCAGCAATCCCGCGGCGCCGATCATCAGGCGCTCGTTCGGCTTGCCCCCCACGCCCATGCGCAGGCCGAACACGATCCCTGCAACGACGATCGCCGCCGCCAGCTGGACGAGGACCGCGCCGAGCGAGGCCCAGTGGTTGGCCAGCGCCGCCAGGGCGAGGAACAGCAGATAGACGCCGACCGCGGCCGCCGCGGGGCGAAGCCTGCGCGCCGGGGCGATCGCGGCCACGACGATGACCGTCAGCGGGAGCAGCACCGTGCGCAGGCCCTGGCCGAGGATCTCGGGCAGGGTCAGGCCCAGGCTCTCCCCTGGGATGCGGAAGTACGCGAAGTAGCTGGCGAGGTAAGCCCAGCCGGCAAACACGTCGATCACGAGGATCGCGGCTGCGACCACGACCACCTCGCGGGTGCCCCACCGGAGCCCGGCAAGCAGATCAGGGAGGGACCTGCTCGCCGGGGCGGATTGAGCGCCGGCCTCAGTGGGCTGAGTGCTCGAGGAGGAGGCCTTGCTTCTCGAGGGAGTCGTGATCACCGGGCGGTCTTGATGTCCTCGTCACCGCCGCTCGGAGCGGGTTGGACGATGACGATCACTTGCTGGATCTCAATCAGGATGGTCTGGCAGACCGTGATGAGCGCGCCGACCTGACCGTTCTCGCCAAGCGCGATCACCTGGACCTCGTTGATGCGGACGAGGAATGTCTGCTCCGTCTGGAGGCTGACCACTGTGAGGTGATCGAGCTCGTCCTCGTCCCCCTTGATCTCGTTCTCAAACGGGACGACGGACGCGTGGAGCTCGTCCTTGCCTTTCTGCAAAGCGGCGGCGGTCGCGGTGGCCGACAGGTGCGATTGCGCTGCGAGCTGGGCGATCTGCGTGTCGCAACTCGTCTCTTCACCGTTGAGCTTGATGACGACGGCGTCGCCCGCGTTCTTGACCTCGACGATGATTCGCGTCCGCTCCGAATCATCGTGATGGCGGCTCGTGGAGGCGACCGTCCCCGTCGTGATGGTGATCGTGTTGCCGTTGATCGCGACGATGAGCGTCGGCACGGCCGCGACCACAACGACGGTTGTGATGATGACCGACACGATCCTGGTGCTGAGAAACGTCAGGATGGGCGTGATCACTGGCGGACCACCTCCTTTGGCGCTGCTTAACGAGCCTCCAAGGTGGAACTTGCGTTTGAATTGACGCGTGCCCAGGAACCGGCTCGAGGCTTTCGCCGATGGCATCTTCGCCTTCGCGGCCACCCTTCTGATCCTCAACCTTGCGGTGGTCGAGACCAGACCGCTGGCCGGGGAGCTGACCAGGATCTGGCCGAGCTACGTGGCCTACGCAGTGAGCTTCATCACGATCGGCATCATCTGGGCGAATCACCACACGGTGATGCACCAGGTCGGGCACGTCGACCGGACCTTCCTGATGATCAACATTTTCTTCCTGATGTTCATCGCGTTCATGCCGTTTCCGACGCGACTGCTCGCTCTCCACGTGACGACGGACCAGGCCGAGCCCGCGGCCCTCGCGTACGGCATCACGTTGACGATGACGGCCTTGCTCATCAACATCCTGTGGCGCTACGCGGCCACGGGGCGCCGGCTGCTCCGCCAGGACGCCGACCAGAAGGTCATCGACGGGATCAGCCGGAGCTACCTGCCCGGACCCGTGATCTACCTGGCGGCAACGCTGGTCGCCTTCAAGAATCCGGTGGCCAGCGCTGCCCTCTACGGTCTGATCGCCCTGTTCTACGTATTCGAGAGCTCGATCTTCGGCCGGCGCTGAGGTAACACAGCCCGGTATCTACTGCCGTTGCAGGCGGCGGTTGTGGAGGGCTGTGCCATGGCAATGTGGCGGAGATTTCTAGTCGGCGCGGTTGGTGCGCTCAGCCTGCTCGGCGCGAGCACCGTGAGCGCAGGGGCAAGCGAAGGAACGCTCGTCGAATTCGATTCCATGACGCCCGTGACGGGCGCCGCGCTCGGCCCGGCGACGGACCGCGGTATCCCCGGTGGCGGCGCTCCGTGGAGCATAGTCTCGGCCACCGGATCGGTCGACCGTCAGGGCAACGTCTCGGTGACCGTGAAGGGACTGATCGTCGTCCCGTTGAACAGGAACCCGATCGGCACTTTCGAGGCGGTCGTCAGCTGCATCACCCCGGACGGGATCAGGAACGTTCAGACCACCGGGGCCGGGGCGAGCATGGCGGGTGACTCGACCATCAACGCAACGGTCGATCTGCCGCACCCGTGCAAATCGCCTGTGGTGTTCGTCGGGGCCGCGCCTCGCGGCACCTTCATCTGGTTTGCGAAGTCGAACGGCGAAGACTAGCTAGAAGAGGCGCAGCGCCGGCTCAGCCGGCGCTGTAGCTGTCGAGCGTGAAGGTCCCGCTGCCGTCGGTGGTGCCGACTCCGTTCTCGAAGAAGCACCCGCCGCCAAACGACAGCCCGATCATCGTCACATTCGACGCTGCGTCGTTGAAGCCCGCGACCTGGGTCGCGCCCGGCTGGCCGTTCCAGTCCGACCACTCCCCCGGCTCGACGGTCGCGGTCAGCGTGAAGTGGCCGTTGGCGAGCAAGTGGCTCTCCGGGTTCGACCACCAGAAATGCGTGAAGGCAAAGCCGCCGCCGTTGTCGGTCTGGAAGTAGAGCCGTAGGTTGGCGGGCGTGCCGCACGTGTTGCCACCGCTTGCGTCGTAGAAGAATGCATTCGCCCCTGCGATGTCGAACGTCGCGGTGATCGTCTTGCCTGCCAGGTCCCCGAGCAATGGCGACGAGCCGTGTGTGGTCACCAGCAGCGACGTCTCTGGTTGATTCGTGAACTGGAACTGGGCGAGGCCGCCGTCGGGCAGGTCCGCGGCCGCGAGAGACAGCGTCTTGTCGGACCCGCTGAGGTAGCCGACCTTCCATTCCGAGCCTCCGGCCGCGGCCGGCCCGGCCGACCAGACGAGGGCGGCCAGCACGGTCGCCGAGGCCAGGACCAAGCGGCGGAATGCGCTCATCTCGGACACCTCCAGAACACCGCTGAAAGAGACTCGGGCCGATTGCTCGGCCCGAGTTACCCCTAGGTGCTTAATACTGCCAGCGGCAGTTCCTTAAGTCCAGCCTCATGTGTCGAATGGCGACTTGGCGTTGAAAACGTTCGAGAGGTCGTTCACCGCGGCGTCTCGCGTCCCCAACGGAGCGAGGCCAAAGCGCTTCTCGATGGTGGCCAGGATCGAGGTCGTGTCGTACTGGGTGTGGTCGACGACGAAGTCACCGCGCAGGCGCGGCGCGATGACCAGGCCCGGGATCCGGGTGCCGGGTCCCCACACGTCGTGCGGTCCGGCGGCGCCGCCCTGCCCGGGAGGCGCGACGTGGTCGTACTGGCCGCCGAACTCGTCGTAGGTCACGACGACCATGGTGTCCTTGCGGCACGCGCTGCCGTTGATCGCGTTGAGCAGCTTGACCAGGTGGTTGCTGCCGCGGTCCACGCTCGTGTAGCCGGGGTGCTCGTTCTCCAGCCCGATCGGCTTGACGAAGCTCACCGAGTTGAGGTTGCAGGTCTTCTCTGACGAGCCGGCCAGGCCGAGGAAGGCCTCCTCGTCCTGGAGGTGGGCGCGGCCCGGAGTTCCAGGTGCGTAGTTCGCGAAATAGTTGAAGGGCTGGTGGTGGAACTGGAACACCTTGTTCGGGCAGTTCGGGTACGTGGGGTTGGGGCTCGAGTAGGGGTCAGCGCACGTGGGTCCGTTTCCGTTGGTCCAGCCGGGCGCGCCGACGTCACCGTCGGCGTTGGACCATCCGCCCGAGTACCACGCCCAGCTCAGGTTGGCCGCGGTCAGCTCGTCGCCGATCGTCATACCCGTCTGAGCGGGAATCTGAGGCGAGCCCTTGAAGGGCTGGAATGCCGGCTGGATGGTGTTGACCGCGAAGTCACCGCAGGCAAGTCCCGCGACGGTGGTCGAGAGGCCGCAGGCCTGCGTCACGCGCTGGTCGGACACCGGTGTCGCCGGGTGGTACAGGGGGTAACCCGCGTTGGGGAAACCGTTGGCGTCGAGGATCGAGTGCTGGGCCGCCGGCGCTCCGGTCCACATGGGTGAGGCGGCCGCGATCAGCCACTGGTGGTTCAGGAACGAGCCGCCGAAGGCGCCCTGGAACAGGTCGTCCGTGATGGCGTAGTGGGGAGCGCCGTCGCCGTGCAGGAACTTGTAGATCGGGAGCTGCGTGGTGTCATAGAAACCCATCGTCAGCCCGACCGCGTCACTGCCGGTGACGTAGCGGTTCTGCGCTCCATTGTTCAGCTGGTACTGCTCCTGGTAGAAGCGGTGAACGATGTCCGCGGTGCAGCCGCCGGGCAGGTTGCTCGAGCTGGGGAGCGAGCCATGCAGGAAAAATCCGCCGGGCTGCGGACAGGTCCGCGCGCTCGCCGGGATGTACTGCTCGATGCTGAAAGGCTGGTTGGCGAAGTGGCTGGTCGCGCTGCACGTCGGTGTCAGCGGAGGCACCGCGAGGTTCACGTCGTTCTGCAGCAGACAGCCGTTCTGAGCGAGCTGTGACGAGTTGGTCGCGTTGGCCCGGCCGTTGACGCCCTCCCAGCCGCCGTAGAGGTTGTCGAAGCTGTGGTTTTCCTCGTAGATGACCACGATGTGGTTGATGTCGCCGAAGGCCATCTGCTGGTTGGCGGCCTGGACCGACGTGAGGGCCGGCCCCGCCGACATCACCAACAGGGAGCTGGTGGCGAAAGTGAGCGCGCGTCGCAGGGATCGAGACATAAGCGCTTCCTCCAAAAACCCCGGTGTGCCTAGGTCGTCAATGCGGCTGGGAAGAGTCTATTCGGGCCTGAATGAAAGGCAAGGCATGGGTTGGTTATGGCTCCGCTAGGTGCTGCTTGAACCAGCCGACGATGCGCTCGATCCGGTCCACCCGGCGGTCGGGCCGGCCGATGGCCAGCATGAGGTGCGACTCGGCCGGGTAGCGGACCATCTCGATCTCGCGGCCGAGCGTGCGCAGGATGTTGAAGATCATCTCGGTGTTGCCCGGGGGGCAGCGCATGTCGTTCTCGGCCTGCAGCAAGAGGAGCGGCGCGTGGTTCTGGTGCATCCGCGTCGAGGGCGAGCGGGCGAGCCAGGCGTTGATGTCGTCCCACGGGTTCTGGACGTTGATCGCGCGCCGGCCGAGCACCCACCCGAAGTCGGAGCTGGCCCACTCGACGAGCAGGTCGGCCACGGGGTTCTCGCTCACCGCGGCCTTGAACACGCCCGGGTGGTTGGCGAGCATCCAGTTGGTCAGGAAGCCGCCGTAAGAGAGACCCATGATGCCGACCTGCTTTCGATCAGCAATTCCTTCTTTGACAGCCCACTCGATGACTGTCAGCAGGTCGCTTCCGTCGGGCTCGCCCCAGCGGCCCTCGAGCGCCTTCGCGTAGTCCTCGCCGTAGCTGGTCGAGCCGCGCGGGTTGGGCCAGATGACGTGGAAGCCGCCGTCGGCGAGCGCGTTCATCTCGAGCCAGGGCGTGGGACCGAAGGAGGAGTTGGGGCCGCCGTGGACGTCGATCACCAGCGGCGCTTTCTCGCGTTTGTCGTTCGCGGCGAGCAGCCAGGCTTCGATGTCGTGGCCTTCGGGGTGGGTGATGCTGAGGCGCTCGGCGGTGCGCTGGAAGGGTCCGAACCAGCTGCCGCCGCTTTCCGTGAGCTTGCGCAATTCGCCGCCTTCGACCGCATAGACGTCTGACGGCTCGTTGGTCGACGCGACCACGGCGACCCTGCCCCCACCGGCGGCCATGGCGATGCAGATGGCCTCGGGCTCCGCGAGCGCCTCGACCGTCCCGTCGATCCCAAATCGAAACGGGTGGCTGTGGCCGCGATGCCCGACCAGCGCGAGCACGTTCTCCTCGTCCTGCCAGAGGACCGGCGACGGGCCGGTGTTCTCCGCGTCCTGGAAGTCGCCGTAGCTGGTGATCGAGATGTTGAGGTGGCGGTCGGCGGCGAGCCGTTGTGTTTTGTCTTCGTCGCCGACATGGAGCTCGACGTCGGCCCATCCAGGCTGGCCGGGCTTGTCGACGCACAGGAAAGCGATCTGTTTGGAGGGCGACCACGCGAGGTTGTGGACGCCGCTCTTCGGCGAGTAGACAGGGCGAGGCTCGGACTTGCCGTCGGCGCGCACCGTCCAGACGCTGCTGACCTCCATCATTCCCGCGTCCTTGCTCATGTCGGCGGCGAAGGCGATGTGCTTGCCGTCGGGCGACCAGGCCGCGGCCTCGACGTTGTAGGTCGGATCGGTGAGGCGCAAGGGCTTGCCGGCGGCCAGGTCGAGGATGCAGACGCTGGTGTGCTCGTCCCTGTAACCCGCGCCGTCGACGCGCCAGGTGTAGTCGCGGATGCGCCGCGCGGTCGGATCGTCCTCGTCGCCGACGATGAAGCGCTTCTCGCCGGAGCCGGTGAGCAGGAGGAGCTCTGTGCCATCGGGCGACCACTCGGCGGCGCCGACTCCTGCGGCGAGGTCGGTCACCTGGCGAGGCTCGCCGCCGGCCAGGGACATGATCCAGACCTGGGGCTTGCCGGTGCGGTCGGAGATGAAGAGGAGCTCACTTGCGTCGGGCGAGAAGCGGGGCCGGAAATCGCTGGCCTTCGCGCTGGTGAGCTGATCCGGCTCGCCGCCCTCGAAGGTCGTGCGCCAGAGTCGGCGCGCGTACTTGCCATCCTCGACAGTGCGCTGGACGTAGACGATGGACGCGCCGTCGGGCGCGACCGCGAGGGTCGAGATGACGACCTGCTTCAGAACGTCCGCCGGCTGGAAGGCCTGCACGGGCCTAGCATGATCCGACCCCTTGGGCGAGCTTCAGGACCTGATCTGCGAGCTGGTGGCAATCGAGTCGGTCAATCCGGACCTGGTGGCATCTGGTTCGGGCGAAGGCGCGATCGCATCTTTTGTCGCAACGTGGCTGGGAGCGGCCGGGCTCGAGGTGACGGTGGTCGAGCCGGTGCCGCGCCGGCCATCCGTGGTGGGTGTGTTGCGCGGGAGCGGAGGCGGCCGGTCGCTGATGCTGAACGCGCACATGGACACGGTGGGCCCGGGCGGGATGGCCGACGCTTTTTCGCCGGTCGTGCGCGATGGCCGCGTCTACGGCCGCGGCGCGTACGACATGAAGGCGTCGCTGGCGGCGATCATGGTCGCGGCGCGGTCGGCACGGTCGCTGGGCTTGAAGGGCGACGTGATCATCTGCGCAGTCGCGGACGAGGAGGTCCCGATCCTCTCGGGCATCCTCGAATTGAACCAACGCCTCCACGCCGGGCCGCGACATGGGTTGCTGGGCAGCGGCTCCATCCATGCGTCACTGATAGAAGGTGGGCAGGAGATGTCGACCTACCCGGCCCGCTGTGTGGCGAAGCTGGAGCGCCGCACCGTCCCGGGCGAAGACGGGGGCACCGTCCTGCGCGAGATCGAGTCGCTATTCGGCCCTGCAAAGGCCACCGCCCGAGTCACGCTGGAACGACCACCGTCCGAAGTTGCGCCGGACCATCCATTGACGCTCGCCGTCGGACAGACTGCCGGGCACCCGGTGATGATCGGGGTGGCCTACTGGATGGACATGGCGCTGATGAACGGCGCCGGCATCCCGTGCGTGGCGTTCGGCCCGGAAGGCGAGGGCGCGCACGCAGACGTCGAATGGGTCGACGTGGCCTCGGTCGAGAAATGCGTGGAGGTGTACCTGCGCGCGGCGGAGCTGTTGTGCGGCTGAGCTTCGCAAGAGGGCCCGGATCGCTCCGTTGAGACCGTAAAGCGATTCCCTGTTGACAATCCGCGTGATGACCCTATGGTGGGGTCCCCCGGGCGGCAAGGGCCGTGCCGAGGGGTGGGAGCGTGCTGGTGACATCGCCAGGTGTGCGTTTCTTGCGGGTATGGCGAAAGCCCGCTGCCGGGGGCCTGGCCGCTCTCGCGTTCGCGATCCTCGGTACCTCGACCGCCCAGGCGACAACCTCTCCGTCGAGGGCCAACGGCCCCGGGTCAGGCCAGGCCGTCCCGGCCGCCGGCACGATAAGAGCGACGCTTCTCATGCCCTCCTCCAAGCATCCGCCCGAGGGAAAACATGCGAAACCGCTGCGCAGCATGCATCCCGATGCTTTGCGGGAAGCCAAGCGCAAGGCTGACGCCGCCGCGGCGCAGGCCTCGCCCACCCCCCCGCCCAGCGCTCCGGCCGCTTCGCCCGCCGCCGCCCTCTACAACGGGTTGGATCAACCGGGGCTGTCCGCCGCGGACGAGGGGTATGGCGCGACACCGCCGGACAGCACTGGCGCGATCGGTCCCACCCGTTACGTGGAGATGGTCAACCAGCTGGTTGCCGTTTACGACCGCAACAACCTCGCCCTCATCAGCAGCCAGGACCTGGCCAGCTTTGTCGGCGCGCCGGCCGGCGTCAGCACGAGCGATCCCCAGATCCAGTGGGACGCCGCGGCCAATCGCTGGCTTTACACGGAGATCGGCTTTGCCACGGGCAACAACATGCTCGTGTTCGGGTGGTCGAAGACGTCGGATCCGAGCGACCTTGCCAACGGCTGGTGCCACTACGGCGTCGGCACTGGCAGCAACCTCCAGGACTATCCGAAGCTCGGCCACGACGCGCATTTCCTGGTCGTCGGCAGCAACGTCTACGACGACCGATCGTCGTCGTTTCCGTTCGTCACCGCCAACGTCTGGGCGATTCCCAAACCGGCGGCGAACGACTCCACATGCAGCTCGTCCCCCACCGCCACCTTCTTCGCTGACGCCACCCACCTCTTGAAGAACACCGACGGCACGCTCGCTTTCACGCCGGTCCCCGCCAACGCCGCGGACACAGTGGCCAACGATCCGATCTTCGGGGCGCACGACGCGACTCTCACCCCGCAGACGAAGGTGATGGCGTGGCACATGGAGTCCCACCCCAACCCCGTCCTCGTGGCGGACGGCGACATCACGGTGGGCACCTTCGCGATTCCACCCAGCGTTCCCCAACCCGGGACCTCTTACCTGATCGACAGCCTCGATGGCCGTCTGACCCAGGCCGTCGCACACTTCGATCCGACGGCCGGGGCCGAAGCCGTCTGGACGCAACAGACCATCGCCGGCTCCGGTCGCTCAGTCGTGCGCTGGTACGAGTTCCTGCCGGCGACCAGGTCGGTGTACCAGCAGGGGGTGCTGCAGAATTCGACGGACTTCTACTTCAACGCCGCGATCTCGCCGACCTCGGCGGGCAACGAGGCGGCCATCTTCTACAACCGCGGGAGCTCGACGCTGCTGTCGATGATCGGCGCGCAGACACGGACGAGCTCGACACCAATTGGGCAGATGGACGCGGGTGAGCTATCGCTCGGCTCGAGCTCCGCGCCGAACCAGGAGACCGCTTTCTCGACCAACTGCACGCAGAACCCGTGCCGCTGGGGCGATTACTCGGGCGCCACGCCCGACCCGGCCAGCGCACACGTCGCGTGGGGCAGCAACCAGATCGACGGCCCGACGTTTCTCGGCTATGCGCAATGGACGACCCAGAACTTCGCGGTCAGCACCGTGCCGCCGGTCCCGGACTTCAACCTGGCGGTGGCACCAGCGAGCCAGTCTGTCACTCAGGGCAGCGGCACCAGCTACACGGTGAGCATCGCGGCGCTCAACGGGTTCAGCGGCGCGGTGAGCTTGAGCGTGACCGGCCTGCCCGCCGGCGCGACGGGAACCTTCAGCCCCAATCCAGCACCTGGCACGTCATCGACGCTGACCGTGTCGAGTGCCGCCAGCACGCCGACCGGCTCTTACCCGCTGACCATCACCGGCACGAGCGGCAGCCTCACGCACACCGCCAGCGCGACGCTTGTCGTGAAGATCCCGACGCCCGACTTTTCGCTCAGCGTCTCGCCGACGAACCAGACGGTGATCCAGGGGAGCGGCACCACCTACGCCGTCACGGTCACGCCAGTGGTCGGATTCAACGGCGCCGTCAGCCTGAGCGTGAGCGGCCTGCCCTCGGGATCGACCAGCGGCTTCAATCCCAACCCCGCGTCGACGTCATCTTCCTTGAGCGCGACGACCGCGGCCGGCACCACGCCTGGTTCCTACTCGCTCACCATCACGGGGACGAGCGGCAGCCTCACGCACACCGCCACGGCGACGCTGACGGTGACGGCACCACCCCCGTGCGCAAGCGTCAGCCTGTCGCCGGCTAGCGCGACGCAGCCGGCGGGGTCGGCCGTCGGCTTCAGCGCCAGCGCTAGCGGCTGTCCCAACCCGCAGTACGAGTACTGGGTCCAGTACCTGGACAAGAGCTGGAACATGCTGCGCGCGTTCAGCTCCGACCCAACATGGAGCTGGAGCTCCGCCGGCCGGGCGCCGGGCGTCTACAACGTCCAGGTCTGGGCCAACCAGGCGGGCGACCCGACCGCGACCTGGGAGGCCAGCGGCGCGAGCACGGTGACCCTCACCGGCTGCACCTCGGCGGCGGTCGCCGCCAACCCGGTGGCGCCTCAGCCGCCGGGCACCAAGATCACCTTCACGGCCAGCTCGAGCGGGTGTCCGAACCCGGTCTATGAGTTCTGGCTCCAGGACCCTAGCGGAGCCTGGACCATGAAGCAGGCATTCGGCGCGGCCACCTGGAGCTGGGACACGACCGGGCTGGCGACCGGCGCCTACACGATCAGCGTCTGGGCCAACCAGCAGGGCGCCGACCTCAGCACCTGGGAGGCCGCCGGGCAGCTCAGTTACTCGGTCATGGCCAGCACGCCGCCGCCATGCGCGAGCGTCAGCCTGTCGCCGGCGAGCGCGACCCAGCCGGCGGGCTCGATGGTCGCCTTCACCGCCAGCGCGAGCGGCTGTCCGAATCCGCAGTACGAATACTGGGTCCAGTACCTCGACGGGAGCTGGAACATGCTGCGGGCGTTCAGCTCCGACCCGACGTGGACGTGGAACTCCAGCGGCCGGGCGCCGGGCGTCTACCACGTCCAGGTCTGGGCCAACCAGGCCGGCGACCCGACCACGACCTGGGAGGCCACCGGCTCGAGCACGGTGACGCTGAGCGGTGGATGCACTTCGGCCGCGCTGACCGCCAACGTGGGGTCGCCGCAGGCGCCCGGCACCAAGGTCACCTTCACGGCGAGCTCGAGCGGGTGTCCGAACCCCGTCTACGAGTTCTGGCTCCAGGACACCGGCGGAGCCTGGACCATGAAGCAGGCTTTCGGCGCCTCCACCTGGATCTGGGACACCACCGGGCTGGCGACCGGCGCCTACACGATCGAGGTCTGGGCCAACCAGCAGGGCTCCGACCCGAGCACCTGGCAGGCCTTCGGGACGCTCAAGTATTCGCTCGCATCGAGCGCCCCACCCCCGTGCGCGAGCGTGAGCCTGTCGCCGGCGAGCGCGACGCAGCTGGTGGGGTCGACGGTCGGCTTCAGCGCCGGCGCGAGCGGCTGTCCCAACCCGCAGTACGAGTACTGGGTGCAGTACCTCGACGGGAGCTGGAACATGCTGCGCGCGTTCAGCACCGACCCGGCCTGGACCTGGAATTCCGCCGGCCGGGCACCTGGGGTCTACACGGTCGTTGTCTGGGCCAATCAGACCGGAGACCCGACCACGACCTCGGAGGCCAACGCCTCGAGCAAGGTGACGCTCACCGGCTGCACATCAGCAACACTCAGCCCATCCACTGGCTCGGTGGCGGCCGGCACCGCGGTCACTTTCACTGCTAGCTCGAGCGGATGCCCGAATCCGATCTACGAGTTCTGGCTGCAGGACACCGCGGGAAACTGGAAGATCGTGCAAGCGTTTTCAACCGCGACCACGTGGCAATGGAACACGGCCGGGCTGGCGAAGGGCACCTATAACATCTACGTGTGGGCGAACCAGCAGGGCGCCGACACGAGCGCCCCGGAGGCCTACGGCACTTCAGCGTACACCGTCACCTGACCCCCGCCGGCAGCGTCTAGCTTCCAGTCGAGTGCCACCAAGCGGTCCGTGGACCTCGGGCGCCTTGAGTGCATCCGGCCAGGTATTCGAATTTCGCCTGTGGGCACTTCTGACCGGACCGCGAGGTGCATTTGGTCGTCTGGGCCGACAGCTTCAAAGACGATAAGGCCTTGCTCGTCAGCGGCCTAATCACCGAAAGTGGTTTGGGACCGACGATGCTGGTCATCCCGGAGGGTGACTTCAAACGCCTGGCCGAAACGTCGCATCACGAGCGCCGCCCGATTTACTCGGCCCGCTTCGGTATGCGCCCGAGCGAGCGAAGCCGCTTCTTTGAATTTCTGATTCCGACAGAGCGGTTGGTCGAGCGATTCGGCATCACGGCGCCACGCCCAGCGGCTCCTATCCCTCAGCCGCCGCCATCATGGCGAAGTGACCTGGGATTCCTGGGCGAAGCCGAAGTCATCCGATTACTCGCCGAAGGCGGCAACCTGAACCTTTTCCGCCCGTTCCCTGATCTTGAGACATCAGAGTTGGCCGTCCTCGACTTGATCACGCATCGCGTCCTCGGGCTACAAATCAAGACAATCGGTGTCGACACAGCTCATCCAGCTGGCACGGTTACGATCCACGCCTCGAGCTTCCGTCCGTCCCCCGCGACCTTTTTCGTCGCCTTGGCCTGGCAACGCGAAGAGCACCGCTTCCATAACGAGTGCCTCGTTATCCCGTCTGCAGAGGTGATCTCCATCTGCCGACCGCACGAATCCGAAGGCCACCTGAGCTTCGACTGGCATCCGGGGTCATCGGCCGAAACTCACCTGGACGGCTATCGCACGACGATGCTGGAACTGGGAGCTCGCCTGGACAATCGCCTGCAGAACTAGCCGGCCCTTTCGCGACGGTTTTACAAACCGGCGTCATGCCAGCACAGACAATTTCACTCACTGCTACCAATCTCGGGCGAATAGTCGCGATCTAGGGGTTGGGCTAGTTGAGCGAGGCATCAGAGCGGGAGCGCAAGCGCAGCCGACGGCTCTGACGGGTTCGACGCTTCTCTTTTTGGGCCTACGAAACCAATCTTCTTGCTTGGTACGTCAGGTCCAAGGGGGTCCGGCGCGAATGCAACTGTGAAGTAGTTCAAGACACCGTTGACCTTGCTCATCAGGATCACGCGTCTGATAGCTGGCGCTGGCATTCCGAGATGATCGGTTCCGCCCATCTCCAAGTTGTAGGCCCTAAAGCTATCGACATCAAACCCCGCCTTGCTGAGAGCACCCAGCGCCGCATTGAAGTCCGACGAGATTTGCATGGGAACCCACTCCCCGAACTCCGAAGCGGTGTCCTTAATGCCCTGAACCGTTGCCCACGACCGAAGAATTAGCGAACGCTTGTCTGTCTCAACTTCCGTAGCCACCAATTTCCCTCCTTTCATTAGGGCGTGCGACATTGCAGAGCTGGAGGGCGGGCTTTCTCCGAGTTCCGTTTCTAGTCGAGTCTTGAGATTATGTACAGGATCGCGGCGGTGACTGCCAGGGTAGTATGGATCTGATTCCAACTCCTACCCTTGACGACGCCAATAGCAAGTGCCGCGCCGACGATCAACGCGCCCTTGCCGGCCCAGTCACCGTAGCCGCCTACAGTGGTCATTTCGACCCGAGCCTACGCCGAAAATTTACTTGTGCGTTGTTGCCGGGGCACAAGAAACTACTACTCCTGTTGGCAATTCGCTCCACTTCCGGGTGTAAGTCGGTCCTTCGCCCAGGCTGAGGACGCCGGTTGACTGGTTCGGTCGTGCCTCGACAGGCGGGGCAAGAGCCGGGACGTGGGATTTCGATTACGTGGGCGGATCGAAGAGATCGCCCTGGTTCGGGTCACGCTCCAGCTTGACACGCGGTTGCTTACGAGCTTCGAGCACGCGATGCAATTGGCCTCTGTCGGAGCGCCTGGTTATTGCCAGCAGGTAACCAAACGAGGAATCGCGTCGTTGCGCGAGACTACCTAATAGAATGGCCAAGCGCGGCGACCTGACCGAAGCGCAGATTCTCGACCTTTTGAATTCCTGTGCAGCCAAACGGTATCGACTTACTTGAAGAGGCGCGGATGCTCAACGCCAAAAGGCACTACCCTCGCGCGTATGTGCTCGCCCAACTCGCTAGCGAAGAATTCGCGAAGGTGCAGTTGTTACTGTCTCTCCTTGTTGCGCGGATCAGTGGCTTGAATCCACCAATGGAGTCCTTTTGGACATGGTGGGTAAGCCATGAGGACAAGAGCTCATTCCAGGAATCGTGGAGTGAGGCACTCACGTGGCCGAGCGTGCAGAAGTGGCTCGATCTGCCACCTGACGCCGTAGTAAAAGACCTTGTGCCGGAATGGATGGAGAAGTTTGGCGGTTTCGCTGGCCGAAGCCAGACGCCGTGCCCCGTCAGGGTCAAGTTGGCGGGAGGATGCAACCTACGTTGACTTCCGCAATGGGCGGATTTACGTCCCGAAAGGACGAATTGGCCGAGTGCGCGCACAACGCAAGATCGCCCCAAGTTACGGCGGAGGTAGCACGTATGAACGAGATCACCGCCGCTCAACTGGGCGCGCTTATTCACGTACCTGACGCCGTTGACTTCGTGAAACGTTCTGTCGAGGCCATTGCCCAGCGATTGGGGCGATGGTGGGCTTGGCTCTCTAAGTCCTCAAATCACAGCAGCAACATGGCTTAGCGCCTCCGCGAGGCGTCCGTAAAGCTCCTGACCGGGAGATCCCGCGCGCAATTCAAGCCGCTCGGCAATGTACCTGGCAACTAGAGGCTTTGAGTTCAATTGGAACCGCTCGGCTGCCTCAGCCTCGAGCGCCTCATACTCGGCTCCAAATAACTCGCGCATCGTCGCCTCAAACATTCTCGGGAAGGCCATAAAGCCTGCGCTGATCGTGATTTCCGGTGACCGCATGATGTCGCCAGCGGCCTCTTCGCCAACCCCCAATGCTGAAAGCAGATCCGCCCTTCTCGTGCCGTCAGCGTCCTCACCTCGGGCGTCGTTGTCGAAGATAACGAATACCGGAATCTCGTAGGCGCTGAAGAATCTCCACCACTTGGCCAGATTGCCTACGCCATGTACGGGGATCACCGCTATCCCTTCGCGCACGACACTCAGTCCAACACGATCTAGATACGTAGGTAACGCGAGAGCCTCGGTGGGTCCCTCGACCAAACAAATGCGGCGGGCGAACACCCCCGCCATCAGCTCTTGAGTTGCACTTCTTGATCAGGACCAAACCCTGCAAGTCGAGAACGTTGACGAATGCAGGCGAGTGCGTTGTGACGACTACCTGTACCCCCTCCTGGCTAGTCTGCCTAAGTTTCTGCGCGAGCCACTGTTGAGCCAGCGGATGTAAATGCGCCTCAGGTTCCTCAATCACCAGGAGTAGACCGGGCGCGATTGCGCCGGCAACTCTCTGAAAGGCACGCGCATAAGCGTGCGCGAACGCGAGCGCTAGTAATTGCTCCTGGCCGGTACCCAACTCAGCCAGAGTTCGGACCTCTCCGCCTTGATGAGGAAGGACCCTAAGAGCGTGAAAGAAGTTCGACGGATCGTAGGCCGAGAAATCAATCTCAAGCCGATACTCCAAATTAGAGGACATCTCCTCGACCTGGCGTTGAAGCTCATCCGCAAAGATAGCGAATGGCTCAACTGTTCCGAAGATTTCTTTGGTACGCGTGAATTGCTCCTTCAGCTCGCCAACCCGATTCTCGTCAGAAACGAGTGCTTCATGGAAGCTGCGCATGACCTTCGACAAGAGCGTCCACTTGGTCGAATAGCTCAATTCGTACGAAAGGCGCCGATCCGCCCCGACGACAATACAGGGGCACTGGTGGCGCACCTCGTTGTTGACCCACCGCTCGGTGTCGTCACCTAGGGTCATATCGAAAGACCGGTTGTCCTGTGCTCGATATGACCAGGTTAGTGATACGACTGGCGACTCATGACCTGCGCGATCCCGGTATGTGACGTCGTGAAGATCCGCACTCATGAGTACCGGCACACGTGATCTGTCGCGGCCGAAGAAATCGTGATCACCAAGTTCGATTGATCCGGGCCACGTGTCGCCAAGTAACAGGTCGAGCGCGCGAACTAGGTTCGACTTACCGGCATTGTTTTCACCCAGCAGCACCAGCGGAGACGCGTCAGGAAATATCAGCTCCACCTGATCATTGATCGACCTATACCTCTCGACGCGAAGACGGCGAATCCGGCCCATACCGATACGTGAGTTTAGATCCCTTCAGTTAACGTGGCACTTAACGACCAGGTTGTCGGCCGTACCCGACGGCTCGACGACCAATTCACAGCGGACGCCGCGTCAGTGGACGGTTAGCTTCGTCGTGGCGGTCGCGGTGGCGCCGCCGTTGTCGCGCACGGTCACCGTCACCGCGTAGGTCCCGTTCGACCTGTACGTGTGGCTGCCCGAGATCGTGAATGGGCTGGTGGAGCCGCTCACCGTTCCTGTCGAACTGGTCGTGCCGTCGCCCCAGTTGATCGTGACCGTGTAATCGGACGACGTCGCGGTCGGGTCTGAGTCGAACAGCGACGCGACCTTGCCGGTGAACGTCTTGTGGCTCGTGATCGTGAGGCCGGTGGCTGACAGGGCGTAGTCGGCGATCGTCGCGGTCCCCGAGACGGTCAGCGTGGAGCCCCCGCTGTCGGTGATCGTGATCGACGTGGCGTACGTGCCGGCCTCGGCGTAGGCGTGCGTCCCCGTCACGGTGAAAGTCCCACTTCCGCTCACGGTGCCGGTTGACGAGGTGCCGTCGCCCCACGTGATCGAAGCCGAGAAATCAGTGGCCTGGGCGAGAGAGTTGGCATCGGTAAAAGTGGCGACGTTGCTGCTCGCAGCCGTGCCCTCCGTCCCGGTGATGGCGTTGCCCGACCCGGTCAAAGCCGCGTCGCTGATCGTGATCAGGATCACCGCGTAGTTCGAGGCTCCACCCGCGTCCGTGAACTGGACGAACACGCCGTGGTGACCGGCGGTCCGATACGTGTGCGATCCGCTGACGGTGAATGGACCCGTGCCGCTGATCGTCCCCCCAACAACTGGGCTTCCATCGCCCCAGTCGATCGTGGCCACGTAGTCACCCACGACGCCGCCTGGGTCGGTGTCGGTGAACGTTTCCAGCGCGCCCGACCATGCGACGCCCTCGGTCGCTGTCTGGTTGGTGGGGAGAGCCGCGTTGATGCCCGCGTCCGCGACCGCGGCGCTGTCCGTGACCGAGGCGCTCTGGCCCGTCGCGTCGGTCACAGTCACCTTCACGACGTCCGGCGAACCGGACGGCGTCTCTTCGACCCACGTGTGGGCGCCGCCGACGACGCTTCCGTTCGTCGTTCCGGCCGAGGTGGTGCCGTCGCCCCAGTTGATGGAGACGCTGTACGGCGCAGCTCCTCCCGACATCGATGCGACCTGGAGGCTGAAGTTGAAGCCCTCCGACAGGTTGGTCAAGGTCGATGGGGTCAGGGTGAGGGGGCCTGGCAAGGCCATGGTGAAGATTCCGCCGAGGCCGGCGTTCGCGCCCAGGTCGGCGGTGCCGTAGATCTTGCCATCCTGTGCAATCGTCAGACCGCCCCTCGGCTGCTGGCCCAGGGAAGGACTCTGCGCGTGCAGCTGGACGAAAGTTCCGTTGGACGTGAACTCGAAGATGCTGCCGTCCTGGTTGTAGGCGCCGCCGGGATTGGTGAACGCGGTCTCGCCGTAAAAGTTCCCCCTGGTGTCCTGAACGAGGCCCGACAGAGGGGCAGCGCCATCGCCTGGAGTGAGGCTGTAGAGCGTGGTGAAGGCGCCCGCGGCCGTGATCTTGAAGATCGTGCCGCGTCCGGTCGCACCTGCGGACGAGGTTCCATAGAAGTTGCCGTCAGATCCGAGCAGCAGGCCAGACTGCGGCAGCGCGCCATCGCTCGAGTCGTTGAACGAGTAGAGGGTCGTAAGCGTGCCCCCCGTCGTGATCCGGAACACGGTTCCCTGGTTGTGCGCGCCTCCCAGGAAAGTCACTCCGTAGAGGTTGCCGTCGGAGCCAAACGTGAGAGCGCCCTGGGGACCGTTGCCGTCGGGCCCGCACGTGAAGGAGAAGAGTGTCGTCAGCCTCCCTGTCGGGCTGAGCGCGTAAGCAGTGCCGCAGTTGAGCGAACCGCCGCTCACCGTCAGGCCGAACAGATTTCCGGCCGCATCCTGAACCAGGCCACCTGCCGGGTCGCGCCCGTCGTTTCCATTGAACGTGTGCAGCACGCTGAATGCGCCCTGCGTCGTGATTCGCCAGACCGTGCCGGTGTTGGCCGACGACGTCTGGCTGGTTCCGTATAGCGCCCCGTCTGCGCCAACCAATAACTTCGAGCGACTGACGCCCCCGTCCGCCGGCGCCAGGGTGTGCAGCGTCGTCACGCCGCCACCCGGCGTGAAGCGGAAGACCGTGCCATAGGTGTTGGAGCCCTGCAGATCCGTCACGCCGTAGAGGGCGCCATCCGAGGCCTGCGTCAAACCGGACTGCGCCGCTCCGCTGTCCGCGCCTCCCGTGAAGCTGTACGCGAGCGAATAGGTCGGCCCGCCGACCGTGATCGAGACAGTGTTCGACGCGCTCGCTGCGTTGGCCGTATCTCCCGAGTAGGCGGCGGTGATGTTGTGAGCTCCGACGGCCAGGCTGCTGATCGTCAGGCTGGCGCTTCCGCCCGACACAGCGCTCGCACCGATGGTCAGCAGGTTGCTGTCGGTGAAGGTGACGGTGCCGGTTGGGCTGCCGCCGGTGATCGTCGCGGTCAGCGTGACCGGGTTGCCGGCGTAGACCGCCGAGGCCGATGACTGCAGGGAGGTGGCCGTGGACGGCAGGTTCACGGTCTGATTGACGATGGCCGAAGAGCTGCCGCTAAACGTCGTGTCGCCGGAGTAGACGGCGGCCAGCGATCGGGTCCCGCCCAGCAGTCCGACGTTGACAATCGCCTGGCCGTTGGTGAGCGCGGCCGAGGCCAGCACGCTGTTGCCGTCCTCGAATGTGACGGTGCCGGTCGGCGTTCCACCAGCTCCCGTGACCGTCGCGGTGAGCGTCACCGGGCCACCGGTGCTGGGATTCGGTGCGGTCGTGAGGACGGTCGAGCCGGCAGCAAGCGCACAGCTCGAATAGCGGAACGAACCCACGCGTGTGTGCCAGTTGAAGCTTCCGTTCGCCGTGAGGTACTGATTTGTGTACCAGAAGGTGCAGTCGTCGACCGGGTCGACCGCCATCGACGTGTAGTCGCCCCAGCGGTCGAGGTACGACTGCACGCCGGTGCCCTGGATAACCGTGGTCTCGCCCTGAGGCAAGTTGCCCAGCGGATCGCCGGCCAGCCGGCCGGTCATGGCGATGCCCGGCGCGAGGCTTGGACTCGAGACGCTGTACCCGGCAGCAATGTCGCCGCGACCATCCATCGCCACCGAACCCATCCATCGGAAGCTGCCATCAGGCGCGAACGTTCCCTGCTGATAGAGCGAAGGCGAGACGCCCGGATCGCGGAGCTCGTACCAGCGGACGCCGCCCGAGATGTTGCCGCCGGCGCCCGGATCGACGCTGTGGCTCGCGACCAGCGACTCGTGGTCGCCGAAGTTGCGATAGGCGACGCGATACATGAGGCGGTCGCCGAGCGACGCGAGGAAACCGCCAGGCGGGGCTTCCGGAACGCACGAGTTGAAGCCGTTGCACAGCTCTCGGAACGGCGCGACGCTGATCGTCACCGGCCCCGTCACCGTCGAGTTGCCCGGGGTGACGAAGTCGGCGTGCAGCCGGAACAGCGCGAGGCCGTTCGATCCACTCAGCGCGAGCGCGTAACCGGGCGAGCCGGCCGGCGGCGGGGTCGGCCCATCCACGCCGGCAGGCAGCGGGCTCTGGTAGTAGAGGGTGAACGCGATCATGGTGGCGGGCCCACCGGCCAGCATCGCGGTGCGGTCTAGGGCCGCGAACGTGGCGCCGATCCACGTCGTGCCGTTCTGGAAGTCGTTATCGGTCATGTAGTAGGCGTCCGGCCAGACCGAGAACTTGGCGTAGTCCGGGAGGGCCGTGCGCGGGAAGGCGTAGCGGAAGTACGCGCCTGTGGGGTCGTTGGTCGTCGAGACCGCCACGCAGTTGAGGTAGGGAATGCTGGTGCCGTTCGCCCCTGCATAAGCGAGCTGCGAGAGCAGCCAGCGGTCCGCGGCGCGGTCGTACAGGGCGATCGGGTCGCCGCCGTTGGTCGTCTCGCAGAGGCCGCCGAACCCCGTCCAGACGGTGCTGATGGGTTCGGGGCCGAGCAGGATTGCGCCTGTCCTCGAGAAGACGGCGACCGAGGCGTTGGCGATCTGCACGTAGTGATACGGGCCGATCGCGCCGTTCACATCGGAGGGCGCGTAGGTCACGCCGTATCCCGGAATCCCCGCGCCGATGCCTTCGAACGACCCTGCGAGCGCGGGACCTGATGCCGCCGGCGGGGCAGTCTGGAGGACGGGGTCGCCGCTCACGACGCTCGACGGAGGCGGGGCGGCCGTCGCTTTCGAGTGGCCGGGGACCTTGGCCTGGCTGTGGCCGGTTCCGGGGATTCCGTGCATGGCGCTAAGCGGCGCCGATCGATCGTGCTGGATGGCCTTGATGACTTCGGGCTTGGAGGGCGGTTGCGCTGCCGCCGCGGCCGGTGCGATGGCGACAAAAGCGGTCGACGCCAGGACAGAGGCGCACGCCACAGCGCCCAGCCAGCTACGGGGAGATTTGACCCGCTCCCTTCCCAACGCGCGGGGAATATAACAGCGGCTGGCGATTCTGGCTAGTGATTACTTATCGGCTCGCACTCCGTCAGGAGTAGCAATCTAGGGAGATGGATTTCCTCCGAACTCTGCTCGGCGGTGGAGAGCCGCCGGGCATGGGATGCGGCCCCAGATCTCCAACTGGCCACCACCCCTGGCCAGCCTGGACGCCGGGCTCGAGCAGGAATTCGCGCAATCGGGAGGACGGCCCGACATCGCGGCTCGAATCATCGAACCGTTTCGATTCGAGGCCCTCGCCGATCGGTGGGCGGACATTGTCGAACTCGCCCGCCCGGCGGTGAGACTCGTTCCCGGAGGCGTAGATCGGCTTGGCGGAACCCGGCTCGGCGGGACGCCCGACGCACCCCGCACCTTTGCCTGGCCGTATTTCTTCGACGACGCTCCGCTTGCGTTCATCGCCCAGGTCGACCTGCGCGACGTCCAGGCGGTGTACCCCAACGACCTGGTTCCGCAAGCCGGATTGCTCAGCTTCTTCTACGACGCCAAGCAGGAGGCGTGGGGATTCGATCGCAAGGATGGCGGGCGCTGGGCGGTGTTCCTTTTCGAGCCGCCTTTCGCGCCGGTGGGCATGCCCGCTGCGGTTCCCGAGGAGGGGCAGTACAAGCCGGTACAGCTCCAGGCTCGGGGAGAGCTCACGCTTCCGGCCCACGACTCCCTGGAGATTGAGCGGCTCGGTTTGACGGCGCAGCAGGGCGACGCCTACCGAGCCCTCTCGATCGAACTGGATGAGCTAACGGGCAATGACGTTCATCGATTCCTCGGATGGCCGGAGGAGATCCAGCACGATCCCGCCGTCGAAGTCCAGCTGCCCGCCAACGGGATCTACGCCGGCGATGCCACAGGCTACGAGTCTGACGAGGGCAAGCGCCTGATGGAGCAGCGCGACGTCTGGCAACTGCTGCTCCAGGTCGACAGCGAGGAGGACGCGGGGATGCAGTGGGGCGACGTTGGCCGCCTCTATTTCATGATCCGCCGTTCCGACTTGGCGAATCGCGATTGGAGCGAGGTGTGGTTCTCGCTCCAGTGCACCTAATCGGCTGGATTCGTCAGGGCTGCCATGCGATCGGAGAGCGCGACGATGGGGATTCGCTCTTGCTGCGTTGAGTCGCGCCGGCGGATGGTCACTGCTTTGTCGTTCAGCGTGTCGAAGTCGATGGTGATGCAGAACGGTGTGCCGATCTCGTCCTGCCGGCGGTAGCGGCGGCCGATGTTGCCGCCGGTCTGGTCGTACTCCACGCGGAACTGGCCGCGTAGGCCTCTGACCACGTCCTGCGCCACCTCGATCAACTCCGGCTTCTTCGACAGGGGCACCACCGCCACCTGCACCGGCGCCACGTTCGGGTGCAGGTGCAGCACGACACGTGGTTCGTTGTTGATCACGTCTTCGTCGTAGGCGTCCACCAGCAGCGTGATGAAGATTCGCTCCATGCTCACCGCCGGCTCGATCACCCACGGCAGGTAGCGTTCGTTCGTTTCCGGGTCAAGGTAGGTCAGGTCCTGCTTCGACTT
>WNFI01524238.1_pt1 | contig 27690 bp, 26 predicted proteins | sample 5400471 | NCBI WGS metagenome assembly WNFI01 (sample SAMN13153348, study PRJNA577476) | soil metagenome | isolation source: 100 cm saprolite on Douglas fir-dominated hillslope | place: USA:California | collected 2013-09-17
GGCGGAGAACGGCGTGATCGGCCGTGGCAACGCGCTGCCCTGGCATCTGCCGCGGGATCTCAAGCGCTTCAGGGCCCTCACCCTCGGCAAGCCCATTCTCATGGGCCGCAGGACCTTCGAGTCCATCGGCCGCGCGCTCCCCGGGCGCACGAATCTCGTGCTGACGCGTGATCGGGGCTGGTCGGGCGCCGGGGTGACGGTCGTGCACTCGCTCGAGGAGGCGCTCGAGCGCACCCGCGGCTGTGGGGAGCTGGTGGTGATCGGCGGCGCGGAGATCTTCGGGCTCGCACTGCCGCTCGCGAGCCGAATCTATCTCACCGAGGTTCACGCCGACGTGCAGGGCGACACCTGCTTCCCCGACCTCGACCGCACTTCCTGGACCGAGGTCGAACGCAGCGCACACCCCGCGGATTCCGCTCACGCCCACGCGCTGACATTCGTGACGCTCGAGCGGCGCGCCGTCAGAACTTGACCATGACCCCCGCGCCCCAGACGTTCAGGGGAGCGGGGACAACTGCTCGCGCACCAGGCGCTCGGCGAGTGCGGCATCCGGCTCGACGTCCTCTCCAGGGTCGAGCTGCTCGAGGAGCTTCGCCTGTACGCCGCCGCGGCGCAGCGCCTCCGCGTACGCAATCTCGGGGTGGAACATCACCATCGAGTAGCGCGGGATGAAACGATCCGGGAAGCGCCGCTCGAGCGCCATGGCGATGCGTTTGCGGCGCACGAAGCGCGCATCGAGCACCGCATCGCGCATCTCGCCGTAGTTCTCGAGCGCCATCTGCGCAATGGCCGCCGCGTCAGGACGGCGCGAGCGCTCGAACTCGAGGAACACGTGCGCCCAGTCCGGCTGCCCTTCGATGAGGGCATCGAGCACCACGCAGTCCTCGAACGCCGCGTTCATGCCCTGGCCGTGGAAGGGAACGATGGCGTGCGCGGCGTCGCCGAGCAGCAGGACGCTTCCTCCGGCGTGCCAGGGTGCGGCGTGCACCGTGCCGAGCGCACCCTGCGGATGAGTCGCAAATTCGGGCAGGAGCCGCGGAATGAGCGGCACGGCGTCGGCGAACTCGCACGCGAAGAACCCGGCGACCGCCTCCGGAGTCGCGAGCGCGGCGAAGCTCGTGGCGCCGCTGCGCGCGAGGAACAGCGTCGCCGTGAAGCTGCCGTCGGTGTTGGGAAGTGCGATCAGCATGAAGCCGCCGCGCGGCCAGATGTGCAGCGCCTGGCGCTCGAGCGCGCCCGCGGCCTGCGGCGGTATCGTCAGCTCCTTGTAATCGTGATCGAGCCATTCCTCGCGCACCTCGACGAGGCCCGCGGCCGCCAGACTCGCGCGCACCGCGGATCCCGCGCCGTCGGTGGCGATCGCGGGGGTGAGGGGGAGATCGTGGAGCGCGCCGCTCGCGGTATCTCGCAGGCGCAGCCGGTCCTGCGCCACGTCGGCGCCGAGGCACTGGCGGCTGAAGTGCACGCTCACGCCCTCGTGGCGCAGCGCCTCCTCGATGAGCACGCGGTTGAGATCGGCGCGGCCGACCGAGAAGATGACCTCGTGCTCACGCTGGCCGTAGGGCTGCAGCGCGCAGCGGCCCGAGGGCTCGTGAACCATGCGGCCGCGCATCGGGATGAGGAGCGGTCGCACGCGCTCGATGACCCCCGCGCACTCGAGCGCCCGCAGACCCCGCGCGGCGAGGGCGAGGTTGATCGAGCGTCCGCGCTCGGGCTGCGACTGGCGCGGGTCGGGCCGGCGCTCGTGCAGTGCGACGTGCCAGCCGCGGCGCGCGAGGAAGAGCGCGAGCAGCGCCCCGGCGAGGCCGGCGCCGACGATGTTGACGGCGCGCGCCGGGTCCGGCTTCAAGGCGCGGCCTGCAGCGCCTCGCGCAGCGCCCGGGCAAACTGCCAGGCATCTTCGAAGCGGTTGTAGAGCGGCACCGGTGCGACGCGGATGATGTCGGGCGCGCGCCAGTCGCAGACCACGCCGCGCTCGGTGAGGCCGCTGAAGACGCGCGTGCCGCGCGCGGCTCCGCCCGCGATGCGCAGCGACAGCTGACAGCCGCGCCGCGCGGGCTCGTGCGGGGTGATGATCTGCACCGCGGGGGTAAGGGAGGCGAGCGAGCGCTCGAGGAAGGCCGTGAGCGCGAGCGCCTTCTCGCGCAGCCGCTCCATGCGCGCGGAGGTGAAGATCGCGAGCGAGGCGACGAGCGGCGCAGCCGCCAGGATCGGCGGATTGCTCACCTGCCAGGCGGCCGCACCGGTCGCGGCGCGAAACTGCGGCTCCATGAGGAAGCGGGTGGGCTCCTCGTGACCCCACCAGCCGGCGAGCCGCGTGCCCGGGAGCCCCCCGCCGTGACGCGCGCGCGGCTGCGCTTCGAGATGACGCTGATGGATGAAGCAGCCGCCGATCGCGCCCGGGCCGGCGTTGAGGTACTTGTAGCTGCACCACACCGCGAAGTCGGCGTCCGCATCGTGCAGCGCGAGCGGGGTGTTGCCGATCGAGTGCGCAAGGTCGAAGCCGGCGATGCACCCGCTGCGGTGCGCCGCGCGGGCGATGCGTGCCAGATCGAAGGCCTGGCCGGTGCGAAACTGCACGCCCGGCCACAGTACGAGCGCGATCTCCTCGCCCTGGCGCTCGAGAGTCTCCTCGATCGCCTCCTCCGCGATGAGCTCCTCGCCCGCGCGCGGCGCGAGCTCGATGAGCGCGGCTCGCTCCTCGAGGCCGTGCCAGGCGATCTGGGAGGCGACCGCGTGGCGGTCGGAGGAGAAGGCGCCCGCCTCCATGAGGATGCGGGTGCGCCTTCCTGCGGGGCGGTAGAAGCTCGCGAGCATCAGGTGCAGGTTCACGGTGAGGGAGTTCATGGCGACGACTTCGCTGAGCTGCGCCCCGGTGAGCTGCGCCAGGCCCTCGCTCAGGTTCTCGTGATAGGGCACCCAGGGGCGTGCGGCATGCTCGTGCCCGAGCACACCGAGCCGCGACCACGCATCGAGCTCGCCCTCGACACATTCGCGCGCCGCGAGCGGCTGGAGCCCGAGCGAATGGCCGCAGAGGTAGGTGAGTGCCGCGCCGTGCGCGTCGTGCGGGAGCGCGAAGCCCCGGCGGAACTCACGCAGCGCATCGCGCTCATCGAGCGCCCGCGCGGCTTCGAGAGTCACCGGCTCGCTCACGGCGCCAGCCCGGTGAGCCGGTAGAGCAACGGACGGCTCGGCACCGCATCGCCACCGAGCGCCGGCGCGTGCAGCTCGAGCAGGTAGTGCCCGTCGGAGAGCTCATCCGGCATGAAGGCGAGCTCGGTGATCGTGGCCTGCGGCCGCGTCGCGGCCGAGAGCTGCGCAGCACCGCGCGGCATGCCGAAAAAGATGCGGGGCGCGGTGAGGCGCCCCTCATCGTGCGCGCGATCGATCGAGGGCAGATCGACGATGAGCCCGCCGAGCGCGAGGCGTGCCTTCACCTACGAGCGCTCCATGACCGTGCCGCAGCGGCTGCAGGTGCGCTTGGCCTCACTCGCAAAGAAGCGCTCGAATACCGGGGGAAACTGGGTCTCGATGTCGGTGAGCGCGAAGAACTCCTCGTACAGGCGCTGGCCGCAGCGCTCGCAGTACCACTGGAAGCCGTCGAGCTCGCCGGGCCGGCGCGCGCGCTCGATCACGAGCCCGACGGTGTTGGCCGGGCGCTGCGGTGAGTGCGGCAGGTTGGGTGGAATGAGCAGCACTTCGCCGGCGCGGATCGGCACCTCCACCGCGCGCCCGTCCTGGATGGTCTTGAGCACCATGTCGCCCTCGAGCTGGTAGAAGAACTCCTGCCCCGGGTCGACGTGGTAGTCCTTGCGGGCGTTCGGACCGCCCACGACCATGATGATGAAGTCGCCGTCGCGGAACACGCGCTTGTTGCCCACGGGCGGCTTCAGCAGCGCGCGGTTCGCCTCGATCCACTCGCGGAAATTGAATGCTTGCAGGGACTGCATGTGCCCTCCGAGCCGTTGGCGTATGGTACGCGCAGCGGTGCCGGGGAGAGGAGCGCGCGATGAGACCAGGGTCGGCAGGTGCGATGGGACCTCGGGCGGCCGTGCTGCTCGCGCTGTGGGTGGTGGGCGGCTGCAGCCACCTGCCCGCGATGCACTGGCCCTGGCATCATCACACTTCCGCTCCCGCCCCGCCGGTGCACGAGCTCGACATCGCGGCCGCCGGCGGCACGCCGGCTGAGTTTCCCCAGTACTGGAAGAGGAACACGCTGGTCGTGGATTTGAGCTCGGTGAGCGGCTCGGGCAGCATCACGCTCACCCCGGCGGCGGGTACCGCCTGGCCCGTGCGGCTGGCGTTGCGCATCACGCCGGGCTCCGTCGGGCAGCTCGAGGTACGCGCAGATCAGCGCCTGAGCCTTCCCATCACGCCGGCCGCCGGCACGCCCGTCGAACTCGAGCTCGCGCCGCGCCTCTACACCTCGAGAACCCGCCAGATGAGCGTGACCTGGGGAGCGGGGAGCCCGCCTGCTCCCTAGTCGGTGCCCACGCCCTGATGGGCGGCGCACGGCACGGCGAGCACCGGGCGCTCGCTGTCGAGGTCGACCGCACTCAGGCGCCCGCCCCACACACAGCCGGTGTCGAGGCCGAGGAGCCCCGGTGCGCGCACCAGGCCGAGCGCCGACCAATGACCGAAGATGACACGCGCGCTACGGCTCGCGCGAGCGTCGTGCGCGAACCAGGGGCGCAGCGGAGAGGGGGGCGGGGGCGGCTCCCCCTTCACGGTGAGGTCGACGCGACCGTCCGCCGTACACACCCGCAGCCGCGTGAGCACGTTGATGGCAAATCGCAGCCGCGCGGCGCCGGCGAGATCCTCGCGCCAGCGATCGGGCTCGTTGCCATACATCTTCTCGAAGAGGGCCTGCGGCTTGCGGTGCAGGGCGCTCGCCACCTCACGCGCCAGATCGAGCGTGAGCGCAACGCTCCATTGCGGCACGAGCCCCGCATGCACCATGAGGTCGTCCCCCTGTGCGTGGGCGAGCGGGCGCGTGATGAGCCACTCGAGCAGCGCCTCGCGATCGGGGGCCTCGAGAACCTCATCCAGCGTGTCGGAGCGGCGGCGCGGCCGGGCGCCGCAGGCCACGGCGAGCAGATGCAGGTCGTGATTGCCGAGCACCACGACGGCGTTGTCGCCGAGTGCGCGCACGCGGCGCAGAACCGCGAGCGAGGCGGGCCCGCGGTTGACGAGATCGCCGACGAACCACAGCCGGTCGCGGTCGGGTGAGAAGTTCAGCCGCTCAAGGAGGGTGCGCAGTTCCTCGTCACAGCCTTGCACGTCGCCGATCGCATAGCGGGTCACTGCAGGATTCCCGGCATCGCGAGCCGGAACGGCTGGATGGGGGCATCGAAGTGGGCACCGTTGTCGGCGAGCATCTGGTAGCTGCCCTGCATCGAGCCGACCGGCGTCTCGAGCACCGCGCCGCTCGAATAGCGAAAGCCCTGACCCGGCTTGAGATACGGCTGCTCGCCCACCACGCCGTCGCCGCGCACCTCCTCGACCTTGCCGTTGGCATCGGTGATGACCCAATGGCGCGTCAGCAGCCGGGCCGGCACCTGGCCCTCGTTGCGGATGGTGATCGTGTAGGCGAACACGTAGCGGCTCTGCCGCGGGTCGGACTGCTCATCGAGATAGCTGGTCTCGACGTCGACACGGATCTTGTGCTCGGGTGAGCTCATGGGCGTGATTCTACCGGAGTGCCGCGCGCATTAGCTGCGGCCGGCGCGCATCGCGAGCACGTCGCAGGGCGCGGCGTGCAGCACCGTGTCCTCGGTGAGATTGACCAGAATCGAGAGCCCGTGGCGCTCGCGGCTGCCGAGGATGATGAGATCGGCATGGCGCTCGCGCGCCACCCGCACGATCTCGGATTTGACATTGCCACTCTCGACCCGGCAGGAGCTCGCGGTGAGGCCGAGCTCGGCGGACAGCGCCGCCAGGCGCTCCCGGGCGCGCTCGAGCAGCTCCTCCCCGATCTGCACCGAGGGGATCAGCGTCTCGCCCATCGGCTCGACCGGCACGAACTCCACCACGTGCAGCAGCTCCACCTCCGCGCCGAGTGCGGCGGCGAGCGCGCGCGCCTTGTGCGCGATCGCGACACTCTCCTCGGTCAGGTCGACCACCAGCAGGATGCGACGGTACACCGTCATGTCGAGCCCCCAGATGGTTCGTGCCGCTGAGGCGAAGCCTAGCCCCTGCTGCGCGCGCGGTCGAGGGCCTGCGCCAGGGTGTTGAAAGCCTGCGGCGGGAGCGTCTCCGGCCGGGCCCCGGGATCGAGTGCGCAGGCGCTGATCTGCTCGAGGGTGAGGAGCGCGCCGAGGGCGTTGCGCAGCGTCTTGCGGCGGTGCGCAAAGGCGGCGGACACCACCGCGGCGTAGTGCGGGCTCACGGCAAACAGCGGCTGCCCAAGCACGGTGAGGCGCACCAACGCCGACCACACCCTTGGCGCCGGCTGAAACGCGCCGGGTCCGACCTCGAAGAGGCGCTCGATGCGCACGTGCGGCGCCATCATGATGCCGAGGCGCCCGTAAGCGGCACCCCCGGGCGGCGCGACGAGCCGAGATGCCACCTCACGCTGCAGCATGACGTGCAGGTCGAGGATCGCGTCCGCGTGCGCGAGCAGATGAAACAGGAGCGGCGTCGAGATGTTGTAGGGCAGGTTGCCGACGATGCGCAGCCGCCCGCCGCGCGTGCGCGCGAGCGCGCTGTAATCGAAGCGCAGCGCGTCGGCCTCGTGCAGGACGCAGTGCGGCGCCGCGGCGCAGCGCGCGCGCAGGGCGGCGACGAGATCGCGATCGATCTCGATCGCATCGAGCGTGCATCCCTCGCAGGCGAGCAGCCCGAGGGTGAGCGCCGCGCGTCCCGGTCCGATCTCCACCAGGTGATCGCCCGCGCGCGGGGCAACGGCGCCCACGATGCGCGCGATCACCGCGGGGTCGTGCAGGAAATGCTGGCCGAAGCGCTTGCGGCGCACCGGCCGGCGCGCACGAGCGGGGGCGGACATCAGCGCGGCCGCGCGGCCAGCCGGCTCGCAAGCTCGAGGGCGGCGGCGAGGCTGCGACGATCCGCGCGGCCGGTGCCGGCGAGATCGAGGGCCGTGCCGTGATCGGGCGAGGTGCGCACGATCGGAAGCCCCAGCGTCACGTTGACCGCGCGCTCGAAGCCGGCGTGCTTGACGACCGGCAGGCCCTGATCGTGATACATCGCGAGCACCGCATCGAAACCGGCGAGCACCTGGGGCAGGAAGGCGGTATCGGCCGGCAGCGGCCCGCTCGCACGGATGCCCGCTGCGCGCATGCGCCCGATCGCGGGCGCGATCACCCGCAGCTCCTCGTCCCCGAGGTGCCCGCCCTCTCCGGCGTGCGGATTGAGGCCGCACACCGCGATGCGCGGCTGCGGGATCGACCACCAGCGTTCGAGGTCGCGCGCCACGATCGCCGCCGTCGCGCACAGCGACTCGATGCTGAGCGCTGCGCTCACCGCGCGCAGCGGCAGATGCGTGGTCGCGAGCGCGACGCGCAGCTCGTCCGCGGTCAGCATCATCACGACACGCGGGGTGTGCGTGCGCTGCGCGAGAAACTCGGTGTGGCCCAGGAAGGGCACGCCCGCATCGTTGATGATGCCCTTGTGCACCGGAGCCGTGACGATCGCGTCGAACTCCCCGCGCAGCGCCCCGGCGACCGCGCGCTCGAGCAGGGCGAGCACGTACGGGACGTTGGCGCGGTCGAGCTGCCCCGGCCGGCTGACCGTGGCGAGGGCGTGATGCTCGACGAGGAGCGTTCCGGCGGCGTGTGCGGCGGCCGGCGTGCCCGCATAGGCTCGCAGCGTCCTCACCAGGTTCAGCTGCCGCGCGCGCTCGGCGAGCAGGTCGCGATCGCCAAGGCACACGAGCTCGCAGGGCAGCTCGTCTCCGGCGAGCGCCAGACAGAGCTCGGGGCCTACCCCCGCGGGCTCGCCGGAGGTGAGGGCGATACGGGGAATCATGGTGCGAGGGGCGGTGAGCGCAGCGGGAATGGCACGATGCAGTGTAACCTCTGCACTGACCCCGCGCCCGTTGCCTCGATTGGAGTGCGCCATGCCCGGACTCATGCTGCGGATCGCTCTCGGCTGGTGTTGTGTGCTGGCGCTCGCGCACGCGGGGCCGGCGGCCGACCTGATCGTGACCAACGCCAAGGTGTGGACCGTCGATCCGCAGCGACCCTCGGCCGAGGCGGTGGCGGTGCTCGGCGAGCGCATCGTGGAGGTTGGGTCGAATGCCGACGTCAATGCCTGGCGCGGACCGCAGACCCGCGCCATAGACGCGGGCGGCAAGCTCCTCCTGCCCGGCTTCAACGACTCGCACGTGCACTTCGTCGACGCAGGCGCGCAGCTCGACAGCGTGCAGCTCAACGATGCCACGAGTGCCGCGGAGTTCAGGCGCCGGATCGCCGAACGCGCCGCGCACACGCCCGCGCGACAGTGGGTGACCGGTGGGGACTGGGACGAGACGAAATGGACCCCGCCGGAGCTTCCCACCCGGGAGCTGATCGATGCGGTGACCGGCGATACCCCGGTGTTCGTCGGCCGTTACGACGGGCACATGGGCCTGGCAAACTCCGCGGCGCTCGCCGCGGCCGGCATCACCGCGGCCACGCGCGACCCGCCCGGGGGAAAGATCGTTCGCGACGCCGCGGGCCAGCCCACGGGCGCTCTGAAGGATGCCGCGGCGGATCTGATGCAGCGGGTGATCCCGCCGCTCAGTCACGAGCAGCGCATGAAGGCGGTGCGTCGCGCGCTCACCCATGCCGCCGCGCTCGGCGTGACGAGCGTGCAGCACATGGTCGCCGACTACGCGGACATCGCGGTCTACAACGAGCTTCTGGAGCGCGGCGAGCTCACCACGCGCATCTACGCCGCGCCGCTCATCACCCACGTCGATGATCAGGTGAAGCTCGGCGTGCGGCACGCCTTCGGCGGCGCGTACCTGCGCATCGGGGCGCTCAAGGGGTTCGCGGACGGCTCCCTCGGCTCGCGCACCGCGTACTTCTTCGAGCCCTTCAGCGACGAGCCGGGCAACCACGGCCTGCTGGCCGATGAGATGCAGCCCCTTTCCCTGATGCGCGCTCGCGTGATGAAGGCGGACGCCGCAGGACTGCAGCTGTGCATCCACGCGATCGGCGACCGGGCCATTTCGACCATTCTGGATCTGTACGCGGAGCTCCCCGACCGTGCGGGCGGCGAGCGGCGCTTGCGCATCGAGCACGCGCAGCACATGGCGGCGAAGGACTTCGAGCGCATGGGACGACTGCACGTCATCGCTTCCGTGCAGCCCTATCACGCGATCGACGACGGTCGCTGGGCGGAGGCGCGCATCGGTCACGATTGACGCGCGCCACGCTCGATGGGAAGCATCCCGGGGGCTGGTTCCCGGAGCAGAAGCTCACCGTCGCGGAGGCCGTCGAGGCCTACACGATGGGATCAGCCTTTGCGGAGTTTCAGGAGCAGGAGAAGGGCTCGATCACGCGCGGGAAGCTGGCCGACATGGTGCTGCTGAGCGAGGACATCTTCAGCATCGATCCTGCCGGGATCCGCAGCGTCCGGGTGCTCGACACGATCGTCGGCGGCAGGCTCGTCTTCGATTCCGCAGGCCAGGCGAGCCGCTAGCGGGGCCCGCGCGCGCGCTTCAGGACTTGAACTCGACGAACGCCTCATCGCGCATGTGGCGCAGCCACAGTTCGGTCTCCTCGTCCGCCTTGCCGGCGCGGATCGCCTCGATCGCCTGACGGCGCTTGAGCTCGTCGCTGTTGTCGAAGCGGCGATGGCCGAGCATCTGCACGATGTGCCAGCCGAACTGGGTGTGGAGAGGCTCGCTCACCTCGTTGTCCTTCAGGCTCGCGAGCGCCTGCTCGAACTCGGGCGCGAAGGTCCCGGGCCCCGCCCAGCCCAGCTCGCCCCCCTCGGCGGCGGAACCGGCGTCCTCGGAGGAAGTCTGGGCGATGCCGGCGAAGTCTTCGCCCTTGAGGATCCGCTCGCGCAGCGCGTTGAGCTTCTGACGCACGGTCGCATCGTCGGCGAGCTCGTTGGTCTTCATGAGGATGTGGCGCACGTGCACCTGGTCCTCCACGGCCGCGGCGGACCCGCCGCGTACCTCGTTGAGGCGGATGATGTGGTAGCCGGTCGGAGTGCGCAGCGGCTCGCCCACTTCGCCGGGCTTGAGCCGGGCGACGACATCCGTGAGAAAGGTGGGCAGCTCGCTCCCCTTGCGCCAGCCGAGCGCTCCCCCCTCGAGTGCGGTCTGGCTGCTGGAGTAGGCCACCGCCAGCTTGGCGAAGTCCTCGCCGTTGCGGGCGCGCTCGTAAACGTCGGCGGCACGCTTGGCCGCCGCATCGAGCTGCGCCGGGGTCGCATCCTGGGCGACGGCGATCAGGATGTGCGAGACGTTGTACTCGTTGTGCTCGGAGGGCGTCTTGGCCTGCTTCTCGAGGTACTGGTCGATCTCGCGTGGCGTGACGCTGATGTGCTGCAGCACGTCGCGCTGGCGCAGCAGCGTGAGCGTGATCTCCTTGCGGATGTCCTCGCGGTAGGCGGCGTAGTCCTCACCCTGCTGGGAGAGCGCCTCGGGCAGCTGCGAGAGCGTGAGCCCGTTGCGCTTCGCGACGTCCTGGAGAGCCGCGTTAACGTTCTCATCCGACACCTTGATGCCGGCGCGATTGGCGCGCTGCAGCTGGATCTCCTGCAGCACCAGCCGCTCGAGCACCTGCTGCCGCAGCACATTCTGCGGCGGCAGCTCGAGGTTCTGCGCGCGCAGCCGCCCGCCCACGACGGTCACCTGCTGCTCGAGCTCGCTGTTGAGCACCACACCCTCGTTCACGATCGCCGCCACACGGTCGAGGAGATCGCCGCGGGTCGCGAGCTCGCGGGTCTGGGCGCGCGCCGGCCCCTCGAGGAGGAGGGCCGCTCCCATCAGTGCGAGTGTCCAGCGGGCCGCGATCGTCATGAGCTGCATCGTGAGTCCTCGATCCTTACCATACGCCCCGCAGAGGGCCCGGATTCCTGGAGACCGACGCCTCGGGCGAGGTATAGCCCCGGATCGCCTCGCTGAGGGAGGCATCCGACGCCGATCCGACACTCGCGAGTCCCGCGAGTTCCAGCTGCAGCCAGACCCCGGTCTGCTGGGCGGCGGTCGGATCGTGGCTGTTCACGAAGCGCCGCGCCCCGAGGCGGATCCGCCAGCAGCACGCACGGTACTCGAAGCCGCCGAAACGCTCCAGTGGCGTGTGATCGCGCAGCGAGTACACGCCGCGCGCGAACACGGTCCAGTGGCGCCGGATCGGCCACGCCCCCGAGAGCTCCACCTGGTCGAAGCCCTGTTGCACCTGCTTCGGGACCCCCTGCACCAGCTCCTGCACCAGGCGGAAGCGCTCGTAGCGGTAGGCGAGGTTCACCACGGCATCGCCCGCGGGCTTGTACTGCAGGTTGATCGTCGTGCGCTCGCTGCGCTCATCCTGCGGATCCCATTGCACGCCCGCATCCGCGCTCCAGTGCCGGAACGCACTCACGGCGAGCTGGGCCACGTAATCCGAGTGCTTTCCCGTGAGCGGCGCCTCACCGGGCAGCACGACGCGCGGGCTCTGGAAGTAGTAGGACTCGCCGAAGGTCGCGGCGAGGAACTGGCTCCCGTCGCGCGCATCGAGCAGGCGGCTGGTGACCCCGACGCTCACCTGGTTGGCATCGCTCACCCGGTCGGCACCGACGTAGCGGTTGGCGCGGAACAGCTCCACCGGATTGAGATCGGGCAGCGCGGTGTCGAACACCGGGAGCGCGTCCTGGTTGCGGTACGGCACGTCCAAATAAAGTACGCGCGGCTCGAGGGTCAGCTTGTGCTGCTCGCGCGCGCCGCTGTCGCGCTCGAACATGAGCCCCGTATCGAAGCTCGCGATCGGGAGCGAGCGCGAGGGTGAGCGCGGCTGCCCCGCGGCGGTGTTGTCGAGGTGGTATTCGGTCGCGCGCCAGGCGACGGCCGGGCGCACGAAGTACCCCGGGCCCGTGAGATCGAGGGAGACGGCCGGGGTGAGGTCGGCGCGCCAGCCGGTGACCCCGGCGGCTCCGCCGGGGCGCTGGAAGTCGACCACCTCCGACTCGAAGCCGGTGTGCACGAGCTCGCCCGGCCCGAAGCCGTAGCCGGCATCGACCGCGATGCGCGGCACGCGCGCGTACGGCCGATCGTCTACTGCCAGCGTGTAGTCGATGGTCTGGTACTGCTGCGCCTCGCCGTCCACGCTCCAGTGCTCGCCGCGGTAGGAGAGCGTGGCGCGCCGCTCGATGAAGGCGGTGCTGGTTCCCTCCGGCCCCTGCGCGAAGTGCTCGAAGTAGAACGGGTCGCTCACGTTCTCCGCCTTCATGGTGAAACGGAAGTCGGCCGGCAGCTCCACGACGTCGCTCACGCGCACCCGACTGCGGCTGTCGTGGAAGGCCCGATCGTAAGGCAGGTAGTTCCAGTCGAGCTCGGCGCGCTGGCGCTGCGTGAGCAGGCGGAAATCGCCGCCGAGATCGACGCCGTTCTTGCTGTAGTCGATCGGCTCGAAGGTGAGGTCCGCATTCGGCGCGATGTTCCAGTAGAAGGGCACCGAGAACTGCAGGCCGCCGTAGGAGGTGTTGCCGATGCCGGGGAAGAGGAAGCCGCTCTTGCGCTGGCTCCCTAAGGGAAACGACACCCACGGCAGGTAGATGAGCGGCACGCCCTTGAAGTCGATGCGCGCATTGCGTCCGGTCCCGAGCCGCTCGCGGGTGTCGAGCGTGACGCGGTCCGCCTTCAGCTGCCACGACTCATCGTCCGCCGGACAGGTCGTGAAGCTCACGGCGCGCAGGCGAATGAGGCCCTGGGGGGTGAGCCTCAGGGCCCCTGCCGTGCCGCGCGCGGCGCGCTGGCGCAGCTCGAAGCGGGCGGACCGGAATTCCGCGCCCGCCATCGCCGAGTAACTGCCGCCGGCACCGGCGACGTGCACCAGGGGGTCGCGGTAGTCGATGCTGCCGGTGGTGCGGAGCGAGGTGTCACGAGAGTCGTATTCGATCTGGTCGGCACGGATCTCGCGCTCGCCCTCGCGCACCACCACGTTGCCTTCGAGAGTCGCGTTGCCGTCGACTCCGAGTAGGGCCTGATCGCTGGAGACCTCGATGTTGCCCGCGCGGGGAGCAGGCGCGGGCAGCGGGGCGCGCGCCGCCGGTGCCGGGCCCGCCGGAGCGACCTGCGTGGGACAGGGCAGCTCATCGGCCCGGGCGGCGGGCAGGGCGCCGCTCAGCGAGACGATCACGGTCCACAATGCGCTCGAACGGGGCATGAAGAGCGGCATTATAATGGCGTGGCACAGCCTGATCGCCCCGAACACCCCGACGCCGCAAATGCTTGAGACCGACGCGCGAGTCGCGCTGATCCAGGATTGGTTGGCGCGCGATCTGCGTCTGCCAGCCTCGCGCATCGAGCCGGCCTCGAGCGACGCGAGCTTCCGGCGTTACTTCCGCGTCTATTGCCCCGACTCCACTTACGTCGTAATGGACGCGCCTCCCGGCCAGGAGGACGTGCGACCGTATCTGAAGGTGTCGGGGCTGCTCGAGTCGCTCGGCGCCCACGTGCCTCACGTGCACGCGAGCGACGTGCCGCGTGGCCTGCTGCTGCTCGAGGATCTGGGGGCGGCCCTTTACCTCGAGCGGCTCGCGGCGGGGGACGACCCTGATCCGCTCTATGCGGACGCGCTGCGGGCGCTCGCGCTCATCCAGGTGCGCGGCGCGGGGGCCCGCAGCGAGCTCGCTCCTTACAGCCGCGCGGAGCTCGCGCGCGAGATGGCGCTGATGCCCGAGTGGTTCCTGGCGCGGCACCTGGCGCTGACGCCTTCTTCGGAGGAGACGCAGCTGCTCGGCGCGGCGTTCGAGTTCCTGATCCGGGAGGCGCTCGAGCAGCCCGAGGTGTTCGTGCACCGGGACTATCACGCGCGCAATCTCATGGTGGTGCGCGAGCGCAACCCGGGCATCGTCGATTTTCAGGACGCGGTGCGCGGACCGGCCGGCTATGACCTCGTCTCGCTCCTCAAGGACTGCTACATCGCCTGGCCGCGCGCGCGCGTCCTCGGCTGGGTGCGCGGCTACCGTGAGCTGCTGCGTGCGCAGGGCGCGGACCGGGCGGGGAGCGATGCGCAGTTCGTGCGCTGGTTCGATCTCGCCGGAGCGCAGCGCCATATCAAGGTGCTGGGGATCTTCTGCCGGTTGTGGTACCGCGACGGCAAGGCGGGCTACCTCCCCGACCTGCCGCGCACGCTCGGGTACCTGCGCGATACCTGTGCCCGCTACCCGGAGCTCGCCGCCCTCGGGAGCTTTCTCGAGCAGCGCGTCGCTGCGCAGCTGCCGCACGCCAACGCCCGGGTGGCCGCCGCGGGCCGCCCAGCCGGTGCTCCGCCATGAAGGCCATGCTGCTTGCCGCCGGCCGCGGGGAGCGCATGCGGCCGATCACCGATTCGCTCCCCAAGCCGCTCGTGCCCGTCGGTGGCCGGCCGCTCATCGCCTGGCACCTCGCGGCGCTCGCGCGCGCCGGCATCCGCGAAGTGGTCATCAACCTCTCGTGGCTCGGCGAGAAGGTGCACGCGGCGCTCGGCGACGGGCGCGCGTGGGGCGTCTCGATCACCTACAGCGACGAGGGGCCGGTGCCGCTCGAGACCGGCGGCGGCATCTTCCGCGCCGTGCCGCGGCTCGGGCCCGGGCCGTTCCTGGTCGTCAACGCCGACATCTGGACCGACATCGACTTCGCGCCGCTCGCGCTCGAGGAGGCGGCGCACGCCCGGCTGCTCCTGATCCGCAACCCCCCGCACCACCCGAGTGGGGACTTCGGGCTCGAGGGTGAGCGCGTGGTCAACCGCGAGCACGAGCGCTACACGTACTCCGGAGTCGGACTGTACCGCCCGGAGTTCTTCCACGGCTGCACGGCCGGCCGCTTCCCGCTGCTGCCGCTGCTGAACCGCGCGATCGCCGCGCATCTGGTGCGCGGGCAGCTGCACCGTGGCGAGTGGTGCGACGTGGGCACCCCCGAGCGCCTCGCCGAGCTCGAGACCCGGGTGGCTCGGGTAGAATGATCGGGATGTCGCGGCTCAAGAGCATTCCCGTCGTCGCCGAGCCCGCACGGCCCCGCAGCGGCGAGAAATACCTGACTCCTCAGGGATTTACGGCTGTTCGCGATGGCATCAAGCGCGGCGCCGACAGCGCCGTTCTCTCCCCGCGCAAGCCCCCCTGGCTCAAGGCTCGCGCCCCGAGCGGGGCGCGGTACGAGGCCCTCAGGGCCCTCGTGCGCGAGCACCGGCTGGCCACGGTGTGCGAGGAGGCCAAGTGCCCCAACATCGGGGAGTGCTGGAACGCGGGCACGGCGACGCTGATGCTGATGGGCGCGGTGTGCACGCGCGCGTGCCGCTTCTGCGCCGTGGACACGGGCAATCCCCGCGGCTGGCTCGACACGCAAGAGCCCGAGAACGCGGCGCGCACGGTGCAGCTGCTCAAGCTCCGCTACGTGGTGCTCACCTCCGTGGACCGCGACGATCTCCCCGACGGCGGGGCGGCGCACTACGCCGCGTGCGTACGCGCCATCAAGCGCCGCAACCCCGGCACCGCCGTCGAGGCTCTCCCCCCGGACTTCCAGGGCGTGCGAGCCGATGCCGAGACCGTCGTCGACTCAGGGATCGAAGTGTTCGCGCAGAACATCGAGACCGTCGAGCGGCTCACGCACCCGGTACGCGATCCGCGCGCCGGCTATCGCCAGACGCTGGACGTCGCGCCCGACCCTGAACCATCTGCCGGTGCAGCGCTTCGTGACCCCCGAGGAGTTCGATCGCTATCGGCAGCAGGCGCTCGCGCAGGGTTTCCTCGAGTGCGTCTCGGGGCCGCTGGTGCGCTCGAGCTACCGCGCCGAGCAGGCCCTGAATCGCAACAACGCGGGCCTCGACAACACGGCGCACCCATGAGTGCCGTGGCGGCGGCCATGCCCCGCGCCCTGCCACCGCCGCGAATCCGGCGGCTCGGCCTCATCGAATACGAGCCCTGCTGGCGTGCGATGCAGCGCTTCACCGAGGAGCGCGGGGCGCTCACCGCGGATGAGATCTGGTTTCTCGAGCATCCGCCGGTATTCACCCTGGGGCTGAATGCGAGCCGCGCGCACCTGCTCGCACCGGGCGGCATCCCGGTGCTGCAGGTGGACCGCGGCGGGGAGGTGACCTACCACGGTCCGGGGCAGCTGGTGGTGTACCCGCTCATCGACCTGAAGCGCGCGGGACTTGGCATCCGCGACTTCGTGACCGCGCTCGAGCGCAGCGTCATCGCGCTCGCGGCGCAGTGGGGCATCGTGGCCGAGTGCCGGCGGCACGCCCCGGGCGTCTACGTCGGGGGTCGCAAGCTCGCGAGCGTCGGGGTGCGTGTGCGCCGCGGCGGCAGCTACCACGGCCTCGCGCTGAATGTGGCCATGGACCTCACTCCCTTCGAGCGCATCAATCCCTGCGGCTATCAGGGCCTCAGGATGACGCAGCTCGCCGACCTCGGCGGACCGCGCAGCATTGCTCCCTGCGCCGAGGAGCTCGAGCCGGCGCTGCTGCGCTCGCTCGGGTACCGCCCCAGCGTCCGATAAGGTCGACATGGCTCGGCGTGTCCGATCGTTCTGTGCTGCCCGCGCGCTCGCGGCGCTGTGGCTTGTTTCCGGCGCGAACGCGGCTCCCCCGTCCGCCTCCCCCGGCGCGACGCTCACCGAGAGGGAGTCCCAGGAGCTCGCCGCTTACGGCCAGCTGCCGGCGTTCAGCCGTCTGAGCCTCTCGCCGGACGGCTCGCGCCTCGCGTACGTCGGCTCGCTCGGGGATCAGGTGCACGTGCTGGTCAAGAGCCTTGCCGATGGACGCAGGCTGATCGACTCCACGCCGGCGCCGGGGCAAAAGATCCGCAGCCTCCAGTGGGCGGACGATGACCATCTGCTGACCGGGGTCTCGATGACCACCGCCGTGCAGCTCCTGTGGGAGGGGGAGTGGGGCGAGTATTTCGGGATCATCGCGGCCGATGTCGGCAACGGACAGGCCTGGGACGTGCTCGCGTTCAAGGGCGGCGTGGTGAACAACGCCGGCCGCATCAACCTGGCGAGCGGCCCGGTGCGTGCGCGCCAGATTGCCGGTGAGACCTGGTTGTATGTCAGCGGCTTTTTCTCCTCCGGTGCGCAGTTCGAAGCACAGGGTCAGATGATGAGGATCAACCTCGTCAAGCGTACGCACGAGATCATCGAGAATTCCACCCGCTGGGTCAGCCAATATGACCGGCTGCTCGATGAGAGCGGCAATCAGGTGGCGGTGAGCGTCTATGATCAGGAAGGACGGCGCTGGCGCACCGACGTCGGCGCCGGCGGGCACCTGCAGAAGGCCCTGAGCGGCGAAGCCGAGCTCGACGTGCCGGTGTTCCAGGGCATCAGCCCGGATGGGAAGGCACTCTGGCTGTTGACGCGGACTCATGACGTGTCGTCCGCGGTCACGCTGGCGATCGCCGACGGCAGGACCATCGATCACGACGCGGCGAGCGATGCCGTGCACCGCACGGCCTGGCACCATGAGATTCTCGACCGCCGCAACGATCGAATCGTCGCCGGCGTCCTCAGCGAGGGCCTGCGCACGAGCTATGAGTTCCTCGACCCGCAGCTCGGCCGCGAGTGGCAGCAGATCGAGGAGAAACTGAGCGGCAGCCGACCGCTGATCGTCTCGGCGAGCGATGACTTTGCGAGGGTGATTGTGAGCGTCGGCTCACCGGCGGGGCCTGAGTACCTGCTCGTGGATATGCGATCCGGCCAGGCCATGCGGCTCGGCCCCGAGTACCGCTCGCTCCCCGCGGTGGCGGAGGTGCGCGCCATCGAGTATCCCGCGGCCGACGGACTCGTCATTCCCGGCTACCTGACACTGCCGGCGCGCGCGCCGCGCGCGAAGATGCCCCTCGTGGTCCTGCCGCATGGCGGTCCCAGGGCGCGCAACGAGGGCGGCTTCGACTGGTGGGCTCAGGCGCTCGCCAATGCCGGCTACGCAGTGCTGCAGCCCAATTTCCGGGGCTCGACGGTGTCAGATGCTCTGGAGGCTGCGGGTCACGGGCAGTGGGGCCGGAAAATGCAGACCGACCTTTCCGACGGCGTGCGCTACCTCGCCGACCGGGGACTGATCGATCCGGCGCGGGTGTGCATCGTGGGCGCCAGCTACGGGGGTTATGCAGCTCTCGCCGGCGTGACTCTTCAACAGGGGATCTACCGCTGCGCCGTGGCGGTCGCCGGCGTCTCCGATCTGCATTGGATCGTCCAGAGGTCCGCGGGGCTGCGCCTCAACACGAACTTCCGGACGCGCTACGGTGAACGGCTGCTGGGCGTCAGCGATGTCCATGATCCGTCCATCGACGAGCGCTCGCCGCTCAGGCATGCGCAGGCCGTAACGGTTCCCGTGCTTCTCATTCACGGGCGCGATGACACCGTGGTGCCTTACGAGCAGAGCCGGCGGATGGCCGATGCGCTCGAACGCCTCCACAAGCCGGTCGAGCTCGTGGATCTCAAGTCGGAGGACCACTGGCTGTCACGCGCACCGACCCGGCTGCAGATGCTCGCCGCGACGGTGGCGTTTCTCAAGGCCAACAACCCGCCCGACGCCGCTGGATCGCCCGCCGGGCCTTGAGGGCCCCTACCAGGGCGTAGCGGCGAGCTCGCGCTTGTAGCGCTGCAGCTCCTCGTACACGCGCCGCCACTGCGGGCCCGGCTTACCCGTGCCGACCGGCGCTCCGTCGAGGGACGTCACCGGCTGCACCTCGCGCGTCGCGGCCGAGATCCAGATCTCATCAGCCGCGCGCAGCTGCGCCTCGCTCACCGGCGCCACGCGGCCGCGGAGCGCGAGGCGGGCGGCCAGCTCCTCGATGACACCGCGCGTCGTGCCCGGGAGGATGCGGTGCGAGTGCGGGGGAGTGAGCAGCTCTGCGCCCTGCACGACGTGCACGGCCGCGGCGGAGGCCTCGGTGAGCTCCCCGGCGCGCAGCAGGATGGTCTCCGCGGCCTGCGCCTCGACCGACAGCTGCCTCAGCAGCACATTGGCGAGGAGCGCGGTCGACTTGATGTCGCAGCGCGCCCAGCGGCTGTCGGTGGCGGTCACGCACGCGATGCCGCGCTCGAGGAGCTCGGCGCTGTTGACCGGGAGCGGGGCGGCGAAGGCGAAAACTGTGCGCGGGATCTGCGGAAGCGGTGCGTGCGTTCGACCCAGTTGCGCGCCGCGCGTGACCTGCCAGTACACGTACTGGTCCCCGGCGCCGTTGCGCTCGATCAGGCCCCCGAGGATTCCGCGCCACTCATCGCGCGTATGCGGGTCGGCCATGCTGATCGCGGCGAGGCTGCGCGTCAGGCGCTCGGCGTGGGCCGCGAAGCGGAACGGCCGCCCGCCGTAGACCGGCATCACCTCGTACACCGCGTCCGCATAGAGGAAGCCGCGATCGAGCGGGGAGATGCGTGCCTCGACGAGCGGCAGATAGGCGCCGTTCAGGTAGCACAGGGGCAGGGGTTCGGCCATGGGGTGCCCCTGAGCGATGCCGCTAGTGGAACCAGAGCGCGATGCCGTCGAGCGCGCGCGTCCACAGCCCGCCCCGCGCCACGTCGGCGAAGGGCGTGAGCGGCGCGCGCGCGATCACCTCGCCGGCGAGGTCGGTGACCGTGAGCTCGCCGACCGGCTTGCCGGCCGCGAGCGGGGCGATCAGCGGCTCGCGCGTGAGCCGCGCACTCGTGCGGAGCGCGCCTCCCTGGCCGCGCGCGACCGTCGCGTAAAGATCGTAGGGCACACCGAGCGCCGCGAACTCGACCGCCGACTGGTAGACCCGCGGCTTCAGCACCACCTCGTGCGCCGCCTTGACGCGCACGGTCTCGAAGAAGGCGTAGCCGTAGTTGAGGAGTGCCTCGCTCGCCTCTTCGCGCGCCCTCGCGCTCGCGGCGCCCATGACCACCGACACCAGGCGCATGCCGTTGCGGTTGGCTGAGACCGCCAGGCAGAACCCGGCACTGTCGGTATGGCCGGTTTTGAGACCGTCGACGGAGGTGTCCTTGCCGAGGAGCCCGTTGCGGTTCTCCTGGCGGATGTTGTTCCAGAGGAAATCGCGCAGGCCGAAGAGCGGATAGTACTGGGGAAACTCGCGGATCAGGGCGCTCGAGAGCGTCACCGTGTCGCCCGCGGTGGTGTAGTGCCCGGGCGAGGGCAGGCCGTCGCTGTTCTCGTAGTGCGTCCCGTGCATGCCGAGGCGCCGCGCGTACTCGTTCATCATCTGCGCGAACGCGGCCTCCGTGCCGCCGACCTTCTCGGCGAGCGCGATGCTCGCATCGTTCCCCGACTGCACGATCATGCCCTTGAGGAGTATGTCGACCGGAATCTGCATGCCGACCTGCACGAAGCTGCGCGAGCCTCCGGTGCGCCACGCATGCTCGCTGACCGTGACCGGGTCGGTGAGCTTGAGCCGACCCTCGGTGAGGGCCTGAAAGATGACGTACGCGGTCATGAGCTTGGTGAGGCTCGCGGGCTCCGCACGCTCATCCGCGTGGCTCTGCGCCAGGATGCGGCCGCTGAAATGATCGACCAGCAGGTAAGAGTGCGCGGCGACCGCCGGCGGGGCGGGGGTCGGGACGAGCGCGTACGCGCTGCGCGGGCCGGCCGCGAGAGCGGCGAGGCAGAGCGCAAGGGCCGTGGTGAGCGCTGAGCGAGGCATGATGGGAAGATCTTAATTCAGTCGAGGGCGAGACGGGCGTCGCCGATGCCGAGCGCGGCGAGCCGCGCGGCGAAGCGATCGAACTCCTCCACGCTGCCGACGGGCCCGAGCCGCACACGGTAGAGCTGCCGCTTGCCCTCGGGCGGCGCCAGCACGAACGCGCTCGTCAGGCCCGCGGCGTGCAGCCGCTCGATGAGCCGCGTGGCGTTACGCTCATCGGCGAACGCGCCCGCCTGCAGGTAGAGCGCGGGCGGTGGCGCCTGATCGCTGCGCGTGAGCGGATCGGGCGTGGCCGGAGTGAGCGCGCGCACCTCGACCAGAGCGGTTCCCTCGCGGACCATGTCGAGCTTCAGCGCCGCCGTGTAGGACATATCGATCAGGCGGTTGGCGACGAACGGGCCGCGGTCGTTGATGCGCACCACGACGCTCCTGCCGTTGCCGAGGTTGGTGACGCGCGCATAGCTCGGCAGCGGCAGCGTCTTGTGCGCGGCGCTCATGCCGTACATGTCGTAGGGCTCGCCGTTCGAGGTGCTGCCGCCGTGAAAGCTCGGGCCGTACCAGGAGGCGACGCCGCGCTCGAGATAGCCGTCGGCGGCGGGGAGCACGAAGTAGCGCTTCCCCAAGACGTCGTAGAAAGGCGGATTGCCGTGGGCACTGCGCGGCTCGGGGCGTGGCGTGGCATTGGTGACGGAGCCGAGGTCGGCGGGCGGCGGGGCAGGGCTCGCGGGCGGTGCCGGGGGCGCCGGCGGGCGCCGCCGGAGCGTCGAGCAGGCCGCGAGCGAAGCGCAGAGCATCGCCACCGCGAGGACGGCGAGCGGCGGGGGTGCGCACCGCGCGGCACTCACGGTGGCGCGGCCTGATGCACGCGCTCGGCCACCGCCTGGGCGAGCTCGCACACCGCCATGGCGTAGCGGGCGCTCGAGTTGTAACGGGTGATCACGTAGAAGTTGTGAAAGCCGACGCGGTAGGCCGGCCCGTCGCGCTGCTCGGCGGAGAGCAGCACCACGGGTGTGTCGGGCGGCACGTTCGCCTCGACCTTCACGCCGTGCGCCGCGAGGCTCTGCACCGTGTCGTTGAGCTCGAGGTTGTGCGGCTCGATCTGAAAGCTCGGTTCGGGGTCGAGGCGCGTCTCCGCGAGCACCGGCCCGCCGCCTTCCCAGCCGTGCTCGTGCAGGTAGTTGGCGACGCTCGCCAGGATGTCGTCCCAGTCGCCCCACAGGTCGCGCCGCCGGTCCGCGGTGGTAGCCACCGCGTAGCGGCGGTAGGCCGAGGGCATGAACTGCGGCGCGCCCATCGCGCCGGCGTAGGAACCGGTGACGGTGCGCGGGTCGAGCCGGTTCTCCTTGGCGAGCAGCAGGAACTGCTCGAGCTCCTCGCGGAAGAAACCGTGGCGCGGCGGATAGTCGAAGGCGAGCGTCGCGAGCGCATCGAGCACCCGATAGCGCCCGGTGTTGCGGCCATAGAGCGTCTCGATCCCGAGGATCCCCACGAGGTACTCGCCCGGCACCTGGTACTGGGCCGAGATCTGCGCGACCGAGTTCTGGTGATCGAGCCAGAAGCGCACGCCCTCGCTCACGCGCTCGGGGGTGAGGAAGTGCTCGCGGTACTCCCACCAGGGCGAGACCTTCTCGACGGGGCGGCTCATCATCTCGATGATCTTCGGCTGCGGCTGCGCGTCCTTGAGGAGCGCGCGCACGTCCTTCGCCCGCAGGCCGTCGCGGCTCGCCACCTCGTCGACGAACGCGACGATCTCGGGGCGCGTGAGATCGAAGCCACCCGCGCCCGGCGCGGCGGCCGGCGAGGAGCGTCACGACCGAGCTGCCACCGTAGCTCACGAGGGGCAGCGGCACGCCCACCACCGGCAGCAGCCCCGTGACCATCCCGGCGTTGATGAGCACGTAGACGAAGAAGGTGAGCGCGATGCTCCCGCCCAGGAGGCGCGCGAACGTGTCCTGAGTCTGCGTGGCGAGGTAGATGGCGCGCCCCGCGACGAACAGGTACAGCAGCAGCAGCAGCAACAACCCCAGCAGCCCGAACTCCTCGCCGACGACCGCGAAGATGAAATCCGTGGAGCGCTCGGGAAGGAACTCGAGCTGCGCCTGGCTGCCGTTCATCCAGCCCTTGCCGAACACCCCTCCCGAGCCGATGGCGATCTGCGACTGGATGATGTGATAGCCGGCACCGAGGGGATCGGTCTGCGGGTCGAGGAAGGTGAGCACGCGCTTGCGCTGGTAGTCGTGCATGAAGCTCCAGCCGAACCACACGCCGAGCGCTGCGAGCGTGCTGAGCGCCACCATCACCCGTACCCGCAGCCCCGCCAGGATGATGACCAGGGTGCCGGCGATGGCGATGAGCGCCGCCGTGCCGAGGTCGGGCTCGATGGCCACCAGCGCGACCGGGAGCACGATCAGCACCGCGAGCATGGCGAGGGCGCTCCAGCCCGGTGGCAGCGCCCGCTCGTGCAGGTACCAGGCGCAGCACATCGGCACGGCGAGCTTCATGAGCTCGGAGGGCTGGAAACGGAACAGGCCGAGATTCAGCCAGCGCTGCGCGCCCATGCCGGTGTGGCCGACGGCGACGACGACGACGAGCAGCAGGCAGCCCGCGACGTACAGCCAGGGCGTAATGCGGCGCAGGAAGTTGGGATTGACGCGCGCCAGCAGCAGCATCGCGACCGTGCCGAGCAGGAGCCGCAGGAGCGTGCGCACCACGGTGCCGAGGCTCTGCCCGGAGGCGCTGTAGAGAATGATGAGCCCGTAGGCGGCGATGAGGCCGAGGCCGACGGTGAGCGGGCCGTCGATCTTCAGCGCGAACAGCACGCTCGTCGCTCCGCTGAGCGTGCGGCGGGCGCGCGAGGCGGAGCTGACTTCCGCGTAGATCATGTCTGGGGCTTCAGCTTGCCGTCGGGTCCGAGCAGATACGCATCGAGCACCTTGCGGGCGATGGGAGCGGCGGCGCTCGCGCCGGCGCCGCCGTTCTCCTGCAGCACGGCGAGTGCGATGCGCGGGGCGTCCGCGGGCGCGAAGGCGATGAACCAGGAGTGATCGCGCAGCCGCTCGCTGACTTTGCTGGCGATGTACTTCTCGTTCTGTCCGACCGAGAACACCTGCGCCGTGCCGGTCTTGCCCGCGAAAGCGTAGGCCGCATGCGCACCGATCGCGGCCGCGGTGCCGCGCGTCGTGACGCCGATCATGCCGTGGACCACGCGCTGCCAGTCCTCGGGAGCGACGCCGGTCACCTCACCCTCGAGGCGCGGGGGCACGCGGTGCAGCTGGCCGCTGCGCGGATCGCGGTAGGCCGCGACCAGGCGCGGCTTCCAGATCTTGCCGCGCATCGCGATGATGCTCGCGTAGTGTGCGAGCTGCAGCGGCGTCACGCTGAGGTAGCCCTGGCCGATGCCGAAGTTCACGGTCTCCCCGGGGAACCATGTCTGGTCGGCGGGCCGCGCGAAGGCCTTGGCCTTCCATTCGCGTGAGGGCAGGATGCCGGGCTTCTCCCCACCGATGTCGATGCCGGTGAGCTGGCCGAAGCCAAACGGCGCCATGAAGGTGGCGATGCGGTCGACGCCGAGCGCGTCCGCGAGACCATAGAAGTAGACGTCGCAGGAGCGCGCGATCGCGTCGTCGAGATCGACGTAGCCGTGATGCTCGTTGTGGTACTCGCGGAAGATGTGCGCGCTGCGGGGCAGGTGGAAGGCGCCGGCACAGTAGCGGCGCGCCTGCGGATCCACCACGCGGTAAGTGAGCCCGGCGAGTGCGAGCACGGGCTTCACCGTCGAGCCCGGCGGATAAGTGCCGCGCAGCGCGCGGTTGAAGAGCGGATGATCGATGTCGCTCTGCAGGACGCCGTACTCGGTGGCGGTGATCCCGCGGCCGAAGAGCGTGGGATCGAAGCCCGGCAGGCTGACGAGCGCGATGACGTCGCCGTTATTGGGATCGAGCGCCACGACCGCGCCGCGGTGGCCGGCGAGCGCGCTCTCCGCGGTGCGCTGCACGTTGAGGTCGATCGACAGCAGCAGATCCTCGCCGGCCGCCGGCGCCTTGGTACGGAGGTTCGGAATGAAAGCGCCCTGGCGCTCCACCGAGCGTCCCTGGGCGTTCACCAGCACCTCGCGAAAGCCGTTGTTGCCGTGCAGCTCGCCCTCGTAGGCGCTCTCGACGCCGAGCTTGCCGATGAGGGAGGTACCGGCGTAGGCGGCGCGGTCGATGTGCTTCAGGTCCTGCTCGCTGATCGCGCCCACGTAGCCGAGCGCGTGCACCGCCAGCTCGCCGTGGGGATACCAGCGGGTCTGGCGGGTCTTGATGTCGAGGCCGGGGAACTCGAAACGGCGCACCGCGAAGCGCGCGACGTCCTCGTCCGACATACGCAGGCGAATCGGCACGGAATCGAAGCTGCGGCTCGAGTCGATGGTGCGCTCGAGCTCACCGAGGTCTTCGGCGCGGATCAGCCCGAGCCCGACCAGCCGCGCGAGCGTAGTGCCGACGTCCGGTACTTCCTCGGGCACGAGCTCGAGCTGGTACGCGGGCTGGTTGCCCGCGATCACCGCGCCATGTCGGTCGAGGATCAGCCCGCGCGCCGCCGGGATCGGCTCGTTGCGCACCCGGTTTCCCTGCGAGAGACCCGCGTAGTAATCGTGTCGCGCCACCTGCAGCACGAACAGGCGCACGATGAGCGCCACCGTCCCGAGCGCAATCAGCGCCGCGCACGCGAGCGAGCGCTGATCGAAGAGGCGCTGCTCCCGCCAATGATCCTTGATGCGCACCGCCGGCATGCCTGAACCTTAAATCCTCAAGCGCCTCAGCCGCGGACCGTGCCGCTCACAGCTCGGCCTCCGAGCGATACCCGAGTATGGCGGCAACGGGCGGCCAGATCAGGGCCCCAGTCACGGTGTGCACCCAGCGCAGCGGGCTCGTGACCGGATGGCCGCTCCAGCCGTCGATCGCGAACACCACGAACTCGTACGTGGCGAGCGCGCCGAACACGATGAGGGCCTGCTGGAACGGAGGCTTGGAGCGGACGCGCTGGTGCTCGCGGACCATGATGTAGGCGACGAACGCGAGCGCGAGCGCGTGCTGCCCGAGCACCGGTCCCTGGAAGATATCGAGCGCGAGGCCCGCGAAGAACCCGAGCGCGATGCCCCCGCTGCGCGGGGCGTTCACCGACCAGTAGAGCACGGTGAGCACCAGGAACGCCGGGCGCAGCACATCGAGCCAGGCTGGCAGCGGGAACGCCGTGAGCACGAGCCCCACGAACGCCGTGAGCAGCATCCGGCCGCCGCTCGGGGGTCTCACCGCGGCTCCTCCGGCGCCGGCTCCGGCGTCCGCTCCGGCGCGGGTGGCGCCGCGGTCTCGCCAGCGCTCTCGCCGGGCGGGGCCGGCGCTGGCTGCGTCTCGGCCGGCCTCGCGGCGTGCGCCGGCGCGGCAGCCGGCCTCGCGGCGTGCGCCGGCGCGGCAGCCGGCTTCGCCGGCGGCGGCGTGGGCTCGGGCGCCGGCACTGCGGCCGCGCGCTGCGGGACCCGGGGGGCGGGGGGCTGCGGCTGCACCTCTCGGTTGCCCGCCTTGAGCTCCCCGATCGAGTCAGCCGTCGCGGCGGGCGCCGCCGGGTGGTCGGGGCGGAACCACACCAGCATGACCTCGCTGTCGGTGTCGACGTGCGCGAGCGGCGCGGCGCGCACGTGGGCGAGCGGCTGCACGGCGTCGCGGTGCACCTCGGTGACGCGCGCCACCGGATAGCCCCCGGGGAATACACCGCCGAGGCCCGAGGTGACGAGCAGATCGCCGCGTTGAATGTCGGCGTTCGCCGGCAGGTAAGGCAGCGCGAGCGAGGTGGCATCGCCTGCGCCCACCGCGATCGTGCGCAGCCCCGTGCGCTCGATCCGCACCGGCACTGCATGCTCCGGGTCGGTGATCAGGATGATCTCTGCACTCCAGGGGCCGACGTGCATCGTCTGACCGATGAGCCCGCGGTCATCGAGCACGGCCTGCGCCTTGAAGACGCCGTTGAGCGCTCCGCGGTTGATGAGCAGCCGCTGGCGCAGGCTGCTCAGCTGAACGGTGACGACCTCGGCCGGCAGCCAGCGATCGGCGATCGGCGGCAGCGCGGCACGCAGCCCGCGCAGCTCCGCATTCTCATGCGCCAGTGCCTCGTAGCGCATGGCGCGCAGCTCGAGATCGCGCTGCCGCGTGCGCAGCCGCTCGTTCTCCGCCTGCAGCCGCTCGCGGCTCGCGAAGCTGTCCCGCATCCAGTCCCAGGCGGCAGGAGGGGAGTTCACCGCCAGCTGGATCGGGTAGGCGGCGGCCTGCAGCACGTAACGCACCCGCTCGAGATAGTGCTGGCGCTGGTCGAGATACATGGCGACGACCGCGAGCGTCGCGTACAGCGTGAAGCGAAAACCCGAACCGCCCCGCGCCTGCAGCGATCTGCCGGTAGCTGTTCCGAAGGCGGTCAGGCTCGAGGGCTCCTTGCGCTGTGCGCGGCCCGCTATTCGAGGCCGAAATGCCCGGGCCCGAGCTCGTCCATCAGCTCGAGAATGCGCCCGCCGCCACGCGCCACGCAGGTGAGAGGATCGTCCGCCACGACCACCGGGAGCCCGGTCTCCTCGGTGAGGAGCTTGTCGATGTCGCGCAGCAGCGCGCCGCCGCCGGTGAGCACGATGCCGCGCTCGGCGACATCGGCGCCGAGCTCAGGGGGTGTCTGCTCGAGGGCCTGCTTGACGGCGCTCACGATGCTCTGCAGCGGTTCCTGCAGCGCCTCCAGGATCTCGTTGCTGTTGAGCGTGAAGCTGCGCGGCACGCCCTCGGAGAGGTTGCGGCCTTTCACCGAGAGCTCGCGCACCTGCTGTCCGGGATACGCTGAGCCGATCTCGATCTTGATGCGCTCGGAGGTCGCTTCCCCGATCAGGATCCCGTAGTTGCGCCGCACGTAGTTCGTGATCGCCTCGTCCATGCG
>WNFI01452726.1_pt1 | contig 27678 bp, 27 predicted proteins | sample 5400471 | NCBI WGS metagenome assembly WNFI01 (sample SAMN13153348, study PRJNA577476) | soil metagenome | isolation source: 100 cm saprolite on Douglas fir-dominated hillslope | place: USA:California | collected 2013-09-17
GGGCGGAAAACTCTCTTCAAACGGTCCACGTTGCCCGATCGGATACCAGATGAAATGCCCGATGCCAAGAGAAGCGAAATTCTCTCCACTGTTCCAAGAAGTGAGCCCGGAAACCGTACCTCCGCATTCGTTTTGCCAGAGCCGCCGGCCAATTTTCTCGGCCTGCGCATCCGACAAGTGAACGCTTTGGCCGCGAACTGAGGCCGGTAAAAGCGCGACCAAAAAACAAATCAGAAGAGTGATCGTGGTCCTGGGATGATGCATAGCCAAAGGATTACTTCGCCAAGGCCTGCGTAATCAAGGATTCAACGGCCTGCCACAAAACCGGGGAACCATCGTCGATCGGCCGGTTCTTGGTGAGCGCTTGCTCTTGCCGGATGCCATGCTCTTTCCAGCTTCGGCTTTGGGTGAAAACGTTATGCAGGACCGGCATGAGACGATCCAGAGCAAACGCAAATTTTGCTTCTGGCGTTTGTCGATCCTCAAACTCTCGCCAGAGAGCCATAAAACTTTGGGCCTGTTCCTCCGGTAAAAGCCCAAAAAGCCGGTTAGCAGCCTCCTGTTCACGTGCTGCTTTCCCGGCATTAGCGGCCTCGTCGTAAATGAAGGTGTCACCGGCGTCGATCTCCACCAGGTCATGCACCAGAACCAAACGAATCACTTTGCCAACGTCGATCGGCTCTTTTCCAGCGTTCCATGTCTAAATATCGGTAGGGATGAGCTCCCGAGGCAAAGTAATCAGTAATCAGTGAGTCAGTAATCAGACTTCAGAAGGTCACCGAAGCACGAGAAAGGCAGAGGATCGAGTAAATCACTGATTAGTGACCTACTGATTACTTCAGTGCTCGCTCATCCCTACCGAATAGAACTGCTTCCCTTTCTCCCCAACCTGGAGTAAATACGTGTTTTGAAGTACTCCCCTGTTGCGATGTCCGCGCGCGGTCCTGCCATCATACGTAACCTCAATCGGTTCGATGTCTTGCATACTATCCGGCTGCACGACAATCAAATCTCGCGTTCCGAGCTGGCCGAGGTGACCGGACTTAGCCAAGCTACGATCTCGAGCATTGTCAGCCATCTAATTCGTGAGGGCGCACTCGTTGAGGAAGGGTCACATCCCCTAGCCATCCGAGGCCGGGGACGACCGCTCGTCTCGTTGCGCCTGGCTCCTAACTACATGCATGTGGCGGGAGTTAAGATCGCCACGCATCAGATCGTGGTGTCGCTCACCGATTTCACCGGCAACGTGCTCACATCCGAAAATATCTCTTGTGAACCCCTTGAATTTACGGCTTCGCAGTTGGCTGATTTCGTAGCCAAGGCTGTCCGAGCCTGTGTCCGCAAAGCCAGGATGGAGCTTACTCGCGTTAGCGGGGTCGGCGTCGGACTGCCGGGATATGTGGATTGCTCCTCCGGCACGGTTTTTTGGAGCCCGGTGTTCCAAAGCCGCAACGTCGAGTTCGGAGCGATGCTCACCCCAAAATTCGATGTGCCGGTCTTCGTGGAGAATGACGCGAACTTGGTGACGTTGGCCGAGCATTGGTTTGGTTTAGCCAAAGGCCTGAAACATGTGAGTGTCATCACCATCGAGCAGGGCACCGGGAGCGGCCTGATCATTAATGGAAGCTTATTCCGAGGAGCTCGCGGGATTGGCGCCGAGTTCGGTCATACCAAGCTCGTGTTCGATGGTCCCCCCTGTCAATGTGGCCAAAACGGATGTATGGAGACTCATACCGCCGGTTTTGCCATCTTACGCGAGGCTCAGGCGATCGGTTTTCGTATCCCGTCAAAGAAGTTGGATTATCATGCCCGGCTTGATCTCTTGCGGAAAGTCGTTGAGCGGGCCGAGAACGGCGATCCACGGTATCGCAAAATCTTCCAACAAATGGGCCAATACCTGGGGCTAGGGATCGCTAACCTAGTCAACCTGATCAATCCGGAGAGAGTCGTGGTTTGCGAAGGAGCCGTGACCTGTTCGCACCTTTATGGAGAAAGTCTGCGCTCGACCATCCGGGAAATGGTGATCGCTCCGCTCCGAGATAATTTCGATCTCATGATTCACCATTGGGGGGACGAAGTCTGGGCCCGAGGCGCGGCTAGCTTGGTGCTGCAAGAGCTTGATCAACGCGATACCACGCCGGCGGAGTATCTGCCCCCGAAGGCGGCAAAGAGACGGCGGAGGCCGAAGAAGAGGCAGTGAGAAGTGATTGGTGAGAGTTGATTGGCGAGTGGGCGAATGGGCGAGACGGCGAAAGGGCGACGCGGCGAGTAGACCACGGCCGCCTTTTGAGGCGCGAAGCGCATAAATCGCCGTTTCGCCCGCTCGCCCTTCGCCCACTCGTCCTCCCGGCTTCTCTCCTTGTACTCCTTGAACTCCTCGTACTCCTCGAACTACTTTAATCTCATTGAGCGCATCTACATCATCCGGCCAAAACATCGAATATAGTGTCGTAATCCCATTCTATAACGAGGAGACGAATGTCATCCCGGTGTTGGCCGAGCTTCGCGGCGTCCTGGACCGCGATCCGCGCACGTATGAGGTTGTTCTGGTTAACGACGGCAGCACTGATAACACGCTTAACCAGCTGAAAACCGTGATCTCGACCTGGCCGGCAGCCCGAATCATTAATCTGCTCCAGAATGCCGGCCAAGGAGCAGCTCTCTTCGCCGGAATCAAAAGAACGTTGGGCAGGAATGTACTCTTGCTCGATGGCGATGGACAGAATGATCCCGGTGATATTCCGGAAGCGTTGCGACTGTTGGGACGTTACGATTTCGTGGTTGGACATCGAGTGCACCGCCACGACGACTTAAAGCGTAGGTTGATGTCGCAGTTCGCTAATTATGTCCGCCGCATCTTTACCGACGATGGTGTTTCCGACACGGGATGCGGATTAAAAGGATTCCATCGGGAAGTGATCGACGCCTTCATTCCGATGCAGACGCTTTACTCCTTTATGCCGGCTCTAGCGAAAGCTGCAGGGTTTTCTATTGGCGAATTTCCCGTAAATCATCGGGCGCGTCGATCTGGTGTAGCCAAATACAACCTCCGAGTCTTTCTGTGGCGACCTGCCATCGATCTGCTCGGTGTCTGCTGGTTCTCCCGGCGAAGATCGCGCCGGGTAGCGGCCGTAGAGGTGGCAGCGGATAGGGCGTGGCCTGAAGTAATCAGTAATCAGTAATCAGTAATCAGTAGGTCAGTAATCAGACACAAACGTAATGCTGGAGTGTTGGAGTACTGGAGTGATGCGGTTAACGATGGCGGAACCAGCGAATGACCATTACTCCACCACTCCGCTTGCGTCTGATTACTGACTCACTGATTACTGATTACTTTGGCCCTTCTGCCCATCGCGTTGCATCACGATGAACCGCTGCCTCTCCCCATCGGCTATTTCAGCGAGTGCACGCGGCTGGCGATCGGCGAAGTGGTGATCAAAGGCGAAGGCGGCAGCGGCGTTTTCGGGTAATAGGAAGTAGCGGGCATCGGCTGGGAGATCGCTGACGGATAAGAAATATCGCACCTCCGGTTCCAGGTAATACCAGAAAGGTTTGTATTCATTTTCTTTGACCCACAACACGGCATGAGGAGGAAGCTCGTGACGAATTCTCGCCGCCACTTCACGAAAACCATTGGTGGTCATGGCGTCTACTCGCGGGACAATCGCGGCGCCGTAGGTGATCATACCAGCGGCAAAAACCAAGCCGGTAACCAGGGCGGTCCGGGCCGCTTGTTCAACCGGCTGCAGATCCTTCCGCTCTAATCGTTGCGTCACCCAACCGACGCTTACTATCCCGATCCCGATTACCCAGCCTAAGCATGAACCCGGATTGATCCCGCCAACGAAGGGAATGGCTAGAACCGCGAGTGTCCCGACAACCAGCAACCCGGTATCGATCCGACGCCACCATTTGAGGAACCCGCCCATCAGCGGACCGGATTTCCCTTGGGCAAAGACTTGCCCGATTAAGAGACAGGGAACGACGAAAAGCGGATAGATATAACGCGGCGAACCATTCGGTAACAGACACATCAACAAACAAGTGATCACCAGGCCGAGCCGGGTGCCGCGAAAGATCGCCTTAGCTCGTAACTCCTTAGCATCCGATTCGTTGGTTACAGGGCCGATCCGCCGTGGCTCAATTCCGTTCGTCCATAACAAGAGGAGTAACGGTGTCCAAGGTAAAAAATTCTTGAGCGTTTGCGGAAAATTCAGGAGCCAGATTTGCCAGCGGAACGCTTCTGCTTCTGAAGCGCGCGACGTGATTTGATAAATCCAGAATTGCCAGACCCCGAGCGGACCATTTTGGCCAACGGCGAATGAACACGGTATGGCCCACAAACTGAAGATCGCCAGCATCACGAGGATGGCCACGCCGTGCGCCGGCTGCAGAAGGGTACGCAGATCTTTCGCCGAGATCAGCACGGGAATGATCACACCGTAGAAAAAAATGAGATGAGTCGGCCCTTTGGTTAGCAGACCTAACGCGAGCAGGATGGCGGGCCAGATCCATAGCCGTAACCCAGTGGTTCCGCGGTGCCAACGGGCTAGCCAGATAACCAGGGCGAGACCGGTGAAACAAATATAGATCGCTTCCAACTCGGCGAGCCGGCCGCTCTCTAACACTGCCAGGTTGGTTAAAAAACAAATCGAAGCGATCAACCCGCCGACACGTCCAATCCAACCCGCGCCCCAAATTACGATCCCAAGCGCTAAAACCAGGGTGCCAATTACCGACGGTAAGCGGATCGCCCACTCCGATCTGCCGCCTGTCAGTTTGAATGCGCCGGCGATTAACCAGTTCAAAAGGGGGGGCTTGCGGAGGTAAGGCACTTCCCCTACTCGCGGTACCAACCAGTCACCCGAAGCGAGCATGTGGACCGCAGGAAGTGCCCGGCGCGGTTCTTCATGCTTGAGTTCAACGGAACCAAGCCCCGGAAGATAAATCCCGGCCCAGATCAGCGCCGATACCACCAAAACTTGCACCAAGGTCGGACGAGCCGTGATTTGGCGGACGATCTGAGCAATCGATGTGAACGGCATGAAGAAAGTCCTAGGGCTTTACTCTGTCGCGTTCCAAAAACAACCAAAATTCACCGCGAATGGACGCGAAGATGAAAAACCCAACCGCAGATGAACGCAGATAGACGCTGATTAGATTGATCCGCGATCACTTCCAGTGATTCGGCCACCGACTAGGAGACAGCAACATGAATCCTTGCCGTGGCCTATCATTGACTGCGGCCGTTGTCTGAGCATAGAACCGAAATTTGCGCAATCTGCGGAAAGCTTTATCTGCGTCTATCTGCGTTCATCTGCGGTTGGGTTTTTCATTCGCGTAAATTCGCGTGCATTCGCGGTTAGGGTTTGTTTGGAACGCCTTTGCGGAATCGTTTTGCGATGTATCCTTGAAAGAATTTCATGGAGAGAAAGCAAACGATATTCATAGTCGGTTCAGGAGCGGTCGGCTTCCCGTTGGCCGCTTACCTAGCAAATGCTGGAAGATCGGTCGTTGCCGTTCGTACGAGTAGGAATGATGTGCCCAAGAGCACAATCACGGTGACGGTGCAGAATGGGGAAGGCCTGATCACCAGCCCGATCGAAACAGTTTCGCTATCTAACTTAAGGAATCTCGATGGGATCGTGGTCGTCGCCACCAAGTCCTACATCAACCAAACCATAGCAGCTGAGCTAAAAGAGCGAGGAGCAAGTAGCCCTTTAGTCATTATGCAAAATGGCGTTGGGGTCGAACAACCGTTTCTCGAAGCCGGGTTCAGTACCGTCTGCAGGTGTGTACTTTATGTGACCAGCCAACCAAGCTCGGAATACAACTTTTCTTTTCGCCCTATCACCGCCTCGCCCATCGGTATTATTCGAGGATCCGAAGCCGACCTCAACCTGTGCGTGGAACAGTTGAATACCGAACAATTCCCGTTTCGGGCCGAAACCAATATCCAGAAGCAAGTATGGAAGAAGGCTATCATCAACTCGGTCTTCAATTCGATCTGTCCCTTGCTTGAGGTTGATAACGGTGTGTTTGTTCGGGACGAACCAACGGCGGACCTGGCCCGGCAGTTAGTGGAAGAATGCATCACGTTAACGGACCGGCTGAATATCGGGCTCAGCGAAAGTGAGGTCATGCAGCAGATCATGTTAATCAGCCAAGGGTCCAAGCAGCTGATCTCAACCCTCCAGGACATCAGGAACGGCAGACAGACCGAAATCGAATCGTTAAATTTGGAGATCGCTCGGCTGGCGGCTTCACAACAACCTCCCCTCCATCTTCTCCGCACTGAGTTACTCGGGAAAATGATATTAGCGAAGTCCGTGTTAAATAGGAAAACGGGAGCGTAGAGAAGCGAAACGGCGAATGGGCGAAACGGCGATGGGGCGAATCGGCGAATGGACGCGAATAGACGCGAATAAAGAGGAAAACAACCGCGGATGAACGCAGATAAATTTTTTGGGAAGACGCCGCACACATGTTCGTAATTCTTGTTCGCGTTAATTCGCGTCCATTCGCGGTTATTACTCAAGTCCACTCGCGACTTTATGCAGCTAACTGCAGGTAGTCCCTGAGCGTCCCAAGCAAAGTTTCTTTAAAGCGACTGACCGCGTTCGCTGGTTCACGTCCTCCATCGTGCAAGAACAAATCGACCTTGGGCAATCTTGGGAGACGTGATCTCGGTGCGATGATCGCCAGCTGGCTCGGCAAGCCTGTGGCGGTGCGAAGAGTGATCCCCAAGCCGGCGTCGACCGCCGCCCAAACCCCATGCGGACTCAGGCTACTAAAGGCGATCTGCCAAGGGATGCCGGCTTCGTTAAGGGCATTGATAGCCGTCTCACGAAAAAAACAGGGCGGGCTGCAGAGTGCTAGCGGCAATGGCTGGCCACGCCGCAAGGTGAGCTGTGCCTTCCGTGGGCCGATCCAGGCCATTGGTAACGCTGTGATGCGTTGCCCATCGCTACGCCGGTTGCCACCAAGTAAAAGCGCAAGATCCAACTGCCCCTTGTCCAGACGTTCGATCAAAACCGAAGACCGATCTGCGATTACTTCAACTTGAATTTCGGGATGCGCCTGTTTCGCCAGCGCCAACGTCTTGGGTAACCAGTTCTCCGTCAGGTCAGTTTGTAGGCCAAATCGCACTGAACCGCCAACGGCGATACCGCGAACCGCAGCCACGGCTTCGTCATTCAAATCAAGAATGCGACGCGCGTAGGATAATATGACATCACCGGCCTCGGTCGGGACCAAACCGCGCCCTTCTTTCCGGAACATCGGTTTGCCTAGCTGCTCTTCGAGTCTGCGAACCTGTTGGCTCACCGCTGACTGAGACCGGCCAACTCGTTGAGCAGCGCGATTAAAACCGCCCAACTGTTGGGCGGTCACCAACGTACGCAGGATACCGGTATCGAGATTAGTTCGATCCATGATTCAGTTTTCTTAAAGTATTTGATTAATACTATTCAATTTTCTTAATAATGCGAGCGCCCTAGGTTCTCGCATGAATTCTTTAAAGTATGCATCGCTCCCCTTACCCAAAGGGAGCGAGGAGAAACCGGCTTATATTGCCAGCGCCGCCTGTCTGCTTCTACTTTGGGCCGTTTTTAGTGCAATGATGGCAGGGCTAGCAGTTGCGGTCTTCATCCCTGGCCATTTAGTCTTGAGCGACTGGTTACGCGTGTTAACGAATGTATGGCCGGCCGATGCTCCGATTTTTACGACCTAATGGCTAGATGGATCACGCGTGACACGTGGATTTGTCCCGTAGGGACTGGCTGATCGTAGCCAGGCAATTTATTGCCTGGAACAGGTTCAATCGAGAATCCGTCCCGTAGGGCACGGTCTGATCCTTACCCCTGGTTCATTAATCGTCCTGATCGTAGCATGCCGATCGGACCCAATCATACCGTGCCCTACGGGACCCCAGGTTTACAGATCTGCTTGCGGTGCTAAAAGCTGGAAACCGTGCAGTTGCGCACATTGCGCCTTGTGACGTTGATCACCCCTTTCTGACACCGGATGACGAGCAGAGGATTTTCCGGTGATTGACTGGACCGAAGACTTAATAAAACTGAACACGTACCAGGCAACCGGCAGAGATTTATCAGTTTCGATGCGCCTCCCCAATAATGTCATGTAGGTGGCGGGTGGTTCTGAGGCAACCAAGTAGCGCGCTAGCCAAAAATGAAATTGTGGACGGCGATTACTCCACCGATGGTGGTGCGGTATAATAGATCCATTCACCTTCTGGGATAAACTGTTTTGCGTGAGTGTGATATTCGATCACCGACACTTTTCTTGCCCTAAAGTCGCTGTCTTCAGACGGATTAAAACCCGATTTTGTGAACACTTCTGCGACAGAATCGGCAGGAAGACGTTCACTGACTGTTCCGGCACCCGGACGACCGATCTTGATTTGAACGTTTCTTTTCGGCGTGAGGTCTAAACAGAATGACCCCCGAACAACGTCAACACGCGATACTAGAAGCGCTCTATAAACGTAAAAACAAACCTGAAACCGATGTGGAGACGATCCGGCAAGAATCCTGCGGTTCGGTTGGACCCAGCGTGTTTTTGGGGGATTGGAAAATCCTTCTCGATAACGGTTTTGTTGTCGGACTTCCGACCAACGACAATAATAAAATAGTCACTGGTACGGGCAGAATCACATCCAGGGGAGAGCAAGAGTTTAAAGCATTGAAAGCTGCGCTGGGTAAAACACCAAAGTAGCACTTCCGTGACCACGCCCGCTTTTTTCTCTGATCATTCTTACTGACTAATGAGTGAAGAAGAAGGGGTACGGTGACAACCCCTGATGATGATAAACCGCCTGATCATTTTATCGCGTTTAGGGATTTGCCAGAAAACCCTGTACTTGGCCAGTATCCAGGGGTCTTTGCTTATCGATTTCAGATCTTTCCGGAGAACAATGGACACTATTGGTCGGTTTTGCTGTGGGATCTTATCATCGTGACAGTGGCGTTTGTCGATACCCAAAGAGTCGTCTGAATGGTTAATTCGCATTCTCATTTGTGGCGACGACCAGTTTAAGAGCTGCCGATGCGACCGTGGGTCAGATGACGTTGGTTGGCGTTGATAAAGTCGCGGTGTTTGCGCGAGTTAACCACTTGAGTTAGAGTTACTTCCGAACAACCCAAGGAATGGGTTAAAAAATACTATGGATAGACAACAGTTCGAAGGATTCGCCGAAACGATCGTAAGGATATTTCGGAACCAAGGTGAAGATGAAGCCGGAGCGGAGCGCGACCGGATTAACCGTGAATTAGCGGAAAAGAATTTGGACCTCTGGTTCCAAGGTCCAGTAGGCGGTTCATATTTAGCGTTTTTCCTGTCCGATACTTCAACCCAACCGGCCCGAGAAGTCTACCGGCACACCATTCGGTTGGTTTCGCTTCGCGCTCACTTGATAGCCCCCCGTTAGGGCTCCGATGTCGAGACAGGCAAGAAGAATTCCTTGTTTCTGTGTTTAGGATCGAAAGTAGCAACATACTCCCAGACTTGGCCCGTAACGGTATCGATTTTCCAAACTCGTTTGGTTTCGAAACTGCTAGTGGGAGTCGTTGTTTCGGTAACCGCATAGAGTAGCTGGTATCTTCCGACCGGCCCTTTATCATCAGCACGGACAAAGACTGAGGTTAAGACAAGGAGGGCGAGTGTCATTAGGATTTTCATTGGCCGCATTGTTGCAAAATCGAAAGCCGTTGTCAGCCAAGCTGGCAGACTTCCTGCTTGGCCAAACCCTTAACTCTTCATCAAATAATCTAGCTGGCTACTATCATTCAGTCCCTCCGGGACAAGTCCACCCGCGACTTTACGCAGCTGCCCAAACCAGCAATCTGCTAAGGACTTAGGGAGCAAACATAACCTAGTCCGGACTGCCAATCTCGATCTGGGTGCCTCTGGTCGTTTCGATGGTGAACGGCCGGAATGGTATCGCGTTCACCCGCTCTTTGATCCGCTCAATTTCCATTTGGTCGTATTCACAAGTTAACCAATTCAACTATGCTAACAACACCATTATATTGTGATCTTTTATCGAAAATAGTGAAACGAATCGGCCACCAGGGTTGAGGGTTTCCGAGAGCCTAAGCCGAACCAGCGAATAAACCGCGAATACTTACGTCTCTGCCCCGGCTTGCTTCGCCGCCTCATGTCTTCGCCTGCACACAAAAGCGTACAACTTCCGAATAGTCCGGCCGTCTTGCCGGATGGTTAGCACGTGACCCGGTTCAATCGTGGGGAAATCTTCCTTGAGCGAATCGGGCACGGCATTGTGTTCAGTAACGAAAATGGCGTCTTCCTGCGGATGCACCTCGCGATAACTCGGCCACAGGATCAGTTGGTTATACGGCGCACTCGACAGCGGCATGTAGGTATCCGGTTGTCCCGGCAGATAGAAGGAGAGCAATGCCGCGTTCATGTACGAACCTGCGATCACCACTTTTGCGCCGGACTCGGTCTCTAAGCCATAAACTTGCGCAGCTAGGTCTCGGGCTCCGCGAGCGCGATCGAGCGGATCCTTGCCGGGCGGGAGGTTCAACCATTTGCTCTCTTGTAAACCGATGGTTTCAATCAACGCCACAGCTAAGCCGGCAATCGCGATCCATCTCGCCCAGCGGGCCCGTTCCATTAATACATCCCATTTTGCCGCCAGAAAAATGAACCCGCCAAGATACGCGGCAGCCGGCCAATTGGGCTGGCTTGCCTTTTGAAAACTGAGAGAGAAATAGAGCAGAAACAGCGGCAAAAAAAACGCGAGCGTGAATCGAGTCTGGCCCTTGTTATCCGCCGTTTTCAAACTTGGCCACAACAGCACGATGATAAAAGCAATGAAAGCAATCGGTGAGATCACTCCCGCTTGGCCACCCAGGAAAACCAAAACATCCATCGGCCGGAAATGTGCCTGCTCATCTAGCGCGCCTCGATGAGTGAGAAAACGCAGGGTTGGCCATTGATGTTGCCAGTTCCAATAAATCACTGGAACCAGACAGAGGGCTACCACTAACAGGAGCACCAGAAAACGGCCATTTATGAGGTGTTTCCGGCTGGGCGGATGCCAGAGGCAAAACAGTGCCAACGAAACTAGTTCCATGGCGCCGGTATACTTGGAAAGAGTGCTAAGCCCCACCAAAACACCGGTCAGAATCCAGGGAAAAAGACGGGTTGAATCCTTGGCCCACCAGAAAGCCAAGGCGGCAAAGGTCCAAAAACAGATCAGCGGAGTATCGATCGTCATCAGGATCGAACCCACGGCAAACATCGGCGCGAGACCAGCCAGTAACAATGCCCAGACGATGAACCACGCAATCACCGGGCCTTTGTCCAGGTAAGCTAGATCGAGCCGGCGTGACCAAAGCCAATAATAACCTTCGTCACCAACCAGCTCGAGCTGCGTGCTATACCATAGCCGATACAGAGTTACCGCCAGGAGCACCCCGGCGAAGATCAGGTAACGGTGTCGAAAAAATGCGCCCATTTTTAATAACAGGCGCCAAGATCGGCCGGCTGAAACGGCACCGGCTTCCAACGGACAACGAATCCTAGAAAAAGCAAAGCTGCCACGGGTTGAATAGCGTGGAGGTAAGTATTTTGGCGAATCACAGGGACCCAAGCATTCAATGCTTCCGCTAAAAGAAGCAATGCATAAGCGGCGATGGGCAGAAACTCAAACCAATGCAAAGGTTGCCGTCCTTGAATCACGGGCAGCAAGACCCAACTACAAGCGAACGCGACCGAGGGCGCTAGAAACACATAAGTCGCTAGCTCCGTTGACGGCCCGAACAATGTAATCCAAAGACACCCGATACTGAAAGCGCTCCAAACCGCGGCGGCTCGATCCCAGGTCCGGGAGCGCCACCAGCAAAAGATCGCAGCCGCGACCGCTGTTCCCGCCTGGAGCACGGCGTAACCGGCAACGGTGATCGGGACATGGAGGATACGAAGCAACAACCATGTGTCTCGCCAAGACCCCAGCTCAGTCGATACTCGTCGTCGATCCGCGATTAAGGAACGCCACCACTCGACGTACTGATCAATGACATAAGCAGGGCGCTGCAAGACCAGAGAGAGCGCACCACAAATCACGACGGCTAATACGATCCGCCAAGTCAGTCTTCGAGGTTCAATAACCGCCAATAACAACCCGATGGCTAACGGATAAACTTTAAAGAAAACCGCAATCGAGATGCAGCCGGCAGCCAAGGTCCAACGTCCATCCAGCGTAGCCAGACAGGCAAATATCAATAGCGCGATAATCAGCGGGCTAGCCTGACCGTTGTTCAAATTGCCGATGGACAACGGCAGTAAAAGAAGGAGTGCTAAGGCGGCAGGAACGGTCGGGATGAGTTCCCGACTTCGCCAGGCGCCTCGACAGAGCTCGCCGAAGTCCTTCGTCGCGGCCAAGCTCCGCCGGCTAACACCGCTATTGGTCACCGCGCGCCAAAGCGTAGCGGCGGCGGCCGGCTCATCCGGCCGTGGTTGGACCTCGACATCTTGGCCGCTGACCCGGCTCTGAAGGAGCGGGCCACCATCACTGTCCTCTAGCTCGGCCTCGGTCCAGGATCCGGCTCCTCCGGATGGTCGGCCGCGAAGTAGTCCCGCGGACGCGGGAGTACTCGGAAGCTCCTCCCTAGCGGAAAACCAATAAAGTATTGCAACCAGGTACGCGCAGCCGGTAGCTAAGCGCCAAAGTGCGGATCCAGCCCAATCCGGCAGTAACGCAAATGGGGCAAAGAAAGCGGCGGCAAGCGGGCTGTAAAGATATTTACCAACCGCCGAATAGAGAGGTTGGGCTCCGAGCCAACCGTCACCCGCATCTCTAAAAACCAAAAAGACCGAGTTTTGATGGGGCGTGGCGATCCCCCGAATCGTGACCCCCAGGATCACCGCCAACCAAAGTCCGAGAACACCGCCAACAAGGAATAGGCACAAAGACCAAATTTTAAGCCAGGCTTTGCATTCAAACTTCGTGTCCTTTGTATCTTTGTGGTGCATTCCTCCGTGCACTCTGTGTCTCTGTGGTGAATTCCTGTCTTCACCGGGCGAAGCGTTCCCGGATCTTCTGCGGAACGAACTCCATGTCCGAGGTCTCTTGGATTGCAAGACGGATCTGTGCGTCCATGACCTCAGGCAATACCGGGCTCTGATATTCGCGGAGGCATTGTTTCAGCGCTTCCATTACCGACACCTTGGTGGTCTGCACCACTCGATAAACTTTCATCATGATGGACTCTGCGGCTCCGGGCGTCAGTAGGTCGGGCACTTGCACCCCTTCATAATCTGGATCGAGCTCGAGCTCATATCGTTTGGCTAATGAGCTAAGCAACCGGTAACCTTCGTCAGGGCTGAACGTTGGAAAGATGGGAATTTTCAAGTCGATGCGGCCGGGCCGCTTTAGATCGACCTCAATGAGGTCCGGCCGGCTCGATGCCAATATCCAGACCAAACGTCCTCGGTTTTCGGGCCGGCTCATTTCTGCCGCCATCATCGAATATATTCTGCCCGAAAGCCCCGCGTCTTGGCCGCCGGTCTCGCGTTTACCCAACGCCTGGTCCGCCTCGTCCACGAAGACATAGCAACGATCCAACGCTTGTAGCAGACGAAAGATCTTTTCCAAATTTCCTTCTGTGCTCCCTACCCAGCGATCGCGAAAATTCTTAATCTTAACCACAGGAACCCCGGCTTCCCCGGCGAGACATTCAACCAAATAGGTCTTGCCCGTACCAACCGGACCACAGATCAGATAGCCCATGGGAATGGCGCGAAGATCGCCTAGTCGCCAGAGATCGAGATCCTGGCGCAAGCATTCTTTCAATTTCTCCTGACCATACAAGTCGTTCAGGGTGCGTCTCGGCGCGATAAACTCGATCAAACCCTGACATTCTTCCTCAACAATGATCCGTTTCTGCTCGACGACATCCTTCTCACCCAGTGGTTCCTTTTTGTATTGCCTGACTAGCAGCAGGCGATCCAAACCGTTCATCGTGATCCCGGTCAGCCCTTGAGCAAGCCGCTCAGGACGCTCGTTAAATGGCCCCAACGCCAGAGTAAACTTTTCCCGAGCCAGCCTGATGGCGACTTCCAGATCCTTGGTCGACGGAAACGGAATTTTGATCTTCGCGACCCGTGGATTATTCACGACGATCGGATGCAGATCATTAAGGTTCTCGGTCAACAAACAGCTGACAACGGCTTGGCCGCGAAAGAATTCGCTGCTGGCCCATTCCCGAAAAAGCAACGCTAGAGCATTTAAGTCGTAGTTCAGAACACCGGGGACAGCCGGCGCTACCAGGTGAGCTGATTCCACCATTGCTCCCACCGCGATTTTACCCCGGTTCATCCTGGCCAGGTTGGCGCAATAACGCAGGAACCGGGTGACTAATTCCACCGCCGGTCGAGGCTGCCGGGGAAGTTCCGCATTCATTTGGATGGGCGGCCATTCCTTGAATTTTTCGCCACCACGATCCACTCGCAGCCCGTTCCCGAGATCATAGAGCAGAATGACATCAAACTGCGGCATCAAGACCTCTTTCAAAAAATCCATCAGGCCGCCTGAGGAGGTTCCATCGGTGGTGCCCAACAGAAATCGGTCATGAATGTTGCCGTGAAGAATAAACTGGCTGGCGGCATCACTTTCATAAAGCGCCACCATATCTTTCGCCCAGTCCGGCAATGTTTCTCTACGATAACTCATGAAAGGGTTGGCAGTTTGCAGTTTGCAGTTTGCAGTTTGGCGGTTTGCAGTCGGCTGTGACACCGGCTGTGCTACGCCCGAGCGCAGCATAGGTCACATAAGTCGCATTGTTCCCATCCACTCACACCTCAGATTGACCTAAGAGGCCCGATTTCCCAAGCCCCTGACAGCCAACCGCAAACTGCAAACCCATAACCGCCAACCGTCAACCGTTTTGCTCGGTATTCTCGGCTCCAAGAGTAAAATCGGAAAGGTTATCTTCGAGGAACGGCCGGTTCATGTCGATCTCGGTTGCAATAATCTCGGTTCCCCTGGCCATCCTCGCGTTTTCGAGCGCTAACTCCACCTTTGCTTCTAGTCGCTGCAGATCACTGCAGACTTCGTCCATGACGGCACGACCACGAGAGAGGTTCGCCAGCCGCTTCTCTAGAATGTGCAACGTCGCGGCTTTCGATTCGCGCCCTGATTCAGAAAGCGTGGTCTCCTTCAAGGCGCTTTCCAGCGTTTCTATCTGTTTCCGTAACGACGGCTCCGTGGTCTCCGCTTCCAGTTCGGCCAGGTTCTGTTCGACCAACAGCAATCTCAGATAAAAAGCCGCGATTTGTTTTAGAGTTACCTCGTTAGCTTCTGCGATCGCGGAATCGACATTTGTTTGCCGATAGCTTTGCAGAATACGTCCGCAGCGGGCTTCGAGCCGGCGTAAACGGTCTCGACGTGGCGGTGTCAGGCTCGCCACAAGTTCTGTTTTCTTTTTTGTCGCCTCGGCCGACTCGAGAACCAATTCTTTCGCATCCACCAAACGCCGAAACCGTTCGCTGGTGAAACAGGCGTAAAGATAGGCCGTCTCCAGACCTAACCCGACTAACCAGATCCATGACTCCGCAAACCCGAAGATACCAAACGCGGCTACCGCCAGCGCATTGACGGGAACTTGCCCCAGTCCCGGCATGTGCGGGCTCGCCCAAAATGCTTCCTTTAAGTACTTCACCATGGGTGTTGGCAGCTCAGGGGCCCGCGATACGAAAAGGACATGGCACGGATGGGACTTATGCGACTTATGGGACCTATGGGAGTCGCCGAGCGAGCTGTGGCAAACGGCTGACCGCTAACTGGCAACTGCCAACGGCAAACCGCCAACCGCCAACCCTATTGCGAGACGGGTCCCATGGTTTTGCTGCCGCCTTCGTCGGTTTTTTCGGGTGGATGACTGGCTGGTATAGAGATTCCTTCGTTGGCGGCGAAATCGGCTAACGCTTGTTCCTCCAGCGCTTTTTGCTCGGCTTCTTTCAAGTCCAAACCCGTTGTATCCATCGAGTCTCGGGCCACTCGTGCTTTGCCGGCAGCGACTTCTCTTTCTTCTTCAACCATCTGTTGGAGCCGTTCCAGCGTGTCCCCTGCCCCACCAATCTGCGTGACCATACCGGAGGCCATCTGGGTGAGCTCGGCCGTCGCTTTCTTAATTTTGAGGTCGTCGAGGCCGAACCGGAGCGTTTCGATTTTTGACTGGGCATTCTTGACCGCTACATCCCGAGCCCGGATCAGCTCTCGATAGGTCTTTTCCGCCTGCTCCAATTGGGAGCGATTTTCGCCTAGCTCGCGCTGGATCGTCTGCAACCGGAGAGCAAACTGGCCGGCTGCATCCCGGTTATTGACTCGCAGCAGCGCGGTGGTTTTAGCGCGTAATTCGCGTTCTTCGGTCTCCAACTTTCTGACCTGGGTGATCAACCGTTCGCAAAGCCCGGCATGCGCGGCTAGTCCTTGGTTATATTGGGCGATCTGTTTTCGCAGGTTTTCTTTTTCGACTTCCAAAAGCGCCTCGGGGTTCTGCTTCTCCAATCCGCTAACAAACAAACCGAAGAAGCCCTTGATCAAATTTCCTAGTCGCTTGAACATGATGGGTTTATCGATTACCGCTGGTACGCTGCCCAATCCAAGCAAATTGTTAATTACTTCCGCTTTAGGCGGCTCACACACGGAGCCCAGCTCGATTTTCAGCCCGGAAGACTCATAGCGAACAAACGGGCTATCCGGAGTCTTTACGGGGACATTTAAATTACCCGGTCGAAAACCGTGATCTAAAGCTGCTCGTTGGATCGGGTCTGACATTAAGAAATCCAAAAAGATTCCCGCCGCACGTTTCTGTTCGCTAGTGCTCCAGGGAGCATCGAGAATACAAAAGGGGTTATCGTTCCATATGTTCAGGTGTGGATAAATTATCCGTAGATCTCCCCATCGTCCTTGAGCGCTCTTCAGGTAATCAATTGCGACATTCTCGTAGACAAAGAGAGCGTCATAGGAAGAGGGACCGCGCAAAACCATGTCCCTCATCATATTGCCGGTACTATTAGCAAGGCCGCTGACTCCGGATTCCAAGCTCGCCATCCAGGTTCCAAAGTTAGGGTTCACCACATCGCTTAACCCGATATCCTTCGTCTTCCCGGAAAACTCACATAACATCAGGTAAAGAGTAGCCAATCCGCTATTGGACTGGTTTGGATGGGTATGACCGAACTTGAAGAGTCCCCATTCAGGCTGGTCTGCGATCCCTTGCCAGCCACCGGGAACATGGATTGCCTGTTCAATGTTCCGGAAAGAAACGTCTGAGAATTTCTTGCTAAAAGCATCGAAACGTTCCTGCCAAAAATCAAAAACCGTGGGGGTTAAAGCTAATTGGTCTTGGCGCAGGATCGGTTTCCCACTGTACTTCAGCTCCCAATCTCGTTGGAAAACATCCAGATATAGCGAGCTGGCTGGACTCCAGACATTGATGCGTTTATCCCCGGCCAGAATCGCTTGTGCGCCTTCTATTGAACCCATCGGGATCAGATCCACTTGGATCTTTTTGCCCGAGTCGGTTTTTTTGAACTCACTCAGAGCCCATTCTAACCAGCGTTGTTTCTCGGTCCCATACGCTACCCCGATTTCGACACCGCCGATGCCGGACTGAAACTGATTGCTCGGGATCCCTGGCGCCGCCGCTTTACCCGGTGACCAATGATAAGTAAAAAGGAGATACGCTCCCCAGCCGCAGGCGGCAATGAAGAGCAAAATGATAGACCTGCCTAATAACGTGAGCCGCGGACCGTTCATTCTAAGGAGGAGTTCAGGAGTGCAGGAGTTGCGGGAGTTCAGGAGCACGCGCTCTGCCACGCCCGATCAAAATCCGGATACCGCAATTCGTTGTACTCATAAGTCCGTATTTGCTTGAAAACCTCGTTTTGTTTCCCATCGGCAACTCCTGAACTCCTGAACTCCTGAACTCCTGAACTCCTGAACTCCTGAACTCCTGAACTCCTGAACTCCTGAACTCCTGAACTCCTGAACTCCTGATACGAATCGTGTGCTGCTCGAAATCATAACGTATCTGCGGCAGGAGCTGCTCGAGTGTCAGCTTGCTGGTGGTATCCATCCCGTCGCTTAACACCACGATCGCGGCGATGCGGCTGGGGTCCTCCTGTTGTTGCTGCTGAACGTGTTGATAGGCAAGCGAAAGGGTGTCGTAAAGAGAGGTACCACCATTGGCGATCAACGAGGAGACAATCTGTTCGGCAGTCGGCCGGTAGTCTCTTAACGGCTGCGGTTCTTGATCCAATAAGACCCGACTATTGAATGGCATGATCGAGAATGAATCTTCGTCCCCCAAGAAGTTGATCAAATCGAGAGCACCCTCTCGCGCTAACGCGATCTTGTTCCGATCGTTCATACTACCAGAGACATCAAAGACCAAAGTGACCCGGGCGTGCCGTTTGTTCCTAAGCCAAAGGTCTCGGATCGCCGCCATCGTCGCGGTATTCGGAAGTTCCAGGACGGTTTTCGGCTGCCTCGGGTCCACCCCGTGCGCGGTGTCGATAGGGGCGCCGATCGGGATTTCGACGGCGCCCGGACGGAACCCGTACTTCAAGGCTTTCTCTTGTTGCGGATTCTCGAGCAGAAACTTGATATAGATCTCTGCTGCCTCGCGTTGGTCGGGAGTAACCCATTCTCGGTCGACGATTCCAACCGGGTGATCGCTCCAGAAGGTCCCTTCTTTCGGATAAATCGCTACCACCGGGAAAGCGATATTCGGTTCTGAATACGATTGCACGACCAGGCTCTCATACATGACGGCATCGCTCAGGTAACGAGGACCATTGGCGAACATTTTCTTGGCAAAAAAGCCGGTCGAACTCCCGTAATGCAGGACTGAGTTCTCGATCCCTTTGACAAAGTCTCCCACCTTCGGATCGAGGAGATCATTGATCTCCAGGTTCGAGGTTTTTCCTACCGCCGCATAAGCGGTCGCAAAGAGAGAAACCAAGCCGCTGTTACTATAGTCAGGGTGCGTGTGGCCAAATTTGAACTGGCCCCATTGCGGGTACCCATAGTTCGCCCAACCTTTGCTATCGATCGACAGCTTAAGAATGTCCGCCCACCCAATGGGTTTATCCGGCCAACCCAGCGCCTTGGCCATCGGTTCCCACATCCCGATCACGATCGGCGAGAGCACCAGGTTCTGCGGCGGGCCGATTATATCCCGGCCAAGCTTCGCCCGGCCTTGCGCGTTCCCCAGTTTAATGAACGCTTCCGACGCCGGACTCACCACGTCTGCTTGCTGGATATCGTTGATGATGTTGTCAACGCATTCGCCCGAACCCTCCGGTAAGGCATCGACATAGATCGGTGTACCGCCCTTAGTCTTGTGTCTGCCTTGATTGAAGTCCGCGGTAACATCTTTAACCCAATCCTCCTTTTCCGATCCGTAAGTAAAAAGGAGCCGAACCGCATCCTTGGGTGGAGAATCCTTCTGCCCAGCGCTCGACTCCGTTTTGTTACAACCTGCCAACAAACAAATCAGCGCGCCCAAAAGCCCAACTTTAAAAGACCAACCGCGAATGGACGCGAATAGATCCGCCTCCGCCAAGCGACTCGACTGAGCTCGCCGAAGTCCTGCGGCGCGACGAGGCCGCGAATCAAGATTTGAACCGTGAATCGACACGAGAAGTTAGATCCTAAATTTCAGAAGTTCGATACCTTTCCCAAAGGGTCAACCACGGCGATTTTTATTCGCGCCTTGTCGAACCCGTCAATCAATTCCGCCCATCTTCGTACACGGTCATCCGGCTGCCGTTCAAGTCTTCCTTCGCAGCCTCGTCGCGCCGCAGGACTTCGGCGAGCTCAGTCGAGTCGCTTGGCGGAGGCGGATTCATTCGCGTCCATTCGCGGTTGTTATCTGCGTCTATCTGCGTTCATCTGCGGTTGGGTTTCCTGTTCGTGTCCATTCGCGGTTGAAAACGTCTCGACGCTCCGACATTTTCGCCCTACGGTCGGCAGTCGTGGGTCGTTCGCTCCTATAAAAATTTAGGATGCCATATCGATTAAAAGTACCGGCTAAGTTGTCACAAGCGGTTCTATATGTTCAACCGGATTGCTGCAGGGATGGTCTCGTTAATCTGGCTCGGGGTAGCGCATCTGAGTCCTGCTCAGACTGGTGCGCCCGAACAGATCAACCCTCCTTTTGGTTTTCATTGGGGCCAATCCGAGAAAGCAATCGAGACGATCATTCGCAAGGCTGAGGCCCACATCGTCAACCGGGACGAAATCCATGGCCGAGACGCGTGGACCGTAGAAGGCCTGATCCAGCCGAGCCTCAAACGGACTGTTCTCTATTTCGGCACCGAGAAAACGTTGGTCGAAGTAGAGCTTCAATACGAGCGCCCCGATTGGGACCTGGTGGCTTATGAAGACTTTCTGAATAGCGCCCGGCAAAAACTTGAAGCCAAGTACGGCCCACCACAGGTGTTAGCCCGGGACAAAAAACCGCAGGGCGACGTCATGGAAACCGTCGTAGGCTATCAATGGACCCAGCCCGGCAGCAGCGTCCAGCTCTTCTTCTATTCCGCCGAGCGCAACAGCGATGTTTATCGGTCGGTCAGTCTTCATTATAGAGCGGGGTAGCGCTGCGCGAATAGCCAATAGCCAATAGCCAATAGCCGATGGTGAAGAAAGCGTATGGGCGTGGGAGCGGGTTGCACCCATCGTCCTCGTCGTCGTCCTCGTCCTCGACTTTGAGGGCGTGTTAGGTCTGCGGTGCCGAAATAACCCAGAGCTCCAATCGAAGGTACTTCAGGCGTGCTGGGCGGGGGTGGCTTTCGAGGACGAGGACGACGACGAGGACGATTGACGGCAAACCAACCTAGGACAAACGTCGTAACTACCATGAAGGATTCAGAAGGATTCCCATTACCAGGATCTGAGCGCCAGGTTCCTCCGAACGCCGAATTGATTGGACCGTGCCCGGCTGACACCCAGATCGAGATAACAATCTATCTCCGTTCCAAAGACCCCTCGGGTTTACAGGAATACAGCAAGCAAATCGCTCAGCCCGGGAGCCATTCGTATCTCACACCGCAACAATTCGCCCACAAATTCGGCGCCGACCCTGCCGACGTCGACGCAGTTACGAATTTCGCGCGGAATCATCAACTTCAAGTACTCAGCCACGATCTTGGGCGTCGTTCCGTCACCTTATCCGGGCCTGTCTCCCGGATGACCGCAGCCTTCGGCGTCAATCTCCAACACTACCGGTTGGCCGGCGGCGTTTATCGGCTCCGGCAAGGGAGCATCCAAATTCCAGCCAGTTTTGCGAATATCATCACCGCCGTGTTCGGGTTAGATAACCGGCCCCAAGCCCGGACACATTTCCGACTCCTGACCAAGCAAGCGGCGGCGGCACGCGCCGTTACGCCTCAGACCTATTCTCCGTTGCAATTGGCTAACCTTTACAACTTCCCCACTGGATTCACCGGTCAAGGCGAGACCATCGGAATCATTGAGCTCGGCGGCGGCTATAACCAAAGCGATATCAACAATTATTTCCAGCAGCTCGGGGTCACCCCTCCTCCCCAGGTGACCGCGGTCTCGGTCGATGGAGCCACGAACAGTCCCACCGGGGATAGCAGCGGACCCGATGGCGAGGTCGAACTCGACATTGAAGTGGCCGGATCCATCGCGCCTGGAGCCGGTATCAAAGTCTTTTTTGCGCCGAACACAGACCAAGGTTTCATCGATGCGGTCACGACCGCAGTCAACGATTCGGCGGTTACCCTGATCTCGATCAGCTGGGGCGGCCCGGAATCCAGCTTTACCAGCCAGTCAATGACCACGTTCAATCAGGCGTTCCAAGACGCCGGGACCATGGGCAAAACCGTTTTTGCTGCCGCCGGTGACAGCGGATCGTCCGACGGCCAAACCGATGGCGTTAATCACGTCGATTTCCCGGCGGCATCTCCTTATGTCGTCGGCTGTGGCGGCACCACGTTGGAAGCCAACGTGACGACCGATACCATCACCTCCGAGGTCGTCTGGAACGAGACCGCGAGCAACGAAGGCGCCACCGGTGGCGGGGTCAGCGATTATTTTCCGAAACCATCGTACCAAAATTCGGTCAACGTACCTCCGCCCGTCCAACCAGGAGGCGGCCGTGGAGTACCCGATGTCGCCGCCGATGCGGACCCTGTAACCGGTTATCAGGTCCTGATCGATGGGAGTTCCACCACAATTGGTGGCACCAGTGCCGTTGCCCCCCTCTATGCTGGCCTTTTCGCCCGGATCAACCAGGCGCTGCTCCAAAAAGGCAAATCGCGGGTCGGTTTCGTTAACCCTGCGCTGTACCAAAATGCGTCCGCCTTTCGCGATATCGTTTCCGGAAACAACGGCTCTTTCAACGCCGGCCCCGGCTGGGATCCAACGACAGGCCTGGGCAGCCCTGATGGATCAAAGATCTTGAGCTCTCTCGGGGGATAGCGCTAGAAAACGCGCGCCACGACCCCGTGATAATCGTCCTCGTCCTCGTCCTCGACATTGAGCGCGGATTAGGTATGCAGTGCCGAAATAACCCCAGAGCTCGCATCTATGGTACTCCAAACGCGCTGGGTGAAGCATTTCTCGAGGACGACGACGACGACGAGGACGAGGACGATTGCCAGGAGCCTGGCGCATGCCTCCTAGCTCCTAGATTCTTGCTCCTTGCTCCTCCCAATTGCCCAACACACATAACTTCCGTTACATCCGTTTTTGCTCTAGCCGCATCGTTTACTTGGCGCTAAATTAATTCCTCATGAACCTCGAAGAAGATGTCGAGGTGGTCTGCCCTTACTGTGGAGCTATCTTTACCACGTTTGTGGACACCTCAGCCGGAGGGTATGCGACAATTGAAGACTGCCAGGTCTGTTGCCGTCCGATCGAATTAATCGTTGGATGTCACGCCGGGGTCATCGAACAGGTCGAGACTGCCCGAGCTTAACCATTCCAGGAACCAGCGGCCAGAGTATTGGCCACGACCAATTTTTCCGCTTGCGTCGTGGGCCGGGAGACTCATATTGCCCGCTCCCCGTTAACTCGGCTAGGTAGCTCAGTTGGCAGAGCAGAGGACTGAAAATCCTCGTGTCGGCGGTTCGATTCCGCCCCTAGCCACTCTCTTAACTCCCTGCACGAAAGCCTGGGCGTCAGTCAGATCAACGCCGTCCTTTTTGTAACGCTTGGCTGTGGAAATCGATATTCCGTTAATTGCAGCAAGTTCTTTTAGGTTCATGAAGTTCATGAGCTTGTCAATGAACCTCAAGAGCTGGTTTCCCCTCGGGGATTGATGGTGTCATGACCAATTTGGAGGGGCCATTACCTTTTTACAAAAGGTTTTATACACGAAAACAGCGTTGCGCCAACCGAGCCGGTTTTTTTTTCGAAAAAGGAGACTTCCTACCTCCCCTAGAGGGCCAGCCGTGGCACGGGTTATGCCATAGATGAGCGTGAACACAGGCCGATGCTGCCTAACACAGCCTGCGGTTGTTACATTCTGCGATCCTCTCGGCCTTTCAATAGGGCTCCTCCCTGGCGTTAACAACACCCTCGCCCTGGCCAGCCACGCGCCTACGTGACAATCCTAGCGTGTTTGATTAATGGCCCGAGGATGACCTTCGGGCGATACATGGAAGGGCTACGGGAAGCCTCACCAGATAACGAAATCCGCTACATAAGTTCTTTGGAAGCCTACCGATTCGGCTATTTCCCGTAACCGCTCCCCCCGTAACCGCCGCCCCCATAACCGCCTCCGTAATAGCCGCCTCCGTAACCGCCCCCACAGCCCCAATAAGGATAAGGATAGTAAGGATAGCCCCAGTAAGGATAGCCCCAACCGCCTCCCCAGCCCCAGCCCCAGCCACCACGCCAACCGCCGCCACGCCAGCCCCAACCACCGCCACGAAAACCGCGGCCATGAAAACCGCGGCCATGAAAACCGCGGCCATGAAAACCGCCGCCATGAAAACCGCCGCCATGAAAACCGCCTCCTCCGTGGCCGCCGCCACCGCCTCCACGCCCAGCAAAGCTCGATGCGGGCAGAAACAAGAACGCTAATGCGAAAAACAGCGAGAAAAACAGACGTTTCGCTCTCATAAAAGGATTCCGCTTATTGAATAGGGTATCCCTACAGATCCCACACCAGTTTCCACCAAATTGAATCCTCCTGCAACTCCTCAGTGGGTGGTTTAGACGGCCTTTTTCTGGCCGGATAACGCCTACGGACACTCCCTTATTGCGTTAACAACTTCCGATCTTCTCGACCGATTACGGATAGCAATCCTTTCGGTGCTACCAAATGACCGAATCCATGGGCTGGGCTCGTCTAAGCTTACCGGCTTCCGCTGCTTGGTCCTCCGCATGCACGTGCCTCGGGCTACACAAGCGTACGCCGAACTTGGGGGCAGTTAAGCTAGACTGTCTCACCTTAAATATGCCTCTTGCTATAGACTTCCGAAGCTGGAGCAGGAACGATTCCGGCCACAGAGGAAACGGTTTACCGCCGATGTCTGGGCTGGCCAACACTGCCGGCGGATATTGCGGAAGAATGCGTTGCAATACAGGATACGTGACACCAACCAGGCGCGAGGCTTCCACCAGCGTGTAGTACGTAATTGGATTACTCTGCGGTTCCGAAAGTCGCGGGTAATTGAAAACACGATCGCATAGCCACAAATCGCAGTCCGCGAGTCCACGGCGCATTATGGAATCCGGCAGCCCTAATCTACGCCGCAAGTAGCTACTGTGTATGCCGTGATCTTTGCGGTGCCAGCGGTGCCATAAAACTCAACTGAATCCGGGTGGGTGTCCGCCACACATGGCGGTCATTGTCTACGGCGTTTCGTCCAGCAAGGTACGTACTCTTGCCAAGTCTCCCCCGTGTCGAGATCCATGAATGTCGACATTGGAAGAGCCCACGAATATTTACCTGGCCGGGTGGAGCTAGTCGAAACTTCTGCTAGCCCAAGTTTTCGAGTCTTTTTGGTGAGTGCTTGGCGGTTAGACATAACGAAACTGGTTAAATGTCAAAGTGGATAAAATTCTACAATTCTACGGCTTCCGACAAACCGACAAAGTCCTCCATAATACTTTATAGACCAGATCATGCGCCTGGAAATACTCGTCCGGCTTATCCAGCACTACCGAAAAATGTTAAGCTTCATCACAAAGCGAGAGCTTTCTGGAGATCATCATGCTCGAACGCGCTAGACATCCGATCAATTTCTGCGGATCGAGCACCAACCTTCTTGGCCACGGTGCGCCATTTTGAAGTGGCCAAGGCAACCTCTTTAATTATGGTCCTGGCCGCTGGTAGATTTAGGTCGAAATACCCTGACGCGTTTTCTAGGAGATCGAGGGAGCATGTTCCCTCGTCGAGATCGATGTTGGTTGTGAGTATGCGCTCCTTTAGGTCCGTGGGGGTCGGATTGAGATCATAGGCGGGCGATAGTGACCAGCCGTTCCGGCCAAGCCAGAGAAAACCGTGATTGCGCAGGTGGTCGTCGACGTTGGAGATCAAAGCGTTAAATACTACTCGTCGATATAGGGCATGTGAATCCTTCTTTGCTCGCGCAACCGTGCTCAGCTAAAGCGTCGACGATTTCTGGATAGCTCTATCTTGAGGAGGATGAAACGTGCCCGGGGTTAGGGATAGGGCAGGTTCTATGGAGAAACAGTTCCGGCCGCTAAGCCAGGCATTGTCAAATTCGAAGCTAACAGTCTCTCCTCGACGTCCTCTATTTCGCCGAAGCAACCCCACCCGCTGATTTTGACCCGCCAACTCAACATGCACTTCGACATCAGACATCGGAACTTTTCTCCGAGGACCGACGCAGACGGGTGCGTACAGGTAGCTCGGCTGTCGAAAGCGCTTGCCCGACGCTGTCGCGGTTTATATCAGCGAGCAGTCCGAGGCTCTCGAGCAATCCAAGTGCCTGTAACACAGCGGCATAAATACCAATACTGACGCTTGTATCGCCCTCTTCAATTCGTTGCAGCGTTGCTCTGGTTGTAAACGCGCGCTCGGCAACGACGGCCATTGGCAAGCGCCGTCGACGGCGCGCATCTCGAATGTCGGCACCGAGCTTGCGTAGTGCGCGCCGTACGCCCGCAGAAGGGTAATGAGGTGAAGGCATTTTGTATACTTCGTATTACTTTAAGTAGGTTTAATGTATTACGAAGGATACAAATGGCAAGCACTCGAGCCGTAGAAACTAAGACCTGTCAATGGCCATGTCTGTGAGGCCTTCCGGGTTTCTAATGCAGCTCGTGGTACACCGGTGTGATAGTGCCCGGGAAAACGTGGCAGGTCAGTGTACTCCATTTGACCCACCCGTAGACTGAAAATCCTCGTGTCGGCGGTTCGATTCCGCCCCTAGCCATTCTTTGGTTCGCCGTTGGCGGTTCTCGGTTCACTGTTCGCCGTTCACCGTTTGGTCGCTGAGTGATATTCGCTGTTAATGCTCAGTGAATATTTGCCTTCGCAGCGTTCGCCATTGTTTTGCGCCCTGAGGCAGCAATAAACGTGATCGCGCTGGTCCAAAAGCGCGGATCCGAATAGAGGTTTTCGAACTCCGAGATCGATTTCTCGGTGATATGCCCCGACTGTATCAGTCTTGGTCGCAATTCTTGTAGCGTCTTTAACCAATACACGGCCCAAGGCGAGCCGCCGTTGTATAAAGCGGTATGGCCTTCTGCAGTAACATTCTCCAGGTTCAAACCAGCCAGAAGCGAAGGCATCTTGCGCCCAATGGAGTAATCGATTCCAACCGAGGCCGACCATTCGAACCAACCACGCCAGAAGGCGCGTACTGACTCGGGCTCTGCGGCAGTAGCGGGGAGCATATCGGGCTCGATAGAAAGAAATACCCCGCCCGGCTTAAGCGCCTCTACCATTCGTTGGATCGCTTTTTCCGGAAATTGAATGTGATGGAGCACCGCGCGAGCTGTCACTAGGTCGTACGCGCCCGGCTCAACCGCATTTTCAACGATGTTGAGTTGTCGAACTTCGAGGTTTGTAGCAGCGCGGCCGGCGATATAGCGCAGGTCAATGTCGCTGGCAACAACATGACCGCCTGGTCCTACCCGGCTGGCTAACCACTCTGAAATCGATCCGTTACCGCATCCAACCTCAAAGCAGCGCCATCCAGCCTGAAGTCCAAGTCGCTCGATACAGATGCGGTCTAACGGGTCGAGCAGCTCCGACATTAGTCTCAGTCGCTGCTGCTCACCAGTCAGGTCGTGAGGCAAAATGTATTGGCTCATTGTCTGGCTCACGACTGGCCTCAGACGGCGGCCTCGCCACGCTCTCCCGTCCGGATCCGGATTGCCTCTTGGATCGGAACAACGAACACTCTACCATCGTTGATTCGTCCGGTTCGCGCTTTGCCAACAATGGTTCGAATCGTGCGCCGGACCCGATTGTCAGCAACTACGATCTCAAATTTAAGCTTCGGCAGAAATTCGCTGAACTGTTCGCCACCGTGACCAATGGCGGGATGATCCGCATGCCGGCGTAACATCTTTACTTCGGTAACAGTTACCCCTTCGACGCCGATTTCGACCAACGCTTCCCGAACGTCGTCCAACTTAAAGGGTTTGATGATCGCCTCGATCTTCTTCATAAC